>Ga0114967_10002018_pt1 | contig 17058 bp, 6 predicted proteins | sample M_130628_MF_Meta_FD_92639 | JGI IMG/M metagenome (GOLD analysis project Ga0114967, IMG submission 92639) | Freshwater microbial communities from Lake Montjoie, Canada to study carbon cycling - M_130628_MF_MetaG | ecosystem: Environmental > Aquatic > Freshwater > Lake | place: Lake Montjoie... | reverse complement strand
TCTTCGGTAACGGCTACCGTTAGTATTCCAACTCAACTTACTTTATCAGAAACACATGGAACTATTGGAATTTCAGGTGGGTCGACAACTATTAATATTTCGGCTACAGGCGGTACTGCACCATACGTTGGTACAGGAAGTTTTACTCAATCAGCCGGGGTTGTAAATTATACAGTAACAGATGCTAATAATTGCAGTGCACAAATTTCGGTTGCATTAACAGAGCCTAGTCAATTATCAGTAACTGAAAGTCATTCACCAATTTTATGTAACGGAGGATCAACAAACGTAACTATTAATGTTTCAGGTGGTGTTGCACCTTATTCTGGAACAGGAGTATTTAGTCAAACAGTAGGTACAGTTATTTATTCAGTTACAGATGCAAATGGTGCAACAGGTTCTATTGCAATTTCCTTAACTCAACCAACTGCTATTTCATCTTCTGAGTCGCATACATCTATTTCATGTTATGGAGATAGCTCAACAGTTACTGTTTCTGCTAGTGGTGGAGTAAGTCCTTATTTAGGAACGGGAAATTATAAAGTCATTGCAGGCACTTATACTTATTCTTTGACAGATAACAACGGATGTTCATCAACGGTATCTGCAGTTGTAAACCAACCTTCGCAATTAATAGCTTCATCAGTTGTTGCTAGTTCTCCTTGTCAGGGAAGTTCAACTGCAGTAACAATTAGTGGGTCTGGTGGAACAACACCTTACACTAGTACTGGCATATTTAATCAATCTAACGGAACAAATAATTATACAATCACTGATGCCAATGGTTGTACGGCTTCAACATCAGCAACTGTGGTTGAACAAAGCAATGTTACTCCTTCTATAACAATATCTGCAATTAACGGAACAACAATATGTGCTGGAAGTGCTTCAACAATTCGCGCAACAATAAGCAATGGTGGTTCATCTCCAATATACAATTGGAAAATAAACGGACAATCAGTTGGTTCAGCAGATAGTTTAACTAGTTCCGTTTTTTCAAATGGCGATGTGATTACTTGTGAATTAACTTCTAATGCAACATGTGCAAGTCCTGCTAACGTTACTTCAAATTCTTTAACGATAAATGTTACAACTGTTATCTCCTCAATTACTGCAACAGGAGCAACGGCAATATGTTCTGGCGATTCAGTATTATTAACTGCATCAAACGGAACAAGTTATTTATGGTCGACGGGTGCGGTAGCCAATGCTATTTATGTGAATGCTGTAGGAAGTTATACAGTAACGGTAAGCGATGCTGGATGTAGTTCAATTTCTTCTGCTATTCAAATCCTGGCAGGAACATCACCTTCACAACCTGGAGCAATTGTAACTGCTTCTACTAATATTTTAAAAGGCCAAACAGGAGTTGCATTTAGTGTGCCATCGGTAAATGGAGTTCAATACGCATGGACATATAGTGGAACAGGAGCGACAATCAATGGAAGTGGAAATGCAATAACAATTGATTTTGCATCGAATGCTACAAGCGGAACATTAAATGTTTCTGCAAGTAACTCTTGCGGATCAAGTGTTCCTCAAAACATAAATTTAAATTTACTTTCAACATCGTTTACTGATGGAAATATTGTTGCATTACAGACATACACTACCGTTAGTAAATCTTCATCACCAATTACCTTAAAAGAGTATTCTAAAACAGGAGCTGCAACAGCGATTGTTAGTTTACCTTCAACAGGAGTTAATGCAATCCAAACAGCAGGTGTATATGGAGGATCTGAAGGTTTCTTATCAACTTCATCTGATAATCGATTTGTTGTAGTTGCTGGATATAATTCAGCAGGAAGTTATGCTGATATTACAGGAACTACAGCTGCATCTGTACCAAGAGTGGTAGGAAAAGTAACTCCATCAGGTTCGTATTTGCCGATTGCTACAAGTACTACATTTTATAATTTAAATGATATTCGTGGAGCAGTTTCAGATGGAACTAATTTCTGGTCATCAGGAGCTTCAAATGCAAACATAGATGGTATTAATTATTTCGCTCCAGGAACTCCAGCAGCACTTGCTACGAGTGCTGCGCCACCAAAAGCATATGGAATTAGAATATTTAATGGAGAAATCTATTATTCAACTCAAAAAGCTGGTCCTACAAATACGGCTTCTCAATTAGGGATTTTCAAATTGGGTTCAGGTTTGCCAACCAGTGGTACAGTAACTGTTTCAGGTGTTATCAATACAGGAGCTAATTTACCTCAGGACTTTTCATTTAATTCTGCAATGAATATATGTTACGTAGCTATTTCATCTAACACTGCTGCTGGCGGTATTCAAAAATGGACAAAGAGCGGTACTGCATGGACGTTAGCATACACATTAGGAACAGGTGCAACAAATATTGGTGCTTACGGTTTGGTCGTAGATTATAGTGGTACAAATCCTGTTTTATTTGCAACAACCTTTGAAACTACTGGAAATAGAATTATAAAAATTACTGATGCCGGCTCAACATCATCTGCTTCTACAATAGTATCAGCTGTTACTGGAGTATTTAATAAAGGAATTACTTTCTCTCCGGTTGATGCAGGCACACCAACAGTTACAGTAACATGTTCTAAAGACACAATTAAGGAAGCAGGCACAACTAATTTAAATATTATTGCTACATCCTCTTCTGCAGTTACAGGAAATCAGCAGGTTAAAGTTACCTTGTCAGGTTTAAATGTAACAAATGGTGACTATACGCTAACAGATACTTTAATTACAATTGCTAGTGGAGCTTCATCAGGTTATGTAACAGTAGCTGCAATCGATGATACACTTAACGAAGGAAATGAATCGGTAACTGTTCAAATAAGTAATCCTACAGTTGGAATCTTACTTGGAAATATTACTTCTTCCAACTTTATCATTAAAGACAATGATGCGAATACAGCGCCTTCAATTTCGATGGATGCTTCAACTACTAACTATATTGATGGTAGCTCTGCTCCAACAACTTTTCCTTTTGGTTTAAGTGGAGTTGTAAGCGATCCTACTGATCCGGCTGCAATGCTTGGTGTAAATTTCAAAGTAACCGATTTAGAATCTGCGGATAGTTTACTTATTGTAACAGCGACAAGTAATAATACTACAGTTGTTCCGTCAACTGGTTTAGTAGTTAGTGGAACAGGGTCAATCAGAAAATTAAAAATCATCCCAATTAATGTTGGTTATGCTACAATCACAGTTAATGTTTCTGATGGTAATTTATCTTCTAATTACATTATTAACTATGCTGCTTCTACACCTAGTCCAACTATCGACACTACAAAAACATTTTTCCATACAGGAATGTCTGATGGATCAGCAGCTGTAGCAATCGATGTAAATTACTACATTGCCGGTGATGATGAGTTAAATATTTTAAATGTGTATAGTCGTAAAAATTCTGGACTACCTGCTAAATCATTTAGTTATACATCTTATTTAGCGCTTCCTGAACCTGCAAAGCCAGAGGTTGACGTTGAGGCAGGTGCGAGAAGTCTTTCAATTCCAAATCGTGTTTATTGGACAGGTTCAATGTCTAACGGTAAATATCCTTTTGATGATAAGCCAAACCGCGATCGATTGTTTGCTACTGATGTAACTAAAACAGGTGATAGCACGGTTATTTCTTTTGTAGGATATTATAATTTTAGCAGTGCATTATTTGCTTGGGGTGATGCCCATGGTTATAATTTTACTGCTTCAGCTGCTGCTGGAATTGATGCTAAAAGTGCTTCTGGATTTTCATTAGAAGGAATGGTTATGGGTCCTGATAGTACTACAATGTATTTGGGCTTGAGAGCTCCTTTAGTTCCAACATCTTATCGTAAGAATGCGGTAATTGTTCCAATTCAAAATTTTGAGACTTGGTTTAATAATGGAAGTCCTGCTGGTAATCCAACATTCGGAAATCCAATCGAATTGGACTTAGATTTAAGAGGAATTCGAGATATTACACGAATGTCTGATGGAACATATGTTATCGTTGCAGGTAGTCCGCTAGAAGATGGAAGTGTTAATAATATTTACAAATGGTCTGGTTATGCTGATGAAGCTCCAGTAGGAGTAAGTAATATTGTTGGAGGCTTGTTAAATATTGAAGGATTAATGCAGGGTGTGGATTCCTTAGGAAATTTAAGTAATTCATCAATTCAAATAATTTCTGATGGTGGTGCATTAGTGCTGTATAATGATAGTACGCAGGCAAAAGATTTTGGTGATTATAAGCTTAGAAAGTTCAGATCGGATGTGGTTACCGGCCTAGATCTAAATGTTTGTAATGGGTATAAAATATCTCCAGCAAATACTGCTTATGTTTGTGCTAATACACCAACAACTTTTTCGGCCCCTACTGGAAGTAATTTAAGCTATAATTGGTCGAACGGTGCATCCACACCTTCCATTACCGTAACAGCATTTGCTTCTTATTCTGTAGCCGTTACTCATTCAAAATTAGGTTGTTCAAGCACAATTGGGCCCGTAAAACTCGATAGGTTCTTGCCTTCTGATTTTGATGATAATAATGTAACGAATAACTCTGACTTTCTTTCATTATTAGGTGTATTTAATCAAAATTGCTCTTGTCCTCAAGATATAAATTTGGATGGTGTTGTAAACAATATTGACTTTCTCCAATTATTATCAAAATTTAATCAAACTTGTCAATAATTGTAGCTTGATAGTTATTTATCAATTTATAAGCTTATCTGGGATTTTAAATACAATCGCTTTTTTTAAATAAAAATTCCTATATTTGCAGAGAGATTTCAAAGTTAGACGAGGGGACAATAGTCCCCTCTTTTATTTAATCTTTATGATTGAAAAAGAAAACATAGCTACCTGGGTTCAGGAAAAAATTGACGGAACGGACAACTTTCTCGTTGATATTAAACTATCGACAGGTAAGTTGATAGTTGCATTGGATAAGCCTGCAGGCATCACGCTTGAGGAGTGCTCGGCTGTAGGCAGACATCTTTTAGATAAATTGGAGCCAACAGGATTCCTTGAAACACATGAGATTGAGGTTGGGAGCCCCGGAATGGATGCTCCATTAGTGGTTCCTCAGCAGTTTTATAGGAGAATTGGTCGTGAATTACGCGTTTACGATAAGATGGGAAAAGAAATGAAGGGTACTTTATTGTCGGCCAATGAAACAGGTTTCGAATTGAATGAAATTACTTCAAGAAAAGAAAACAAAAAGAAAATTATAAGCGAAACAACCCATCAATTAAACTATGGAGATATTCGCGAAGCAAAATTGATTATTAACTTTAAACTAAAATAAGTATTAAAATGGACCATCACGTACTGGTAGAATCCTTCTCAGAATTCAAAGAAGTAAAGAACATTGATCGTGCAACTATGATGAGTATCCTCGAAGATGTTATTCGTGGGATGTTACGTAAACGCTATGGAACTGCAGATAATTTTGATGTCATCATCAATATAGATAAAGGAGATTTAGAACTTTATCGCAATCGTGTAATTGTGGAAGATGGAATGGTTGAAGATTCTGCTTTGGAAATTGCCTACTCAGAAGCAATTAAAATAGAGCCAGATTTCGAAGTGGGTGAAGATTTAACAGAAACGGTAAAGTTAGGCGACTTCGGTCGTCGCGCTGTATTGGCCTTACGTCAAAATTTAGTTGCAAGGATTTCCGAATTAGAAAAAGATGGTGTTTATAGAAAATATAAAGATCGTGTTGGTGAAATTTTAACGGGCGAAGTTTATCAAATATGGAAAAAAGAAATATTAATTCTTGATGATGAAGGCAATGAATTAATTCTTCCAAAGAACGAAACAATTCCAGCTGATTTTTTCAAAAAAGGTGACGGTGTTCGTTCAGTAATTCAACGAGTAGAGATGGTTAATAACAACCCTCGCATTATATTATCGCGTACTTCTCCTATATTCTTAGAAAGATTATTTGAACAAGAAGTACCAGAAGTTTTTGATGGTTTAATTACAATTAAAAATATTGTACGCGAGCCAGGTGAAAGAGCAAAAGTGGCTGTTGAATCTTATGATGATAGAATTGATCCTGTAGGAGCTTGTGTAGGTATGAAAGGTTCTCGTATACACGGTATCGTTAGAGAGTTAAGAAACGAAAATATTGATGTAATTAATTTTACAAACAACCTTCAACTATATATTACCCGTGCTTTAAGTCCGGCTAAAATCACTTCTATAAAGCTAGACGATGAAACGCATCGCGCGGCAGTGTTTATGAAGCCTGATCAGGTTTCTCTTGCAATTGGAAAAGGGGGTCATAATATTAAACTTGCTGGTCGATTAACAGGATATGAGATTGATGTTTATCGTGATAGTGAAGATGAAGAAGAAGATGTGGACATCGAAGAATTTAGCGATGAAATTGATGCTTGGATTATCGATGAATTAAAGGCTATCGGGTGCGATACCGCTAAGAGTGTTCTTGCTATTTCTGTTGAAGATTTAGTAAGCAGAACGGACTTAGAAGAAGAAACTATCCGCGAGTTGGTAAGAATTCTTCGATCAGAATTTGAATAGAAAATCTCTTTTCGCAGTGAGATAAAATTTGCGGAACAAAGCTATAAGGCAATTTCGCCCTATTATTAAAAACAGAATAAAATAATTCGAATGGCAGAAGATAAAGCAATACGCCTCGGTAAAGCCGCAAAAGAGTTTAATGTTGGCCTTACTCATGTGGTGGAATTTCTGGAGTCAAAAGGTATTAAGGTTGATAGCAATCCTAATGCTAAGGTTTCTCAGGAAGTCTATGGGTTATTACTAGATAAATATCAGCCAGATCGTTTGGCTAAGCTAGATGCTCAGGAAGTAACTCGTGAAAAATTAAAACGAGACAATGTTGTTATTGAAGCAATTACATCAAAACCGGAATCTAAAAAAGAAATAGAGCGCGACAATGACGATACGCTTAAGAAAAGTTTAGATGAAATTAAGTTAGCTGCATCTGGAGAAAATAAATCAATTAAAAAGAAAGAAGAAGTTAAGGCCGAGCCAGAAGTAATTAAAGCAAAAGCTGAGGTGGATGCACCGAAAATTGTTGGTAAAATTGATCTAGAAGCAGGTAAGAAAAAGACTAAGAAAAAAGAAGAGCCTATTGTAGAAGTGCCAGTGAAAAAGGCAGTTGAAAAAAAACCAACAGATAAAAAACTAGCCGACAAACCGCAATTCAACAAGGCTGAAGAAAAGCCAGTTGTAATAGTTAAATCAGAAACTGCAAAAAGTGAAACTGCAAAATCTGAAAAACCAGAAGTACCTTCAACTTCAGCAAGTGAGACTGCATCAATAGTTGCAAATCCAACCAAGACTGATGCTATTGTAGAAGCTAATTTGCCTCCGGAGCATATTAGTGTTCGTTTCGAAAAACTTAGCGGGCCCAATATTTTAGGTAAAATTGTTTTACCTGTTGATCCTCCCAAGAAAAAGCCTGTTGCTTCTTCATCTGATTTTGCGCAAGGACAACGCAAACGCAAGCGCAAAGAAAATCCAGGCGGATCCACTCCTCAAGCGGGAGGCGGAACAGCAAATACTCAACAGCGTCCTTGGCAAGGTGGTCAACAACGTCCTGGCGGCGATAATCGACCTGGTGGTGGGAATCGTCCTTTTAACAAAGGAGGAAACAAAGGCCGCCCTGCGCCAGCAGCAGCACAACCGAAAGTTGAGCCTACCGACAAGCAAATTCAAGATCAAATTAAAGCAACGCTTGCCCGATTAAGTGGAACAGGTAAATCGAAAGCTTCGAAATTCAGAAAAGAAAAGCGCGACTTGCATGCGAAGCGGCAAGAAGCATTAGATGATACAACAGAAAAAGTAATCAAAGTAACAGAGTTCGTATCAGCTAATGAGTTAGCGAAAATGATGAGTGTACAGGTGAATCAGATTATCGCTACTTGTATGAGTTTGGGTTTATTTGTTTCTATTAATCAACGTCTCGATGCTGAAACTATTACAGTAGTTTCAGGCGAATTTGGTTATACTGTTGAGTTTGTTTCTGCTGATGTCCAAGAGTCAATAACAGATGATATTGATGACGAGTCAGATTTACAAACGCGTGCGCCAATTGTTACTGTAATGGGTCACGTAGATCACGGTAAGACATCACTGTTAGATTATATTCGTAAAGCAAATGTAATTGCTGGTGAAGCGGGTGGTATTACCCAACATATCGGAGCTTATGAGGTTACATTAGAGAATGGAAGAAAAATCACTTTCCTTGATACACCAGGTCACGAAGCATTTACGGCTATGCGTGCACGTGGTGCTAAGGTAACAGATGTCGCAATCATAGTGGTTTCTGCTGATGATAGTGTAATGCCGCAAACTAAAGAGGCAATTAATCATGCTCAGGCTGCGGGTGTTCCAATCATATTTGCAATTAATAAAATTGATAGACCAGATGCTAATCCTGAACATATTAAGCAACAATTAGCATCGATGAATTTCTTAGTAGAAGATTGGGGTGGTAAGTATCAGAGTCAGGATATCTCCGCTAAGAAAGGTCTTAATGTAGATAAGTTATTAGAAAAAGTATTATTAGAATCTGATTTGTTGGATCTTAAAGCAAATCCAGGGCGATTAGCAAAAGGAACTGTTATCGAATCTTCTCTTGATAAAGGAAGAGGTTATGTAACAACTGTTTTGGTACAAACAGGAACATTAAAGATTGGTGATGTAGTTTTAGCAGGATGCTATAGTGGGCGTGTTAAAGCTATGTTTAATGAGCGCGGCGGAAAAGTTCACGAGGCAGCTCCTTCTCATCCAGCATTAATTTTAGGTATGAGCGGCGCGCCACAAGCGGGTGATCAATTTAATGTAATGGAGGATGAAAGGGAAGCACGCGATATTGCTAACAAACGATTACAGTTACAACGTGAACAAGGTATTCGTACACACAAGCATATTACACTTGATGAAATTGGTCGTCGTTTGGCAATCGGCAACTTCAAAGAGTTAAATGTTATTGTGAAAGGTGACGTTGATGGTTCGGTAGAAGCATTATCAGATTCATTATTGAAATTGTCTAATCCAGAAATTCAGGTGAACGTGATTATGAAAGGTGTTGGACAAATTTCGGAGTCTGATGTTAATTTAGCTTCTGCTTCAAATGCCATCATCATTGGCTTCCAAGTTCGTCCTTCTGTAAGCGCTCGTAAGTTGGCTGAAAATGAAGAAATCGATATCAGATTGTATTCAATTATCTATGATGCAATCAATGAAGTCAAGGCCGCAATGGAGGGAATGCTTGCACCAGAGTTTGAAGAGAAGATTACTTGTAATGTTCAGGTTCGTGAAACATTCAAAATTCCGAAATTGGGTACTATTGCAGGATGTATGGTGTTAGAAGGAAAAATAAACCGAAATACTAAAATCAGAATTATTCGTGATGGCATTGTGGTTCATAGTGGAGAACTTGCTTCACTAAAACGATTTAAAGATGATGCGAAAGAAGTACAGGCAGGTATGGAGTGCGGATTAAATATCAATAACTTTAATGGCATTATAGAAGGGGATATTATTGAGGGGTATGAAAATGTAGCAATTAAGCGAACACTTGCATAATTATGAGTGTTGGGTAAAATAAAGTTAAGGCGTATTCTTTATTGAATACGCTTTCTCTTTTTAATGTAAAAATAAATCGAATCTAATTTGTAGTAACTATATTTAAATCCACAAAATCAAAGTTTATGAAAAAGAAATTACTCATTGTAGCAATTCTATTTTTTGTTGGTGTTTCAAAATTGTTTGCTGGTCCAGGCGATACAACCGTTGTGCAGGCATTTACTTTTAATTCGCCTCAACGCGCATGGTTTGTATTTCCCTCAGATACAATGAATGTCGAAAAAATAATAATGCTATATACTTTGAAATGTAATCCTGCTCAATTTCCCGAGTGCGGCGAATGGGATTATTTAACTAATACTTATGTTTATAAGCATACAGGATTAATTGATAGTACTATTCATAATCAAAATTTGTATTTGGTGAATGGAGGTAATTTTTCTTCGTTTATTTACTCGAATACGCCTACTTATACTCATAATACGCATTGGGATTATTTTATCAATCATCTTACTACAACTTCTTTAAATACATATAGCGTTGCTGGCAGCACTGCTAATGCAAATCATCCTTTTGGAACATCTAATAACATTTCGAAGTCGCAATATTTATGGCGTGCATCAGAACTAACGGTTGCGGGTATGGGTGCTGGAAATATTACCGGGTTAAATTTTTATTTGCAATCTGTTGGTTCCCCGTTTAATAAATTAACTGTTCGTATGAAGTCTGTAACTGCCGATACTTTAACATCGGCAACAACTAATGCAAATGGTTTTACTACGGTGTTTAGCAAAGGCGAAAACTTTTCTCCAAATATATCAGGTTGGAGAAATATTCAATTAACAAATTCTTTTTATTGGGATGGTGTTTCTAATCTGATTATTGAAGTTTCGTTCGATAATGCGGATATAGGTACTGATAATATTGTGCAATCAAATACTACTAGTTTCAAATCAGGTGTTACAAATGCTTCTAACGATCGTGCATTAAAAACGCATTATCAGTCTTATATTGAAGTGCCGGTTAATTCCGATTTGGCTGCGATTGATTCTTTTATTACCGTTTCGTTTTGGGCATTTGGTGATCCTGCTCTTCAACCAATGAATGGTACTACTTTCGAAGCATTAGATAGTAGTGGTAATCGAGTTATTAATTCTCACACTCCATGGTCTGATTCAAAAGTGTATTGGGATGCGGGAAATATAGGTACTAGTTACGATCGAATTTCAAAATCTGCAACGGCAACTCAAATTAAAGGTCAGTGGAATTATTGGACGTTCACAAAGAATTCTGCTACGGGCGCAATGAAAATTTATTTAAATGGTGCTACATTCTTTACAACAGCAGGTAAAACTAAATTAATGACCGGTATCGATAAGTTTAGAATTGGCAAAGGAAATTGGAGTGGTTCATTATCGTATGATGGAAGAATAGATGAGTTTGCAGTGTTTAATGTTGATTTATCACAAGCAACTATTCAGCAATTTATGAATAAGAAAATTGATTCGTCACATCCTTATTATAATAACCTTGTAGCTTATTACCATTTTGATGATGGCAATTATTTTACAGCTGCAGATGCCTCTCCATTGAATAATGGACCTGCTTACTTTAGTCTTGGGGCAGACAATCCACTTAAGAACTCGGCAGAAATTAATTATGCATGGACAGAAACAACATTGCGTCCTAATTTGACATTTGAACAGGGCGTATATACCTCACAGTTAGATTCTTTATTTGTTTTAGATTCAGTGATGAACCCACCGACACAGATTGTTGCTTATTTAGATACTATCAATAATATTGGCGTGCCTACCGATACGATGATAGTATGGCCACTTTCATATACTAATTTTGTTTACACTGCGCAAGGTCAAATGATCGATTCTACATTGACTCCTGCAGATGGAACAATAAATCAACAGGTTTATACTTACTATACTTATTCTCCTAACACTATAAGATACGAGATGGGTAGATATATCACTCCTTATGGAAACGGATTAAGTTTAGGTAGTGGGTGGACATGGACTTTTGATGTGAGTGATTATCGAACATTACTGCGTGATAGCGTGGATATGGCAGCAGGTAACTGGCAGGAATTATTAGATGTAAAATTTTTATTTATTGAAGGAACGCCTCCACGAAATGTATTAGGAATTCAAAATTTATGGAATGGTAATTTTAATTATGGTGTAGCTAGCGATCCAATCGATAATCATTTGCCAGCATTAACAGTTAGTTTAGCACCAAATGCAGTGCAAGGAAGATGGAAGTCACGCGTTACAGGTCATGGTATGGATGCACCAAGTAACTGCGCAGAGTTTTGTCCAAAGAGCCATTACTACAAGGTAAACGGTGTTCAACGTTATTCAAAATTAGTTTGGAGAGATAACTGCGATTATAATCCTTTATATCCGCAAGGAGGTACATGGGTTTATGATCGCTCCAACTGGTGTCCGGGTGCCGAAGTTTGGACGTATGATTGGGAAATTTCTGATTTTATAACCCCGGGAACATCATTCTCATTAGATCATAACGTGCAGGCATATACGCAAACATCGGGTTGGGATTATTATCAAATTGAAGATCAGCTGGTGAGTTACGGCGCACCTAACTTTAGCAATGATGTAGCAATCAATGATATTCTAGCTCCAACTACAAATCAAATGTGGATGCGTAAAAATCCCGTATGTTCTTCGCCTACTATTATTATTAAAAACACCGGATCAACAACACTTACTTCTGCTACTATTACGTATGGCTTGCAAGGTGCTAGTCCAACTGTATATAATTGGACAGGCACTTTACCTTTTATGCAAACTAATACGTTGAATCTGCCAAACTTTAATTGGATTGGTGGAGCGACTAAATTCTATGCGTATGTGAGTAATCCAAATGGTGTACAAGATCAGTATTCAAATAACGATACGATGCGTACAAATTTTGTTTATCCAAGTACAACTCCTTCTCAATTTGTAATTGAATTAAAAACGAATAGTGCTCCTTCAGAAAATAGTTATACTGTTAAAGATGAAAACGGAAACATCATCTTATCAAGAAGCAATCTTTCAGCCAATACTTATTATAACGATACGCTCAATTTGCCAAATGGTTGTTATCGTTTTGAAATTTTAGATGCTGGTGAAGACGGACTTGCATGGTGGGCAAATACAGCTCAAGGAAATGGATATGTTCGTTTTAAAAACACAATGGGAAATGTAATGTATAATTTCAATTCTGATTTTGGCGGACAGGCTTATAAGCAGTTTACAGTTGGAATTGCAACTGGTCAAGATGAATTTATTTTAACTAATACGACCAACTTAAATGTTTATCCAAATCCTTCTGAGTCGTTGGTGTATATCGATTATAATTTAATGAATCGTACGGATGCTTCAATTGATATGTTAGATATGATGGGAAAAATAATCTATTCTAGTAAAGATGAAAATGTAACGGCAGGTAATAAAGTAGTAGACATGTCTGAATTTAGCAATGGAGTTTACTTTGTGCGTTTAGTTTCTGGAAATCAACAAATGACAAAAAAATTAATCATTAAAAAATAGAATCAATAAAATTAAAAACAGTATGAAAAAGATAACACTACTAATCTTAGGATTTTTTCTTTTAACAGGGCAACTTCGCGCCGACGAAGGTATGTGGCCATTAATAATGATTCAGCAGTTGCAGGATAGTATGCAGGCGCGCGGATTAAAGTTAACTGCAGATGATATTTATAATATTAATAAAGCTTGTACAAAGGATGCAGTTGTGCGTTTAATGTCAAAACAAAACAGAATGTTTTGTACAGGTGAAATTATAAGTGGCGAAGGGTTGTTCTTAACTAATCATCATTGCGGTTACGGGTCCATACAAGAGCTAAGTACTAATGAAGATAATATCCTTGCTAATGGTTTCTGGGCAAAAAATAAAGCTGAAGAAAGAAAAGCAAATTTCAATATCGGCTTGTTAGCAAAAGTAGAAGATGTTACATCAAAAATGTTAGATAGTATTAGTCTTACAATGGATGAAACGTCCCGTGCTAAAGCAGTTGCAGATAAGCTCAGTAAGTTACAAGCATCATTGAAAGAGGGACTTGGTGCTGATAAGGATAATTATGTTGTTGATGTAGTTCCTTTCTACGCAGGAAATAAATATTTAGCAATGTATTATGTAGTTTACAAAGACATTCGCTTAGTTGGAACTCCTCCAGAAAACATTGGAAAATTTGGTGGCGAAACAGATAACTGGATGTGGCCACGTCATACATGTGACTTTAGTATGTTTCGAATTTATGTGAACGCAGATAATAAACCATCTGATTATAATACTAGCAATAAGCCTTATACGCCGCAATATTTTTTCCCTGTTAATTTACAAGGTAAAAATCCTGAAGATTTTGCAATGATAATGGGTTATCCTGGCAGAACACAACGCTATACTTATAGCCAGGGAATAAAATATTATTCTTCTAAAGAAAGACCAATGCGTGTTAAAGTTCGTCGCGATGTGTTAGATGTATATGAAAATTTTATGCATGCTGATCCAAAAATTAAATTAATGTATGCTGATAAATTCGCAGGATTGAGTAATTACTGGAAAAAATACATGGGGGAGGCGAATGCGCTTCCACAACAACATTTGTATGAGAAAAGAAAGGCAGAAGAAGATAAATTGAAAGCATGGATTAGTGCGAATAACAAAGGTGCTTTGTATAATGAAATGTTCGATTTGTATAACCAAGGATATGCTCAGTTAGATAAATACGGAATGTATGGTGTTTATATGCAAGATGGAATTAGTAATTCTCAGCCAATGGTTTTTGCAATGGGACTATCTAAGTTAGAAGCTTTATTAAAAGATAAGACAAAGGATACCGAAGCAACTAAGACTGCAACTGAAATGTCGAAGGAATTAGATGAGCAATACAAAGAATATTTCGACCCTATTGAGATTAAAGTTTTAGCAACTGTATTAATGCATTTAACAGAAGATTTAGATCATGCAAATCTTCCGAAGGTATTAGTAGACCTTTCAGATAAATACAATAAGGATTATTCGAAAATGGCCTCTGAGTTATATGAAAAGTCGTTCTTGACATCGAAAGAAAAAATGACAGCTTTCTTAGCTAATCCTTCATTAAAGAAAATGAATAAGGATATGATTTATGTTATCACATCTACATACATGAATAAAATGACTGAAATGCGTCCAATTACAATGGATATCAGTAATAAACTTGGACGTGCAAATCGTTTGTTCCAGGCGGCTATGTTAGAAATGGATGGCAAGAAACTATACTCTCCTGATGCAAATGGCACAATGCGTCTTACTTACGGTCGCGTATTACCGTACAATGCAAAAGATGCAGTTAGTTATAAAGAATTCACTACATCAAAAGGAATTTTAGAAAAATATACCCCTGGTGATATTGAGTTTGATGCACCAAAGAAATTAGTTGATCTGTTAAAAGCTAAAGACTTTGGTCAGTATGTTGACAAGGATGGAGAATTACATACTTGTTTTTTAACGGATAATGATATTACTGGCGGCAATTCAGGTTCTCCTGTAATTAATGGTAGAGGGGAGTTAATCGGAACTGCTTTCGATGGTAACTGGGAAGCAATTGCAAGTGACTTTGGATTTGATGCTAATTTGCAAAGAACAATTTCCTTAGATATTCGCTATACGTTATTTATCATGGACAAATTCGGTGGTGCAGGTTATTTGTTGAATGAAATGAAGATTATAAAATAATTTCAATACCTCATTAAAGTAAAAGGCTGCATGAAAATGTAGCCTTTTATTTTATTCCCATTTTGCTAAGCCACTCTGCTGAATTTTTTTCGTAAGTAGAAATTTTTTCTTCGGGTAGTTTGTTGGCTAAACTAACCATCATGGACATCCGCGGATTTTTAGCAAATGCATTTTTATGTTTGATGATGAATAGCCAATATAATGCATCCCATACCTCACACCAGTTCCCCTTTTCATAATTACTCATTTTTAAAATGTAATTAGAACCTGAGATGTACGGTTTGGTGCTCATTAGTCCTCCATCGGCATACTGACTCATTCCATATACATTCGGAACCATTACCCAGTCATAAGCATCAACAAATAATTCCATAAACCAACGATAAACTTCATCTGGATCAAATTCACATAATAACATGAAATTACCCACTATCATTAATCGCTCAATGTGATGTGCGTAACCATGCTCATTTACTTTCTTAATTACATCATCAATAGGGATAATCCCTGTTGTTCCATCATAAAATGCCGATGGAATTTTTCTTTTGTATTCAAAGTGATTGTTGGTTCGTTGATAAACTCCTTTGTGTGAGTAAACTACGCGAATAAATTCACGCCATCCTAAAATCTGACGGATGAATCCTTCAATAGAATTAATAGGTAAATCTCTCTTCTCAAATTCTTCTATTGTTTTATCAAGAATATAATCAGGATTGATTAATCCAACATTGAGCATGGGTGTTAAAATACTATGAAATAAAAACGACTCTCCATTGACCATCGCATCTTGGTAGATGCCATAATTATCTAAACGATCTTGTAAAAATCGATCAAGCCATTTTTTACTTTCGTCAAATGTTACAGGATATAAAATCGATTCTGCTTTTCCTGGATTATTTCCAAAGTGAGTGTTCGCATAATTCAAGGCCTCTTCAATATAGGGGCTACCTCCTATTTTCGGTAAGCCATTAACGATAGTGCCTTTTGGCATTTTTTTTCTGTTCTCCGAATCATAGGTCCATTTACCGCCAGTGGGCTTTCCGTTATCTAATAAAATTGAAAACTGTTTTCTAAAATGAATATAAAAGTCGGTTAAGAAGAACTTATTTTTAGATTTCAGATAATCGTCACTGCTGTTCTTTGAAATAATAAAATTGGGACTATCACACCAATTAATTTTTATGGAATGCTTTTTTGCAAATCTGTTTATTCTTTTTTCAAGTAAATAGTCATTTACTTCTGCAATATAAACTTGCTTAATTGATCTCTCGTTAATGTATTCAAACAACTTATCTAGCGGTGATAGTGGCGAACTACTTTCAATGTAATGAACGTTGTATTTTTTCTCTGATAAATAATCCGCGTAGTATTTCATTGTTGCCCTGTGATAGGCAATTTTGATTTTATGAAAATTGAAATGCTTGAAAAAAAGATTATCCTCTAGAATAAACACTTCATTATTGATGTTTAAGGCTGGATGGTTTTCAAAAAGCTGATGGGGGAATATTATACTTGCCTGATTCACGCATTCATAACAACTAATCTCATTTTTAGTTTTTAGCTTTCAACTATGCATGAATATATGAAATGATGTTGTATCTAGTAGTTGTTTAAATGAGGTTAAATTTTGACTTTGTACTAAGAAATAAAGCTGAAGTTAGAATACAACTCTAAACCATTACAATAATGAAAAAATGGAGAACAGAATTACTGAAACAATAATCCCATATAAAAAGATATTGT
>Ga0114967_10002017_pt1 | contig 17065 bp, 10 predicted proteins | sample M_130628_MF_Meta_FD_92639 | JGI IMG/M metagenome (GOLD analysis project Ga0114967, IMG submission 92639) | Freshwater microbial communities from Lake Montjoie, Canada to study carbon cycling - M_130628_MF_MetaG | ecosystem: Environmental > Aquatic > Freshwater > Lake | place: Lake Montjoie... | reverse complement strand
GATAAGTTCGCCACCCTTGGGCATGGCGTCGCGAGCGTTCACGGCTAGGTTAACCAACACTTGTTCCAACATCCCTGCGTCCGCCATCACGGACGGAAGCTGTGCGGTCGGATGGATATTAAGGCGGATGTTTTCCCCCAACAAAGGTCGTAGCAGGCCCGCGACACTGTGGACAACCTTGTTCATGTCAACCGCTTTGGGTTGCACCACTTGTTTGCGACTGAATGTAAGCAACTGACTGGTCAAGCCAGCAGCGCGCTGCGATGCAGCGATGATTTTTTCCAAAGCTTCTTTGCTGACATCATTTACGGGATGCATGGCCAAGAGCAGTTGCGTGTAACCTTGTATCACGGTGAGCAGGTTGTTGAAATCATGCGCGACCCCCGCCGCGAGCTGGCCGATGGCGTCCATCTTTTGCGACTGGCGCAACTGGCCCTCCAGATTTACCCGCTCGGAAATATCCTCTGTCATCAACAACACGCATGGCTCTTTACCGAGTTGAAAACTCTCCGCCGAGAGCATTGCATGCCGCGTTTTGTCCTTCCCATCCGAAATCCGACACTCCCAACTGCTTATGGCTTGACCATCTGAAAGCAATTGCTCGATCCGTGCCCGCGTCTCAGGCACAGACCAAAGCGGGAGGCTGAAGAGCACAGAGCCGATGAGTTTCTGTCGCTCGACTCCCGCAAGCTCTGCGAAGCGATCATTCACATCCACCAAAACACCACTGCGGCGCTTCAGAATTGCCTGCGCTACAGGGCTGGTTTTGAACGCCTTAGAGAACCGCTCCTCGGAAGATTTTAACTTCTGCTGCATGGATGCCTTTTCGCCAGCGTCACGTTTCAAATTTTCATACGCGGTCTGAAGCTTCTCGCGTAATGCGTCGGATTCTTCCTTTGCGCGTTTGTGATTACTCACCTCCATGTGCAATTGCTGATTCGTCCCGAACAGTTCCCGAGTGCGATCTGCCACACGCTTTTCCAGCTCAGCCTGAGCCTCACGCAAGGCCTTGTCACGCGCCTCGATCTTGGAAAGCATGCCGTTGAAGCCGTCAGTCAATTCACCCAGTTCATCGTCCGACTGCTTCTCCACCCGGATGGAATAGTTCTTCCCCACTGCCACAACACGCGAAGCGTTAGCGAGATTCCGGATGGGTGTAGCGATGAGCCGTTGCAACTGCATGGTCAACAGGTAGCCTAGGCCTGCGGCAACGATCAAGATGCAGACGCCCACAAGAGCTCCCTTCCACAAGCGCGCATACATCTCGCCCGTACTCCACTGCATCACAACCGTACCAATCCTTTTCCCCACTAGCGTGACGGGGTAGACGACCTCGATATAATCCCAAGTGAATGAGACATAATCGGCATGCCGTGCCATCTGTGAACCGAGCGACCAATCAGGACGAGAATATCCCGCCATCGTGTTGCCTTCGCGATCAATAATGGAGGCTGCCCCGACGTTCGAATTCCCAGCCAGTACGCTAAGAATGTTTTTAGCAGAGATTCTATCCCCAATACTCAGAGCACCCTTGCTGTTGTTGGCGAGCATTGCGGTCGCGGAAATCGCGTCCTGACGCATCTGAGTGCTAAAGCTCAACGTGTCAATCAATCCCATGGTCAGCAAAGCCAGCAACAAGGACGCGAACGTCGACACCATCACGATCATTGTCAGTTTGCCCCGTATGGAATAATTGCTGATTTCCTTCATCTCGCCCCCGTCTCTGATTTCCCCACAATTAATTCGGTTTCAGCGCAAAACTTTCCTTCGACAAAGGCGTTAAATTCCTCCATTGACAGAATCAAAGACAAGCACCTCGAGAGCATGTTCGGAAAATGGTCATACGTCGGCTTCCAAAGGTTCATTCAACCCATGTTTAGCAGTTTCCAAACCACAAACCGAGGATTCACGAAAGATCATCTAGCGAGGCAACTGATCGCACTTCTACAAAAGCTAAAAAGGCGCTCCAGTTTCCTGAAGCGCCTTTCATGAATTCTATCTGCCGATCACGCGATAAGCGGATTGGCCTCCTCGTCGGATTCTTCCGCCACGGGTTCTTCTTTATCAATCTCCACAAGCGCATCAATCTCAACCTTGCGGTAATGATCGAAGCCAGATCCTGCGGGGATGATGTGCCCCATGATTACGTTCTCCTTGAAGCCACGAAGCGAATCAATCTTCGAACGAGTTGCGGCTTCTGTGAGGACGCGGGTGGTGTCTTGGAAGCTCGCAGCACTGAGGAACGACTCCGTTTCGAGTGACGCCTTCGTGATACCGAGCAATACAGGAGAAGCTTCGGCGGGTTTGCCACCCATCTTCTCGACGCGTTCATTCTCGCCTTCGAATTCCAGCTTCTCGACCTGTTCGCCCCAGAGGAACTGGGTGTCGCCGGGTTCAGTGATGCGAACCTTGCGAAGCATCTGACGCACGATGATCTCAATGTGCTTGTCGTTGATCGTCACACCTTGCAGACGATAAACTTCCTGCACTTCGTTGACCAAGTGTTCCTGCAATTCCTGCGGTCCGCAAACATCGAGGATTTCGTGTGGGTCCATCGGACCTTCGGTCAATTGTTGACCTTTTTTCACGAAATCGCCCTTGAAGACGATGACGTGCTTACCAATCGCGATTAGATGTTCCTCTTCGAGTTGAGTTACCGGGTCCTTGATGAGAATGCAACGCTTGCCGCGCACACTCGCGCCGAAGTCCACCGCTCCGTCAATCTTGGAGATCTCAGACGCGTCTTTCGGGCGACGCGCTTCAAACAACTCAGCCACACGCGGCAGACCGCCGGTGATGTCTTTCGTCTTCGATTGCTTACGCGGCGTCTTGGCCATCAATGTTCCAGCGACAATCTTATCGCCGGAGTTCACAACGATGTGAGCGCCGGACGGAATTGGATAGCTGGCGATCGGCTCACCCTTGTCATCGCTGATGATGATCTGCGGGTGCAAGTCCTCCTTGTGGTCAATGATGACCATGGCTTCCTGCTGGGTCGCATCGTCCACTTCCTGCTTCATCGTCACGCCTTCGATGATGTCGTGGAACTTCACATGTCCGGCTTTCTCAGAGAGAATCGGCACGTTATACGGATCCCATTGGATGAAGGTTTCGCCCTTCTTAACCTTGCCGTTCTCGGACACAGTGATGACCGCGCCGATGACTACGGTATGATTTTCAAGTTCGCGACCGTCGTCTCCATGAATGGAGACGTTACCGTTCTTGTTTAGAACGATGTTGCTGCCATCTTCCAGCTTTACGAGACGTAGGTCGTTGTAACGAATCGTGCCATCGAACTTTGCCTTGATCTGCGGAATCTTGAATTGCGCAGCAGCAGTGCCCCCGATGTGGAACGTACGCATCGTGAGCTGCGTTCCGGGTTCACCGATGGACTGAGCCGCGATGATGCCGACGGCTTCACCAAGCTTAACCGAGCCGCCCGTGGCAAGATTACGACCATAGCAAACTGCACAGCAACCCTGCTTGGATTCGCAAGTGAGCACGGACCGAATCTTGACCTTCTCAATGCCAGTGGCATTGAGCGCTTTGGATTTGAGTTCGTCGAATTCTTCGTTCGCGCGGATGACGAATGCCTTCGGATTGGACGGGTCGTGGATATCTTCGCATGAGCAACGACCATCAACGCGGTCACCGACTTTGACGACTTCGTCTTCGCCTTCGTAAATCGCCTGCACCCAGATGCCGTTGGTGGTGCCGCAATCCGCCTCGCGGATGATCACGTCTTGAGCCACGTCAACGAGCTTGCGGGTCATGTAACCGGAGTCCGCAGTCTTGAGCGCCGTATCGGCCAGCCCTTTACGCGCACCGTGCGTCGAGATGAAATATTCCAAAACCGTGAGACCTTCACGGAAGTTTGCGAGAATCGGCTTCTCGATGATGTCGCCGGAGGGCTTGGCCATAAGACCACGCACACCTGCGAGCTGACGAACCTGTTGGCGGTTACCACGAGCCCCAGAGTCCACCATGAGATAAACTGGGTTGAACTCTTTCTTGCCCTGGTTCGTTTCCAGAGTCTTGAACATGACGTTTGAAATCATGTCGGTAGCGTGAGTCCAGATATCAATGATCTTATTGTAGCGCTCGCCGGATGTGATGATTCCCTTGCGATGTTGCTTCTCGACTTCCTTGATCTGCTCGAAGGCAAGATTGATTTCGTAATCCTTCTCCTTGGGAATGATCATATCGTCAATTCCGATGGAGCAACCAGACCTGGTCGCTTCACGGAAGCCAAGTTCTTTCAACTTATCGAGCATGATGACGGTCTTCTCGTGACCCGCGTTCTTGTAACAACGCCAGATTAGATCGCCGAGCTGAGTCTTGCCGGCGGCCTTGTTGAACAAACCAAGCTCGTCGGGCCAGATTTCGCTGAAGATGACACGACCGACAGTCGTGACGATGACCTTGCTGGTCGCGTCGCCATACACGGTCTTGCGACCGATGTCAGGATTTGCGTAACGAATCCTGTCGTGCGTCTTGATCGCGCCATCGTCATGCGCAAAAACGACTTCCGATTTGGATCCAAACAACGGCAATTCTTTGAGGTCAGCGGGCAACGCTTTGCGCGGCTCGGCTGTTAGATAATAACAACCCAACGTGATGTCCTGCGTGGGCGTGATGATCGGCTTGCCGGATGAGGGCGAGAAGATGTTATTCGTCGCCATCATGAGCAGACGAGCTTCCATCTGCGCTTCAACCGACAGCGGAACGTGAACGGCCATCTGGTCACCGTCGAAGTCGGCATTGTAAGCAGTACAAACTAACGGATGAATGCGAATTGCTTCGCCTTCGATCAGCATCGGCTCGAACGCTTGCACAGACAAGCGATGCAGCGTCGGGGCGCGGTTCAGGAGAACCGGATGACCCTTCGTGACTTCTTCGAGAATATCCCAAACCTCAGGGGTCTGGCGCTCAATCATCTTCTTAGCACTGCGGACAGTGTGCACGTAGCCAAGTTCTTTAAGGCGGCGGATAATGAATGGCTCGAACAAGACGAGCGCCATTTTCTTAGGCAGACCGCATTGGTTGAGCTTAAGTTCTGGTCCGATGACAATGACGGAACGACCCGAATAATCGACGCGTTTACCGAGCAAGTTCTGACGGAAGCGACCGCTCTTGCCCTTGAGCATATCGCTCAAAGATTTCAAAGCGCGATTTCCCGCACCCGTGACAGCACGACCATGACGACCGTTGTCGAACAACGCGTCCACGGCTTCCTGCAACATGCGCTTTTCGTTGCGGATGATGACTTCAGGCGTTTTGAGTGCGAGTAAGTTTTTGAGACGGTTATTTCGGTTTATGACCCGGCGATAAAGGTCGTTTAAGTCAGACGTCGCAAAGCGTCCACCTTCGAGCGGCACCAACGGACGCAAGTCCGGCGGGATAACCGGCAGCACAGTGAGAATCATCCACTCCGGACGGCTCTTCGATGAATGCAGCCCTTGAAGCAGCTTGATGCGTTTGGCGATTTTCTTGCGAATTTGCTTGCTCTTGGTTTCAGTCATGCCGATCTGCAAATCTTCCACCTGCTTCATCAGGTCGACTTTGGAGAGCGCTTCACGCACAGCTTCCGCACCCATCTTGGCGACGAATGCCTCTGCGCCATAAGTTTCCTTAGCTTCGCGACATTCATGTTCGCTCAACAACTGATTCAATTTCAGCGGCGTGTTACCCGGATCGATCACGAGATAATCCTCGTAATAAATTACGCGTTCCAAATGGCGTGCGGTCATGTCAAGACCAAGACCAATGCGGGACGGCATGCACTTGAAGAACCAAATGTGGCACGTTGGCACAGCGAGTTCGATGTGCCCCATGCGCTCGCGACGAACGCGAGCGAGAGTCACTTCAACGCCGCAACGATCGCAGACTACGCCACGATGTTTGATGCGTTTATACTTGCCGCACGAACACTCCCAGTCCTTGACAGGACCGAAGATGCGTTCGCAGAACAAGCCTCCTTTTTCGGGCTTGAACGTGCGGTAGTTAATAGTTTCAGGGTTCTTGACTTCGCCCTTGGACCAGGAGCGGATCGCGTCGGGTGATGCCACAGTGATCCCGATGTAGTCAACTTGGTTGACTTTTTCGAGGCCGAGCAACTCGCGGGCGTTTTCTTTGGAATGAGTCATAGGCTTTTCAGCAATTCGTTGAATGGTTGAGTTAGACGGCAGCCAGAACAGCTGTCGCATTTTCCGCCGGTTGATCCACAGGATTGGAGTAGCCGACTTTAACATCAAGGCAAAGGGATTGCATTTCCTTGACCAAGACGTTGAACGATTCGGGGATGCCCGCTTCCAGAGAATTATCACCTTTGACGATGCTCTCGTAGATGCGCGTGCGGCCTTGAACGTCGTCGGATTTCACGGTCAGGAGTTCCTGCAACGTGTAAGCCGCTCCGTAGGCTTCCATCGCCCACACTTCCATTTCGCCGAAGCGCTGACCGCCGTACTGCGCTTTGCCTCCAAGCGGTTGCTGGGTGACGAGCGAGTAGGGTCCGACTGCGCGGGCGTGAATTTTGTCCGCAACTAAATGTCCCAGTTTCATCATGTAGATGTAACCGACGACGATTTCCTGATCGAACTTCTCGCCAGTGCGGCCGTCGAAGAGATGCGTCTTTCCGTTCTCGCCCACGAGAACCACTTCGCCTGCATCCGTCTGAACTTTGCCTGCTTCTTCCAGATACTTGCGGATCGCCTTCTCTTTGATGCCGTCGAATACCGGGGTCGCATACTTGAGTCCGAGAATCTTCGCCGCCCAGCCCAAGTGAGTTTCCAACACCTGACCGACATTCATACGTGAAGGCACGCCAAGCGGATTCAAAACGATGTCCACAGGAGTTCCATCCGCGAGATGCGGCATATCTTCCTCGGCAACGATTTTGGCGACCACGCCCTTGTTACCGTGACGCCCGGCCATCTTGTCACCGACCGAAAGCTTGCGCTTTGAGGCCACAAAGACTTTGACGGACTTGACGATGCCGCTGTCCGTGCCTTCTCCGGCTTCGGCGCGTTCGGCTTCTTCGTCAAACTGCATCTGGATGTCATCGAACTTTTTCTTAAACTGTCCGATGATTTCGTTGATCTTGTTGCGAATCGGTGACGGATCAATCTCGATCCGATCATAAACTTCAGCGAGCTTCCGCAACAATGTCTTAGTGATCTTGCGATTGGCCGGGATGATGATCTCGCCAGTTTCGCTATTTACCACGTCGAGCGGAATTTTTTCGCCAAGCAAGATATTGCTCAACGCTTCCGTCAATTGATCACGCAGTTCTTCGGTCTTTTTCTTGTGATCTTCTTCGATTGCTTTGAGCTGACGCTTGCCTTCGGTGGCTGTCTCTTTCCGTTCGCCGTCCTTCTTGGCGGACACTTTGACATCCATAACGATGCCGTAGGTGCCGGAGGGAACTTTAAGTGAGGTGTCCTTCACGTCCGCCGCCTTTTCACCAAAGATGGCTCGGAGCAAACGCTCTTCCGGCGCGAGTTCGGTTTCAGATTTGGGCGTGATTTTGCCGACAAGAATGTCGCCGGGCTTGACTTCTGCGCCTATGCGAATGACGCCGTCGGCGCTGAGGTTCTTCAAGGCTTCTTCGCCGAGGTTCGGGATGTCGCGAGTGATTTCTTCAGGTCCGAGCTTCGTGTCGCGTGCGGCAACCTCAAACTCGTCAATGTGAATGCTCGTGAAGATGTCATCTTTGACAATCTTACGGCTGATGAGTATCGCGTCCTCGAAGTTGTAACCGTTCCAAGGCATGAAAGCGACAAGCGCATTGCGACCGAGCGCAAGCTCGCCGTTCTGAGTGCAAGGACCGTCAGCGATCACTTGCCCCTTCTTGATACTCTCACCTTTGTGGACGAGAATTTTCTGGTTGATGCAAGTCGCCGCATTTGAACGCATGAACTTACGGATCTCGTAAACCCAGACGCCCTTCTCCGGCTCATGTTTGATCTTCTTCTTCGTCTCCGGTAGTTTTCCGTCTTCAGTGATGATGACGTGGCTGCCGGTGATGGAAGCAACTTTGCCCGCTTCTTCGGCTACGACTACAGCACGAGAGTCGCGTGCGACTCGATCTTCAATGCCAGTGGCCACAAACGGCGCTTCGGTGACGAGCAACGGCACTGCTTGGCGTTGCATGTTAGAACCCATCAACGCTCGGTTCGCGTCGTCGTGTTCCAGGAACGGAATCAGCGAGGCAGCAATCGAGACGAGCTGCTTAGGCGAAACATCCATGTAATCAACCTTCTTGGGTTCGACGTCCAAGAAGTCTCCACGGCAACGGCAAGAAACTCGATCACTCGTGAAATGACCTTTGTCGTCAATCGTCGCATTCGCCTGAGCTACGATGTATTGCTCTTCGCGATCCGCCGTGAGGTAATCAAGATGATTCGTCACGCGACCATTTTCGCACTTGCGATACGGGGTTTCTAGGAATCCGAAGTCGTTGATGCGTGCAAATGTAGCAAGCGACGCGATCAGGCCGATGTTTGGCCCTTCCGGTGTTTCCACCGGACAGATACGACCATAATGCGAAGGATGAACGTCACGAACTTCAAATCCTGCGCGATCTCGTGAAAGACCGCCCGGTCCGAGAGCAGACAGGCGACGCTTGTGCGTCAACTCTGCCAACGGATTGATTTGGTCCATGAACTGACTCAGCTGTGAACGACCAAAGAAGTCGCGGATCACGGCCGAGAGCGCCTTCGGATTGATGAGCTTTTGCGGCGTCATCTGTTCGACGGATTGATCGAACAGCGTCATCCGTTCTTTGACGAGACGTTCCGTACGAGCAAGACCGACGCGGCATTGGTTGGCGAGCAATTCTCCCACAGTACGGATGCGGCGGCTGCCCAAGTGATCAATATCGTCCAGAGAACCTTCACCCTTCTTCAGCTTGAGCAAGTACTTCGTCGCCTCGACCAAGTCTTCCTTTGTGAGAATGCGGGACTCGTTTTTGTTCGGGAGCGATAGTTTCTGGTTGATCTTGTAACGACCGACGCGACCTAGATCATAACGCTTGGCATCAAAGAACAAACGTTTGATGAGTGCCTTGGCGTTTGCTGCTGTGGGGGGATCCCCAGGCCGGAGGCGGCGATAAATATCTTTCAAAGCCTCCTCTTCGTTCTTGGCCGGATCCTTCTTCATGCACTTGATGATGATTCCATCATCAACAGTGGTATCAACGACCTTGATATGCTTAACGCCGAGTTCGGCGATCTGCTTGATCACAGCCTTGGACAACGGCTCGAACGCGCGCGCGACGACGAGTCCTTTCTCTTCGTCCGTGGCGTCCTGGATCAAAACTTTGTTCTGCAAATCCTCGTGTTTCTCAGCTTCTTTGATCGTGAGCTCTTCCACGCCGTAGAACAGCTTCAAGATTTCCTCGTCGCTGCCGCGATGTTTGTCAGCATCCTTCTTGGACTTCTCTCCGTCGCCTTCGAGGAAAGCCAGAGCGCGGAACAGAGTGGTTGTCAGAAATTTGCGTCGGCGTTTTTTGCGGTCGAGATAGACGTAGAGCAAATCGCTCGTGTCGAACTGTGCTTCATACCATGAGCCACGATCCGGGATGACACGGAAGCTATGGAGCGTTTTGCCATTCGGATGCTGGGTGGCCTCAAAGGCGATGCCAGGGGAGCGATGCAATTGCGAAACAATGACGCGCTCCGCACCGTTGATGCAGAACGTTCCTTGCGGCGTCATGAGCGGAAGTTCGCCCATGAAAACTTTTTCTTCCTTGCTGCCTTTCTCGTCTTTGAGAAGGAAGGTTACGTAAAGCGGCGCCCCATAGGTCAGGCCTTCGCGCAAGCATTCGAGCCAGTCAATTTTGGGTTCGCCGATTTCATAGGAGTGGAAATCCAGAACGACCTTACCATCATAGCTTTCGATTGGGAACACCTCAGTGAAAACGGCTTGCATGCCGGTGTTCTTGCGCTTGGATTGCGGCATGTCCGCTTGGAGGAATTCCTTATACGACGTGGTTTGGAGTTCGATCAGGTTCGGCGGTGCGATGATCTCCTTAATCTTGCCGAAGTTGATACGTTCAGTGGCTCGGGATGGCATTTGGACCTTTTTCTACTTGTCCGATCTCAGGATCGGACGGTTTTTTCTAAAAACGACACAAGGCAAGTGCGCGACGTTCAATCGCAAACTTGCCATACTGACGGATTCCGGGGTTTGTCGGAATCCTGCTTTGAAACGACTTGAAACAAATCTGGATATGGCGAAAGCGGGGCGACATCTTTTCAGACGTCGCCCCGAAATATCGGTACGGGTTACTTGACTTCAACTTTTGCGCCAGCTTCTTCAAGTTTCTTCTTGGCGGCTTCGGAATCGGCCTTGTTCGCACCTTCCAAGAGGGACTTGGGAGCTCCTTCAACCAAAGCCTTGGCTTCAGCGAGGCCGAGACCGGCCTTCACTTCACGCACGGCCTTGATGACGGCAATCTTCTTATCCGCAGGAACTGAAGCGATGATCACGTCGAACGTGTCCTTCACTTCAGCAGGAGCAGCGGCACCAGCACCACCAACGGCGGCAGCTGCGGCAGCAGGAGCGGCGGCAGTCACGCCCCACTTCTCTTCCAGTTTCTTGACCAGGTCAGCGGCTTCGATGATGGTCAATTTGCTCAATTCTTCTACAATGTTTGCGATGTCTGCCATAACTTTACTTTGCTTTCTATTCGTCTCGTCGTCATCCGTAGCCACCGATGTTTTGACCCCGAAAGCATTCGGGGCGACGATTTACTGTTGTTGTTTGTTAAATCCCGCCGATGGCTAACCGTCGGGTAATTGTTTTGTGTCTTACGCGGGCAACTCAGACTTCGCCTTGATCACGCGGGCGAGTTGTGACGCCGGAGTATTGAGCAAGACAGCCAGCTTGGTAGCCGGCGCGTTGATGACGCCTAGGATTTTGCTACGCAGAACTTCGATGCTCGGCAGATCTGCTAGCGTCATAAGGTCGGCCTTTTCCATCCGGTTATTGTTCAGATAACCGAATTTTATTTTGAGCTTGTCGTTGTCGGCGGCGAAGCTTTTTAGAGACTTCGCAGCGGCAGAAACATCCTTCTGGCCGGTGACAACTGCGATTTGTCCGGTCAGCGTGTCAGCCAGATCTGCGACGCCCGCCTCTTTCGCGGCAACGCGGAAAATGGAGTTTTTAACGACGTGCACTTCTGCGCCAGTCTTATTCAGACTTTTGCGAAGCGTCGTGAAATGATCAACCTTCAGTCCGGTGTAGCCGACGACGATAAAGAACGGTGATGCGTTCAGGCGACCGATGTATTCCTTAGTGAGAATCTGTTTTTCTACGCGCATGAGTCAAATAGGTTGAAAGTTTTAGTTGGCGAATTCGCGAATATCCACGCGGACACCGGGACTCATCGTCGCGGAGATCGTGCAGCTCTTCATGTACGAACCCTTGAGACTGATCGGCTTCGCTTTTGCGACGGCGTCAATGACAGCACGGGCATTCTCTTCGATTTGATTAGGCTGGAATGAAATCTTACCCACAGCAACATGGATGTTTCCCGCCTTGTCGACTTTGAATTCAACGCGACCTGCTTTGACTTCCTTAACGGCCTTTGCAGTGTCGTCAGTCACCGTTCCAGTCTTGGGATTCGGCATGAGTCCCCGCGGTCCGAGGACCTTACCTAGCTTCCGGACTTCCACCATGGCCTCGGGCGTAGCCACGGCGACATCGAATTCTGACCAACCGCTGACGCACTTGGCAATCATGTCTTCAAAGCCCACGAACTCAGCTCCGGCTGCTTTTGCTGAATCAGCCGCCGCACCTTTGGCAAAAACGAGAACGCGAACAACCTTACCGCTGCCGTGCGGCAAGGGAACTGTTCCGCGAACCATCTGGTCGGATTGCTTCGGGTCTACTCCGAGGCGGAATGCCAAGTCAATGCTTTCGTTGAACTTAGCTTTAGGAAACTTTGCGAGAACGCCCACGGCGTCCTTGAGCGCATACGCCTTGGATGCGTCCACTACTTCGAGTGCTTTTTTGAATCGTTTGCTTGACATGTTTATAAGCGGTTCATACGAGCCTCGCTACGGCGAGACTCTCCCACGTTTGTTTATTGATTAACCCACAACTTCAATGCCCATGCTGCGGGCCGTACCAGAGACAACGCGGAACGCTGCTTCGTCATTTGTGGCGTTCATGTCGCTCTTCTTCATTTTCACAATGTCCATCACCTGCTTGCGCGTCACCTTGCCAACCTTTTCTTTGTTAGGCACTTTTGAACCAGCTGTAATCCCTGCGGCTTTTTTGAGCAGCACTGACGCTGGAGGCGACTTGGTGATGAAAGTAAATGACTTGTCCTGATATACCGTGATTACCACTGGAATGATGAGACCCGCGTCACCTTTGGTGGCTGCGTTAAATTCTTTGCAGAATCCCATGATGTTCACGCCGTGCTGGCCGAGCGCCGGACCGACGGGCGGCGCAGGGTTGGCCTGACCAGCGGGAATCTGCAACTTGATGATGCCTGTTACTTTCTTTGCCATAATAAAAATCTTTTAAACCACTAATCTTCGCTCATTGACGCTAATCACTTTTTATCAGCGAAGACCAGTGCTGATTAGCGGTTAAAAATTCTAACCCTTCTCAACTTGCCAATATTCCAGCTCAACCGGAGTATTGCGTCCAAAAATGTTAACCGTCACCTTGAGCTTGCCACGATCTGGATCTACCTCCTCGATCACGCCGCTAAAATTCAAGAACGGCCCGTTGTTGATTTTCACTGTCTCGCCGATATTGAAGGCCACCTTCGGACGTTCAGTTTCTTCCGATGCAGACACAACTGCCTTGATAACTTGCATCTCCTCGTCCGTAGCCATGTGGGGATGCTCCCCGCCGACGAAACCAATCGCACCCTGCGTTTCCTTCACGAAATAAAAAGGTTTGGGCAAAACGCGGTTGTTTTCATCCAGCAACTCCATGTGAATATAGACGTATCCCGGATGCAGCTTGCGGTTCGTGACCGTCTTTTTTTGGCTGCGAACCTCGACAACCTTCTCCATGGGGACCAGCACTTCTTGGATAAAGTCCTGCATCTCCTCAGTCTTAATGCGTTTCTCGATGCTGTCTTTGACTTTCTGCTCTTGGCCAGAAAGGGTATGGATGACGAACCACTTCGGTTTCATGTTTGCTTAAATTAGGTTGAACAATGCAAACATCACCCTATCCACCACAAAGGTGAACAGGCCGAGCAGCGCAATTGACACCATAACCAAGACGGTTGAACCCTTGAGCTCATCCCATGTTGGCCATGTGCATTTCTTAAGCTCTTCCACCGTCTGATGCCAATACGCAGACAGGCGTTGTATCTGACCTTTCCACCAGAGCACGCCGAAAACGGCGGCCAGCACACCAACCCAAAACAAGGTTTTCATTTGTTCAAAATTTTCCGCCACCTTCCAAGCTCATGCTTGGCACGTTAGGTACCGCATTACACCTACCCCCGCCCCGCCCCGCCCCGCCCCAACCTCTAGAGATGTGGCGGAGAGGGAGGGATTCGAACCCCCGTTAGGCTTTCGCCTAAAGCGGTTTTCAAGACCGCCGCGATAGACCACTCTGCCACCTCTCCGCAATTTTTGGCAGGGCGTGAAGGACTTGAACCTTCAACCAACGGTTTTGGAGACCGCTACTCTACCAATTGAGCTAACGCCCTACGCTAAAATTTTCGGCCCCTCAACTGGACTAAAACGGAGGCGACGGATTTTACCGCCGCCTCCGAATGAATATCAAAACAAATTAAGCCAAGACTTCCGTAACGATGCCCGATCCAATAGTCCGACCACCTTCGCGGATCGCAAACTTCAAACCCTTATCCATCGCCACCGTCTTCTGCAATTCGATGTCCACAGAGACGTTGTCACCTGGCATCACCATTTCAACCCCAGCGGGCAGATTCAAAGTTCCCGTCACGTCGGAAGTGCGGAAATAGAACTGGGGACGGTAATTGGTAAAGAAGGGAGTATGACGACCACCTTCATCTTTGGTCAAAACATAAACCTCCGCCTTAAACTTCGTGTGCGGCTTGATCGTGCCAGGCTTGGCAAGAACCATGCCACGCTCAACCTCTTCCTTCTTAGTGCCGCGCAGCAAAACGCCGACGTTGTCGCCAGCATTCGCAAACTCGCACAACTTACGGAACATTTCGATGTCTGTTGCGGTGGTCTTGCGAGTGTCTTTCAAGCCGACAATTTCAACTTCATCCATCTTCTTGAGAACACCCCGCTCCACACGCCCAGTGACAACTGTGCCACGACCTTCAATGTTGAACACGTCCTCAACGCACATGAGGAAGGGCTTGTCCACTTCGCGCAACGGGTCAGGAATAAAGGTATCCAAAGCTTCAAGCAAGTCAGTAATCGCCTTCTCTCCTTCAGGCTTGCCAGCCATCGCAGCCGTTGCAGAACCACGGATGATCGGAGTCGTGTCACCAGGGAAACCATACTTCGTCAGCAGGTCACGAATTTCCATTTCGATGAGCTCGAGCAAGTCAGCATCAGCCAGGTCAACCTTGTTCAAGAAAACAACCATACTCGGCACGCCGACCTGACGGGCGAGCAAGATGTGCTCACGAGTCTGAGGCATCGGGCCGTCCGCAGCACTGACAACAAGAATTGCGCCATCCATCTGCGCGGCGCCCGTGATCATGTTCTTCACATAGTCAGCATGACCAGGGCAGTCAACGTGGGCATAGTGACGCTTCGGACTTTCATACTCCACATGGGAAACAGCGATGGTCACAGTCTTAGTATCATCACGCACGGTACCACCCTTTGTGATATCGGCATAGGAAATCGCAGGAGCAAGACCCTTCCGGTTCTGCACCGCGACGATGGAGGCGGTCAGGGTGGACTTGCCGTGGTCAACGTGGCCAATGGTGCCGACGTTCACATGCGGTTTTGTTCTTTGAAATGCTTCTTTTGCCATATTGTTCTGCGTTCAGTTGTTGTCGTTAACTTTTTATTTTATCCGTCTCTTAAATTTGTCTGGAGCCCATGATCAGGATTGAACTGATGACCTCGTCCTTACCAAGGACGTGCTCTACCAACTGAGCTACATGGGCGTCCCGAACACTTCGTCATCCTGATGCGCAAAACGACAAGAGGCCTTCCCCACACCTTTTCCTTCGAAAACCTGAGTGTTTGGTCGGATTGTCTTTTTTACGGCTCTAAGACTTTGGAAAAATAGGAAACCCAACGAAAGGTGTCAACATTGGTTTTATTTTTTTTGATTTTATAATGCCCATCTCATCAAAGAAACGTAAGAGTTCGCTCGCAGTGAATATTGAGAGCCTTCAATTTTACCCCCCCCCCGGGGGGGGGGATCAAAACCCCAAATACACCGTCTCAAACAAGACGGAACTCATGATTTGAGTCATTAATTCAATGTTTATATCGCCGGGTGTGGTGCTTAACTTCTTCTATCGGGGGTCGGGGATAAATGCGCCGCGATGCTTATCATCAGCGCTAAGCCGTCGAACACGAGCATTTAAGTCGAGCTTGCCGACTTCGCGTCAACTAGTCCTTCGCCTAAAACATCGCGACCAGGACGCAGCAGCGGAAGTTTTCGATCTCGCCCGCTTGCGCCGAGATGTCCAGCTTGGGCATGCCATCGAACGCGTACGCAGCGCTGAACGCGCCTTGTGGATTTAGCGCAGAGCGGTAGGCGGCAGACTCGCGAAGTCCAATCTCAAGACAGCTTCATCCAACTTGCATTTTTGTGCTGGTCTTTGATCGCATGACAGGATTGGAAGGGTAGCCGAATAAATTTCGTCGGCTGATCAGGTAAAAGTCGCCCAAAATCGGCACACCTGCGCGATTCGAAGCAGGGACGGCGATGTGGCGGTAAAACTCGTCGAAACATTTGAGCATCACAATTTTGCCCAAGTGATATTGGCGCTGCTCGTAAAGCTCGCGTTTGATGGCCGCAAGTTTCGCTTGAACCTAGTAGGTGACGGAGGTCGCCACAGTGGCAACGCTTGAGACGACCGATGTTTTGACAAATTCGCGGTGTTTTATTTTGATCGCGCCAGTGGCTGTTGCTCGGTAGCTGCCACGGCTTTTAGGAGGCTATCATCCGATGGCATTACTTTTATCCCGTGCCAAGCTAGCAAAGTCTCCATGGCATAGAGCACTTCGACTTTCGTCAGTTCAGTTTGCGTGATCAGGTAAATATAATTGGGCGTGCCGCGTGGTAGAGATGCGCTTCGATCCAGCTTTTACCGTAAATTTCGGCGTAAATCGGCAACGCTTGTTCCACGCTAGCTCCTTCAAAGTGAATCGCCCCCTTGGGCAAGACATCTGTTCTCGAAACGTTCGTGCTAAACTGCGGAATGGCTGATGATTTTGGTTCAAGGGAAGATGCCTGATCTTTGTTGGCTAGCAGGACAAACTTTTCACCGTCCAGAACAACTCTGATTCGCTGTTCGGCGAGTGCCTTTTCGATCAAGCGAATGGTTTCAGACTGATTTGTTGTTGAGCTCTTCAGACCTAGATTCACATTAGGCAGCTCAGGGTATTTGAGAACGGTACGTTTGGATAACTCACCATATAGCTTCAAAACAGTTTCCAAGTTGGCGTTTTCAAGTGCAATTCTCTTGGGTGAGAAAGAAGCTGATGCTTCATGGTTCTTGAGGCTGATTGTTGTTATAGCGCCGCCTGAAACTAAAACTTTTACAGCCCCTTCTTCTGGAAGGATTTTAATGAGTTGCAATCCAAAGTCGCTTTGGCCCTCTTTCAAAATCACTTGCCGCCGCCTTGTAATGGAAGCGGTCGGCACTACTTCGTTCGCTTCCAATACCGCGACGTCATTGTTCACAAAACCAATGAGCCTCGGAGGTTCAGGATCACCCTTTGCCAACGAAAAAATTGCCGACACGGCCAGAATTATGGGAAGGAGTCTTTTCAATTGGCAGGTGGTTGGAAATCCCTATTCGGCGATGTTCACCAACCGCAGCGCGCCGATGCCACCGGGATTCCAGTTGGTGAACAGGATGTAAACTTCCTGATCCTTGCCCTTGCCGGTGACGTACCAT
>Ga0114967_10002016_pt1 | contig 17065 bp, 14 predicted proteins | sample M_130628_MF_Meta_FD_92639 | JGI IMG/M metagenome (GOLD analysis project Ga0114967, IMG submission 92639) | Freshwater microbial communities from Lake Montjoie, Canada to study carbon cycling - M_130628_MF_MetaG | ecosystem: Environmental > Aquatic > Freshwater > Lake | place: Lake Montjoie... | reverse complement strand
GTATTACTGGTGCTGCGCCTGCTGTAGGTATTACTGGTGCTGCGCCTGCTGTAGGTATTACTGGTGCTGCGCCTGCTGCAGGAGTATCAGATGGAATTACAGCGCCACCTGACACAGTGACTTTCTTTACACCTAATTTATCAGTTAACATGCCTAATAATTTGTTCAATGCACCTGTGAAATTACTCACAGCTTTTGAAGCTTCGGGCATGAAAGTAAAACCTAATGTTTGCATCTGAATTGCCAACTGTTGCATGTTGCGTTGTGCATCAACTGTGGAATTGGTCAATGCGTCACCGGGACCTTTAATAGTGTTCTCTTGCTCTTTTCTTATTAATTGCCCGTTGCGAATTTCCATAGCTGCTGCATCGCCAAGTTCTTTTGTGTGTATACCAACCTGAACACCCAACGATCCCAAATCAGCAGCCAATGGCAAAGCTTTTGTACTGAGTTGTTTTAAAGTGTTTAAAAATCCACCTGAATCACCTTTGGCAGCCTGATTTAATGTGCCTAAGTCGTTTCCGAATGTGATAGCTCCCTCTATGCTGGCTTTACTTGTGCCAACAAAACCAGTTACATTATCTTTCAAGGCTTGTGCCATGCCGGGATATTGTTTGGAAATTGCAGCTATATTCAGTGAATGTTTTTCCATTTCTGCAATGGCATTAGCATCACCGGATGCTTTTACTTTTTCGATGTGCGAACGATATATCAGTTCACTCATTTGCGCATCTTGTTCTTTCTTTAAGCCTTCTTTGCTGGCACCAGTTAGCCTGCTGAGTTCATCCAGTTCCAAGGCATATTTGTTGGCACCTACTGCTAGCTGTTCGATGCTCTTGCCCTGTGCCAGACCTAATCTGGTTTGACGTGCAATATAGGAGGCAGTTGTTTCACCAATTTCATCAATGCCAAATCCTAATCTTTGTAAACTGATACCAAAATCTTTTTGGACCATGCCTGCAGTATCAGCAAATCTTTCTGCTCCTGTACCCACGCTGCCACCAAAGTTGGCCAATGCAGCACTATTTTCTTTGATGGTGTTGGTATAAGATTTCAACTGCATTCCACTGGTCAGGAATTGTCGTTGCAGTCCGCTCATACCATCAGCAGTGAGACCACCTACTTTGGATAGATCTTGAAAAGCGTCAGTGGCATTTTGCAACTGACCCAGCATGAATTTAGCGCCTTCGGCTGCTGCCTTGACTGCGCCGCCAAAGAAAGGAATAGTACTAAATGCTGCTGCTGCTGCATCAATAATGGGATTTAATTCTTTGAATCCCTGTGCGCCTTCGCCCATGGCTTTTGAAAAGCCACCAATTAGGCCGGCTGTCTTGCCAAGTCCACTCAAGGCTTGCATGCTGGTATATGTTGCTTTGGCTAAGCCTTCCTCGTTTGCTTTCCGAACTTTCAGTCTCTCTTTCAGAGCCTCATCTTCGGTGGCACCTCGAGCTCGGGCTGCTCGTACTGCTGCTTCCTCTAAAGCGCGGTTACCGTCAGCACGTATCTTGCTGATTACACCATGTATAGCTTTTTCTTCTCTTTCTTTAGTGGATAATTTAGGACGATATTGTTCAAAACCCAGTCTGAGTTTTTCCGTTGCTGCCGATGCGTCGAGCAACTCCTTTGTGAAACGCCGTGTGGCTTCTGCTGCTGCTGCTGCTGCTTCTTCTTCTGGTGTCATATTTTCTCAGCCATGCTTTTCCGTGGTAAGTATTATGAATATTTACCTAAGGATTTTCCATGAGTTCTAATCCACTTGCAAAGTTTTTCAGACAACCTGCCATCTACGCACGCCTGCCCAGCGGCGGCAAGAACTGGCCTACGGGCACCATAAACATGCCGCCCAACAGTGAACTGCCTATTCTGCCCATGACAGCCATAGACGAAATCACTTATCGCACACCCGATGCCCTGTTCAACGGCGAAGCTGTAACCGGTGTCATACAAAGTTGTGTACCCAGTATCAAGAATGCCTGGGCAACACCCAGCATTGACTTAGACACTCTATTGGTTGCCATACGTATTGCCAGCTACGGACACGAAATGGAGATTGGCACCAAGTGTCCCAAGTGCGGTGAAGAACACGAATTTGGTCTGGATCTGCGCACAGTGATCGACAATTTCAAGCCTGCAGACTATGCAGCAACCTTGAAGAAAGGTGATCTGGAGTTTTATTTCAGACCCTTGAACTACAGGGAAATGACCGAAAACAGTCTCATGCAGTTTGAACAACAGAAAACTCTGCAGCAGGTGAACGAAACAGACGGTCTGGAAGAATCTGAAAAGATGACCAGACTCAATGCCATGATGAAAAAACTTGTGGAAGTCACTGTGCGAGCCATGAGTCAGAGCATAATGGAAATACGTACACCTGATGCAGTGGTGTCAGATCGTGTGCATATTGATCAATTTCTTGCCAACTGTGAGCGTGGTATTTTCAACAGTGTGAGAGATCATGTGATTGAACTCAGAGAAAAAAGTGAGTTGAAACCGCTAGATCTCACTTGTCCTTCATGTACCAACCAGTATCAACAGACCTTTACCTTGGACATGGCAAGTTTTTTCGCAGCCGCCTCTTAGCGTCTGACCCTCAAGAAATTGTCAAGGTGATTGAGGGCATGGATGCGGAGGCCAAAGACATCCGTAATGAAAATCTCAAGATGTGTTGGTACATGCGAGGCGGCGTTACCTACAACGAAGTGATGAATCTCAGTCATGAAGAGCGCAAAATGATTGGTGTCATCATCAAAGAAAATTTGGAAACAACCAAAAAAACTGGACTGAACTTTTTCTAACATGAATTTTGAGCTGGCCCAACAACACATCGAACAGTGGATCATGGACTTTGTAGAAAAGCCCAATCCACTGTTAAACAATTGGCCGCCGTGTCCCTATGCCAGGCAGGCCAGACTCAATCAACAGATTGATATTAGACCAGGTTGTTACAACCCCATAGACGACATAAAACAGGTTGATATGGGAGAATTTGAAGTCGTGGTTTATGTGTATGAGCGTGAACGCTGGTCAGCCAACGAGTTTAATGAACTGGTAGAAACTGCAAACATATCTTATTTGGCGCAACGAGGTTTGATAGCCTTGGCCGATCACCCCGACGATGTAGAAACTGTGGCAGGTGTGGTTATGAATCAAGGCACTTATGCTATTGTATTTGTACAGGACTTGGCCAAACTCAATCACTTTGCTCGAATACTGGGTAAAAAAGATTTTTACAAGGATTGGCCAGATGAATACCTAGATGTATTGTTTGCTGGTCGGATTGATCCTAGACTATGACATACGAATATGCTCGCATAGACCTTGCCAAGACTACATATCAGGCCACAGTGGCCTGGCAGTATCTACAGGATCCTGACATAGCAGAACTCAATGACATCTACAGAACATACTGTATCTACCGGCACTTTGGGTCAGTAATGCCAATATTTGACAGTCAGTACCAAGATCCTGACACAGATGTGATCGGCTATTATGATGCAGAACGATTGGTAGCGTTCTCTTTGATCAAACGCTATGATACTGAAAATGCACTATGTGCTCAGTTTGCTTGGACATACAGCAAACCCAAGCTGAGATTGGGAATAGAAAGTTTAAAAACAGAATGTGCTATCTATAGAGCGCGAGGGTTTAGATACCTGTACTTGGATCAAGCACACTTGTACAAGCAAGGCCTAGAAGGCTTTGAACTGTTGGGACCATTACAATAAAGGACACAAATGGCAGACATATATCATATTTGGGCAAACAAACAAGGTGACATCACGGATATGGACTGGGTCACCAACATGCGTGGCTTCCTCCAGCAGCTGGTGGACGAGAACAAGATGCAATCGTTTAGAATCACAAGATGCAAACTGGGGTTTCGTAGCATATCATCCATGCCAGAGTGGCATATCATGATGGAGTTTGTTGACATGGCTCAAATGGATAATGCGTTTAAACGTGTTGCTCCACTTGAAGGCGAATTGGAAACCAAACACAAATCATTCAATCAATTTGTTGGTAGTGACATCGAGCATGCGCTTTTCAGAGATTATCCTGATCAGTTATAAGATGAACGCAGTTCATCTGTTGTTTCGCTATCGCTCACAACATTATTTCAAAATCAAGTATTGCTAAAGAGCAGTTGTAAGTATCTCATCTAGAACTATGAGCCACACTTAGCCCGCACAGGGCTAAGAAAATGGTCGACCTCATCTGAGTCTACTTCACCACACTGGCGTTAGAGCATTACAGAGGCGGTTGTCCGGTACCTCGAGCTCCGTCTTATACAACGGCAGTTTGTACACACACGCAGTCGTATGCACAAGCGCAGGGTTTTTCTCCCTTCCTTTTTGCTTTGTTTTATCTTTTCAAACAATCAAACCACAGCATTTTGTGATCTTCGTCCTGTTAAGGATAGTGATTGAGTGCTTCTTGCAGCGAGAAGACTTCCATCCCTGGGACTTTCGTCCAGGTTTAGGGCACCCGATGTAGACTGGTGCTGGTCGTTACTGCCGTTAGTTGCCTGTTAGATTTTGTTTTTTATATGTGATCCGTGGATGCGGCACTGGATGTGACCATTATAGTAGTCATCTGATTCCAGCACTCGACGTGAAAATTGTTCACGTGCTTCTACGTATGAGCATTCAGATCGTGATTTACAGTAGTATAATATTTCGCGTTTGAAATTGTGTGTGCCTTGCTGATTGATGTCTTCTGTGAGATTGGGAGAGCTGCCGTAGTATTGTTGCCAGTCTGAGTTGATTTTGCTTCTAATTTTTTTACGTTTTTTAGTGCCATTCTTTAATTTTACTACTTTATACGTGGTCTTTGCAAACTTTGCAAGCTTTTTGCCCACATACATCTTGCCGGTTGTAACACAAGTAATCAAGTAGACAAACCCAACACAATCATCGGGAAGTTCAGTAATCTCTTGTCCACCATAATACCAAGTCATATGCATAGTTATGACAGTAGGCCAGCAATGGCATAAAATTACCATTCGGTAACATGATGCATATCTGTTAATTTATCTCTTGTACATTTTGTAGTGCATTCTAAACTATCAAATTTTAAAAATTCAGTAGACCAATATGAATCACCTATAATATCTGTAAATGTACGATTATTAAGATTAAATTGAGTAGATGCCAAATGATGCCATACTGAATTGTGTTCATACCTGTTGGCAGTCCAGCAACAAGGATAAAATTCTCCTTGACTACTTAAAAATACACCTTTGTTACCAATTAAACAGATACCTGCCTGCTGTGTATTCTTAACAAGATCTTCTGCTCTTTGAAAATAGATTTTCTTTAGTTCCTGCCCTGGCCGTATTTTAGTTGAAAGTTGATGTTGAGTACGTTCAAATCTATGACTACTAGATACTAATTCAGTTTTGGTAGGTTCTAATAAATCATTCTTGCCATATGCCACAGGATACTTGCTGCCAAATTTAGTGCTTTTGGTTAATTGATAAAGATCAAAACCCATGCTAGATGCTAACTGTTGCTGGTAGGCAATAAAATCTTGATTAAACCTAAATGCAATAGCGGCCCAAACTCGATAGGTAGTATAATTGTTTAAAAAAAATGTTCGAATTCCTTGTTCAATGCTGTACCAATTAGAGTTAACTCTATATTGTTCATTGCTAGATTGATCCCATCCGTCAATACTCCAGTTAATTTCGTCATTTTCGTCAAGTGTGAGAGCCAACTCCTTCCACCAAGCAGTAGGCTTATAACTTCCGTTAGTAATAATAACCAACTGGATCATGGGATTTGTTTGTTTAAGCCAACCGCATATTTCTACAAAGTCCTTGCAATATATAGGATCTCCGTCGTTACCGCAGAATGTTATTTTTTTAATTTGTTTAACTGTGCTTTCGCCAATTTGTTCTTGAAAAAATTTAAGAGTCAATTGTCGATTCAACAGACTCTCTGGCAATTCAGCCCTGGGACACCGCGGGCACTTCAGTGTACAAATACTCGATAGTTCTATATGCCAATGATCCCAAGCTATCACAGTTGAATCTCCCTTTGCCATTGTGCATTAAAATTTGTTTTTTCTTTGTTGGTAGAACAACTTTTTTTACAAATAAGATTTGGAGTTGCAGTAGTCCATGTGGCTTTTATTAACTCGAAGTCAGTGACAAAATTACTTTGTCTATTGCCTAACCAACAGCAGGGACTGACCCGTCCTTGAGCATCTATATAGATACTTTGATCCGCCAAGGCGTGACAATGTATTGACCCATTATTTTCACTGGGACTATACCATCCCACGGGAAATTCTAATTGATTCGGGAAAGGACGTTTACTGACTTTGGCTCGAAACCAAGTAAATCCCATGCTACGTGCTAACTGTTCCGCTGCATCAACCTGATTTTGATTGTGCCCAAATACTAACATATCCCAGTGAGCTGGACCGCCTGCATCAATAAACGCCTGAGCATTTTTCATTAGCTTAGACCAATTGCAATTAACACGATAAATGTGATTAGTGTCCTGAAGCCCATCAATACTGAATACAACATAATCCTGCGGTTGATTCATTATGACAGCAAGATCTTGCCACCACTCAATTCTTTGCAACGCACCATTGGTATTCATCCCCAACACAATATCAGGATTGATACTTCTGACCCAGCGATAAATTTCTAACGTATGACGTCCAGCAGCTGGATCTCCGTAGTCTCCGCACATGAACATTTTGTCTAAATTTGCAATTTGTTCAATTGAGAAATGTTGCTGTATTTGATCAACAGTAAGATGATTTTTTTGTGTTTTGTCAAATTCCGTGTCGACCTCTCTTGCACAAGCAGGACAAGCCAACTGGCAAACATCAGTGGGTTCAACATGTAATACTTTTAATTCACGCAATGTCTACATCCGTATTGTAACTAGTAAAACCGTTTTCTTTGACCACACGCAGAATATTTTCCACACGCCCGGCCAGTTCGTCTCTATGACTAACCAACCAGATACTCTTGTGTCTTTCTCTACTCATCTGTTTCAGCAGTGCTAGGCTGTTTTCTACGCCTTGTGTGTCTAGTCCACTGTCGATCATTTCGTCAATGAATAACACATTAATGGGTTGATACAGGCTTTCGAACACATCGCGGAAGGCCCAACTCATACTTAGTATAAGTCGGTTACGCTCGCCCCTTGACAAGTTATCGAAGTCTAATTCTCTACCCAATTCCTCAATGCTCACAGTAAGATCATTTTGAAATATCACTGTATGCGGCAAGCCAATGCGATCCAAATAGTGTGTGAGACGAGCATTTAGATAGCTAAGATTCTGTTCAATGATCTTCTTGCGTATAAAACTGTCTTTGCTGGTCAGCAACTTGAGTAAGAAGTCTTGATGATCTTGTAGGCGAGTAAGCGAATTCATTGTATCGTAAGTAACTTCCTGGAGTGCTTGATTTTGCATTTCAGCAATTTGTTCGCCGTAAGGATCTGTTTCTACCGATCGTGTTGTAAGTTCTTTGCGTAGTGCTTCTAAACTGTTGCGATGATTGAGTGCATCTTCTAGCGTGTCGTAAAATACTTGTGGTTGCAGTCCGGTCTCACCAAGATCTTCTAACTCGTTTTCTAGTTCCATGATTGCAAGACCAGCTAGGTCAACTTCGACACAGGCTTTATCAAATTCATCTTGTTTAGCAGCAATAATGGCGTCGTGATTTTTGTCGTGCAGATCTTGTCCGCAAGCATGACATTTATGATCTACTAACGCAGCTAGTTCAGCCGCAATCTTATCAGCATCCTTGCGTTCGCGAGATTCGTCAAGACGAGCTCTGGCCAATGACTTGGTTGCATCGGCAAGTTCTTTAACCAGATTGTTATATTCTGTTAGCGCCTTGTGTGCAGCAATTTCTGCATCAATATCAATATGCTCAAGACTGGCAACAGCAGATTCAAGTTTTGCAACATCCTCTGCTTGCTTAGTGATCCACATTTTTTGTCGTTTACGCAGGCTTTCAATCTGTTCTTCGATACGCTTGTTGGCTTCTTGTACAGCACGAATACGAAATTCTTCTTGTGTAATTGAATCTTTTGTTGAACGGTTGAGGTCTTTAATTTTTTCTGCACGTTCACTCAGCATAGTAATACCCAATAGCTGTTCAATAATAGTACGCTGATCGTTGGCTTTCAAACTAAGGAAAGGTTCGGTATAGGTGTTTAAGGCCAAGATATGCTTGAACATGTCGTGGCTGAGACCCAAAGTGCGTTCAATTGTGCTTTGTGTTTCTCTTGAATCGCCCTGAGAATCATCTGTGATCTCTTGTTCGAGATTGTTGACATAAAATTTAAGCACATTAGGTTTGCGACCCCGCTCGAGGCGATACTGTTGTCCAGCAACAGAGAAGTCCAAACTGACCAACATGTTCTTGCCGTTGGTCTTGTTTACTAGATTATCTTTGCGTATGTTACTGAGTGCTGTGCCATACAAGGCATAACTGAGTGCATTAATGATTGTGGTCTTACCTGTACCGTTGCGTGATCCATCGCCACCTAGGTCCAGGTTTTCGCCCAGCACCAAAGTCAAATCGCGTCGATCAAAGTCAATGCCTTGGGTAGCATTACCCACACTCATAAAATTTCGTACTGTGAGATTTTTAATTTGTATCATAGTCGTGCGGTAACCATTGGTAGTAAGAAATTTAACATAGATTGATGGTGCTCGGCGGTTGGATGACCAGAATAATTAAATAAGCTTCTGAGATTCCATGAAAAGTCATAAAAATCTTTGTGGTCAATTAATTTATAAACAGAGTTTATTGATTCTTCAATGTCTAAAATTTGTTGGTCATTGGTATTATCAAATGCATCTAATAATCTATCTTTAATTTTAGCATCACTGCTTGAAATGTTTAGTAAATCTAAAATGTCATTATGGTCTGAATCATTGAACATCAAGTATGGAATAGACAACGAGCTAAGAAATTTTTGCACCAGCACTATTTGATGTAAAAAATTCCACATGTCATGTAGATAATTACTCCAGTATTTAAATAACAAATGTTGAAACTGTTTCATTTCTTTAGCCGAATGAAAAACACTGTTGGAAGATGTTGCAGTAATGTCAACTAAAAAATTAGTTTCTCTGCGAACAAACATTTTTCTTGACAAGTTAACCCAGCCAATGACGACCAATTCTGGGCGGCTGTGGCTGCAATAGTTTATGAGATCAAAAACTATGTGTTGGTTAGACTTTCCTTTGATCGCAACATTGTTCACTGGCATTTTTAATTTTTCTTCCAACAAAAATGACCAGGCCTGTTTAGTTCGGTCTGACAACTCGTCACCGTAAGTATTACTACCCCCGTCAATATAAATCATACGCAATTGATCCAGTTAGAAATATTCTGTGCTATAATTTGATTACCCACTTTGTCAAAATGGTTTACATTGCCACGATGTTTTTTAAATATGTTGCTGGTATCAAGTGTTAAGTTTGGTAAATTAATACCAGCATGAAAAGTTGGAACTGTAGACATTATAGCTACAATTTTTTCATAAATCAACTGATGTATAAATTCAGCATGTTCTAAATCAAAATATTTTTTAAAAAATTTCACTAACAATTGTTGATCTTCGAATGGCGATTGATTTTCTATATCATTATATATTAAATCACTAGCATAATGCAGTTGGGTATTTTTTAAGTACGGATGATCCTTGATGTATATACGATAAGGACTGGTGTGAAAAATTATCACTCTATCAAACGTTGACAGCTGAGCTTTTTGTATTTGTAAATAGATTTTATATTGGGAACATCCTGCTTGTGCAAGATTAGTTATATTGTGATTCTTGCTTAGAATCTGAGGCCACCCTGGATATTCTAAAACACCAGCTGCATTGTAATTGGCAGCAAAACTATCCCCACAAATTAAAATATTCATAGAGTCTGATATATTTGTAATAGAAGTTTTGGATCATAAAATTCGCTTTCGATGGCAGTAATCTGGTCAGTCACAATTTGGTCTACACTTTCAAATTTAATATCGCCTGGCGCCATGTCAGTCTCTACTGAAGAATTTTTATTAGATATCAATGCCATTTCTCTAAGATTATATTGCTGTATAAAAGTGTCTTTGATATAGTTTGCTTCTTCGTAGCTGATTTCAATATCCAATTGCACTCGCACATGCATGCGCGGTTGTAACAAATTGGCATGGTTATCGATGATCTGACTTAAATTTAATACACGATACAACGGCTGCCTTGGCCAAGCATGATATTCTGGATCACTGCCCCATTTAAGTATAGTAGCACCTCGTTGGTCGTCACCGGCGTCGGCAAAGTTATGTGGAAAACAGTTACCAATATAGTTGATGTTGCGTTTTTGTTGGCGAAGATGAAAATGGCCGCTGAATACCTGCCCAAAATTTCCAAAGTTGTCTAATTTAAGTTCACCGTGGTCGGGCATCTCTACCATGGCATTCATTTTAAAATGTGGAAGTTCAAAATGCCCAAACATATATTTGGCGCTCATCTTTTGAATGCGCTTGTAGTCATCTCCTACTAGCCAAGGAGCAATAACTACATCGTCTGTGTTTACAAAATCATTGCAAATTTGAATATTTGGTAAATGTCGAGCCCACTCTACGCTGTGAATATCTCTTTTGTCGCGATAATACAGGTCGTGGTTGCCAGGAATAAAGAAAAATTGATCGAACGCCTGACTTAGTCGTTCCAAGCTACGCAAACTAAAATTCATAGTTTGTAGGTTTAAACTAGCACGATGATGGTGCCAGTCTCCTAAAAAGAATCCAGTATCGCATCCTTCTTTTTTGGCCAGGTCGATAGCCCACGATACAAACTCTTCGCAGTCAGAATTATGAACCAAACTGTTTGATTTGAGTCCAAAATGTATGTCGGTAAACAGTATTGCTTTATTGAATAAATTAGCCATAGTAGACATTATAATGAATTAATAAGTAGAAGTCAACGTCTCTGAGTCAGCAGAATTTTTCCGTTAATGTCTGATAAAGTAGCTCGTGACTTTTTGGCCCAGGATGTAACCCATCGGTGCCAATGTCAATTTGCCAGTCTGGCGCATAACAATATTCAGGATACCGTGTATATTGTTCCAAACAACGATGTATCATTGGAGTCAGACCGTCTAAACTGATCATGTAAAATTGACAATTACATGCTCGAAGATATTGCACGCCGTACTCGATCAAACTGATCTGATCAAACCAGAGCTGTTCATCTGTGGTGGACAAGATTATTTCTCGGCTTAAATTTTTCAGCATAACTTCCTGCGGCCAAGTGTTTACTTGTTTTATGGTAAATCGTTCCAGTGTTGTTAATTGCCAAATTACTATATCTCCGGGCAGTATATCTGCATGCAACAGTTGACGTAGACTCCACCGGGTGCTGCTGCCACCTTTTGCTACAGTGGTAACTGGCATGTTCAAAGAATTTCCCAATTTAGTTGAATATAAGTCATTGTTGCTGACACCAACACCCGCACTAAGGCTACAACCAAATATCCACAAAGTAGGACAGCTAGATCTACCAATAAATTGTTCTGAAAAGGTCATTGGCCCAGGCCGTGTATACCCTATAACAGTATGAGAATCGTAAATTGAATTTAAAAATATTTTTGTTTTTTCAAACAGTTCTGCATTGTTGTCAAACCCGTCATTGACAAAAATAAATTTACAACCAACTTTGGCAATTTTCAACAAGTTACTGGCAGAGATATCCGCAAGGCTTGTATGGAAAACTCTGGAATTTCCAAGATATTGTTCAAAATTATCATTGGTTAATAAAATAGAATCTTTAGCAGCCAAATAGTGAGGACTACTTAGGATAACTTCTATCATTCTTCTTCTGACACATTATATGTGTTGGGATCAATGACAGTTACAGGACCAGGCTGCTGATGTGCTCGACCAGAATTCTGTCGAGTCCACGAAGGATTGAGTCCGTTCATTTCTAAGATATCATCACGAATGTTCTGCATTTTCTTTTCGATGTTTAGAATACGAGTAAAGCTGTTGGTGATGGCAGCAGTGTAGTAAGCAAATGGGTTTTGACTTTTGGATTCATCAAACTGCAGACCAATCTGGCTCAGTTGTAGCAAGGCCTGTCCACGCATTTCCTCATTGTAGGTGTAGCCCCGCCAGTTTGAGCGTGTGGCATAGCGTTCACACAGTTTCAAAAACATGCGAGCCAGTTCGGCGGTCATGTCACCGTGGTCACGGCAGTACTCACCTGTGACAAGATCTCCTCGCCAGTGACTCTTGCCCACCAGGTACGGTTCTTTTTCTTCTGTGATTCTGTAGTGATAAAAGGGAGGAAAGTTCACACGCACATGAGTGGGATCCAGCACTATCTCATCCACCAGGTCTGCCAGGGGATCTTCTACCAGCTCGTCTAATTCTAAAATTTCCTGCAGTTTTTTCTTTTTTGTTGTGGCCTTGGGTACTTTTTTGGGAGCCCAAGGTATGTGTTCCCAACAGGTAATCCTAAACACCAGATCTGTGTTGGCAATTTTCTTTTCGTTGTGAACCACACCAGTTTCTCGCTTGAGACGATCTGCACGATTGCGCCTGGCTTCTGCTACAGTGCGTTGATTGATTTTATCCAACGACGGCAGAATAATATCATACTGATGATCAGTTTTGGGATCTAGATATGTGCAGTATGTGTTCTTGCTTAGATGAATTTGTTTTAGTAAATCTCTGTTGTTGAGATAGTTTACTCGGGGTGGTGCCTTGGGCGGCAATGCCTTTACTGGTTTAGTTATAGGGGTATCGGACAACCTGGTTCTCCTTGTCGATTACTTAGTATAACAGGTTTGTCGTAAAAAAACAACTCTTTTTTTATAAAGTTAGCCGTTTTTATCTTCAATAAATACTATATAGGATAACGACAATAATGGCTACTACTCCAATACCGCAGAATAATTCAACTGATCCGCAGGTTCCGGGCAACTTTCCTGGTACTTTTCAAAATCCCACGCAGTTGCCTGCGCCTGTTAATCCAGCATCTGATCCGGAAGTGCCACCTCTGCCTAACGATGTTGATCCAAACTTTATCCCTAACCCAGCACCAGTAGACAACACCATTGACCCAGAAGTACCGCAGCCTGTTGATGACGCACCTCGCAAGAAAAAATTTGATCCTACACCAGTCAGTCCTGCAGCCAATCCTGAAGTGCCACAGCCTACAGTTGAGCAAAATCTCTTTGTAGATGCTCCTGCAACTGTTAGTTCGGCAGCTAATCCGCAAATACCACCGCCGCAGGACTTTGGTCAAGACGCCAGAACATCAGATTTTCCACCTGCACAGGACTTTGGTGTCGATCCACAAGTACCTGCTGCACAGGACTTTGGATCTGATCCACGGATAATAGTACCTGATGCACAAGACTTTGGTGTTGATCCACAAGTACCTGCTGCACAGGATTTTGGTTCAGATCCACGGATTATAGTACCTGATGCACAAGACTTTGGTGTTGATCCACAAGTGCCAGAACCGCCTATTGTACAAAACTACTTTACTGATGCAACCACGGTTGTCCCTGCTGGCAACACTGGGTTCGACGATTTTTATGGCGAACAAACCTATACAGTTAATTACACAGGAACTGCTGATGCTGTACCCGCCGGCGACACTGGGTTTGACGATTTTTATGGCGAACAAACATACACAGCTAATTTTACAGGAACAGCTGATGCTAGACCTGTTTTTCCCGCAGCTAATCCACAGGTGCCTAATATATTTTCATCTATAGGTTCACTGCTATCCAGTCTTTTTGGAATTAGACCAACACCGGTATCACCCGCAGCAAATCCACAAGTAGCACAAGCTTTTCCCGTGCCAGCTCCGACGGTGTTTACGCCAACTCCTATACCGCCTGTTTCCAATCCGCAAGTGGCACAACCACCTATAGTGCAAAACTTCTTTACTGATAGAACTCCTACACCTGTTGTGCCAGCAGCAAATCCACAAGTGCCTCCGGCACAAGACTTTGGATCAGAACCTCCTATCGGATTACCACCGCCGCAGGACTTTGGATCTGATCCACAAATAGGTTTGCCTCCGGCACAAGACTTTGGTTCTGAACCACCAATAGTAGTTCCAGCAGCACAGGATTATGGATCAGATCCACAGATAGGTTTGCCTCCGGCACAAGACTTTGGGTCTGAACCACCAATAGTAGTTCCACCAGCCCAAGATTATGGATCTGATCCACAGATAGGTTTGCCGCCGGCACAAGAGTTTAGCGGCCGCAAAAGGGCCGATCCCGACATTGTTGATTCGCCTACAGAGCCAGCAGTACAGGCACAAACTAATACACGGATTGATGGCCCTGTTAATCAAACACTATTACAACAATCAAATCCTGCTGTGGCCACTGATTATAAATCTTATGTGGTAGACACACAAAACAAAATTGTAGAGCAACAGACTCGAGAGCTAGAAGTAACACAAGGTTTTCCTGCTAGCGAAAATCAAATTGCTGTCATTAACGGTGAAGCATTTGGCACTGCCACAATTGCAGCTAATGTGAGATTTAAAAATCAGATTGAATCAGCAGACGCAGCGCAGTCAGTACCGGCTAACACTCCACCGCCAACTATTGCGCCAGCGGACGTAAATGTTCCAGCTCTGCCTAACGATGCGGATCCAAACTTTATTTCCAATCCTGGACCAGTTGATAATACCATTGACCCTGAGGTACCTAGTTCAGCTAATACCAGAGTGGAAAATGTCAATCAAACTGAGTTTGCACAAAAAGATCCCACAGTAGCACAACAATATACCGCCTTTAAAAATGAAACTGCTGCACAACTTACCGCCCAGCGCATAGCCGAACGCGAAGCAGTAGAAGGTGGTCCAATATCAGTCAGTGAGCAAGTACAAATTGCTGCACGCTCTGAAATAGACGCAACTGCAGATGCTAACTTTAGATATCAAGATCAAATTGAAGCTGCCGGGGCGGGTACAGTAGTACCTGCAGATACACCGCCGCCTACTGTAACTGCTCCTGCTGTATCTACTGAATCTGATCCCCAAGTGGTTGTCCCTCCCACACGCATTGCATCAGTGTCAACAGAAACATTATTACAAAACGATCCAGAAACTGCACAAGAGTACACTGCCTTTAAAAACGAAACTGCTGCACAGCTTACTGAACAACGCATAGCTGAGGCAGAAGCAGCGGAAGGCGGTGCTATATCAGTCAGTGCGCAGGTGGAAATTGCTCGTCGATCAGAAAGAGACGCAACTACAGATGCCAACATTAGATATCAAGATCAAATTCAAGCTGCTGGGGCTGCAACTGTAGTACCTGCAGACACTCCGCCACCAACAGTAATTCCACCTGCACAGGACTTTGGTACTGATCCACAAGTACCTGCTGCGCAGGACTTTGGTGTTGATCCACCAATTGTAGTTCCTGCAGCACAAGACTTTGGAGTTGACCCACAAGTTCCTGCTGCACAGGACTTCGGATCAGATCCACCAATTGTAGTTCCTGCAGCACAGGACTTTGGTACTGATCCACAGATAGGATTACCGCCAGCACAGGATTTTGGTTCAGAACCTCCTCTGCGAGCTCCAGCTCCTCCGTCACCCTCACCTTATGAAAGATTTATAGCTGAAGAAAATGCTGCAACAGATGCTGCTCAAGCAGAAGCTACTGCCAGATTCAACGCACAGTTTGATGTTGTTACAGAAGATCCACAAGTACCACTGGCACAAGATTTTGGTTCAGAACCACCTATAGAATTTCCTGCAGCACAGGACTTTGGAGTTGATCCACAGATAGGATTACCGCCAGCACAGGATTTTGGTTCAGAACCACCTATAGAATTTCCTGCAGCACAGGACTTTGGTGTTGATCCACAAGCACAAGACTTTGGCACTGATGCGGATTTTAATATAGGAGAATTCCAATCTGAGCCTGTAGACATACCTACTATTGATACAGGATACGATGACTTTTACGGCAACCAAGAAGATGTAGGTGAATTCCAAGCAGAACCAGAACTTGTGGCCGATGCACAAGACTATGGCGTTGACGATGCAGATCCGCTAGGTGATTTTATAGGAGATCTGCAATCTGAACCTGACACCGGAGACGGGGAGTCGGCCGGCTTTGGAAATTTCTTTGGAGACGTTGCAGCCGGTGCAGGCGGCCTACTTAAATCATTTGCCGGAGCTGTCAGTGGTGCCGTAGATCCGCAGGCCAATTCTTCACAGCAGTCTGCCCTAGATTCCATCAGTGGATTGATAAAATCAGCAATCAAAACTCCCAATCAATTGGCAGCAGAACGCCAGGCCGCTGCCAAAGCTCAGGCCAAAGCACAAGCACAAGTCAATGCACAACGCAAACAGGCCAACGAAGGCGACTGGCGTGTGCGACTGCGCTTGGCCGGTGGTGCTGATTATCTGTACAAGGCCAAAGGCGCCAATGGGAAATCAGCAGCAGGTATCTTGGAACCCTTGGCAGTGACCGACGGAGTTATATTTCCCTACACTCCGCAAATTACCACACAGTACACAGCCAAGTACAACCCCTATGAGCTGACGCACAGCAACTACAGGGGGTATTTTTATCAATCTTCTGCGGTCAACGAAATCAACCTGGTGGCAACATTTACAGCACAGGACACCAGCGAAGCTAACTATTTGTTGGCAGTGATACACTTTTTCCGTAGTGTGACCAAGATGTTTTACGGACAAGACGATGCCAGCAAACGTGGTGCTCCACCACCCTTGGTGTTTCTACAGGGTCTTGGTGAATACCAATTTAACCTGCATCCATGTGTGGTACAAAGTTTCAACTATGTGCTGCCAAATGATTGTGATTACATCAGAGCCAACAGTGTAAATTTTAATGGAAACAATTTGCTGCAGCGTAGAGATCGTGAAAACTTGCCTATTGACTATGTAAATTCTGTCAGCAGCAGACTCAGCAATGCTGGATTGACCAAGGGTGGTCTCAACACTCCACCTGCTCCGCCCACATTGGGAACCAACAGCCCAACCTATGTACCGACCAAGATGGAAATGACCCTGGTCCTGTT
>Ga0114967_10002014_pt1 | contig 17071 bp, 8 predicted proteins | sample M_130628_MF_Meta_FD_92639 | JGI IMG/M metagenome (GOLD analysis project Ga0114967, IMG submission 92639) | Freshwater microbial communities from Lake Montjoie, Canada to study carbon cycling - M_130628_MF_MetaG | ecosystem: Environmental > Aquatic > Freshwater > Lake | place: Lake Montjoie... | reverse complement strand
GATGCGGCCGGGAAACGCGCTCGTCTACTACAACGCCAACGAGCACTACGATCCGAGCCGGACATTCCCCAAGCAGGGCCGCGGCGACGCCCTCGGCAACTTCGGAAACACGATCACCACGCTCGTTGACCTCCGCAACCGCTATGGCCGCGGCGATTACCGCGAGCGGTTCATCGAGAAGGAAAACTATGCGTTCGAGCGGAGCAACGCGGCGCTCGTGATGCTCAGCAATCGGAACGACTCCGGCTACGACTCCCGGACAGTGTCGGTCGATTTTGCTCTCGGTGCCCGGCTCGTCGAACTGACGGGCAACGCGGCCAAGGCGAATGCCACCATGGGCGCGGGCACGATTCCGGAGGTGGTGGAGGTGGTGGGCACGTCGTCCAGTCGCTTCGTCAACGCCCGGTTCCTGCGAAACAACGGCAAGGATCAGGGCTACCTCGTCTATGGCCTGCCGACGCCGAAGTCTGCCGCGGGCATCGAGTTTTCGGGATCGGGCGTGGGCTCCGTGATCGCCGGCGACACGCCGCCGACGTTCCAGGGGGGTGAAACCACGGCCCAGACCACCGCGATCCAGATCGCCAACGCCACATCCAGGCTTGCCGAGATGCAGGTGATCACCGGCAACGCGTTCACCGTTCGGCTGGCCACGCAGGCCGTCACGCTCTCGGGAGGCTACCGCGACCGGTCGGCCGACGGCGACACGGCGATGATCCGCATCAACGAGGGGCTCGACCTCAACGGCAGCGGGGCCGTGGACGTGACCACTCCCGGGGATGTGTCATACGGCTTCGAAAACTTCACCACCACCCGCGTCACGGGATATTCGCAGTCGAACGGCAGCGGCCTCTACGAGCAGGCGATCAACGCCGCACTGCTGCCCGAGGGGATGAACTTCCTCACCGTCCGGGCCTACCGGCAGCGGAGCGACGGCGGGCCGGCCGTCTACAGCGAGTTCAAGGACGTGCTCTACGTGGACCGTCTCAAGCCCGAGTCGGCGTTCAACCAGTACGTCCCCTTCTCCGGCGGCAGCGGCAACAACGACGTGTGGATCAAGTCGACCGACGGCACCGCCGACAAGGTGAACATCTTCCAGAACATCCCGGCGACGGTCAGCGACGCCACGATCCTCGCGTGGGCGAACGCCGGCCAGGGCGCCACCGACAAGATCGACCGCGACATCTTCAAGACCGGCTTCTTCAGCGTGCCGAACGGCAACAACACCTACACGGTGGTCACTCGGGAAATCACGGGCAACACCAACATTCAGCGGATCACCGGGCGGACGCCCGCCAGCGGCCGGGGGGCCGGACTTGGCGACCTCAACTTTGACAGCGTCCGTGACGCCGGCGACATGAGCGGCACGACGTACGGCTTCGAGCGGGTGCTGTACTCCAAGAATGCCGAGTTCAATGCCGGAGCCGACGCGACTGGCGACGGCCTTGTCGATACGTATGACTTGTTGCAACTCGAAGGACTCCTCACCGGCTCGGCAAACTCGGCCGCGGCCACGGCGCTGGCGGCCGTCAAGTTCCGGCGGGTGAACTTCGTCAACGACGCCGCGGTCAACGAAGCCGATCTGGCGGTGCTCCAGGCGTACGTCGCCATGCCGGGCGATGCCGACACCTGGACGTACGACCTGGACGTCGATGGTGCGATCGACGATGGCGACGTGCAGATGGCCCAGCAGCGGTTCGGCGTGGCTCCGACGGCGGGGGTGCCGGCCGCGCTCTCCTGGACCGGCAACGACGGCGTGATCGGTGGTTCGGGGACCTGGGCGACGGCGGGACTCGCGTGGCGGGGCGCGGTGACCGATGCGTCTTTGGCGATGCCGCTGGTGCCCGGTAGCAAGGCGACGTTCAGCGGAGTGGGCGTGGTCGCCACGGTGTCAGGGAGCGTGCTGGCGTCAGGCGGCCTCGACTTCCGCACCACGGGCTTGGCCACGATCACGGGCGCCGGCACGATCGTCCTTGGAGGCACAGGCTCAGCGGGCCGCGAGGTGGCTGTCGCCGATGGGGCCCACGCTCTGCTCGGGACCCGCGTCGTCTCGACCGGGGGCCTCACGAAGACGGGCCCGGGGCGGCTGACGCTCTCGGCCTCGACCGCCATCGCCGGTTCGGTCGTCATCTCGGCCGGGACGTTGGCCCTGGGCAACGGCGGGGCGACGGGCAGCGTCGAGGGCACCATCAGGGTCGATGCCGGGGGTGTGCTGGCGATCAATCGCAACAACCGCGTTGCGCTCACAACGCCGATCACCGGCGGCGGCTCGCTCGTGCAGATGGGCTCGGGCTTGACCGTCATGACCGTCGCCAACTCCTACAGCGGGGCCACGGGCGTCCAGGCCGGCATCCTCCGAGTGGAGCATGCGTCGGCGCTTGCCTCGAGTCGCACGACGGTGAGCGGAGGAAGGCTCGAGGTTGCCGATGGCATCGTGGCGGAGATCGCCGGCCTCTCGGTTGCAGGAGGCGTGGTCGAGATCAATGCCGGCGGGCTGTCCATCGCGGCCGGCGGCATCACGTCAGAGTCGCTGGTGGCGGCGCTTGGGGCAGGCCGTGGCGACGGAAGTTGGACCGGCGCGAGCGGTATCCGCTCTTCGGCGGCCGCATCGCTCGTGGCCGCTGGCGAGTCGCGGGAGGTGGGGTGGGTGGAGCGCCCCGACGGGTCATTCTTCGTGGCCGTCGCGGCAGCGGGTGATGCCAACGTTGACGGGGCTGTCGATATTTTGGACGCGTCGACCTTTCTGGTGTCGGGAAAGTTCGACACCGGACTGCCCGCCGTGTGGGAAGACGGTGACTTCGGATTCGACGGGTTGGTCGACATCCTCGACGCGGCCGCCTTCATCAACACGGGGTTGTTTGACGCTGGGTTCTACAACTCGTCCTCGTCTTCCGCCGTGCGCGTCGCGCCCGTGCCGGAGCCGGCCTCGCTTGGCTTGGCGGGCATGATTTCCCTGGGGTGTGTCGTCGCAGCACGATGGCATCGCCGGAAGGAGACGCACTCATGATCGGCGCAGCCGCCCAGCGGCCTCGCGGACGCCAGTTCGTATCTCCCGATGGCTTTACGCTCGTGGAACTTCTGGTGGTGATGGCGATCATCGCTACGCTGATCGGCTTGTTGCTCCCGGCGGTTCAGACGGCTCGCGAAGCTGCCCGCCGCTCGTCGTGCAGCAACAAGCTCAAGCAGCTCGGACTCGCCGTCCTCACCCACCACGACGCGAAGAAGCGGTTTCCCACGAGTGTGTCGCAGTGGGGTGAAGGAGGCGCCGCAAACGCGTGCAACGTGCAGGGCGCCGGCTGCACGGGCCGCGGCTGGATACTCGAGACGTTGCCGTTCTTCGAGCAGTCGGCGTTGTTCGACCAACTCGCTCCCTCGGCCAAGGGAAACCTGTACGACGGCCGTGGGCTGGCGCTCGCGAAGACGCCGTTGAAGGCTTCGATGTCAACGCTCGCCTGTCCGACCGACGCCGACGCGGCGCAGCTCTGGAAGGTGGACATCAGCGGCGCGACGGGACCCTACATGGATCAGTCCATGCAGGGCACCGAAGTCTCGATCACGAGTTACAAGGGAGTGCTCGGGGCGACGAAGGTCGGCGGAAGTTACGGTAGCATCTGGCCGCGGCACGACGACGAGCCGAAGCAGGCGATCGACTGCCACAACAACACGGGTAACACGCCGTGCAAGGGCATCTTCTGGCGCAACTCGTACCTTCATCCGATCAAGATCAAGGACATCACCGACGGAGCAAGCAAGACGCTCCTGATAGGAGAGGCCGTCTATGCCCATGACCACCACGCCGTGTCGCTCTATGCCGATGGCGATTGGGCGGCGTGCAACGTGCCCTTGAACTACCTGCCGCAGCCGCCGGTTCCGCAGAGCTGGTGGAATGTTCGTGGCTTTCGCAGCCTCCATCCCGGCGGTGCGAACTTCACCAGGGCCGATGGGTCGGTTCGGTTCACGCAGGAGACGATCGACATGGACGCCTATGTTGCTCTCTCCACGAAGGCTCGCGGCGATTCAACGGGGTCGGAATGAGCCGCGACTTCTCCGGATTCCGGTTGCTCGTGGCTGCCGCATGCATGCTCGCGTGCGGCTGCAGCAAGCACGCAGCCAAGGTGTCGGGTGCCGTGACGCTCGGCAGTAAGCCGCTGACATCGGGAGTCGTCAACTTCACGCCGGTGAGTCCTGGGCCATCGGCCTACGGCAACGTGGCCGCCGACGGCCGCTACGCCCTGCAGACGGGCGCCGAGCGAGGCCTCGCCCCCGGCGACTACACGGTCACGGTGGCCGCCAACGCCACCCCCGAGGATGCGGTGAAGATGGGCTTCAAGGTCGGCCGCGAGGGGATCATGCCGCTGCTCACACCGCCAACGTATGCCGACGTCAAGACGTCGCCCTTGAAGGCATCGGTCAAGCCTGGGACCCAGGAGATCGACCTGGCCCTCGAAACGCAGCCGGCAGGGAAACAACCATGAGCCCGTATCGCGATTCGTTTCAGACCGAACGCCTCTGTGGGAACATCGTGACAGTGGCAGCCAACGGACCCGCTGCCAGCGATTCCCAACCGGGCCCGGGACCCATCTCTGACGGTATCAGGCCGCTCATGACGCCCCAGCGGTATGCCGACTGGGCGGAGCCGCCGCTCCGGGCGACCCTGCAGTCTGGCACGCAGGAACTCCCGCTCGTTCTCACAAGCGAGTGAGGCCTCAGGCCCCGCAGGTAAATCCCGCAGGGGCCACGCTGGGTAGTGGCGGTTTTCCATCACTTCGGCGAGAGAGTTTCGCAGCCTTTGCGAACGGGTTTCGCAACAACTGCGAAATCGTTTCGCAACAAATGGGAAACGGGTTCGCCATTCCTGGGAACTGGGCTCCATGGGGCCCCCATGCCAAGGCATCGTTTTCCTCTTACAATGGCTGAAAAGTGAAAAAATCACCATTTTGGTGAGGTTCGGCACAGCACTTGCATGAGTTATTCCGACAGGTGGGGGTGGTCGATCGGCCGCCCTGGTGATGTTTTTCGTCGTTTTCTGGAGTGCAATCCAATGAAGTCCTCATTTTCCTTTGCGGTCGCGATCGCCGTGTTCGCGCTCGGATCGGCCGTATTCGGAGCCGAGGGCTCCACGTCGCCCTACACCGATAGCGTTGGCGACATTGGCGCCGGCATTTCGACAGGCGGCGGCACGCTCGACATCCTCCGCATGGAGGTGACCAACACCGCCACTGACCTGAACTTCAAACTCACGGTGAACGGCAACGTATCGACGACCGACTGGGGCAAGTTCATGATCGGCATCGGCTCGTACAACGCGCCGCTCGGCACCACCACGGGGAACGGCTGGGGGCGGCCGATCAACCTGCAGTACACGCCCGATGGCTTCCCGACCCCGGGTGGCATGGACTACTGGATCGGGTCATGGGTCGACGGGGGTGGCGGTGCCCAACTCTGGACATGGGACGGAGCGGCCTGGAGCGGCCCGGCTTCCCTTGGGGCCTTCTCGTTCACCCCCGGCGCCACGAGCGACGTCAACTTCACCGTTTCGCTGACATCGCTCGGTCTTGCTCTCGGCGACCAGTTCACCTTCGACGCCTACAGTACGGGCAGTGGCGCGGGCGATACTTCGATCGACTCCCTCGCCAACCCGTCCATCGCAGTGACGTCATGGGGGGAGACTTACACGTCGAAGCCCGTGACGTTTGGCGGAGGCGGGCTGAACTCCTACACGGTTGCGGTTCCGGAACCGTCCACGATGGCCGCGTTCGGTGTCGTCGGTGCGGCTGTCGCAGGCCGGCTGATTCGCCGCCGCTCGCGGACCGTCTGACCAGGCTGATCGACGCACTCATCACCACCCCCTGAGAACCCCGGATCGGCGGCACGCCGGTCCGGGGTTTTTGTTTTTCCTCCCCTGCACCCGCAATCGACGTGAACATCCTCGGCATCTCGGCGTTCTTCCACGATAGCGCGGCGGCGCTCGTGCGCGACGGCCGGATCGTCGCGGCCGCGCAGGAGGAGCGGTTCACGCGAAAGAAGCATGACGACACTTTTCCATCGCGGGCGGCAGAGTGGTGTCTCGCCGAGGCCGGCATCGCGGCTGCCGACGTCGACGCAGTGGTCTTCTACGAGAAACCGCTCATCAAGTTCGAGCGACTGCTGGAGTCGGCTCTCGCCTTCGCACCGCAGGGATTCCCGGCGTTTGTGAAGGCGATGCCGCAGTGGCTGCAGCGAAAGCTTCACCTTCCCCGCGAGATCGACAAGGGGCTCGGCGGCGACTATTCAGGCCCGATCCTCTTCGCCACGCACCATGAGTCGCACGCGGCGAGTGCCTTCTACCCAAGCCCGTTCGACGAGGCGGCGATCCTCACGCTCGACGGCGTCGGTGAGTGGAGCACGGCCACCTGGGGCACCGGCCGCGGGAATCAGATCCGGCTCGAGGCCGAGATGCGGTTTCCCCACTCCCCTGGCCTGCTCTACAGCGCCTTCACGCTCTTCTGCGGCTTTCGCGTCAACTCAGGCGAATACAAACTGATGGGCCTTGCCCCCTACGGCGACCCGCGGTTTGCCGACGTGATCCTGCGGGAGATCGTTGATCTTCGCGACGACGGCTCGTTCTGGCTCGACCAGCGGTTCTTTGACTACTGCGCGGGCTTGAAGATGACGAGTACGCGGTTCAACCGGCTCTTCGGCGGCCCGCCCCGCCATCCCGAAGGCCCGCTCACGCAGCGGGAGATGGACATTGCCGCCAGCATCCAGAAGGTGCTCGAGGAGATCGTCCTGCGGATGGGCCGGCACGTTCATGCCCGCACTCGCATGCCGAACCTCTGCCTCGCTGGCGGCGTGGCCCTCAACTGCGTGGCCAACGGGCGGCTGCTCCGCGAGGGGCCGTTCGAGCGACTCTGGATCCAGCCCGCGGCTGGCGATGCGGGCGGCGCCCTCGGGGCGGCGCTCGCCCACTGGTTCAACCATCTCGGTCATCCGCGGGTCGCCGAGACGGACGACGCCCAACGGGGATCGCTGCTCGGGCCGGAGTTCGACGCGGCGGCGATCGACGCCGCGATTGCCCGCCACGGCGGTGTTGCCGAGACGTTCGCCACCGAGCCCGCCCTCGCCGAGGTCGTGGCTGCAGAGCTCGCCGCCGGCCGGATCGTGGGCCACTTCGCCGGGGCGGCGGAGTTTGGCCCGCGGGCGCTCGGCAATCGCTCCATCCTTGCCGATCCCCGGGCGGCCGACATGCAGCGGCGGCTCAACCTCGCGATCAAGTTTCGGGAGTCGTTTCGGCCGTTCGCGCCCGCCGTGCTCGCCGGCCGCGAGGGCGAGTTCTTCCACCTCGCCGGCGAGAGTCCCTACATGCTCCTCGTCGCGTCGGTAATCGACGGCGGTCCGCCCGCCGGCGGTTCCCGCGAGGTTGGCATCGCCCGGCTCCGCGACGTCCGTGGACCGATCCCCGCCGTGACGCACGTCGATGGGTCGGCCCGCGTGCAGACCGTCGATGCCGTCAGGGCCCCGCGGTTCCATGCTATTCTCGAAGCGTTCGCCCGCCGGACCGGCTGCCCCGTGTTGGCGAACACGAGTTTCAACATCCGCGGTGAGCCGATCGTCCACGACCCCGCCGACGCCTATCGCGGCTTCATGTTTACCGATATGGACGTGCTCGTGCTCGGCAACCGGCTGCTCCGCAAGGCGGCTCAGCCGCCGCTGGGGGGCGCCGAGTCCTACAAGCAATCGTTCCGCCCCGACTGATACGGATCACACATGATCCTCGCGTTCGAGTGTATGGCGAGTGAAAGCCGACCGGCCGTGAGGCCGCTGACGCACCAGGCTGGATGCGCCGTCTGGTGGCGGTTCACCCCACGCCTCACGGCGTTGGGCTTGGACGAACAGCCGCGCAAGGCTGATTAAGAACGCGTATAAAACACGCCCGACGGTTTCTCCTGGAGCCCTCCCTATGCGCCGCCGCTCCTTCCTGACCGAACTCTTCGACTACGTGCGGGCCAACAAGGCCTGGATGCTGGCCCCCATCATCGTGGTGCTGCTCCTCGCCGGCGCCCTGATCATCCTCGGCGGCACGCAGGCTGCCCCGCTGATCTACACGCTGTTTTGAACCCGCTGCTTTTTTCAATCACTGGCCATGATCACGATCACCTGGCAGCCGTCCCCCGCTGAGCTTCGTCGCTGGGCGGTCACCGTCGCCGCGGCGCTGGCCGTGTCGGGGTCGCTCTTTCAGTTCGTGGACTGGGGCGTGTTTCGTGCCGGCCATGGGCTGGCGCCGTGGCTCTGGGGGTTTGGACTCTTTTCGCTCGTCACCGCTGGCACGGGCACGCGGCTTGGGTTGCCTGCCTACTGGCTCTGGATGGGCTTCGTGTTCGTCGTGGGCACGGTGATCGGCACGCTCGCGCTCGCGGTGGTTTACTTCCTCGTGGTCACGCCGCTGGGCCTCGCGGCGCGGCTTGCGGGCCGCGACCGGCTCGGCCTCCGCCGGCCGGCTCTCGGCGTCTCCCTCTGGCAGCCTCTCCCGGCTCCCTCGCACGATCCATCGCGGCAGTTCTAGATCGCATCCGAGATCCGTGTGTCTCCGGCTCGGGGGCGGCAAAAGTCTCGTCGCCAAGGCGAGCATACGCCCAAGACTCCTCGAGCGTTCGCCGACCCCCTCGCCCACCCGCTCAGGTTTATCGATTCTTCGCCACATCTATCCGAGATACGCTCTAGAATCAGCAGCCGATGTCGCGCTCCAGAAAACCTTTGCCATTGCCGCCAGGCTCCGCTGCCGAACCGCTCCCCGCCTGGAAGCGACGGCTGTTCATGGCGATCACGCTCGCGCTGCCGCTGGTGGCCCTGGGACTTGCGGAGGGCGGGCTGCGGTTCTTCGGCTGGGGCGGCTATCCGCCATTCCTACGAACCGCCGGTACGCTCCCGTCCGGGTCGACCGTGGCCCTCGTCGACCCGGCCGCCTCGAAGCCCTACTTCTTCGCGAACCCGACCCGGCCGGGCTATGCCGAGGAGACGAACTTCCTGCTGCCGAAGCCGGCGACTGTGCGGATCTTCATCGTGGGCGAATCGGCGGCCAAGGGCTACCCGCAGCCCCGCAACCTCTCGATGCAGTCGTTCCTCCAGGAGATGCTGTCCGATGCCTGGCCCGACAGGACGGTCGAGGTGATCAGCCTCGGCACGACGGCCGTGGCGAGCTTTCCGCTCGTCTATATGGTGGATGATGCGGTCCGCTACGAGCCGGACCTCGTCGTTTTCTATGTGGGCAACAACGAGTTCTTCGGGGCCTACGGCGTGGCTTCGATCAACTCCTTCGGCACGCTTCCGACCTGGGCGCTCCCCTGGATGAGGGCCATCCGCGGGCTGGCGCTGGTCCAGGCGACCGAGGGAATCGTCCGCGGCAAGGCCGACCAGAGCCGCACCCTGATGGAGCAGATGATCGGCAAGACGGTGATCTCGGCCGATTCGCCCCTGCGGCAGGCGGCCGCCCGCAACCTCGAGACGCACCTGGGCAGGATGCTCGACATCACGAAACGTGCCGGGATCCCCGCGATCGTCTGCACCACGGCGAGCAATGAGTCGGGCCTAGCGCCCTTGGGCGAGGGGAGCGACGCGGCGGCCAGGTTTGCCCGCGGACTGGAACTGGCCAAGGCCGGCGATCGTGTGGCCGCCCGCACCGAGTTCATCGCCGCCCGAGATCTCGACACCATGCCCTGGCGGCCGATCACGGCCACCGAGGAGGCGATCCGCGCCGCCGCTGCCAGCCACGACGCTATCTTCTGCGACGTCGCCGGGCGGTTTCGGGAGGCGAGCCCCGACGGTGGCATCGGCTGGGACCTGCTTGACGACCACGTGCACCTGACGCTTCGCGGGCAGGCCGAGGTCGCACGAGCCGTGATCGACAGCATGGCGGAACTGCCCGAGCCGCTTCGCGTGGCGCCCGAGGCGGCCGCTGCGATCGACGATTGGCAGGCCTACGCCACGCGGCTCGGCACCAATGAATATGACGACTATCGCGTCAACCACACGCTCCGCCTGCTCTTCGGCGTGCCGTTCATGAAGCGAAGCAACGCCGCTGCCTTCGCCCGGTTTGATGGTGCCTGCCGCGAAGCCGAGGAGGCCATGTCGCCCGCGCTGCGGGAAGCCGCCCGCGAATGGCAGACGATGCGGCCGCATGCCGGCGGCCTGCGGCCGATCACCGGAATGATCGCGCGGGTGATGATGCGGGAGAACAAGGTGGCCGATGCCGAGCGGCTGTACGCGATCGCCCAAAAGCAGGTTCCTGACTACACGTCCTGGTACCTCGAATACGTGTACTTCACGCTGGCCTGTCGGGAGAAACGCTTGGGCGGGCTCTCCGAGGAAGATCTGGGCCTCGCGGAGAAGGCTCTCGAGCAGGGTCGGTTTCTCCTCAAGCGAGGCTATTCCCAGACTGGCCTCACCGAACGGTACTGCGGCCGCCTGCATCAAATTCGCGGCGAATGGGCCGAGGCCATCCCTTACCTCGTGGCAGCCCGGCAGCGGCTCACAGCCGAGGATCTCGTGGCCTGCGACCAGGCGCTCGTGCTTTCCTACGCGAAAATTGGCGATCGCCGGGCAGCCGAGGCACTGATCGCGGAGGGAATTCTGAAACGGGGCAGGTTTTCCGCTTCCTACGAGCGGATGCGAAGCACACTGCCCCCTCAAAACGCAGAGTCGCAGTGAGCCGATCGGCCGGGTGAATAAAACTTGACGATTCGGTTGGGCACCCCTAACTTGATTCTTTAGGGAACGTCCAGCGATCGGTCTTTCGCTGGCACTAGTCTGTTTTCTCCTGGATCGGACTGCCGTCCGTCACCCCCATGAAAGTTTTCTGCCACTGCGCCGTTTTCGCCCGTGGTCATCGATGGCTGCGCAGGGTTTGCTCGGCTATCGCGATCGTCGGCGGGATCGCTGCCGTTTCTGTGCGAGCCGCGGACGTGTCGTGGATCGTGACCGGCTCCGGCGCTTTCACGACGGGCAGCAACTGGAGCACGGGCACGGTGCCCGGCACTGCCGACAACGCTGTCATCCGCAACGGCGGCACGGCGACGCTCACGCTCGCTGGGACGTCGGCCGGTTCGCGGTATGCGATCGGCCAGGACGGCGACGGCACGCTCCTGATCACCGGCGGCGGCACCTCCACCACGACCGGCATCTCCTACGTGGGCCGGACGCAGACGACCGCGACAGCGGCCGGCAACGGCTCGCTCTTGATCGACGGCTCATCGACACTCCGCCACACGACGTCGGGCGAACTCTTCGTGGGCGTCGGGAGCGGCACGCGGGGTGTGAGCGGCACGATGACCGTGAACGCCGGCAGCACCTATGCCCACGATTCGGGAGCCACGGTCTACATCGGCCAGACCGCCGGGTCGGGCGCGGCGTCATCTCAGGGCACGCTGAACCTCGCCGGCGGTGCGTTCACGATCGCATCGAATGAACTCGTCGTCGGGCAGCGGACCAGTGGCACGGCCAGCATCATTGGCACCGTCAACATGACGGCCGGCTCGACCATGAGCGTCAACAACTGGACGAAGTTCGGCAGCGGCGGCGGCACCGGGCGGCTCACCATCGCCGGGGGCACGTTCACCAAGGGTGGCTCCGGCAACCTGATGCTTGGCGACTTCAACGGCCGTGGTGAAGTCACGCAGACCGGCGGAGTTGTGAGCGTCACGGGCGGACAGCTCCAGATCGGGGCCTGGGGAGCGAACGGTGTCGGCGTCTACGACCTCTCCTCAGGAACGCTCGCACCGGCGGTGGTGGCCACCGTTGGCAGCGAAGGGGGCGTTGGCACGCTCAACGTGACCGGCGGCGTGGTCCGCAAGACTGGCTCCGGCGATCTCGAGGCCGGCACAGGCGGCACCGGCAATGGCACGATCAACGTATCCGGAGGCCTCGTGGATGTGCAGGTGGGCGACCTCGCGATTGGTGCCAACTCGGGCGGCAAGGGCACGCTGAACCTGTCGGGTTCTGGCGAGGTGCGGACATCAAACCTCGTGCTCGGCAAGGCGGGGGCCTTGACCAGCGGCACGGTCAACCTCAATGGCGGCACGCTGCGGGCCAATCAGATCACCGTGGGCGCCGGGGCTGCCAACACGGCGTTCGTCTTCAACGGTGGCACGCTTGCGGCCCGCGCCGACCAGACGTCGTTCATGTCGGGCGTTGCCTCGGCGTCGATCGCGGCTGGTGGCGCCGTGGTGGATACGCAGGGCTACACGGTCACCATTCCGCAGCTGCTCTCCGGCTCCGGTGGGTTCACCAAGCAGGGCGCGGGCAATCTCTCGCTGACCGGAGCCAACACGTTCACGGGCCCTGTGGCGGTCAGCCAGGGCAAACTTGTCGTGACCACCGCGGCGACGGGCGGCGGCGCGGTGACGCTCAGCGCGTCGTCCACGCTCGGCGTCACCGTGGCGGGCAGCCTCAACACGCAGTTCACCACCTCGGCCCTGACGCTCGGCTCCTCGTCGGGACTGACGATCGACCTGGCCTCGTTCGGAAACCCGTCGCTTGCCCCGCTCAACGTCTCGGGAGCGCTGACCACGTCCGGGGCCTCGGTGATCAACTTCGCAAGCTCGGCGCCGACGGTAGGCACGATCCCGCTGGTCAAGTACGGCAGTCTGAACACCTACAGCTTCACGCTCGGCACGCTACCAGCCGGCGTGCTGGCAACTCTCTCCAACAACACGGCGAGCAAGTCGATCGATCTCGTCGTCACGAGCGTCGCCCTGCCCCGCTGGGACGGTTCGGTGAACAGCGTCTGGAATGTCAACTCCACGGCCAACTGGGTCAACACGCTCACGGGCTCGGCCACGACGTTTCAAAACGGCAACCCTGCCCTGTTCAACGATCTCGCAGCTGGCTCGACCGACGTGCAGCTCAACTCCACGGTGCTGCCTGGGGCGACCACGTTTGCCAACGATTCGAAGGCCTACAGTCTGGGGGGCTCGGGAGCCATCAACGGCACGGGCGGCCTGACCAAGTCGGGCGCGGGATCGCTCTCGCTCAATACGGTCAACGGCTTCACCGGCATCACTCGGCTCGAGGGTGGCACCACGTCGATCTCGATCGTCGCCAACGCCGGCTCGCCGAGCGCGATCGGCGCTGCGTCGGCCGACGCAGCGAATCTGGTGTTCGCCGGTGGCAGCCTGCGCTATGCCGGCTCGACGGCCTCGACCAACCGCGGCTACTCCGTGAGCGGATCGAACAGTGCGATCGACGTCGCCCAGGCAGGCACGACGCTCACCTTCTCCGGCAACGTGGCCGCCTCGGCAGGCCAGTTCAGCAAGATTGGCCCGGGCACTCTCGCGCTGTCAGGATCCGCCAACACACTCGGCTCCGATGCCTCGGCCTACGCTGTCGCCGTGGGTTCCGGGACGCTGCGGCTCGCGGGCCCAGGTGGTTCGGCCGCCAGCCAGACAAACACGGTGGCGGGCGAAATGCGGGTGGGCTCGGTCGCCAACAGCAATGCGGCGCTCGAGGTGTCGAATGCAACGCTCAACGTCAACGGCTGGCTTTCGGTCAGCCACGGCCAGGGGCTGTTGGGCGACACGGCCTCGGTCACGCTCTCCAATGCGGCCGTTCAGGCTTCGAACCTCCGGATGGGCTACGACAACGGGTTCCTGATCACGGCGTCGCAGACCTTCGCGATGACCAACTCCACTGTCTCGATCGCCAATCAGGCACTTGTCGGGAATAGCGACGGCTCGACGGCCACGCTATCGGTGCTGGGGACGTCCAGTTTCGCGACCGGCGGCAACCTGATCCTTGGCAACTTGGCGAATGCGGTTGGGACCGCGACGCTTGCTGGATCGAGCACGCTTGCTGCGGGCGACGGACTCTATGTGGGTGACCTTGGCCGCGGTTCGCTGACCACGACCGGGTCGTCCACGGTGAGCGCAGGCCGGTTGCTGATCGGCCAGGGCCTTGGTGCGAGCGGCACCATGACGGTTGGCGGAGACGGCCGCGTGAACGCCTCGATCTACACCGCAGTTGGCAACTTCGGCGGTGGCAGCCTGACGCTGGCCGACAGGGCTTCGATGAACGTGACCTACGACCTCAACGTGGCCGACCGCTACACATCATCGGGCACGATGACGATCCAGAACGCCGCCTCCGCGGCTGGCGGTGCGGTCTACATCGCCAAGGGTGCCAACTCGATCGGGGCCGTCGTGATCCGTGGCGGCACGCTCGCGGTGAGCAACCCGTCCGGGGCGTTTGCGGTGGGCCGCAACGGCACCGGCACGCTGACGATGTCGGGCTCCGCGGTCGTGATCACGGGCACGTCAGGCGTCGTGCTCGCCGCCAATGCGGCCAATCCGGGCAATCCAGACGAGGCCTCGCCCGGGACGGGCACACTCGAGCTCAACGGCGGCCGCCTGGAGACGACCATCATCCGCAAGGGCGCCGGTAGCACCGCGACGGCCTCCTTCAATGGCGGCACGATCAAGGCAGCCGCGGGGGCTACGGGGGCGACGTTCCTCACCGGCCTCGACAACGCCGTGGTGCTTCCCGGGGGTGTGACGTTCGACACCAATGGCCAGGCCATCACGGTCGGCCAGTCGCTCGCCGACGGTGGCGGCGGCGGGCTCACAAAGCTCGGTTCGGGCACGCTGGCACTCACCGGTCTCAACACCTACACCGGCCCGACGGCGGTGGCTGCCGGCCAGCTGACGGTGCAGACAGCGAGCCTCGCCGGCGGGTCGTATTCGCTGGCAAACAACACGAAACTCGGCGTGATGGTGAGTGGTTCGGGGACGCAGCTCTCGGCCGCGTCGCTCGCGATGACGGGCACGACCGGGATCGTCTTTGATTTCGGCACGTTCGGCAACCCGACGCTGGCTCCGCTGAACGTCCTCGGCGGCCTTTCTGCGAGCGGGCCGGTCACGCTTACCGTTTCTGGGGTGCAGCCCACCCTTGGCCAGATTCCTTTGATCCAGTATGGCTCGAAATCTGGAGCCGGAAGTTACACGCTCAGCCCGATCACCGGTTACACCGCATCACTGCTCGACAACGGCTCGACGATCTTTCTGAACATCACGGGCTTTGCCGCCCGGCAGTGGAATGGTCTGGCCTCCGGGACGTCCAACGGCACGTGGAACGTAGGCACGACGGCCAACTGGCTCATCCCGCCCTCCACGACCACGACGTTCGCCAACGGTGATGCCGCGGTGTTTAACGATGCGGCTGCCGGCACTACCAATGTTGTCGTGGCAGCCGCCGTCAGCCCCTCGTCGGTCACGATCGACAACTCGACGCTGGCCTACACGTTCACTGGCACCGGGGCGATTTCGGGCACCACTGGGGTCGTCAAGCAGGGCTCGGGGACTGCGACGATCGCTACGGCCAACAGCTACACCGGCGCGACGACGATCGCCGGTGGCCAGTTCGCGGTCGCCACGCTCGCCAACGGCGGGTCGGCAAGCCCGATCGGGGCTTCGTCGGCGTCGGCGACGAATCTCGTCCTGGCCGGCGGAACACTTGCCTACACCGGCGCGACCGCCACGACCAACCGCGGATTCACGACGTCTGGCACGAGCGGCGGCGCGGTCGACGTGTTGAATCCAGCCACCGTGCTGACGTTCTCCGGCACGGTGTCGGGCACGGCGGCACTGATCAAGTCGGGCTCCGGCACGCTTCGGCTCACCGGATCGTCGATATCCGTGGGAGCCGGCAGCGGCGACGCCCTTGCGGTCCGATCCGGCACGATGTCGATCGCCGGCAGCGGCACCGGTCCGGCGGGACTGACGAGCTCGTTCAACGGCGAAGTGGTGGTCGGTGGGCTGCCAGGCTCCGCCGCCGCGCTGGCCGTCACCGACGCCACGCTGAACGCCTCGGGATTCCTCTCGGTTGGGCGAGGTACGGGCGACACGGGTGTTGCTTCGACGGCCACGTTCACCCGGGCCTCGGTGAATGCCGCCGGCATCGCCATTGGTTCGAACGGCGGCGTGACGCCGAATCTCGCCACACAGACAGTGACGCTCGTCAACTCGGCACTCTACAGTGGCGGCGACTCTCTGATCGGCGACAGTGCGGGATCGACGGCGTTTTTCGTGCTTTCCGGCAGTTCGAGTTTCTTGTCAGACAACGGCACGCGGATCGGCAACGCGGCTGGTGCCGTCGGGAGCGTCGTCGTGGGTGGCAACAGTTCGTTCTCGACCGCAGGCTGGCTGGCGATCGGCAACTCCGGCAGCGGCTCGTTCGTGGCCCGCGAAAATGCGATCGTGAGTGTCCCTGCGGACTTCAACGTGGCCGACCTCGCCGGTTCGGTGGGAGCCCTCACCGTCGAGGGAAATGCTTCGATTTCAGCCTCTTCCGTGTATCTCGGCAAGAACGAGTCTGGCGGCACGAAGGCGGTCGGCAGCGTCGTCATGTCCGGCGGTAGTTTTGTGTCCGGAGGCTCCGAGTTCTTCATCGGCCGGAGCGGCGACGGCTCGTGGAGCCAATCGGGCGGGTCGACGAACGCGGCGGCTGAGGTGGTTCTCGGGCGTTACGGCAGCGCTACTGGATCTTTGGTCGTGTCGGGCGGCTCGTTCACCCAAAGCGGCACCGGCAGCGGCATGATTGTCGGTTTCGACGGTGTCGGTGCGCTCACGGTTTCCGGATCGAGCAGCGTGACGGTGTCTGGCACGCAGAGCGGCCTGACGCTTGGCAACTTCGGGATCGGGAGCGGCACGGTGACCCTCGATGGCGGCACGCTCACCGTGCCATTCATTCGTAAGGCGGGCTCAGCCGCGGTCGTAAACCTCAACGGTGGTGTTCTCCGCGCCGGTGCTGGAGCCCGCAACGACTTCCTCAGCGGCGTGGACTCGGCCACCGTACTCGCAGGCGGAGCGAAATTCGACACCAACGGGAGCAATGTGACCGTTTCCCAAGCACTCGCGGATGGCGGTGGCGGCGGCGGGCTCGTCAAGCAGGGCGCCGGCACGCTCGTCCTTGCGGGCATCAATACCTACACCGGCTCGACCAGTGTGACGGCGGGCACGCTGTCGCTCTCGTCGGCTGGTTCGATCGCGACGTCGTCCGCCGTCACGGTGGCCGCCGGGGCGACGTTCGACGTCACATCGCAGGCTGGCGG
>Ga0114967_10002011_pt1 | contig 17074 bp, 18 predicted proteins | sample M_130628_MF_Meta_FD_92639 | JGI IMG/M metagenome (GOLD analysis project Ga0114967, IMG submission 92639) | Freshwater microbial communities from Lake Montjoie, Canada to study carbon cycling - M_130628_MF_MetaG | ecosystem: Environmental > Aquatic > Freshwater > Lake | place: Lake Montjoie... | reverse complement strand
TATTCTCTCTGGGACTTGTACTCATCACCTTCATCGGCTGGTTCTTTGAGCCGGTTCGCGGAGCGTACCGCCGCTAAACCTCGCTTTGCTCAGCGAGGAGTGCCGCAAATGGGCATTTCATGTCAGCGCGAACGCATAGTGTGGGGACGTGACCAAAACTCGCGGACCACTTCCCGATCCCGACGATCCAGCCAACGGCGCTAATGCCAAGGCGGATGGAACGTCCGAAACCCCAGAAATAAAGGAATTCGATCTCACGTCAAATGACCCAGTGTCGTTTGAGGTCCCTGCCAACACCAACCTCGTGGTCAACGTTGTCGGCAAACAGGGCGGGGGATGCCTGTCCTCGTTTTTCTCCGGCTGCGGCTGCCTCGCGACAGGTTTCATCGTTCTGGCCCTGATTTTGGCCGCAATCGGTTCCCAGACGCGTTAGTGCTTGCTTGACTCGAGTTCTTTTGTGACGACAGGCGCAATCCGGTCTTCGAAGTAGAAACGAGAGACCGAAGACCGCATCCTCGCGCCGATCGTGATCTTTCCGCGAGCATTCGGGCGAAGCTGCGCGGGGGCGTATTCGTCGAACGACACGAGTTTCCACTGCTCAAACTCATCGAGTGGCGTGTGAATCTCGCGATATTCGCCACCAGGAAGGCGGACAATTCGACTCGACTCATAGCCGTGAAGCACTAGTTCGCGATCCTTGCGCTGGAGAGCCAGTGCAATTTTCTTCGCCATCCAGAAGGCGGCAATGGGACCAACGATGAGCAAGATTTGGAGCGTGAGAATGACTCCCTCGATTGTGGTGCGGAAATGCGTCGCGACGAGGTCTGACGCCGCTCCGGCCCACAGGACCGCGTAGAAGGTGACCCCAGCAGCGCCAATTGCGGTGCGCGTGGGTTGGTTACGCGGACGCTCGGCGATGTGGTGCTCACGCTTGTCGCCTGTGACCCAGGCCTCGATGAAGGGGTAGACCATGACGACAACGATGAACAACATCAAGACAACGATGGGGATGAGAAGGTTGAGCGACAGAGTGTAGCCATTGATGACGAATTCCAAGCCGGGTGGCATCAAACGAAGCATTCCGTCCGCAAATCCGATGTACCAGTCTGGTTGCGTACCTGCCGAAACAGGGGAGGGGTCGTAAGGGCCGTAGTTCCAGATGGGGTTGATTGTGAATAGCGATGCAATCAACATGATGATTCCAAAGACGAGGAAGAAGAATCCTCCAGCCTTCGCCGCAAAGACGGGGAGAATTGGTGATCCTACGACGTTGTCGTTCGTTCGACCCGGTCCTGCAAATTGAGTGTGCTTGTTGATAATCAGAAGCACCATGTGAATCGCTATGAGTGCGATCACGAGAGCGGGTAAAAGCATGATGTGCAAGACGTACAAACGCGGGATGACGTCGTTGCCGGGGAACTCGCCACCGAACAACAGGAAGGAAATCCAGGTTCCGATTCCCGGGATGGCCTTGATCATTCCGTCAATGATTCGCAGGCCGTTACCTGAGAGCAGATCGTCGGGGAGCGAGTAACCGGTGAATCCTTCTGCCATCGCGAGGATGAAGAGAACGAATCCGATCACCCAGTTGATTTCGCGAGGCTTGCGGAACGCGCCCGTGAAGAAAACTCGAAGCATGTGGAGTCCAATTGCCGCGACAAACAACAACGCCGCCCAGTGGTGAACTTGACGCATGAGGAGTCCACCTCTGACGTCGAACGTGATGTTCAACGTCGAGGAATACGCCGCTGACATGTGGATTCCCTTGAGGGGGACATAGGAGCCGTCGTAGTGAACCTCGACCATCGATGGGTCGTAGAAGAAGGTAAGGAAAGTTCCTGACAAAAGAATGACGACGAATGAGTACAACGCGATTTCGCCGAGCATGAATGACCAGTGGTCAGGGAAGATTTTGCGACCGAGGAATTTGACGGCACCGGAAATGCTCGTCCGCTCGTCAATGTAGTTCGACACTCCGCCGACAAACTTCATTCCCGCGCCCGTCGATGTCGGGGGTGTGCTCTTCTTTTGTGTCGCAACGCTCATCGCTTACGCTCCCAATAGCTTGGTCCAACTGGTTCGAGGAAGTCGCTCTGGGCGACCAAGTATCCCTCCGAGTCTACCGTGATGGGTAGTTGGGGAAGGGGGCGTGCCGCTGGTCCGAAGATTACGGCACAGTGATTCGACACATCAAACTGCGATTGATGGCAGGGGCACAACAAGTTGTGGGTTTGTTGTTCGTAGAGCGCCACCGGGCATCCCACGTGGGTACAAATCTTGGAATACGCGACAATCCCGTCGTATGACCAGGTCTTACGCTCTTCCGTTTCGTTGAGCGCGTCAAGGGGAAGGCGCATCAGAAGAACGGCTGCTTTGGCTTTTTCGTCGAGGAAGCCCTCTTCGAGTTCCAAGAGGTTCTCTGGGATGACGTGGAACGCGGATCCGATTGTGACATCGCTCGCCTTGATGGGCACGCCGTTCGGGTCGCGCGTCAATCGAACACCTTTTTCCCAGATTGTGTGCGCGAGCCTTTCTTCGGGTGTGCCGGCGGGGGCGAGGTCGCGGAAGAGCGCTACGGCGGGGATCGGCAACGCCACAAAAGCCCCGATTAGCGAGTTGCGCAAAAGACGACGTCGAGTCCAACCGGATTCTTTGTTCGCTTCCTGAAAAATTTCGACGGCACGGGCTCGAGTAGCGTCATCGCCTCGAGTTGCATGCCGCTCTTCCACCATTTCGTGGCCGTGCATCAGGGCCTTCGCCCAGTGCACGGCTCCGACACCCAAGCAAAGCAGGCCGGCCGCAATCGCGAGACCGACAAACATGTTGTTATAGCGAGTCGACATGAGGTCCCCAGGAACGATGGGGAAAATGAAGTTGAGAGCAAAGGCTGTCGCGCTGAGGATTCCGGACAGGGCGAACAACATTGAGATGCCGCGCTCAGCACCGCGCGCACGTTCCGGCGATTCGTCGTGTACGCGCTTGTGTTCGGGTTCGAACCCAGGATTCTGCAGACGATCGGGACGTGACACCGCGCTGCCTACGCTGGTGACGACGTCTGATTTCTTGTCAGCCATGGGATGAACCTTTCTGTAAACCTAGTTGGACTTCGCGCTCAGCCAGATGGTGATGGCAACGAGGCCGCCAAGTGCAAAAATCCAGACAAAGAGGCCTTCTGAGACCGGTCCAAGTGCACCCAGGTCCATTCCACCGACCGAGGGGTTCTCGTCGAGAAATTTGAGGTACGCGATAATGTCGCGCTTTTCTTCCGGCGTGATGTTCATGTCCGAGAACACGGGCATGTTCTGTGGCCCGGTAACCATCGCCGCGTATACGTGAACGGGGTCTATGTTCTTCAGATGAGGGGCCCACTTACCTTCGGTCAGAGCGCCACCAGCACCCGCGACGTTGTGGCACATCGCGCAGTTCACTCGAAACAGTTCAGCTCCGTTAGAGGGGTCGCCGCCTGCTAGTGACGATGCTTCGGGAACACCGGGTCCGGGAGCCAGGCTCGCAACCCATGCCGCCATGGCGTCAATTTCGGGCTGAGTGAATTGAACAGGCTTCTTTTCAGCCTGTGGTCCGCTGCCCGACATCGGCATGCGACCAGAACCGACCTGGAACTCTACCGACAACGCGCCAGCGCCGATCAACGACGGTCCTGCTGCAGAACCTTCCGCGCTGAGTCCGTGGCACGACGCGCAGTTTGATGCAAACAGTTTCTTGCCGTCTTCAATTTGGCTTGCGGAAACCGGAGCATCGGTGGCACTGGCGGTTCCCGTCACGGCTGCATATGCTCCACCCGAGACAAACAGTCCAACGAGGATGAGGACGAGCGACGACAGCGGGTGGCGACGACCTTGGCGATTGAGGGTTCGTGACATTGAGTTCTTTCGCTATTTCAGCACGTAGATGACGAGGAAAAGGCCGATCCACACCGCATCAACGAAGTGCCAGTAGTAAGACACGGCCACCATGGACATGGCGTCGCGGTGTGTGAATACCTTGAGGGCTTGAATTCTGCCAATCATGAGGAGGAAGGCAATGAGACCGACGGTGACGTGTAACCCGTGGAATCCAGTGGTGAGGTAGAACGCAGAGCCGTAGGCGTCGCTGTTGAGCATGACCCATTCGCTCGTAAGTACGGCATATTCGTAGACCTGGCCGACGACGAAGAAAGCACCCATCGCATAGGTCAGCCAGAACCACTCAACAACGCCCCACTTGGTCGGGGCCCAGCCTGTTCGACGAGGCTGCAAGCGTTCTGCAGCAAACACGCCCATCTGGCACGTGACGGACGACAACACGAGGATTGTGGTGTTGAGCGTCGAAAACGGGATATTGAGCTTCTCGGTTTGAACAGCCCAGATCTCGGGGGCCATCGATCGGAGCGAGAAGTAAATCGCGAATAGGCCGGCGAAGAACATCACCTCGCTAGCGAGCCACACAATCGTTCCAACGGCTACCGCGTTGGGCCGGTTCACAACCGACTGCGGTCTGATTATCGAGGCGCTGGTCACAACTTCCATTATGCCCAACTTTCGCTGCTCAGCTGACCATTTACGCGCGTTTTCGCGCGTATTTTGCGAACTTTTCATCAATTTTGCCCGCATCGAAAACGGTAAGGTAGGGGAGTGCCGAACGACAACTGGACCGCTCTCCTCAGCGACCTGCTCGAGGGTCAATCGTTGACGGTGGCCGAGGCTTCACGTGCGATGACCGACATCATGAACGGTGACGTGAGCGATGCGCGGCTGGCCGCGTTTCTCGTCGCTCTTCGTGCCAAGGGGGAGTCCGTCGACGAGGTTGTTGGTTTCCGTGATGCGATTTTGTCCGCGGCACTTCCGATCGACGTGTCGACCGACGCGGTTGACATCGTAGGTTCGGGGGGAGACCCGATTGGGGTCATCAACGTTTCGTCGATCGCCGCAATGGTGGTCTCCGCAGCAGGCGTTCCAGTCATCAAACACGGAAACAGGGCGGCGAGCTCGAAATCGGGTGCAAACGACGTACTGACTTCGCTCGGAATCAACATTTCTCTCGAACCCGACCGCGTTGCCCGGGTTTTCGCTGAAATCAACGTGACGTACATCAACGCGATGGTTTTTCACCCCGGATTCCGCAACGCGGGCCCGGTTCGCCAGGAGTTGGCGATTCCGACAATTTTCAACGTCCTCGGCCCCTTGTGTAACCCCGCGCGTCCGGAAGCCAATGCGCTGGGGATGTCGAATCCCGCTCGAATACCGTTAGCGGTCGGACTATTCCAACAGCGCGGTGCGACGGCACTCGTGTATCGCGGCGAAGACGGAATCGACAAGATCACGACGACGGGACACTCGAAGGTCTTCGAGGTGAGTCGCGGAAGCGTCACCGAGCATGATTTCGATCCTCGTGAAGTCGGATTCTCGTATTCGTCGATCGACGACATTCGAGGTGGAACACCAGATGACAACGCGGCGCTTTCTCGACAAGTTCTCGCAGGGGAGAAGAGCGCAGCCCGCGACATCATCGTGTTGAACTCCGCGGCGGGCATCGTCGCCCATCGCCTGTCCAACAACCCTGCGGAGCGTGATCGACCGTTCGTCGACCGCATGGCCGAGGCAGTCGAGATCTCAATACATTCGATTGATTCCGGCGCTGCTCGCGCGAAACTCGACGCATGGGTCGCCGCGAGCAACTAGGGAAGTGCTACTCCAGCGGCTATGTAGCCCCGAATTTACGCAATCTGACATAATGTACATTATCGGATAAAGCACGTTGCGCGGAAGTGACCGTAACCGTTAGGAAACGCGCTCCAGCACGTCCATAAGGCGCGATGGCCCGATAAACGGAGACTCAGCACGGATTTCATCGAGTGTCCACCAACGAATATCGATGACATCGTGGTGCTCGGATTCCATCCAACCGGAACGATCTAGCTCGAATTCGTCAACTCGAAGCGCATAGAAATGATCAACATACGAATGGAAGTACTTGCCGTCCGGCCAATCCCAGTATCCGTCCACCGCGTCAATCATCTCGCCGAGTTCTGTCGGTTCCACAATCAAACCGGTCTCTTCGCGTAGCTCTCTCACCGCAGCCTCGAGGGGTGTCTCGCCGTCGTCGATTCCGCCACCGGGAGTGATCCAGCGCGGTGGCAATCCGACGCGGTAATCAAACTTTGTGAGCATGAGAAGGAATTTGCCCGCACCGTCATGCAGCACGATTCGAGCGGTCTCACGGTGTAAAACGTGCGTTCGCCCCTCGGGGTGATTCATTTGCCGCCCTTGTTGACCAATCCGAAGGCCCGCATGGACACCTGGACCATCGGTCCGATTCCGACCACGAACAATACGGTTCCCAACCCGACCGGTCCTCCGAGTGCGATTCCGATGAGCGTTGCCCCGCCTTCGAGGACCGTTCGGACAATCCACACCGGCTTGCCGAACTTCTTCACGGAACCCGTCATCAGTCCGTCACGGGGCCCCGGTCCGAGCCGTGCTCCGATGTAAACGCCGGTTCCCAGGGCGATGATGGCCATGCCGAGTACGTACCACGCGATCTGCCCCACAAGCCCCCAGTCGGCAGCTGACGGAACGAACCGAAGCGACAGATCAACAAAAGGTCCGATGAGGAGTGCATTAAAAACTGTTCCGAGTCCGGGTTTTTGCTTGAGTGGGATCCACAACAGCAGAATCAACGCGCTCGCGAGCACCGTCGCCAATCCGAAGCTCAGCCCCGTGATGTTCGACAGTCCCTGACCGAAAACGTCCCACGGGGCGAGACCGAGAGTCGCGCGAATCTGAAAGGCGATTCCCAATCCAAACAGGTACAGGCCGAGGATGAGTCGAACCAGGACGAGTGGTTTCGGGAAATTGATGGAGGCCACGAAGTCGATTATTCGCCGAAGTAGCCGGTGTCGCCGACCAGCCGCGTGTTGTCGGCTGGAATGGGTTCAACGGCGGCGAGAGCGATTTCTGCCGCAAATTCTGCCACGTTGTACAACTTCCCCACCGCTTCTTTACGGGCGTCGATGGTTCCGGGGTTCGCGCGGTCCAAGAGCGTCGCAGTGACTGTCCCCTCGATCATGTCGGCCGACACGACAACGAAGCCGATTCCGTCGGCTTCGAGAGCTGGAATCATGTCGCGCAGCGCGTCTTCACCAGCGCGCTTCGACAGCGCAACCGGGAGGTATTCCGGCATGGTGTCGACCGTGCGAATGAAGTGAGCCTGGTGACTCGTGACGAACACAATTCGCGAACCATCGTGAAGAAGTGGTCTTAAGGTCTGGAGTGCGTTCACTTGTGCGTCACGGTTCAGTCGCATCGCATAGTCGTCGCCCTTACCGGCTTCCATCCCTCCAGAGGCGTTGAGCACGAGGATATCGAGCCCGCCGAATTCCTTCTGAAGTGTGTCGCGCAGTGCCGTGATTGAGTCGTAATCCGTGAGGTCGGCTCCAACAACGATTGCTTCCCCACCGTTGTCGCGGATACCCGCTGCGACCTTTTCGGCACGGGCTTCCTTGTCACGGAAGTTGATGGCGACCTTAGCGCCCGCTTCGGCAAAGAATCCGACGGTCTCAGCGCCAATTCCACGGGACGAACCCGTGACGAAGGCGGTCTTCCCCGCGAGTTGGCCGGGCTTCAAGGGGTTTGCACTCATGGGGCAAAACTATCACGCAATGTCGGCGTGATACCGTGCCCGCATGACGTTTCGCGCCGCTGAGCACCCCTATTTCGCGGGTGCTACTCCCCGAGTGCTTGCTCACCGAGGGCTCCACCTCGATGCACCGGAAAACACCGCGGGGTCGTTTCGGGCCGCGATCGAGGCTGGTGCGACGTTCATCGAAACGGATGTCGTTGGGTCGAAGGACGGGCTCGCCATCATTTCGCACGACACGACGCTTGACCGGATTTCGACTCGGACAGGACGCGTGTCCGACTACACCGCGGCGGAACTCGCCGAAATAGATTTGGGCGGCGAGGGGTTCCTTTCTCTCGCTCAGGCCCTTGAGCAGTTTCCGTCCACACGGTTCAACATCGATGTCAAAGACGACACCGCGATTGATGGCGTTGTGAGCGCCGTGACTGATGCCGATGCGCTCGACCGCGTGCTGATTACGTCGTTCAGTGCATTGCGCCGTCGCGCAACAATCGCCCGACTGCCTGGGGTTGCGAGCAGCCCGTCAGCGACGGAGTTTCTCGTTATCGCTGCCGCGACTCGATTGGGCTTCTCCCCTCCCCTCCCCCTCGTTCACGCGTTGCAGATCCCCGAGCGCGCGAACGGGATGACCTTTGTCACCGAGCGACTGGTTGAGCGATACCACCGCGCCGGTCTTGAGGTTCATGTTTGGACCGTCAACGATGAATCGACGATGAGACGGTTGTTGGGGATTGGCGTAGACGGAATTGTCACGGATCGCGCGGATATAGCGCTCTCTGTGGTCAATTCGTAGATTCTTAGCAAATTCTTTACTTTCGCTCAGGAATATCTCGGTGAGTTCTGGCTTTATAAGGTGTAGGCCACGAGCCGAAGGAGAAAACAATGAGCAACAAAAGAATGCAGGGCACGCGACTCGGATCAATCAGTTCTGAAACTGAAGAGGGTGTGGAGTTCGTCGATCGCCAAAACGTCACATTCCGCACAGCTGATGGCGAAGAATTTACGGTCACGTTCATGACCGGCGTAGAACTTCCCTACGACTGGCGTTCACCTCGCTCGAGCAACATTGGTAGGCGGCTTGACGCGAAGGGAAAGCCAATTCAGGGCGACGACCCCAACGCGCCGGCTCCCATCGCGCCGACCGTGACTCACTGGGAACAACTGATGAAGCGACGAACTATCGAAGAACTCGAAATCATTCTTCACGATCGCATTATCGCAATGCGTGCGAGCGGCCAGCTCGATCTCGGTTCCCTTCGAAAATCGGCCTAACGACCACGTAGCCAGCGGCTAATCCCCCAGCCCGTGATGCGGGTGAACGCCTCGACGACAATTCCGAGGTGCATTTTTGATGTGCCTGACGCACGCTCGAAGAACGTGATGGGATGTTCGATGACAGTTCCCCCGTCCGATTCGACTCGGTCGGCGATTTCAATCTGAAAGCAATAACCGCTCGACGCGATGGTTTCGAGGTGCAGTTCGCGTAGTTTGTCGACACGGAGGACTCGAAAACCGGCGGTCATGTCGTTGATTTTTGAGCGCAACGCGAGGCGTGCGTAGGAGTTTCCCGCCCGGGAAATCATTTGGCGAACGACGCTCCACCCATCGACTCGGCCACCCCGAACCCACCGAGACCCGATAACGAGATCGGCGGTCACGCCCCGAGCGATTCCAAGCAAGGTCGGAATGACGGCAGGGTCATGCGAGCCGTCGGCGTCGATCTCGACGATCCATTCGTAATTGCGAGCAAATGCCCAGCGAAACCCGGCGATGTACGCAGGTCCGAGCCCCGACTTTCGGTCGCGATGAAGCACGTGCACACGGGGCATTTGTGAAGCGAAACCTTCGGCGAGAGAACCCGTTCCGTCGGGTGAATTGTCGTCAATCACGAGAATATCGACGTCCGGCGACGCTGCGAGAATCCGATCCAGAACCGTCGGGAGCGATTCGCTCTCGTTGTAGGTCGGAACGATTATGAGCGCGTCGCTCACACGAGAGGCCTTCGACGGAGCCCAATGATTGGCACAAGTCCCATCACGATGAGCGCCCACTCCAACGGAAGCCCAATGATGCTTGCCGGGGTAACGACTGTCGACAGCGGGACGTCGGCGACCATGACACCAGCAGTGAAGGGTTCGAGGCGGTCCAGGTCGCTGCCGTCCGGCGCAATCACGGCGCTGACGCCGACGGTCGACACGTTGACCACCGATCGACCCGTCTCAACGGCGCGCATGCGCGCAATGCCAAGTTGTTGGATGCTCTCGTCTGTACGACCAAAATCAGAGTTGTTGGTAGGTGCAAAAATGACGTTTGCGTGGGCGGCCAGCATGTCGCGAAACAATTTGTCGTCAACGATGTCGTAGCAAATCGCAATTCCCGCGATGGCATCCCCCGCGTTCATGACCGGGTCACGTGTACCGAGGGTGTAGTCGCGCGGGACCATGTCGAACAACGAAGGGGCAAGCGGATAAAAGAAGTCCCGGTTGGGCAGGTACTCCGCGAACGGTACCGGGTGTACCTTGTCGTACTGGTCGACGGCGCCTTCTCCCGCTTGCCACTTCAATACTGAATTGAAGGTTTCATCGCCCTGTTCTGTGATGGTCCCGAAAATGAACGGCGCGTTCGTTCCGAGCGAGATACTGTCGGCCAGCGCTGCAGCATCAGGCCAACGAAGCGGATCGATATCCATCGCGTTCTCTGGCCAGATGACGACGTCGACGGTGCCAATGTCTGCCGCATTCATCGCGGCGACGTGTTTCGCGATGGCATCTCCTTGACGAGCGCTCGAAAAGAGGGCAGAGTCGCTGTTTCCTTGCACTGCGGCCACTCGAACCGAGCCGGCGGGCGCGGTTGTAAGAAGAAGGTACGGAAACGGCAACAGCGCGAGTAAACCGGCGGTGATTGCCGAGAGATGGAGGGCCTTTCCCTTGAGAATCGAAACGTTCTGCCACGTCAGAACATAAGCGACGGTGACGAGGACAATGACGGCGCTGGCTCCGGTCACACCGAAGAGCGTCGCAAGGTAACGGAACGGCGAATCGGCGAGACCGTGGCTGACCCGCGCCCACCCGAAGCCTCCCCAAGGGAATTGCGCGGCGATCGCTTCGCGGGCGACCCACGACGCCGCGACGAAAAAACCACCGAGCAGGCGGCCAGAGACGGTGTGGAGGTTCAGTGTGTCGACGCCGCGCCACGCCGCTCCGATTGCGATTCCACCGAGTGCGAACAACACGGTTTGCAAACCAACGAGTCCTAGCCAGGGCGCGAGCCCGAGATAGACCGAGACCCATTTTGCTGCGGCCCCGTAGTACACGAAACCTGTGACGGCACCGAGAATTATCGATTGCCCGATTGTGGCCCGACGAAAGGCGAAAACCATGAGCGGTACGCCGACGAACAAGAGCGGCCAGATTCCGGGCTGTGGGAAGGCGAGGCTCGCGATGAAGGCACCGAATCCTGCCTGAACGAGGCGGAGGACGAAGGCTTTCACGGGTTCAGCCTATTCTCTAGAGCGTTGCGGAATCGGCGACGATTCCCCGTCGAATCAGCGGAATGGTGTCTCGTGCAACCGCGGCGAGCGCGGGTTCGGCGACGTGGGAAATCTGGTCGAGCGAGTCGATGACTTGTTTGGCCCATCGAACAAAGTCTCCGCCGGCAAGTCCACACTCGCGAAGGACATCATCAAGACGCTGGCCCTTGGCCCAGCGCTGAATTCCCAGCGCGAGTCCGAATGCAAGTGGCGGCGTAATCTCGAGGTCCTCGGCGGTCTCTGCGTCACTCAGCGAATCCCAGATTCGTTCCATCGCGGTCGTGACATCGCTAAAGGACCCTTTCGGGATTCGCATATTGATGTTGTTGTCATCGTCTCGACGCGATTCGTACATGACCGTCGATAGGGCGGCTGCGAGAAGTGGACCGTCAAGCCCTTCCCAGAGCCCCGCTCTGAGACATTCCGCGATGAGAAGGTCGCGTTCTCCGTATATGCGCTTGAGGGCTGCGCCGGCGTCCGTCAGCGTGTAGTCATCGCCGTCCTGCACGAGATAACCGTGAGCGTGGAGAACACGGCACACGCGGTCGAAGACGCTTGCGATTGCTCCAGTCTTGTTTTTGATTTGGTTCGCGATGCGATCCGTTTGGCTTTGCAGCTTCCAGAACCGCTCACCCCAGCGGGCGTGCTTCTCGCGGTCGGGGCACGGGTGGCACGAATGTTTCCGCATGCGACCACGCAACTTCTCGATGTGGTCGGCGCGCTTCTTGGCAACGGTGTGGGGGGTGTGCCCGCCACGTTCGTTTTTGCCCTCAAGATCCGTCAGTTCGCGGCGAATCTTGGAATACTCGCGGAAATCGCCGAGGTGGCAATCCATCGCCTCGGAATACTCGGCGAGGGACTTCTGGTTCTGTCGAACAGTGACCGAGAGATCCACCACGGCTCGATCGGCCTGGAACTGGGCGAATGACTGCTCGAGAATCTCACGCGCTGTGTTTCGCCCGTACCGTTCGATGAGATTGACCGCCATGTTGTAGGTCGGCACGAAACTCGAATACAACGGATACGAACGACGTGATGCGAGCATGCCGAGCGCATGCGGATTCATGCCGTCGCGCCAGATGATCACGGAGTGTCCCTCGACGTCGATGCCGCGACGTCCCGCTCGACCCGTCAACTGGGTGTACTCCCCCGGGGTGATTGCGACGCGCGATTCGCCGTTGTACTTGTCCATCTTTTCCAAAACAACGCTTCGAGCGGGCATGTTGATGCCGAGAGCGAGCGTTTCAGTTGCGAAAACCAATTTGATGAGTTTGCGGCGGAACAAGTGCTCGACGATTTCCTTGAACACGGGAATCAACCCAGCATGGTGCGAGGCGACGCCCGCCATGAGAGAGTCCTCCCACTCGTGGAAACCTAGCGACGATAGGTCTTCTCCCGACAGGTGAGCGGTGCGATTTTCAATAACCGATCGAATCTCGTCGCGCTCCTCGACCGTCGTCAACACCTCTCCCGAGAACAACACGTCACGAACCGCGTTGTCACAGCCTTTTCGCGAAAAGATGAAGAAAATCGCGGGAAGCATCGTGTGGTCGTCCAGCACCGACGCGATGTCGACGGGGGCCGAACGGCGCTCGCGCGGGTTTTTCGAATCAAACCGGCTGCGGATCCGTTCGCGGGGGAACGATCGACGCCCGTGACCACCCGATTGGGGACCTCCGAAACGTTGCTGTCCGCGACCGAGTCCCTGCACGTCGCGATGAATTCGCGGTGGGTTCTGGAACTCACCTCCTGGCTCGAATAGCTCGTAAAGCTCTCCTCGGGCGTACACATGCTGAAACAGCGGCACGGGTCTGTCCTCGGACACAATGATGTCGGTGTGACCGCGAACGGCGGCCAGCCACTCGCCGAATTCCTCGGCATTCGACACTGTCGCCGACAACGACACAATCGACACGTCTTGGGGAAGGTGAAGGATAACTTCTTCCCACACGGGTCCCCGGAACTTGTCGGCCAGATAATGCACCTCATCCATCACGACGAAGCGAAGGTCTTTCAAGAGGTCGCTTTGGGCGTAGAGCATGTTACGCAAGACCTCAGTCGTCATGATGACAATGCGCGCGGTCGGGTTGATACTCGTATCGCCCGTCAGCAGTCCCACTTCGTCGACACCGTAAACGGCCTGGAGGTCCTGAAATTTCTGGTTCGACAGCGCCTTCATCGGAGTTGTATAGAACGTTTTGTCGGTCATGGTCTGTTGCGACAGGTACACCGCGTAATCGGCGATGATTGTCTTGCCCGCTCCTGTTGGAGCGGCGACAAGCACTCCCCTGCCCTTATCAAGCGACTCACACGCCTTCAGTTGGAACGGATCGAGTGGGAACGGTTGTGAGCGACGGAATTCCTCGAGGGTAACGCCCATTAGGCGACGGCTTTGGCGAGTTTTCGGGCGGCGCGACGATCGTGAATCCAGGCAATAAAGGCGGCGAGGAAATACAGGACGAGCATCGGAATCGCCAGCAGGAACATCGAGACAACGTCGGCGGCAGGCGTTGCGAGGGCGGTGAACGTCGTGATTCCGACGATTGCCCACCGCCAGCCCTTGATGATGGCGCGGGCGGAGAGCACGCCCATGAAGTTGAGCAGCACGAGGAACACGGGCAGGTCGAAACCAACGCCGATTGCGATGACGAATTTGATTGAGAAGTCGAGGTAATACTTGGCTGTGAGGAGCGTGGTCGAGCCGTCTGGCGCAAAGCTGGTCATCAATTCGACGACGTGGGGAAACAGCCACCAGCCGGTCCCGCAACCGAGCAGAAACAGCGGGATGGCGGTGAGGAGGAATCCAAACGCGAACCGCTTTTCGCGTCGCACGAGAGCAGGGGTAACGAACGACCAGATCTGCCAGAGCCAAATCGGGCTCGAGGCGACGATTCCGATGGTCAAGGCGATGGACATTTTGGTGTCAAACGCTTCAGAGATTGAGGTGTAGTTGATTTGGGCAACGCGCCCACTGTCGTGTGCAACGTCCATCAACGGGGCCGCGAGCAATGACCAGACCACATCGGCGACGAGAAAACCGCCAATCGATGCGACAAGGACCGCCAGTGCCGACTTGACGAGCCGCCCTCGAAACTCGACGAGATGCTGGCCGAGCGACATGCGCCTCTCGGGGTTTCGAGCCATTGTTACTTAGACGGCGAATTCTTCGAGTCGTCGTCCTTGGGTGACGTCATCTCGTTCCGGAAAATTTTCAATGATTCCGCGAGGCTCTTCGCGAGGCCGGGAAGCTTGGGGGCTCCGAAAACGAGAAGGATGACGACGAGGAGGATAAGGAAGTGCCATCCGTTGAGGTTGCCGAGCATGCTGAACTCCTTGCGTTGTGTTTGTCAGTCTAACGCTGACTAGCTGTTTCGAGCGTACGCGTTGAGCGCGTTACGAGCGAAATCGGCGACCGCCGATCGCGTTGTGTCTGGTCCTTCAATGGCAGCAATGCCGGACAGCACACTTATCATCCTGACCGCGGTCCCCTCATGCGAGAACGGCAGGGTGAGTCGCTTGCGTCCGCCAGTCTCGACGGGCTTAACACCGGGACGCAGATAGGACGCGATGAGCGGCAACGCCTCGGGATCGATGACGAGGTCGACAAGAAGGTCGTCTTCGCTCTCGCTGAATAGTGACGACGTCAGCGTCAGGGCGTCGATCGACCGCGGTTCGATGGGAGTGTCGAGCAACACGAGGTCTTCCATGCTGTCGAGGTTGAAGGTTCTGACGTCCTCGCGTTGCAAGCAATATCCCTTGAGGTAGCGCTGCCCGCCCTCTAGGTCTTGTCGGTACGGGTCGACATCGCGCTCCCCACGCTCTCCTTGGTTGTTGGTGTACGTGAAGCGGATTCGAACGCTCTTTTCGATCGCATCCTGGATGCTGATCGCCTTCGGGTTGTTCTCGTCGATTTCGACGGCGAAAGCGTCGGTGATCGCGTTCGAATCGGGACCGCGCAGTTTCGCGACCAGTCCGTCGAACTCGGGAATCCGTCGGTAATGCGGGTGGGCCTTGAGCAGTTCTAACCCGGCAAGGAAGACCGCGCGTTGCTTCGCGCTGAAGGGCGCGGGGACGGTCAGGACCTCGGCGACGGTGAGAATGATGACGTCGTTCTGTTCGAACTCGTCCCAGTCGATGTTGAACAATTCCGTGTCGAAGTTGTAGCGCGCTTCGTTGGCACCGCCGTCACAGGCGATCGTCTTCACGGCGTCGGCAACTCGCTCTGGTGTCGTGCCGAACTGCGTGGCGACCTCACTCACAGTCACGGACCCTCGCAACAGCACGAATGGGACGATGGCGAGGAAGAGGTTGAGTCGGTCTCGTGCGCTGTCACCGGTGGGTCTAGCCATGGTCGTTCACCAACCGTTCGAGTCGAGCAACGACCGCGTCTCGCAGCGATAGCGGTGACAACACGATTGCTTCGGCCCCGTATTCGCAGAGTTCGTCGGCAAAGACCGCTTCATCGAGGTAGTGAACGATGAACATATCACCGGTGATTGTCGTGCTACGTCGGCTTGCCAGCGCAACCGATGCCTTTGTTCCCGGTGTCACCTGAATCGTTGCTTCGAGTGAATCCCAGAGTTGGTGGAGGTGATCCACGAACAGTCCTGCTGCACGGGCGTCTGGCTTCTGGGCCGGTGACGCGTTTGAAACTGGTAGCACCTTGCCCACGATTCGTCGTAACAGAAAGGTTCGCTCAGCGCTCCGATCATGATCGAACGCGAGCAGGTGCCATCGACCGTCATAGTTGACGACCGACAGTGGCGTCACCGTTCGGACTTCGTATTTCGCTTGTCCTGGTTTGAGATAAGGGAACCGGACGACCTGGTTCTTGTGAATCGCCTCGGAGACGGCGGGATAGGCGGTGTCGTGGGTGTCGATGCGCGGAGCGAGGTTTGCCGCGACCGAATCAACACCATCGGCCGCCAACAACCTCAGTCGCGCCTCGCTCGCTTCGACCGAATGCGCGCTTTCACTCCACACGGCGCTCGCCGCGGTCAACAGCGACAACTCAGCGGCGCTGAACGAGAACGCGTATTCGTCCGACGGGATGAAATACACCGCGTCAGCAGGGTTTTCGGGTTCCGTCGTCTTGAGCGGGATGCCCATCGACTTGAGTTCGTCTTTGTCGCGCTCGAACTTTTTATTTAGCGAGTCGGTTGCCCCGTTTTCACCGAATTCGTCGCGGTAACCACGAACGTTCGTGAAAATGTCGGCTTTGGACATTCCGCGGTCGGATGGAAGAAGCGCAAGGAGGAGGCAAAAGAGTCGCTCTTCTGCGGAAACCACTGCGTCGTATTTGTCCACCACAACGCCACTCTAATTGGCGTGGCTAACCAAATCGTGACATTTCCTTGAAAGCGAAACTATTTTGTGCCGAGAATATCGATGACAAAAATCAACGTCGCGTTCGCGGGGATACTCGTCGGTTCCTGACCAGCCGGGTAACCCTCCGACGGTGGGATGACGACCAGAACGCGCGATCCGACCGTCTGGCCGATCACCGCTTTGGCGAAGCCGGGGACGACACCGATGCTGTTCATATCGATGAAGGACTGCGCGACGAGACTTGCGGGTCGATTCATGTCCCACGTGGAATCGAAGACCGCCCCGCCCCACACAACTCCGGTGTAGTGCACGACGACCGTCTGGCCTTCGTCTACTACCTCGCCATTTCCCTTTGTCAGGGTCGAGATTCGAAGTTCGGTTGGAGGCGCGGTGTTGGGGACCGCAATGCCCGGGCGTCCGTCTGGAGCCGTTGTCACAGCGGGCATGCCGTCCTGGGCGAACTGCGGAAGTCCACTCGCCGAATGTGGGTAAACGCCCATGACGTCGAAGGCGACCACCACGGTGTCGTTCGGGTTTACGCCAATCGGACCTTGGTCTCCAAAAATGTCCCCGATGATT
>Ga0114967_10002010_pt1 | contig 17075 bp, 12 predicted proteins | sample M_130628_MF_Meta_FD_92639 | JGI IMG/M metagenome (GOLD analysis project Ga0114967, IMG submission 92639) | Freshwater microbial communities from Lake Montjoie, Canada to study carbon cycling - M_130628_MF_MetaG | ecosystem: Environmental > Aquatic > Freshwater > Lake | place: Lake Montjoie... | reverse complement strand
TTCTTCAAACGGATATAAATCAACAATCACTAAATCCAATTCTGGAATATGGTATTCCTTCATTTCTTGCACATGCACATCATCATTTCGTTTTCCTAAAATTCCGCCAAATATTTTTGGATGTAAGGTTTTAACCCTTCCTCCTAAAATACTAGGATAGCTAGTCAAATCTTCTACCGGCACACAAGTTACACCTAGCGATTCTATAAATGCTTGTGTACCACCAGTACTGTATATGGTAATATTATTTTGGTGTAATAATTTAATAATATTATCCAATCCATCTTTATAAAAAACAGAAATTAATGCGCTTTGAATTTTTTTGCTCATGCTAGATTTACTTTTTTAAAAAATTTTCTCCTTACAAATTAGCTACAAATGCTCCTTGTTGCGCTGTAATAAAGAGTTGCAAATGTAATTCTTTGGCTTCTGTTTTCCATTGTTCAATTTTCCACAAACTATTAGAACCGTCTATTATCAAGTGTTTTGGCGCAAACTGATTTTTAATTTGTTGTAAAGGTATTTTAGCATTATGGCTTAGAATTAAGTAATCTATTGCCATAGTATTTGGTAATTGTGCAATTGCATGATTGATAATAAGAATAGACTGACTATTACAACGCGCAAATACACATACTTCGTTTTGTTGGGAATTTATAAGCATCGCATCATTTGCTCTATACAATTGTTGAGCAGGTTGTAATATATTTTTTACATCGCCAGCTTCTATGGTATCTTTTGAAAGAATCGTATAATTATTTTTATCAAAAATCTGGACAATCGACTTTTTTGCAGCATGATGCACAATCAATTTATGTTGTTGCATAAATAGATAATTACTTTGAAAATGTATAATCCAATAGGCAACCAAACAAGCTGTACCAAGTAATAATGACTTGCCATGCTTCCTTAAAATTGCCCAAGAATAAATTATCATTGCAGCCATTAATAAATAGAGTTGCGCATAAGAAATTTGAATATGCTGAATATTAAAATAAGGAATGCTACTCATCCATTGGATAGTGCTATTTAAAAATAAAATTAAATTAGTACAAATCCAAGCTAATGCTTTAGCAATAAGTGGCACTAGGCTAAATATTAAAATGCCAATTTCTACATACAACACTATAAAAGTAATTGGTATAGCTAGCATATTAGACACTAGCAAGCCTAATGGAAATTGATGAAAATAAAACAAGCAAATAGGCATCGTAAATATTTGCGAACTAAGTGTAGTTGCAATTGTTTTTATAAATTCTTGCCCCCATTTATTTGATACATAAAAAAGTTGTTCAATTGGTTTTGCAAATAATAATATTCCAAATATTGCAGCATAACTCAATATGCATCCCACATCTAAAATCCAATTAGGATGATAAACCAATAGAAAAAATGCTGATATAATAAGCGAGTTGTATGGGTCGCTATTTTTTGCAAAAATTCTACCAAAACCAATAAAAGTAAATATAAATGCGGCACGCATTACACTAGCTGGCATGCCAATCATTGCACTAAAAAACCACATGGTTAATAAACAAAAAAATATGGTCAGTTTTTCATGCTTCTTGCAAAATGGTATATGCAAAAGCAATGGTAATAATTGCAAATAAAATATACCTAAATGCATACCACTAATTGCAATAATATGTACAATACCTGTTTGCTGATAAGCATCCCAAGTATCTGCATCAATTTCATTTCTATCCCCTACCAATAATGCTTCAGCAATCCCTATAGCCTTTGGATGAGTAATATATTTTTTAATAATTGCTAAACAATTCATTTTACAAATTGTAAAAAAAGAAGACAAGCTAAAACTACTTTTTTGTGCAACTACATATTGATTGGGAGTAAGGAAAAAGGAATGTGTAATACCATTATGCAAACTATACTCTGCATAATTAAACTCGCCAGGATTTCCATTTGGTTTTAGTAAAATTGGCTTTGCTTGCAACACAATTTTAGTACCTGGTAATAAATTTGGTGCAGTATCACATTTTGTAAAATATGCGTAAGCACTTCCTATTACTTGGAATTCTTTTTCATTTTTTAAATAAGATTGAATTTGAATAATTGTTTTATAAGATTTTGGTTTTTGCACTAAAGCTTCCACAATTTCTGCTTTTACTACGCAACTATCTCCAATCAGTTGGCTGTAATGCAATGGATGAAGTTGGGTTTGTTGCAATTTGCATATACCCCAACCCCCACATACTAACAATAAACTAACTACTACGCCATTTGCCCAATTCCATTTATATTTAGAAAATGCAGCACGCATTTGCAAAATGGAAAACACTACTACGAATAAAATTACACAAGTTAAATATATGATTAATGGAAATTCCTGCAATCCTGCATGCCAAATAATTATACCCAATAAAAAAGGAAAAAATAAGCGGAGAGAAGGCACTTGTTTGCACATGAAGTAAAAATAATAAATTCCTTGAAATAGAGTATTTTTGTTGCATGAAAAATTTACTCACGGCTTTTATTTTTGCATGTATAAGTTACGCAGCAGGCGCACAAACTTATGCAGAACAAATAGAAAAATTTAGAGACGATTACAAACAAGAATTTTTAAACGACCCACGCAGCCCAATAAAAAGAGTTGATTTTAAATACTTAGATTTTTATGCTGCCAATGAAAGCTATCGTGTGACAGCCTCTTTCAAAAAAGTAAAAGATAAAAAAGGCTTTATGATGCAAACACATAGTGGTATAGAAAAACATTATTATAAATATGGCAAGGTAACTTTTATGCTGCATGGCGAGCAATATTCCTTATTTATTTATCAAAGTGAGACCTTATTAAAAAAAGAAGGAATGGAAGACTATTTATTTTTACCATTTACAGATGCTACAAACAACATCGCTACATTTGGTGGTGGTAGATATTTAGATTTTAAAATGGCGGATATCAAAAATAATCAATTAATCATAGATTTTAATAAAGCATATAATCCATATTGTGCATTTGGCGAAGGTTATAGTTGCCCTATTCCACCTCGAGAAAACGATATGGAAATCAAAATAGTAGCTGGAGAAAAATTGTTTTTAAAAGAAAAATGATAATTTTTTTATTCTAAAATTACTACCTAGGAATATAGATTTGAATTCTAGTACTTTACCTAATAATCTATAAAAACATGAGTATCCGCTTTACAATCAACAACATTTACCAAATGACACAACAATATTGTTATTGGTGCAAGTAATGCAGGTGATATAGGCAATTTTGGTATACAAGTACACCTAGCATCATATATGGGTAGATACCCAAAATATACTTTTAGTATAGTTTTGATAAAATAATACAATTAAACCGTTACTATAATGGGATGAAACTATTCGTTAGTTTCACCTTTTTTTGTGGCATTATTTTGTCAATAAAAAATGGAATACTACTACCTTTGCCACCTTATGCAATACCAAAGAAATAATTTAACAGCAGAGCAATTAATAGAACTATACAAACAACTATTATTCCCAAGAATGATTGAAGAGAAAATGTTGTTGCTATTGCGTCAAGGAAAAATTAGTAAATGGTTTAGTGGTATTGGGCAAGAAGCAATTGCAGTAGGTGCTACTATGGCTTTGGATGCTGATGAATGGATAATGCCGATGCATAGAAATTTAGGTGTTTTTACTAGCCGCAAAATGCCTTTAGAAAAATTATTCAAACAATGGCAAGGCAGCAAAGATGGTTATAGCAAAGGCAGGGAGCGCAGTTTTCATTTTGGCAATGCGGCCCATCATATTTGCGGAATGATTAGCCACCTTGGGCCACAAATGGCAATTGGCGATGGCATTGCATTAGCACATAAATTAAATAAAGACAAAAAAATATCTATTTCTTTTTGTGGAGACGGTGGTACTAGCGAAGGTGATTTTCATGAAGCATTAAATTTAGCAGCTGTTTGGGGTTTACCAACAATTTTTATTATTGAAAATAATGGATATGGCTTAAGCACTCCTACCAAAGAGCAATTTATTTGCGAGCATCTTGCAGATAGAGGAATTGGCTATGGCATGAAGGCTGTAACTATAGATGGCAATAATATTTTAGAAGTGTACAATACCATTAAAGAGTTGCGTGAGTATTGCATTACAGAGCAAAAACCCGTGTTGCTAGAATGCATAACCTTTAGAATGCGTGGCCACGAAGAAGCAAGTGGTGTAAAATATGTACCAAAAGAATTATTTGAAGAATGGAGTAAAAAAGATCCACTAAGCAATTACGAAAATTATTTATTAGAAAATAAAATAATAAGAACTGCAGATATTGAATCTATTCGCACTGCCTTCAAACAAACCATTGACGAAAGTGTAGCAGCAGGTTTTGAAGCGGCTCCTATTGTGCCAAATATTGCAGAAGAACTAAATGATGTGTATGCACCGCACGAATTTATATTACAAAATCCAACTGGTACTTTGCAAGAAAAAAAATTAATCAATGCCATTAGCGATGCACTAGATGAATGCATGCAAAAATTTCCAGACTTAGTATTGATGGGGCAAGACATAGCAGAGTATGGCGGTGCATTTAAAGTAACGGAAGGTTTTGTAGAAAAATTTGGCAAAGATAGAGTACGCAATACACCTCTTTGCGAAAGCGCAATTGTAGGTAGTGCACTTGGGCTTAGCCTGATGAATAAAAAAAGTATGATGGAAATGCAGTTTGCAGATTTTGTAACTGTAGGCTTCAATCAAATAATTAATAACCTAGCAAAGATGCATTACCGCTGGGGCCAAAAGGCCGATGTTATAGTGCGCATGCCTACAGGCGGAGGCGTTGGTGCAGGGCCATTCCACAGCCAATGTAATGAAGCTTGGTTTACAAAAACTCCCGGCCTTAAAGTAGTATATCCTAGCAATCCGCATGATGCCAAAGGGCTTTTGATTAGCTCCTTTGAAGACCCTAATACAATCCTGTTTTTTGAGCACAAAGCATTATACAGAAGTGTAAGTGGTATGGTGCCAGATGGTTATTACAATATACCAATTGGTAAAGCAGCTTGGGCAGCACAAGGCGATGACATTAGTATAATTACATACGGAGCAGGTGTACATTGGGCTTTAGCCTATGCAGCAAAACACCCCGAAATAAGTATTGGCATTTTAGATTTGCGCACTTTGTTGCCATTAGACTACGATGCTATTAAAGAAGCTGTGCAAAAAACTGGTAAAGTTTTATTGCTACACGAAGACACCTTGATTGGTGGCCTTGGTGGCGAAATTAGCGCATGGATTACAGAGCATTGCTTTAGCTATTTAGATGCGCCTATTATTAGATGCGCTAGCTTGGATACACCTGTACCATTTGCAATGCCACTTGAAGAACAATTTAGTGCGAAAAGTAGATTGGGAGAATGTGTGGAGAGGTTGATGAGATATTAGGCATATATTCCATTCATTTTTCTACTTTTTTGAGCCTTCATCACAAAGGCACCAATAAAAAAAGGCAGGAAAACTTCCTACCTTTTTAAAAACTATTTTATGATGTAAATTTTACAATCCAAACTGTCTAGCATGGTGATTGGCATGTTTGTAAAGCAAATGTACTTGCTCGTAATAACTTAATTCTCCAAAAAAAGAATTTAGTACTCTGCGGTTTGGCTCTGCATTTGGGCCTTTGTAGCTATCTACAAATGCTTCTAAAGCATCTTCTAAATTATCTATTGAATCACCCATGCTTGGTGTAGTTGGGGCTTGTGGCTCATCTGGCAATAAACTATTTGGTGTATTATCACGGAAAGGCGCATCACTCATCATAAAGCGATATGCTTTTTCTAATACTTCATCTTGGTTAATTACAGGCACTTTTACATCGCCTTTGGCAATATTAACAGCCCAAGTAAAATGCTCTACCATTTGATGAGGGTTCATTTTACCAAATTCTGGTTTGGTATTAGGGTCCAGTTCACGCAATTTTTGAATAAAAGTGTATTGTATATATTTGAGTTGTTCTCTTGCTGTCATAAGTTTGCAAATCTATGATTTTTTATGAATGCTAGCTTGTAAAAGCTGTGTATTTTTATACAATTTAGTATAATTAAAATCAAATAGAGATGTTGTCACAAAGGCACAAATGTTAATTTGTTTAATTCTGGGGTTTTCATTTTGGCATTTTTTTAAACTTAAATTATTGGGGCAACCATCTTTCAATCAACACATTATTTGATTGCGCTATCATTAATTCCAAACCTGTTAGTAAAAGTTGCACCAGCTACAGCAAAATCTTGGCAGCGTGCAATGGAACATTTGGTTTGCGCCAATACATTTACGTCAGTACTATATTTACTATCAATTCTATTACAAATATCTATAGATAGTGTTGGCATTTTATTACACGACATCACAATAGTTGGAAGACCCGAAAACAATCAAAATGTATAAATAATTGTTGTTTTTCCATACATTTAAATTCACAAAAACAATAGATTAAAATTACCTATAGTCCGAATCCTTCTAGTATTTGTGCAGTATGGTTTTTGGTATCTACCTTTTCAATTACATGTACAATTTCTCCGTTTTCGTTTATCAAATAGGTAGTTCTAAAAATTCCCATATAGACTCTGCCATACATTTTTTTTTCGCCCCAAACTTGGTATTTTTCTACAATCTTCTTGTCTTCATCGGCTATTAATGTAAATGGCAATTCGTACTTCTGTTCAAATTTTTTATGTTTTTTTACATCATCTACACTAATGCCAATAATTTCTATTCCTGTCTTTTTTAGTCCACTCATATTATCACGAATGTTGCAAGCTTGTTCTGTGCAGCCGGGTGTATCATCTTTTGGATAAAAATATATAGCTACTTTTTTTCCTAAATAATCTTTTAATGATACTATTTCTCCATCCTGATTTGGGGCAGAGAAAGCTGGTGCTTTTTTTCCTTTTGTTAGCATTTTACTTTGTTTATTTTTATGGTTATTTTATTAAATAATTTTATTCATCTCATCTTAATACTCAAATCTTGATACTTGATACTAATATCTTGATACTTAATACTCACATCTTGCTCCTTATCTCTACTTTTCAAATGCAATACTACTTACTTTTGTATTGCCATTTTCATCAATACTATTTATCTCTAATTGATGCTTGCCTGCTTTACAATGTTCATCTACTTCGTAAGTAAAACTATTTCCTTTTTGCACAAATCGCACCCACTGCCCATCTATTTTTCCAATAAATTTTTCTACACTTGTTGTTTCGTCTTTGCTGGTGCATACAATTTTATTGGTAGATAATTTCCCATTATTTGTAATGTTACATATTAGCGAGGGAACAGTTTGATCTATTACAATTTCGTAAGTACCAAAGTCGCGCACATTAGCTACAACCCAAGCTCCTTCTAGCTTTGCGGCTTTTCCTTTTTTATCGGTGTCTTTACCATAAGGATACCTTACTACTGCTACTTTGCCAGCTAATGATGTGGGTATGGTAGTTTTTGGTTTGAGCTTTACATCAAAATAAGTGTGCAGAGGCACATCACTAAAATGTACTTGATACAATTGCGAGTATGGATTGGCGCATGGTTTTACAGCACCACTAAATGGCACATCATCGTACAATATTTCTTTAGGCATTGTAAATGCAATATTACCATCATCATATTTATTCACCTGGTTTGCTTTCAATACATAATTTCTTACATAGGTGCTGCTTACATTACTACGTACCCAATATTTCAGTTCGCTTGCATTACCAGCCACGTCTTTTACAATCATTTTTATCGCATGCGCTTTCCCATCTGCAAGGTTTACTCTTCCGTTTTGCGTATTAAATTTTTTATAAATATTCAATTGATCCCCTACTTGCTGATAACACAATTGAATCCAAGGTCCTCCGTTTTTCTTTACTCTAAAATCTGCTTGTGCATTCATGTACCTCGTTTCTTCGTAGCCAATATTATCTAACTGCCATCCAAAATATGCATTACCATCTACATACATATTTACTTCGTATACGCCAAGCACACCTAATGCACCTTCCATAGGATCATCTGCTACAATGCCAAATGCAGTATTGGTTGAATTGATAATGATTGTATCTGTAGCAGTTACATAACTAGTTCCTTTTTTTGTACATACAAATTGCTTTGGTACCTGGTCATAAATGCTTCTATTAGCATCATACACTGCCAATTTTTTTAGCAATGGCGCTTTACTATCTGGCATGTTGTAAAACAATAATCCATTAAGTGGTTTATCTGTTTTAGCATCTCTAATTTCCATGTGTAAATGTGGTGCTTGGCTGCTACCCGTATTGCCACTAAAAGCAATAAACTGTCCTTTGCGCACAGGAAATTCGTGTGGCAAAAATGTCATATCTATCTTCCAAGATTTTTGCATGTATTGATTAAAACGAATATGATTTTCTAAGCCTGGCCAAAACAAATTCAAATGTGCATACAAACTTACAAAACCATTTGCATGTGTAATATAAATTGCATTTCCAAAGCCACCAGCTTCTATTTTTACACGGCTTACATAGCCATCGCCAATAGCATAAATAGGAATATTTTCTACTTTATTGGTGCGCACATCTAGGCCACTATGAAAATGATTGGGTCTGCATTCTCCAAAATTACCTGCTAAGGATAATGGTATTTTTACAGGACTAGCAAAACTACCACGTGGATATTTTTTAGATGTAAAAAATGTTTGAGATACTGCTACAATTGCTAGTAATAGTATAGTTATTAAAAAGAAAAAATTTATTTTTTTCATCCAAATAAATAAAATGGTAAAGTGAGGCGAAGGTAAGTTGATTCAACAATTGCTTATTTTAAAATAGCAAACAATTTATACCCATCAAAATAAGCAGTAGCATATGATTTAGAATATGTAAAACAAAAATATATCATAACATTATCAATAATACTTCATTTTTAATAACACTATCTTATCTTTACAGTCTGCGTATGATGACAGTGCCTACAAGAGTGTTATTACAAGACCTGCAAGACAAAACAGAAAAAGTATTGCAGGATGCTCGATTGTTTTTTCAATTAAGTTTAGAACAACTTTGTGCTAAACCAAAAAATGGCGGATGGAGCATTGCAGAATGTTTGCTACATCTAAACCTATATGGCGAATATTATTTACCACACATCAATGAGGCCATGACCGACAAGAACAAATGGCAAGGCTATGATACCATTTACAAAAGTTCTTGGCTTGGCAATAGAATAGCTAATAGTATGTTGCCAAATAAAAAAGGTGAGTTCGATAAAATGAAAGCACCTAAAACAAAGCAGCCAATGCTTATCAACATGCAAGAAACTGTGCTGCAAGATTTTTTCAATCAACAAAAAGAATACAAAGAAGTATTTGCAAAAGCAGATGCCTATAATGTAAACAAAGCAAAAGTTAGCATTAGTATTATGCCATTTGTAACCATCAATCTTGGTGATACTTTGCGTTTTTGTGTCAATCATCATGTACGCCATCTACAACAAGCAATGCGTGTGTATTACGAATTATTTCCGCAACTAAATGGGTAAAAATACTATACAATATTATTGGCTATTGGGTGGCATTTTTGCTATGTTGGTATTTAGCGCGTGCAACAAAGAAGCAACTTGCTTGCAATATGCCACTATTGGTGCCAGAGTGGATTTTAAAACTTTAAATGATAGCTTAAAAACAAAAGATACTGTTTTGCTAAAGCCTATTTTACTATTTGAAACCTTTGGCTTAATCAATGATAATGTAAGTGCGATGCGATTTACGCTAAATAGCACTGCAGATAGTATGCAATTTTTAATAGCAGCAGATAGCGCTAAGGCCATCTTTGATACAATAAAATTAAATTATACAAGAACAGCAAATTTTGTATCTAAAGAATGTGGCTATAATTATTACTACACATTACAATCTGCACGTAGCTCTCATGTAGCTGTAAAAAAAATAGAAATTATTCAACCACTTATTTCCGATAATATCAATGCAAAGCACCTTCAAGTATATTATTAATATTATTTGTATTCTGTGTTTTGTAAATATTGCAAATGCACAAATTACATCTACTATAGATAGCACCAAAGCGCCAATAGACACTGTTGTTAAAAACAAAAGTTTTATTGCCAAGGTAAAAACTTCCGCATTGTTTGCAAACAGTCAACCTAAAGCACTTTATGTAGGAATAGATGCAGCAAAACTCGTTTACAATTTATTAGATTCTAATAGATTGCGCATAGAAACATACGCAGAATTATTTTTGAAAAATAAAAATTGGATAACTGCCAATGTAGGCTTTGCCAATGCGAAATTTTCTAGCACTGCTTTGCAATACAGCAGCCAAAGCAGTGGCGTTTTAGTTGGCTATGCAAAAAGTTTGTTCCCATTTATTAGCGATAAAGATATGGACAATGCCTTTATAGGATTCGGCTATGGCTTTGCACTCAATAGAGTTGGAGAAGCAACCTATACAATTTCTGATATTTGGGGAACCACAACTGGCATAACACCGGCTAATACCAATGTGGCTCATTTCGCAGAATTGGATGCAGGCTTTAGAATGGCTATTACCAAACGATTTATGCTTGGGTGGCGCATACAAGGCAAAACAATATTAAATGCAAAAGTATTCAAAACTATTGCGCCAATTTATATTGCTAACTATGGCGCAGGAGACAAAAGCACCATTTTTGGTTATAATTTAATGGCTACTTGGCGAATTTGGTAAATTGCACTGTTGCCATTTTTAAGCATGGTACACCTCTTTTAATTCATCTACAATTTTTACTACTGCAGGACAAACCAATGTATTTTTATAGGTTAACTCTGTAATTTGTACAAAATTTTTACGATTGGTATGGGGATACTCTCTACAAGCTGTTGGCCTACTTTCGTATATAGAACATGCGTTATCTTCCATCAAAAAAGGGCAAGGACTGTTTTGCAGCACAAAATCTTTATCCTCGTCTATACGTAAATAATTTTTTTCAAAATCTACAGCCTTCATTCGCAATGCTTTTGCTGCGCGCTCTATATCTTTTGGATAAAATATTGGGCTAGTAGTTTTGCAACAATTCGCACAGTTCAAGCAATCTATTTTTTCAAAAACAACATCATGTATATGCTGAATAGTTATATCTAACTTTGGAGGATGCTTTCTTTTTAACCACTGTAAATACTTTTCATTTGCTTTTTTTTCTTCTTTTCCTTTTTGTAGTAACGCAATGATGTTCATGTTACAAAAATAATGGATAAAAGGGTTTTTGTAGGGTTCCACACTATAGCAATACTTATTAACTTATCAACAAATAAGGCCGCACAAGCGCAATTCATTTGCAGAAATAAATAACATTCACTAATTTTCCAATCGAAAAAATCGGAACAAAATTTTTACATCAAATTATGATGAATTCATAAGCATCAGATACCAAACGCACACAAAGCAGAAGAGTTCGTATTCAAATCTCTAAATAATATAAACCTTAATTAAATTAAATTAAAATAAAAAATACAAATTATGAAAACAATTATCATCGCATCTATGTTTTGCATGGATAACTTTTTGCCAATTTTATTGGTAGTATTAGGTGCAGGTCTATTAGGTTGGCTGCTAAAAAAGTATACAGGTGGCGGAAGCAGCAGCGCAAATAACGAGTGGGAAAGCAAATACAATGCAATAGCAGCAGATCTTGCCAAAGAAAAAGAACGCAGCGCTAAGTTAAGTGTTGCCGCTAATAAGAAAAGTAATAAATCAGACAATAACAATACGGCATTAGGTGCAGCGGCTGTAGTAACTGTTGGTGCTACAGCTGCAGAAGTAGAAAGCTTGCACAATAAAATTAAAAATTTAAAGGAAGAAGTAAAAGCAAGCAATGAGGCTAAATTAAAAATAGAAGCAGAAGTAAATGCTGCAAATAGCAGAGCTAAAGAAGCTACTACTTTAAATAGCGAATTAGAAACTTCTAAAGTACGTATAGAAGGGTTGGCTAAAGCATTAGATGCTTCTAAAGCAGAAGCTGAGAAATTCAAAAGCGATTTTGAAAATGCAAATGGGGAGCGTACCAGATTATTAACACAATTAAATAGCAGCGATACAGGAGCGATGCAAAAGCGTATTGATAAATTAGAAAAAGATTTAGATTCTGCACGCATGACATCTAGCAACTTGCAAGTAGAAATAGATAGATATAAAAATGGACCTAAAACCATTAGCCAGGTAGCTGCACCTAAAGCAGAAAAAACAGACGAATTTAGCCGCGAAAAAGTAAAAGCATTAGAAACAGAATTAATGGTTTTAAAAGCTAATCAAGAAAGAGTAGACAAAGCAACAGAGTTAAATAAATTAGCTATCAATGCTGCAGTAAACGAAGCAAATGCAAAAAATAGTGCAGAAATTATTGAGTTAAGAAGTAGAATAAAATTTGCGGAAGCTACCATCAATAAGCTAGAAGACGACAAAACAAAATTGGCAATGGCTGTAGGCAATACTAGCGTAAAAGTAAAAGAAGTAGAACCAATAGAAATGGCTGCAGCAATAGAGGCACCTAAGCCAGTTGAAGCTGCTCCAGTAGTTGAAGAACCTAAAGTAGAAGAAGCTCCTGTTACAGTAGCTGAACCCATAGTGGAGGAAGCTCCAATAGTAGAAATAAAACATGACGACTTAACTGAAGCAGACGGAATTGATCCAAAATTGGAGAATTAATTAACGAGGCAGGTATTACAACTTATGCGCAATAGACAGATACTTCTGTAGATAAATTACAAAGTATTATAAATACTGCATTAGAAAGATACAGAGTGCAAAAATCAGGCACATGCCAAAGAAAGCTCATTATTGGGCAATGGTAAAATAGAACAGTTTAAGACGATATAAATTTACAGAAAGCATCTAGCAGAAACGTTAGGTGCTTTTCTTTTGTATAGTTACCAAACCTAAACCGCCTATTCATTTTTGCAATCAACGCATCTGTATTACAACAGTTTGTTTAATGATGGCAATAAAATATTCTTTAGGAGTATTTCAACTAAGTTTATTTATAATCACAAATAAGCCCTGACCCTGAAAATTGTGGAGTAGATAATTATATATGGCTATCTACGGTGAAGCAAATTTCCTTTTACTCTACTATTACCTTCATGATTTGCACATTACCATCTACATCATTTACTAATACAGAATATACACCCGCTGCCAAATTACTACTATTAAAAATTAGCTTGTTAGGCTGCACTATAAATGGTACTTGCACCAATTGTCCGTATGTATTATACACTGCTACCTTAGCTTGTTGTATATATGCTGCTTCTATAGTAAATTGTTGATGCGCAGGATTTGGATAAATAGTTATTAGATGCTCTTTGTAAATATCTTCGTACTTCATTGGAAAATCAATTGTAAAATTATATACTATAGATTTACCAAAATCCGGATTAAATACCTTCATTGTTGTACCATTTCCTTTTTTAATATAACAAAATCCTGAACCTTGAGCAGAGTTTGCCCACCAACTTAATCCATCTTCTCCTGCATCTTTTATTATTAATTGATAACAGCCAACTGCTAATTTAAATGTGTCCTTGTATAGTGTATTAGCCGGAACTAAATTTCTTGCAAAAATAGAGTCGCCATTTCCGTTTCTTAATTCGTAACTATTAATAAAATTATCATTATTACTTTTAAACCAAATAATAAAATTACTTGGTACTACCCCTGTGATGTCAAATGAAGAATTAAATTTATTATTTAATGCATATTCATCTGTACTAGCATTTGGGTTTCTTACTTCTGCATGAAACACATTTCCTATCGCACCTTTTACACCACCCCATAAGTTATCGTTATATGGTAATGTAACATCAATCGTTTCCATAAATGCTAAATTGCCTGTCCAAGTAAAACTTTCTTTTGGCGAATGGTCATTTACCCAATAGTCTATCACAGCGCTAGTAAGCGGAGTTTTTCCAGAATTTCTTAAGGTAACTATTGGTCTGCCACATATTGCATTATTGCGAGCATATTCAATTTTCTTTGATGGATTTTTTACATCTATGATAGAGGCGTCTAAAGTAAAGTTTGCAGCTCCGTATGTTACCAACTGATTACTTACCCAATATCTACTATCGCCACTAGCCGTGGTAATATTGTAATCAACTATAGCATTAGTGCCAGGTGTTACATAAGGTGTGATATCATTTTCTTTTATATCTGTAGCCATACCAGGGCACCATCCTGCTCTGTCATACACCCATGTTCCACCTTGTGGATATACAGGATTTTCTGCACAACCTTTTAGCACTTGCCAGCTGAATTCATCTGCACCTCCATTGATATTAAACAAATGATATCTTGGTATAAATTCGCCCTCTTGGCCATGGCCAGAAATAACAGTGCGCACTTTAAAATATTTGCCACTTGGGTCTATAGCATAAGTACGAGGCTCGTAATAATTATCGTTCATAATATTTGCATAATCTACTGCATCTACTTTCCAAAGGTTAGTAATATCCTTAGCTTCGCGTGGTGGTGTACCTACAATAAATAAAAATTTAATATCCATATCTTCTTGCCATTGACCACCAGCATCCATTGTCATTCTTTTTGTTCCTTTTAATAGCGGTGCAAAATCTGTAACATCAAATGTGTATGTTTTACCATTTACTCCAAGGTCTAATCCATTACCATAAGGTGTTACAAAACTCATGATTTGAAAACGAGACGGGCTGCGTCTCATATAATTTAACTGTGTAATATTGATAGTACCAGTAGTTGGAATCAATACAGAATCTAACAATTGTAAATTGTCACCATTATACACATAAGTGTAGCCTGCTTGATAATAGAAATAGGTAGATGATAGGCTATAGTTGTTGTTAGTTACTGCATATTCTTTAATAAAACTTGCATTATTAACTGCAGAATCCATTGCAGTAATAGTAGTAGTAGATTGCGTGTAAACTCCTTGTAAGAAAGTAACGAATGGTCTGTTGTTTGTTTCTTCAAAATTTTTATAAATGTCTTTACCTTTTGTAGCCTTCCATAATGCGCCACCTATTATAGTGCCAAAAGAAGGCACTGCAGATGCATCTGTGCAGGTATTGCCTATGCCATCATTCATTGTATAATATGCTTGTAGGTTTGCATAATTTGGATGCGCATTAGTGATAGTTTTATTCATCCAAGCAGCAATAGTAGGCTGGCTTAATTCTGTATCCCAAATGCTCAAGTCATCTATCTTGCCAAAATAAGGAAAGTTGCCACTAATGCCTGTGCCTAAAACCAAATTTGTAATAGCAATAGGAATAGTTTTACCAGTGCCACTAAGCCATAATGTTCCATTTAGATAAATATTCATCACACCTGTGGCAGTGTTTTTTGTAAATGCCCAATGGTTCCAAACACCTTCTATTTGGGGTGTTGTAGCCAGTTGGTTGATTCTATCTGTACCACCAGTAGCATTACCACAATCCCAATAAATGTTAGAATTGCTCCAAGGAAAATGGATATTTACTTCACGTTGATTATTATTATTAGTAGCTTCTAAAATTGAAGTTTGCGCTGGTAATGCATTTACATTTCCATTTGCCCAAAAGCTAATGGTTAATTGACTTGCAATACTTGCAAAATTTGCAGTACCTACATTTATTTTGTTAGATCCATCAAATTCAAAACTATAATCATTTGTGGTAGGTATTAATCCTAATGTTGCAGTATTCGTATCACTCAATACAATATTATCTGAACCATTAGCAGCATTGCTAAAACTAAATTCTACCAAAACATTATCGTTACCATTCCATGCAAAGTTGTTGTAAAAATTAAATTGATTAATACCATTTACTAAAGTGGTATTTAAAAAATACACTTCTGTAAAACCAGATACATCTGGCATACTAGCACTCAAAGATGTTTGTGTAGTATGCTTCATTCTAATTTTTAAAAACTGTGCAGCGCTTCCTACATTGCTTACACTCAATTGCAAACCAGTAATATTACCAGCAGTTAAACCTGCATTACCAAGCTCTGTTGCTGTCCATAAATATTGCGATTTACCATTTTGCAATTGTGTATGCAATACAGCATTGCTTGTTTGATTGCCATTACCTAAAGTAGCACTTGTTTCGCTAATAGTAGCTGCATAACTAACTTGCTGTTGGGTATAATTGTAATATGTATATGTTGGTTGGGTGGTGTAGTTAAAAGTATTGCCACTAAATGCACTGATTACATGGGAAGGTCCTTTTGCTTTTACAGAATCAGTTTTAGTAGAATCTATAATATATGTATTGCAACTATAATCCCATTCGCCACATCCATTTACAGATTGCGGTGTTACTAAGTTTCCTACCACACCATTTTTACAACGCATATTATAGGTCATTAATATTCGCTGAAAGCTAATACCTGGTAAATTAGGGAATTGCAAAACAGTATCCCTATCCCCTACTCTGTATGTTTGCCCATAATTAAATGAATTAACAACAATTGTATCACCAGGCAATTGCGCAAATAAATTAGTAGACACAAAAATGCTAACAGCTACTAGTAAAAATATTTTTCTCATTGTAAAAAATGTATTGCACAAATTTAAGGATTTGAGGGGAAAGAAAGCAAGTAATTTAATGATACAGTTCCTTTGAATAATTTTTATTTGCTACATTTGGCATAATGCCATCACAACTAAAATTATCCGAGTTAATTGCCGAAATAGACGAAGCGATACATTATCGTTTTACAGGCGAAACATTTTGGATAACTGCAGAAATTACTGATGTAAAAAAAATGCCAGACAAACGCTGGTGTTTTTTAAAGTTTATTGAAAAAGAAGGCAACTTTATCATTGCCGAAATGAAAGCAGTTTTTTGGAGCCACAATTATACATTTATAGAAGAATTTGAAAAACTAACCAAACAAATTTTTGCCAATGGCTTAGAAATTACTTGCGAAGTAAAAATAAGATTTCATGCACGCTATGGTTTAGATGTAGAAGTATTAGCCATAGACCATTCTTACTCTGTTGGGAAAATTATTCTAGAAAAAGAAAAAACATTATTACGACTAATAACAGAAAACCCATCAATTGTGCAATTGATAGATGGCGAATAT
>Ga0114967_10002009_pt1 | contig 17078 bp, 11 predicted proteins | sample M_130628_MF_Meta_FD_92639 | JGI IMG/M metagenome (GOLD analysis project Ga0114967, IMG submission 92639) | Freshwater microbial communities from Lake Montjoie, Canada to study carbon cycling - M_130628_MF_MetaG | ecosystem: Environmental > Aquatic > Freshwater > Lake | place: Lake Montjoie... | reverse complement strand
TACACCTTGTTGTTGGCCCAAGGAAGCCCACCCAAAGATCGATCCGAGCTGCTACTGGCTGATCCCATGCTCAGCAGGCCAATTTGGGCTTCCGGTGGAGGTGCACTGAGATTCGAACCACTGGAATTATTCAGCGACCGGTATCCAAGAAAACTCTGATCCATCGTGCACGACCAACCCTCAAACGAAGTGCTTCCGTTGGTTCCGCCATCCACCCATGGAGCGTAGGTGGTTCCACGAATATTATAACTGGAGCTCTTTTCCAATCCGTCAAAGTTCTGTGTGTAGGTAAAACTCGAACTGGATATGTTTTTAAAACTGGTCGGCAAGGCATTTACCGTGACTGTGGCGGAGGAGGAAAGCGAACCATAGGTGTTGAGAGCCGTCACGCTGTAGGTCCCGCTTTCCGTGGTGGCCGCAGGAATAAAGGTATAGGTGGAGTCCGTGGCTCCCGGGATCGGTACTCCGTTTTTCGTCCACGAGTAGGTCGGAGTAGGTGAACCGGTAAAAGCTGCCGACAGTGTCACCGTATCCCCGACATACACAGTGGTATTCTTCAGCGCCGTGGCGAGAACCGGAGCAGCGCTGACGGCCACCGTGGCAGCTGCACTGGTGCTGGTTCCGTACGAATTCGTCACACTGCAGGTATAGGTCCCCGCATCCGTCAATCCCGCCGCGGTAATCACCAAAGCAGGCCCGGTGGCGCCAACAATATCCACTCCATCCTTTTTCCATTGGTAGGCAACTGAGGTGGAGCCATCGGTACTCACCGATAAGCTGATCGTCGCACCCAGATTCAAGGATTGATCCTGAGGCTGATTGAAGATGACCGGAGCGATCGGGGCTGAACCGGTCTGCACCGCCAGAAGTCTTGCGCCGGCCCCTGTTTTCTCCTTCGACGTAATGATCATACCTGCCGATTGAATGTCGCCCGTGGTCCGATTAGTCGTTAGATCCGCGGAATAGTTCCAGCGATGTTCCTGCACCACCAAAAAGGAGGCGTATCCCCCCGTCCTGGATTTCACAAAGTCCGTTACATCCAATATCCGCCGCGAGGGGGTTGTGGAATTCACCCAGATCTGCCCCAGCATCCTCGCCGTTGGGGTCGTTCCCGTGTTCAAAGCCACATTTTGGGCAATCTGGTTCCCTGCCGAAGTGCCCTGCTTCAACACGCCGCTTAAGGAAGCCCAGGTGGAAGATCCCTCCGTCCAGCTATCCGTGGTCAAACCGTAAACATGAGCCTGCACTCCAATGGAACCGGCGCTGGTAGCAGCCCCCAAATCCAACAGGACGGATTTCAGACTCGAAGATGTAGCGGTGGGTGTTGGGATTTTAAGTAGGACAGCCTTTCGCCCATCGATGGTGCCATCTGCCCGGACCTGCAGGGAGGTCAACACCCCGCCGTTGTTACTACCTGAATTTGTCCCATCGGCCACCTGCGTGTCCTCCGTTGCACTGGTCGATGTCAACACGGCGGCTTGATTGGGAATCGTCACCAACCAAACCGATTCCGCCGGAATCGTCCCCAAGTAAGCCTGACCACTCTTAATATTGACGACTTGCGATACCCCTCCGCTACAAGTCGAACTCACCTCCTCCACCACCACAGGAGTTCCATCCGCAATCGACCAGGCGGCAACATTCAGGGTAAAGGTGATTCCGCTCGATTTTTTGTTGGCCAGATAAACGTAGTAGTTCCCGGTTGCGGGATCCTGAGTGACCAACCTCCAAAGACCCGAACCCCCGGAAGAAGAAGACATCGCCACCGAGGCATTTGCAAAAAACCGGGAACGCCCGCCTTGGGCCGCCTTGTTGAAGAGGCGATAGACCTCGGCCGCCTTAGTCGAGCCGCCGTAATTGCATGCGCTGCTGATGTTGTCCACGTAGTGCGTGCCGTTCTTGGCCAATCCGTAGGGAGATGTGGTGTCTTCCGTCTGGCCGAATTTAAAGAGGAACAACTGATTGGCCGAGTGACGCGCTAGGGTGATGCAGTTGGCGCCTAAGGCCACATAGTCCTCAGGCGAGTCCAAGTTGTTGGAAGTACCGTCATAACTGGATCCCGTACGAACGTTGAACTCCGATAGGACCAACGGAAATGGCGTTTCTCCAGGCATTTCAGCCGCTATCAACTTCGCCAAGGCGTCGATATCCTGGTTATAGCCGGTCAGGCTCCCCGTATCGTCCGTGTACATCGAATATTTCTGATAGTTATAAAAATTCATCAGAAGCCAACTGGAGCTCGTCGTCCCGTCAAGTTTGAGATGCCGGTTCGCCACGGCATCATGACCCCAGGTATCTGTTCCTGTGTTGTATTTTCCCTCCCCATTGGCGGTGTTGGGAGCGTAAATCAAAGGAATAATACTCTTTCCGGTGGCGGCATTCATGTCAGCCACACCGGCTTGGATCGCGTCCGAACAGATGCGCAACCGCAGCAACCAGTCTGGTTCGGTCATTCCACTCCAATTGTTCGGCTCGTTGAATATGGAGAAACGTCGTATCCCGTAGTCCCGAGAAAGAAGATAGGCCTGCGCATAGTAGTGCTGCCAGATTTCCCACCAGCCGGCATAGTCGGTGGCGCTCGTCAGAGGAAAGGTTCCCGGACTGCAGGTGATGTTGGCAAGAATATCGACACCCATTCCAGTCAAAGCAGAAAAGGCGTAGGCATAGTTGATGTCATTACTGCCGGCAGTTGAATTGTAATTATAATTGTAATCCGACCACTTAATGTAAGTACTGGCGCTCGTTTGCACGCTTCGCGCCGCAGTCACGGTACTATTGAAGGTGGCCAGAGTGCTAACCTTGGGTCGTCCGGGCGAGGTGGAACTCTGAAGATCGGATGCACTAATAAAAACGCGGGCAGCTTTCACTCCAGCATACCGGAACCAGTCAGCCGCATCTCCCGAGGTCATGAAGTGTCCTAAGTTGTAACCGAGCAAACTGGGGGTTGTTCCCTCCAGAGTGGTGGTAACGGTGATTGAATCGGTCGAGACAAGATTCAAAGCGCTGGTAGCGGTTCCGTAAGGTCCCGTGGCTGTGATCGTAACCACGGTGGTACCTAAGCTGGTCGGCAAGGTTCCACCGATGAGTCCAGTGATGCTGTCCAAGCTCATGGTGGAAGGCAGGCCCGTCTGAGAAAAACTCGTGGGCGAATTGTTCGCCGCAATCTGATAACTGACGGTTGTACCAGCGGCTCCGCTCAAACTACTCGAACTCGTGATAGCGGGAGAAAACGGCAGAAGATATTTATCAAAGAATCCTATGGTGCTGGCACGCACATCGGTGATCTGGCTCGTGTTGAGGTTATGGGATCCGGTGTCGTAGAGGTAGTAGGAGTGAAGCCCACCGGGGACCAACTGAACCCCCTGCACAGTGGCTCCGGAATTAAGCAGAGCCGCCTTGAGGGCAAAGTTTTGGCTGGGCATGACCTCCAGATCCGCATCGCCGTGACTGAGCAACATCGGTGCAGCCGAACTCGAAGCGCGGGAGGCTGGCGAGGCAGAGAGGTAGTTGTTGGGTGTTCCCGTGTAATCCATCGTACCGGCACTGCCCGGAACGCCGTTGCCAGAGAACTGGTTCATGTTGTGGTAGTCGGGAATCTGGACAGCACCGTAGAAGTTGGCGGCGCAAGCCACCTTGGTCGAGTAGGTGCCGAGGCCGTCCTCAGAAGCAGGGTCGAGCGTTGCATCCCCGTCGGTCAAAGCCAGCATCGCAGCCTCGTTGCCACCCCACGAAAACCCGATGGCGCCGATCCGGTTCGGATCAATCCCATAGGTGGACGCATTTTTTCGGAGCCAGCGGACAGCAGTTTTTGCGTCCTTGATGTTTTGCGGCCATGCCGCCGACCAACTGCCGGAGGAAGTGGTTCGGTAAGATTTTTTGTAGTTCAGGCTCAGAGCCACATACCCGTGGCTAGCAAATTCGATACAGGCCTGCACCTCGCGGGTATCTTGCTTATCCCCGTCGTTTCCTCCCCCTCCGTGGATGACAATGATCGCAGGACGGGAGTTCGCCTTCACGGGGCTGTTCGGCAGATAGAGGTCGAATTTATTGCTATAGGCCGAGGTGTTGACGACCGTGATGTCCCCCAGCGAAGCATCTTGAGTATAGGAAGCGGCAGGAACCGAGACGGCACTGGCATCCGCCACCGGCCCTTTCACCGCCATCCGATTGTAGGCCTGCAAAGGAACGGTCGTGCTGATGACAGAGTTACCTCCCGCCGTCACCACCACATCGTAACTCGCCACGTCGGCAGGCTGGACGGGGGCAATCGTATACGAGGAGCCCGTGGCCCCCGAAATAGAGGATCCGTTTTTGCGCCACTGATAGGTCGGGGTCGAACTGCCCGATGCCACGACACTGAAGGTGACGCTGTTACCGATGATCACCGTCTGGGCAACCGGTTGCGTCAGGATGGCAGGGTTATTTTTTGCAAAGTCATAGACGCGGACATTATCGAGGGACATGGCCGAGGAGCTCGTTATTCCCTCCTTTTTGAACTGCCAATCCAGCCAAAGCTCCTGGCCAGGTGCCAGATTGATGTTAGTGACGGTTTGCGTCACATAGTTCCAGTCGTCGGGAACCGAGCTGGACGTGGTGTTTTTATTGGTGGAGGAATTCACCGTGGTCCATCCCCCCGTCGTGGCGTTAGCCAAAGTCCCCGAGCCGGCTCCAAAAGTTTTTACATTCAAAGTGACGGAGTTGGAGCTCGTCACCAACTTCATGATCGCCCGGGCCAGGGCATTGCTTCCCCCTCCCCCGGTGAAGGTGACATCGGGCGTGTTGGTATATCCACTTCCCGAAGCGGTTTTGGTGATGCCGTTCACGTTCCCGCTGGAGTTGGTCGTCGCCACGCCAGAGGCATTGTTGGTCCCGCCTAACGGACTGGGCGTCACGTTGACCGTGGGAATCGAGGTGTACCCACTGCCGCCGGCAATTACGTCAAAGGCATCGACTCCGTCATCCTGAGAATAGCCCCATCGGATTTCATAGGTGACAGTGAACCCGGTGATGGTGGTGCCCGTGTTGTTGACGAAACGAAGGCCGGTATAACCCTGAACTCCCCCGCTGGGAGCTAAACCCAGCGCACGATAGGTCGAGGCGCTGGTGTTATTTTCAAAATGTTGCGGAAGACTATAGAGAATATTGTTGGTGAAATTCTTCCCGTACATGGGAGAAACGCTGACCAAACTCGTGTAACTGTTAGTCGGATCCGTGGTGCCGTAAGCCGCATACCATCCGGGCAAAGTACTGTTATCCGTCCACGCATTCGTACCCGTTGTAGGCAGAGTGTTAAAATTCTGAATGTAAGCCCCGTTGACATTGACCGCGTTCGATCCGGCACCAGAATTGACGATCGAAATCTGGGCTTCTGTTTTGGGACAAAAGATAAGTGTAAAACCAAGGATTAAAATAGATACTGGCTTTACAACATGCCAACGAGGATGTCCTAGAAAAGGCATAAGATGCTTATAGCTAAAAAGTAGCATATATATCCGACTTTTTCAGGACTAAATTTTTATAGAACCTGAAATATTGCATATATATGTAGCATAGGCATTTATGAAGCATAAAAAGTCTTATATTACACACCTACAGAATTTTATGATTTGAACAATTTTCTACGTTGTCGGTGGGGGGCCTTTAAGCAAATCTGCATCTTGGCTATGCGTTACTTCAATTCATTGCGTCTACTGGTTTTGGTGTTTGTCTTGATTGGCACTTATACCCAAGCCGATTCACCAGAATTTTCTTCCAACTCCAGAATAGAGGTGCGGGGTGATGTCCCTTTTCTGGAACCGAGTCGTCTTGAAAAACTCGACCTCTATCTGCCCAAGAACCGGAAGACCGGGGAAAAAAGCCCCGCCATTCTCCTCATTCACGGAGGCGGTTGGAAGGAAGGCGACAAGCGGCAGCCCCGCGAAATCGAATTCGGGACGACCTTGGCAGAGAATGGTTACGTTGCCGCAAGCATCAACTATGCTCTGCGCTCAGCTGGAAAGTTTCCCCTCAATCTGCAGGACTGTAAAAATGGAATCCGCTACCTCAGGGCTCATGCTGGAGAACTCGGCATCGATCCCACTCGGATCGCCGTGATGGGGGGTTCCGCAGGAGGCCACCTCGCCCTCTTGGTGGCCTACACTGGAGACAATCCCGATCTTGCCCCGACTGAACCTTATCCTGGAGTTTCGGACAAAGTTTCCTGTGTCGTCGATTTCTACGGCATCACCGACATCGGAACTCGTAAGAAAACCGACCCGAATGGAAACCCCACCGAACTACGGGGCGTGGAAAGCGAGGTTCAGGCAATCTTTGGCTCCAAGGCAGAGGACTGGAAAAAGGCTTCCCCTGTTACCTACGTCAAACGAGATATTCCGCCTACTCTTATCCTTCATGGTAAAAAAGACACCACGGTAGATTTCGACCAGTCACAAGAGCTAGCCGATGCCCTCAAAAAAACCGGAGCCACCTACGAAATCATCAGGCTACCGAGCGCGCCCCACTCCTTTTCCTTTCAGTATGCCATCCCCAAATCAAAGAAGCCCCTAGAGAAAAGCGTGGGACCCGAGGTCCTCGCTTTCCTTAAGAAACACTTGATTGAAAAACAATGAGTATTCGTAATCTCTTTCTTTTCACTATTCTTTTTAATTTGGGCCACGCCACCGAGGTGGAAGTCACCGATAGGGTGATTGGAAAAACCCCTACCATACTCGGCATCAATACGGGCGATATGCCCCAAGGCTCCGCTTTTCCTGAATGGGTCCGAGCTTTAGGGGTTAACGGGGCCCGACTCCGCTTGAATGTTGACCCCGAGCGATCGGAGGATCCGAAGATTTCCTCTGCAACCGATCTCGCCCGCAAGGCCAAGGAGCTGCGAGCTCAAGCGGAGAATAAAACTCCGCTTCTTTGGCACTACCCTTCCAAGATGTCGACTGAATCACTACGGTCTCTGCGTGAATCAAAGATCGAACTTCTGGCCACTATTACCTGTCCGTACGCCTTCAAGCTTTTGAAATCAGACGGGAAAACAAACTGGTCGAATGCATGGAGTTTTTGGGAAGCTTACTACGCTCAGGCGTACCAGTTGGCCACCCAACATCAAGTTCGACGCTATCAGCTTTTTAATGAGCCCAATCACAAGGAGAGCGCCAAGCTGACCCAACAGGAGTACGCCGCACGGATGGTCATTGGCACAGACGCCATTCAAGTCGCCCTTTCTGACGCTGCCAAAGCCACTAAAATAGATATTCCCCCTCTCATCTCTGCCCCATGCACTGCTGGAATTAGTAACTTTAAAAGCAGCGGAAAGCCTGATGAGCGAGATTCCACAATTGGATGGGGTGAGCTCTCTATGCGAGATCGACATCGCCGTATCGACGGGAAAGAAGACACTGCCTTCAACCAGTTCCAGCAGTACGCGGTCCAACACTACAGCACGAATCCAGAGTCCACTCTGGAAAAGTTACGAGAACTTGAGGGTGAAGTCCGGACAGCCAATCGCGGCAAGGACCTTCCTTTGATCATGTCGGAGTACAACATTCATACCGCACGGGATTTCGCCAAAAAGGAGACAACTATGGATTCCCCAGAAGAATTCTCCGATCTGGGCTCTATGGCAGTGACCATTGCCGAATCCTCTCTTGAAGAACTCTACTTTTTTCGACTTACTCTCAGTCAGAATTTTGATGATGGCCAAGTGAAGAAAAATGGCGTCCACCATGTGAACGAGGATCTCGTTGTACCAGAAATCACTGGAACCACTCTAGCCGCCGAAGTCATACGACTTGCCTGCTTTACTCTTACTGGAGGACGGGAGCGTTTGGCGACTAAGGCTGCAGACCAACTGCGTATCACTGCGACACGACAAAAAGATGAATTTCGAGTGCTTCTTGCTCGCACGAATCAAACCTCTCAACCCCAAGTCCAGATTATGCTCCCCACCGGAGTTCCAGGTTCTCTTGTGACATGGGAGACAGTCACCAAGGATACCTTTGGAAATAGTCAGATTCTTAGCTCAAACTCCTCTGGAAAAGGGTTGCAGGTCGATCTTCCTTCCCAGTCGGTTGGTCTCCTCACCCTGAGATCATTCTCTTGCATCAAACCAGAGACACTCCCCTCGACGTCCGCGAATTCCACTTCCGGATCGTTCCTCAAGTCTGGTGGAACCGATCTTGCTCAGACACTGTTCTCTTTTGGAGTTGCGCAGTCAAAAAAGGCTGCCACCCACTTTCTGCATCTAAAGGGCAAGTATTCTGGTGCCCAACCCATTCCCCTGCATCTCTATGCTCTTCGCAAACCAGCAACGTGTGGTGATAGTTTTTCGTTCCGCAAAAAGGAAATGCCGAGAGCGGGAGCCTCCGGCCTGAGCATATCTGGTTTGGGCATCGATGTAGATTGGGTGGGTGGTTTTACCTACTCGGCGAGTCAATCGGAAGCGTGGATTGATATTACCTCGGCTCTTGAGCGCCGAGGAACCGACGATATTCAAGTAGTGATCGCAAGAGATATCCGTAATAAAGGAGATCAGATTTCTCCTGAAGCGGTCGAATGGACCTCGGCAGAGATCGTCTCCTACCCCCGATAAGATCCCAAACGGGATCGATTACTCTTCGGTTTTTGCGGGGGATTCTGCAGTTCCTGCAGCTTTGGTCACTGAGATGACTGCTGCAGTAGGAAAGTTTGTTGCGTTAGGCGTTACAGAAGCGTTCCATCCTTTTTTGAGGTCTGTTACCGCTTTTGGTTCCCCATTCAGAGTGATCTTCGTGGCTGAATCGATCAGGAAGGTGGTTGAAGCTTCTGCACCCTTTGCTTTGACCGTAATTTTTTTATCGGAAATATAGCCAAGCTTACCCGTAATACTCTCCGAACTGGTGTTCGTTACGGAGGGCTTCTTGGCCTTGGCAGGAGCCGTAGATTCTTGAGCGACCCCAAGGAATGCACCGAGAATAGTGAGAAGAGTTAAGAGAGTTACTTTTTTCATATGGGATGTCATTCTTGTTGTTGTGAATATTTCAGATTATCTCGGTAAAGCAATGTCTTTTTAGGATGCCTTGATTTTCACAGGTTCGAGTCTTGGGTTCAGGAGTTGAAGTATGAATAGAGAAAATAGATACGCCCCAGCACAAAAGGCAAAAAGGATCCCATACCCTGCCGCGACGTTTCCAGATGCCTTATAGGAATCGAGCAACATACCAGTGACGACGGGAAAGAGCATCCCTCCCAATGCACCAGCCATACCACCAATCCCAATCACCGAGGCCACCGCCTGCTTGGGAAAGGAGTCGGACACGGTGGTGAACAGATTCGCTGAAAAGGCCTGGTGCGCCGCCCCCGCCAAACCAATCAGCAGAACAGCCCCCCAATCCGAAGCACCCGTCACTGCTAGGATGGGTACGACGCAAAGTGCAAACAGCAACATCCCCACTTTTCTGGCTCGGTTCATCGACCAACCCATCTTTGTCATATGACCCGTCACCCACCCACCCGTAATACTTAGAACCGTTACAATCGAGTAGATCGTCACAAGCAGGACCCAACTCTTTTTAATATCGAGTCCACGGGTCTGTTTAAAGAAGTCGGGCAGCCAGATTAAAAAGAACCACCAAACAGGATCGGTAATCAGCTTAGGAATGATGAAGGCCCACGTCTGCCGATACCCCAACAGCTGACTCCATGGTATTTTTTCACTGCTTTCACTTACTCCTGAAGAAGCATCGCTACGGATTAAGGAGAGTTCTTCCGGAGTCACCCCCACCATCGCCTGAGGAAGCTGAAACCAGGGGATCCAAAAAAACAGCCAGATAAAACCAGCCACACCCGCTGCAATAAAAGCGGATTGCCATCCGAAATTAAGCGCAAGCCAAGGAACAATCGCAGGGGCAAGAATTGCCCCCACGTTCGCACCTGAATTAAAGATACTGGTCGCCAATGCGCGCTCTCTTTTGGGAAACCAAAGTGCGACCGCCTTGATCGCCGCAGGAAAGTTCCCCCCCTCACCAAGCCCCAAGGCAACTCGAGCCCATAGAAAGCCCGTAACACTTCCTACCAAGGCATGAGCCATCGCTGCCAGACTCCATGCCCCGATCGAAACAGCATATCCAATCTTGGTTCCATACTTATCGATCAACCATCCGAAGATCAGAAGACTGATTCCATACGCTCCTTGGAAGGCTGAGTTCACTATCCCAAACTCCGCATTCGTCCAATGGAGTTGATCATCCAAAATCGGCTTGAGAAGGGATAGAATCTGGCGATCGATATAATTGATCGTGGTCGCAAAGAAAAGAAGTGCACATACCGCCCAACGGTGTCCGATCAGTTTGGCAATGAGGTTCATGGCTTCGACTCTTTCTTCTTCCAGTATTTTTCGATAGCGGGCTTAAGCAGGGCAGTCATATGATGATACCCCTCAACGTTCAAATGAAGTCCGTCTTCAACATAGAGCTCACCTCTGGATTCCCCTGCCGAGTTCTGGAGTGCTGGATTTACATCCACATAAAAAACCCCCTCTTTTGTTCGCGCAATCTCTTCATAGCCACGATTCACCGCATCCACCACATCGATCTGGGCATCACGATGTTTTTGTGGAGCACGAATCACTGAAATTAGAAGAATCCCTGTTGTAGGATCCATTTGTTTCACATTGTTCATCCATTCTCCGGTTCGGCCTAAAATAGATTCAGCATCCTTCTTTCCCTTGATGTCGTTACTTCCGCAGTACCAGACAATCAATCCTGGACGACAAGGAGGAACGACCTGATCAAAAAACATTAACTGGTGAGAAGTCTGGGATCCTCCAAACGCACGGTTAACTACGGGAAGCGGGGCCAGATCGATAACGGCATTCGTCCATCTCTTAAAGATGCTGCTGCCGATAAGAAGAACACCCCCTGGTGCGGGGGTTGGCATAGACGCAAATCGCCCCACCTCCTCCGAGAATTTGTTCGTTGTAGCAGCAGAGACAACCGCTTCAGAACCCCAACTCGGGGTAAACGCAAAAAACAGTCCGAGCAGTGACAAACAAAGGTTCACACAACTTTATTTCTGCTTCGGTTTTAGACTTTGATCTAACCAGCCAAAGATCAAATCAGAAATATCCATTATCACCGGTTTATCTGGGGCCATTCGAACACGGAAATCGAAGGTGTGGGGGGCATTCGGAATCAGAATCAGAGCATTCCGATCTTGTGAGAGCTTAGGCCCCAGAGCATCCGTTTCCGCTTGATTGACAATTGTGTACTCAGGACAAGGAAGTCCAACCTCCAACAGCTTGGATCGTAGAAGTTGGCTTTGATTGGGGAGCACTGTGCTATCCCCTGTTCCGTGAACCATGAGCAGTGGCACAACATTGGTTCGAATATAGCTGGTGGGCGAGCCCCTCCGGTACAGATCTGGAGCATCAGATTTCGTTTTGTTGAACATCGCCATCTCAGGTTTATTTGTATCAGGTCTCGGACGATCGCTCTTGTAGGTCATCAGATCCACCGCCCCATAAAAGTCCACACCACAAGCGATTTTTGTGGAGATATTTGTTCGGGAGCCTTCCCCCTCAAAACCATCCCCGGGGCCCGTCGTGGCCAACATAAATGCAAGATTTCCCCCAGCAGACCCACCCAGAGCACCAATCCTTTCAGGATCAATGTTATATTTTTCCGCATTCAGCTTCAGCCAGCGCACCGCCTCTTTAACGTCGTAGATACACTGAGGCCAAGTCACATCCCCTTTTTTCTTCCGCAATTTATAATTGATACTCATTGCCAAATAGCCGCGTCGGCTTGCGTTCGTTCCGAAATTGATCTCCCGATAGCGACGCTTATCCCCATCATTAAATCCACCCCCATGAATTAAAATCAATGCGGGGGCCTTCTGCCCTGACGTAAGATTCATCGGAAGGTAAAGATCCGCTTTCTCTTTTCGATCTCCCTCCAAATAGCTCACGTCGAGTTCATGAGGAATATCCGCAGGAATTTCTAGTGGTGGCTTAGGTGCATTGGCCTTCTTTAAGGACTCTTTTTCTGCGGGTACGGGCACCTCCTCACTCAAGTCGTCGTCAGGTTGCTCAACGGGTGCCGAGATCAAGGGTAGGGAAAAGAATAGAACCAAGAAAAATGGTATGAAGATTTTTTTCATTATGGGGTTACCTGGAATCGATCCGTCTGACGAATATCGGTCGAGGATGACCCTAACTCCACAACAAACTCGCCTGGCTCGACTGTTCTCAGATTTTGCATATCGATCAGCTCCATGTCTTGCCTTCCCAACGAAAAGGTCAGCGTCTTTTTCTCCCCTGCCTTGAGTCTTATCCGCTCAAAGCCACGCAGAACTTTTTCATAAGTCGTAACTGAAGAAACAAGGTCTCTAAGATAAAGTTGCACCACCTCGTCCCCGTCCCGCTTTCCACTGTTTTTTACCTCTAAGGAAACCTTCACCTCTTGACCCGCTTGAATTTTCGAGGGCTGCACCTTGATTCCACTGTAGGTAAACTCCGTGTAACTCAGCCCATACCCAAACGGGTACAGAGCCCCCTCAATTAGGCAGTCCCCCGCTCCATTGGGGTCATCCTCTTTCCCCATGCCTGCCTGACTTTTCGGCTTGGCGGGAAAGTTGTACTCAATCTGCCCAACAGAGCGAGGAAAAGTAACGGGCAACTTTCCTCCAGGATTTACATCTCCAAAAAGTGCCTCAGCCACAGCCATCCCGCCATACTCCCCTGGATACCATGCCTCGAGGATGGCCGAAGCTTTCTCCTCTAAAAGATTCACCGAAAGAGAACGCCCATTCAGGAGTACTGCTATCACAGGCTTTCCTGTTTTGACCAATACCCTCACCAGATCGTTCTGATGACCGGGCAGATCTAACGAGGTTCTCGTTTTACTCTCTCCTGCCATTGCTCTCGACTCCCCCAGTACCACGATCACCAAGTCTGTACTTTGGGCCGCTTTCGCTGCATCATCGAGAAGAGCTTGCGCCGAAGAGGTCGGCGGTTCGGGCAATATTTCAGAAAGAGGCCACCTTTCATCCTGGTATTCGCAACCTAGCCGATACTTCACTTCCGATTCTGGAAGAAGTTTTTTCACCCCAGCCAAAACAGAGATAATCTCTCCCCCAAAAGATCCATATCGACCGACGGAGGTGTCATACTCATCCGCTGCGGGCCCACAGACCAGAATCCGTTTAGTGCTTTTTGCCAATGGCAAAGTGTTCTTGCTGTTCTTGAGTAAAACCAGCGACTGCCGTGCCGCCTCCTTGGCCACTTCTGCATGAGCCGCGCAGTGTACCACCTCATCAGACTGAACTGGATCCGCAACAGGTTGGCGATCGAACAAGCCCAGCTCAAACTTAACGCGAAGAACATCCCTCACCCGATCATTCAGCACCTTTTCAGATAGCTTACCCTCTTTCACCAGCTCACGAACAGGCAGAATGAATTTACTAGGAGGATTAAATTCGGTTCGAACATTTCCACCCGCCTCAAGATACTGGCGACAAGCCTCCTTATAGTCAGCTGCCACATGATGCTTACTTGCAAGATACTCTACCGCATCACTATCGGAGACGACATATCCGCGGAATCCAAACCGCTCGCGAAGAATTGCCGTAAGAAACTCCTTACTCCCCGAAATCGGAACCCCATCGTAGTCGTTGTACGAACTCATGACTCCCTGCATTCCCGAAGCACGAATCACCCTATCCCACGGCCACAAAAAAAGGGTTTCCATCTCACGTGGGGCAATGTGTGGATCAGTTCGTGCCTCCCCGTCTCGACCCCCTTTTGGAATCGAGTACACCGCGAAATGCTTTCCCGTCGAAGCAACTCCCGTATCCCGCAAGGCGCGTGCCTGGACTAGTCCCAACTCCCACACCAGATACGGATCCTCGCTATAACACTCCGCCACTCGACCCCAACGCGGATCCCTCGCAAGATCTAACACGGGAGAGTAGATGTGAGTGTACCCCAACGCCCTAGCCTCTTTACCTGTTACTTCGCCGATCTTTCTGACTAATTCCCGATTCCAACTTGCCCCCACTCCCTGCTGAGAAGGAAATGCGGTACAACGATAATGCCCACAACCACGAATTCCCTCATTGGTAAAATCCACCGGAATTCCCAAACGTGTTTGCGTTTTGAACCACTTCTGAATTTCGTTTAACGCCTTTGCATGGCTTGAAGGTGGCCACACCAGCGGGTTTATGCTTTCCACTTGAGTTCGAAAATTCCGCCTGGAGGCGGGGCCAAGTTCAGGCACCCCGTTTAACTGCTCATCAATATTCGCAATCCCATCCTTCCATATCTCCTCCCTCCAACCTCGGGTAGGAAGCCGGTCCTTTAGAACTCGGCCCGTTCCGTAAAGAGTCGCTAGTTGGCATGTCTTCTCTTCGACAGTCATCTGTCCGAGCAGATCTTCCACCCTCTCCTCAACAGGTCGGGTTAAATCCTCATAAGGATCCACTTTCCCATTTCGATTTAGATCTCCGCCAAGAGATGTAAGATCGAACCCAACTACCAAGCAGCAACCCATAGCAGCCCGAAAGAATCGACTTCTAAAAATCATGGACACTTACTCAAGACCATCGAAAAACTCGACACCAGAACATCTTTGCTCGTTGTGATGTACAATCTTTCATCAAAATATTTTCTTTCTCGTTTAAAAGAAATCTCTGAATTTCACTTTGCTCATGCCTGCTCTTGGCTAGAAAGAGCCTATGACTTCCATCACACTACTTTTTGCTGTCACATACATCCTTCTGGGATTAGGCGGATTTATTCTGACAAGTTCGATCCATAAAACTGCCCTAATTCCGTGCGCTTTCGGCGTTCTCTTTATCCTTTTTGGGCTTCTTGCATTCAAAGAGAAGCTACGAAAACACGCCATGCATGCCGCCGTTCTCATCGCCCTTCTTGCATTTCTTGGCACGGCTCGATCCCTCACCCATCTGCCCGAACTACTCAACGGCACCGCTGAAAAACCTGCTTCTATCATCACCCAGTCGCTCAACGCGGGCCTGTCACTACTCTACATCATTCTGGCAGTTCGCTCTTTTATCCAAGCTCGCCGCGCCCGCTCCTCTTAATTCCCTCCACCATTTTGCGTATCTGCTGGGCAAAGCCCAAATCCTCTTTTACAAACCCAGGCCGATTCCAAGGCGTCAGTCCCATGAGATCATAACTAACGCGAATTTGACCTGTTGTACCCTTACCCGCTCCGATTCCAATCGTCGGAATGTTCAACGCGGCCGTCACCTCCGACCCTGCCTCTGGGGTTAAGAGCTCTAAAACAATTGCACACGCCCCCGCCATCTCCATAGCTCGTGCATCAGCCTTCATTCGCTCGACCTCCTCAACAGTTTTCCCCTTTCTCTTATACCCACCCTCCTCACGCACCTTTTGAGGCAACATCCCTAAATGCCCAATCCACGGTATCCCAGCTTTCTGTAAGGCCTCCCACTGGGGTTGACTCTCCTTCCCCCCTTCCGGCTTGACCGCATCTGCACCCGCCTCCAAAAGGATTTTTGAATTCTTCACGCAATCCTCCGCTGTATCATAAGTTCCAATCGGTAAGTCGGCTGAAATCATCGCCCTCGTCCTACCCCGCGCAACCGCCTGAGTTGCTCGAACCATATCTGCCATCGTCACCCCCGTCGTATCCGCCATTCCTAACACCACCATCCCCAAGCTGTCCCCGACATGAATCAGATCCACCCCCGCCTCGTCTAAAATCCGTGCCAAAGGATAATCATACGCCGTAAGCGCCAAAAGTGTTTGCCCCTTCGGCCAACTCCGCAACTGTTCTGGCGTCACCCGACTCGTCGACATAACACCTTCCCATCCTTGCGAAGCCAGCAAGCCGTCTCCCAAACCGTTCCGGGCAAACCCGCAATTCTAAGACCCGGACACAGTTCCGCCAAAGGCTCCATTACAAAACGACGCGCCCCCATTCGAGGATGGGGAATCTCCAATCTCGGATTCTGAATCCAATTACGTCCCGCATAAAGTAGATCCAAATCCAAAACCCGTGGCTCATTCTTTCCGCGAACAGTTTTTCGCCCACAAGACCTCTCATAATCCTGCATCCACTGTAAAAGAGTTTCCAAACTTCCGGACCAGTTGATCTCTCCAACCTGATTCCAAAACGGAGGCGTTCCTGGAGCGCAATCCACAGGAGAAGTTTCATATTCCGATGAGAACCGTGCCCCAACATCCAAACCACGCAACCAACGCCTAGCCAGAGCCAACTGCTTCGCTCGATCCCCAACATTCGAACCCAGCCCTATCCCGATCCGCATCAGCTCAACCCAAGCACATCCACCATTTGATAAGCACGAGCCGGCTTCCCCACCAACCACTTCGCCGCCCGCAATGCACCCTGGGCAAACACGTCCCGCGAGCTCGCCCGATGCACCAGTTCAACTCTCTCCCCCTCTCCTGCCAACAAAACGGTATGATCCCCCACCACATCACCACCCCGTACCGCATGTACCCCGATCTCACTGCCCGTGCGTTCTCCTGGCTCACCCGAACGCCCATGCTTCGTAACCTGATCCACCTTGGCTCCCCGTGCTTGAGCGATAATTTCCAAGAGACGCTTAGCCGTCCCGCTCGGGGCATCCTTCTTAAGCCGATGATGGATCTCAATCACCTCAGGATCGTACCCCTCAGGTAAAGCTTTGGCCGCCTGCTCGGTCAGATAAAAAAGCAGGTTCACCCCAACAGAAAAGTTTGGCGAGTGAATCAATGGCACCTTTTTTGACGCAGCCTGAATTAACTTCAGATCCGTATCAGTCTGACCCGTGGTTCCACATACATATGCCACCTTTGCGCCACACACCTTCTCAAGAATACCTTCCGTCGCCGATCGATGACTGAAATCCACCACCACATCCGCCTTCTCAACCAACCCACCCAAATCATCCCCCTTGTCCACCTCCCCCACGATGTGAAAACCCTTATCCTTCCGGGCTAAGGCTAAAATGGCCTGCCCCATCCTGCCCTTCGCTCCTACCATGAGTAACTGGGTCGCCATAACTACTCCACCCTACGACAATCCTGCCTCTTTTAAAGTAGCGAAAAGCTTCCGCCGACT
>Ga0114967_10002008_pt1 | contig 17082 bp, 14 predicted proteins | sample M_130628_MF_Meta_FD_92639 | JGI IMG/M metagenome (GOLD analysis project Ga0114967, IMG submission 92639) | Freshwater microbial communities from Lake Montjoie, Canada to study carbon cycling - M_130628_MF_MetaG | ecosystem: Environmental > Aquatic > Freshwater > Lake | place: Lake Montjoie... | reverse complement strand
ATCGAGCACGGCAGTGATATTCAAGACTGCGTGGTGCTGCCGGAAGTACGCATCGGCGCCGGCTGCCGGATCCGCCATGCGGTCGTCGATCGTGGCTGCGAGATCGAACCCGGCACCGATATCGGTTTCGACCTGGAACGCGATCGCAAACGTTTTTATGTCAGCCCGGAGGGCGTGGTGCTGGTCACGCCCGATGCGTTGGGGCAGTCGCGACACACCATCCGCTAGGTTAGCGCACGAGACAGCCGCCTATGTCGGTCGAGGATCTCCGCTGGTTCAAAACGACCTTCGGCGAGGCCATCGTGCGCGCCACCCGCGAACTGCCGTTCGGGCTCGACCTGCTCAGCGCGCTAGCCCTGCAGGAAACCGGATTGCTGTGGTCGGTGCTGCGACGCCAGCCGGATCTCTCCACCAACGAACTGCTGCGTTTGTGCGTGGGCGATACGGTCGACGCGCGCAAGGCGTTCCCGCGTTCCAAGGCGGAATTACTCGCCGCGCCTCAGGGCGAGCAGATGTTTGCCCTTGCGCGCGCGGCGCCGGTGCAGATGGCGCAATACCTGCCGGCCTATCGCAAGGTCGCGGCAAAGCCCGCCAAGTTCTGCCACGGCTTCGGGATTTTTCAGCGTGATATCCAACATTTTTTGCGCGACCCGGAGTATTTTCTGGCGCAGCGCTATGCGGATTTCGACACCGCGCTTGAGCACACGCTCACGCTGTTGACCGACGCCCAGCGCCGCCTTGGCTGGCGCGAGAAAGCCCTGCTCAGCGAGCATGAACAGGCTGCGCTCGCCATCGTCTACAACTGCGGGCGCTTCAATCCGGCCAAAGGCCTGCAGCAAGGCTGGTTCGACGGCGAAGCCTATTACGGCCAGCGGGTGTTCGATTACCTGCGGCTTGCCCGTACCGTGACCACCGATGCGCTGCCGCCAAGTCTGGCCGCTGCGGCGCCTCATCAGGCGGCCGTCAAACCGCCCAGCCCGCTGCTCGCCCGTGGCGCGCGTTACGTGGTGAGCACTCAGGAGGGGCTGCTGCGCTTACGCCGCGAGCCGGTGGTCAACGCCGCGCATCCGGAGGCGAATGTCATCGCTCGTTTGCCCGCCGGGCAGCCGGTCACCGCCACCGGGGAGCGCGCGACAAACCACTTTCTGGCCGTAGAAACCACACTTTCTGGCGCGCTATACCGAGGCTATGCGAGCCAGCAGTTTCTGCGCCGGGCGCCGCCCGCCGAGATCGCCGAGACCAGCAAGGCGCCGCAAAACCCGCCCCTGCCGATAGCCGAATTGAAGGCGAACAGGCCGATAACCCGCGCCGATCTGCCCGGCCCCTGTTCGCTCAGTGAGGTCGGCCAGCCCGCGCGCCGTGGCCACACGCCGGCCGAACTCCGCGCCGCGCTTGGTCAAATCATCGACTGGCTGGACGTCGCCAAGCCCGCGCACCGCCGCTATGCGCCACAGCAAGGCCGGCGTTATGCCGCGGTCTACGCGCATGATTACTGCCATCTTGCCGGGGCCTATTTGCCGCGCGTGTGGTGGACGCCAGCCGCCATCGAGCGCCTGGCGCAAGCGCGGGCCGTGCCGCCGCTTTACGGCAACACCGTCACCGAACTCGCCGTCAACGATCTCTTTCGCTGGCTGCGCGATTTTGGTCAGCGCTACGGCTGGCGCCAGACGAGCAGCCTCTCCACGCTGCAGCAGGAAGTGAATCAGGGCGCTCTGGGACTGTTGATTGCGCGTGGCGCAGGGGATGGCTCGGCGGGGCAGTTGACGCTGGCAGCGCCCGAGACCTTGAATTTTCGCGCGCGGCGCAGCGCTGAAGGCGAGGTGATCGCGCCGGTGGAGAGCGGGGTCGGCGCGCGCAATTTTCGCTACCGGGTGAGCCGCCGTCTGTGGTGGCAGGGCCCGGCGTACGCCGAGTGGGCGTATTGGTTACACGCCTGAGCTAGCGCGCGCTGGTTTCTGGCGCGACGGTGGGTGCGGCGGCGACCCGGCCGGACTCGAGTTGCGCGATCAGGGCCGGCAGGCCGATGCGACCGATTTCCGCATCGACCGCCGTGCGCAGCGTTGAGACCAAACTCACGCCGTTGATCAGCGCATCAAACACTTTGAACTGCGCGTCGCGCAGACCGATGCGGTAGTCGACGCGGGCCGGCTTGCGGCCCGGCCGCAGGACGCGGGTGCGCACCGTGTAGCGACCGGGTTCGCTGCCAAGCGGCGCCACGCTGAGGTAATCCACGCTCGCCTCCAGATAAGCCATGGCGTGGATGGCATAGGTTCGCAGCAGCATCTGGCGATACGCCGCTATGAAATCCGTGCGCTCGGCGTCGCTGGCCTCACGCCAGTGGCGGCCGAGGATCAACTGGCCGGAGAGTGCCACGTCGATGCGCGGTACCACTTCCTGCTCCACCAGTTCGGCAATCAGCGCCGTGTCCTCTGCCGTCGCAGCCCGTTCCTGAAGCGCTTCGCGCAAGCCCTCCACCGCCTCGCGCACGACCTGCATCGCGCCGGCCGGCGGCACCTCTTCAGCGCGTGACATGCCTGGCCACCACAGCGCGAGGGCGCACAGTAGCCACAGCAGGCGCATCAAGCCTGGAACATGCAGCGCAGACATCAATTTACCTCGCTGTGTTGGGAGCAATGAATGCTCGGGTCGGATGACGTTTAATGTTGCGGTGAGTTCAGGTCTTGACCGTGAGGTGCGACGGCCAGGCGCGGTAGCAGTCCGCCCGGCGGCGCCGGTCGTTGAACGTGGGCGCCACGCCGTGCTGGCGGTTCACGGTCAGCAAATCGAGATCCACCGTGCCCGTCACCACCATCTCAACGTTGGTCCCGGCTTCGGCAACCACGCCGTTCGGCGTGGCCCACGGCGTATCGCAGGGGCTGAGAATGGAACTGCGCGTCCAGCCGTTCGGCAGCGGTCCCGGCGGCATGTCGCCGCCGGTCGCGCAGTGCACGTAGTAAATCTGGTTTTCGATGCAGCGCGACTGCGCGCAATGGCGCACGCGCCAGAAGCCGTATTCGGTGAATGTGAAGGACGGGCAAAGAATAATTTCGGCACCCTGCTCGGTGAGCGAGGCGGCGCACTCGGGAATTTCGGTTTCGTAACAGATGTTGATCCCCACCCGCGCAAACGGCAGATCGAAAGCCTCCATGCGCGTGCCCTCGCCGGTAAACCACTTCGATTCCGCCGGAAAGATGTGCGTTTTCTCGTGCTCGTGCACCAGCCCGTTGGGGCCGTAGACATAGCTCACGTTGAGATAAGCCTCGCCGCGCTGTTCCAGATGCGAGCCGGCCACGATGTGCTGGCCGCGGGCGCGGGCTTCGTGGGCAAAGAAATCGCGATAGGCCTCGGTGTAGCGGTCCACCGCAATGAGCTCTGCCACCGGTCGGTTCTGCCAGTCGTCCAGCGTCGTAAACAGCGAGAGCGTGAAGAGTTCCGGCAACAGCACCAGATCGGCGCCGCGCGCCTGATCCAGCAAATTCACCACCTGCCGCGCCCAGGCGTCGAAAGAGGCCACGGGTTTGATCACGAACTGACAGACCGCGATAGAGACCGGACGAGCCATGGCGATTCCTTTGCGTAATGAGTGAGGCGATGGGCTATTGTTGACGGGGCCTTGCGTTGTCGGCAATCGGTGTCCGCGCGGTGAGGTCTTTTCAATGCGATAAATCAGCGGAGGATTGGCCATGGCCCAAAAAGATATCCAGGTCTGTTTCAACGTGCATTTCGATTCGGTCTCGCTGTGGCTGGGATCGTTCGGCGGCGAAGATTCGCCGTGCGACATCTCGCGCGGCGTGCACGCCGCGAAAGTAGGCACCCCGCGCCTGCTCGACGTCTTCGACAAATACGGCATCACCACCACCTGGAATATCACCGGGCATTCGATGGAAAGTTTTCCCAAGGAATCGAAGCTCGTTGCGCAGGCGGGGCACGAGCTGGGACTTCACGGCTACGCGCATGAAAACCCGCTCGCGATGTCGAAAGAGCAGGAATCTGCGGTGCTCAACAAGACTTTCGATCTGGTGGTGGAGCTGTGCGGCAAGGCGCCCAAAGGCTACTCCGCGCCCTGGTGGGAACTCTCGCGCAACACCATCGACCTGCTGCTCGCCAAAGGCATCGAGTACGACCACAGCCTGATGGAAAACGATCACTCCCCCTACTACCTGCGGCGCGACGACAAGTGGACCAAGATCGATTACGGCCAGCCTGCCGAGAGCTGGATGAAGCCCTGGGTGCCGGGTCCGCTGACGAGCCTGCTCGAAATCCCCTGCAGCTGGTACCTGGACGACGCGCCGCCGGTGATGTTTGTGAAGAAATTCCCCAACAGCCACGGCTGGGTGCCGCCGCGCGATTTGGGTCAGATGTGGCAGGACCAGTTCGACTGGGTCTATCGCAATATGGACTACGGCATCTTCAACGCCTGCCTACATCCCGACGCCTGCGGTCATCCGCAAATGCTGATGATGCTCGAGCGCCTGATCGACCACATGCGCCACCACGACGGTGTGCGCTTTGTGACGCTCAATACGATTTGCCAGGAGTTCAAGGCGAAGAATCCGCTGCCGGCGGCCTGAAGCTCGCGCCCAGCGCGGTGAAGGTGGCGAGCGAGTCCGCCACCGCTTCGCGCACCAGCCCTTCGGTAATGAAGACCAGCCGCGAGCGCTGGTCTTCATCCGGCCATTGCGCGAGGTGATACGGCGGATGCACCAGATGTTGCACGCCGTTCACCACCACCGGGCTCGCGCTGCCCGGCACGTTCAGCAGGCCTTTCACCCGCAGCACCCGTGCGCCATGCACGTGGAGCAAGAGGCTTAGCCACACGCCGAAAGCGGTCCAGTCGATGGCCTCGTCGAAGCACAGCGTGAAGCTCGCGAAATGCGCACCGTGGTGGTGCTCGTGTTGGTGGTCGTGGGCAGCCACGACAGATTCAGCCGGCGTCAGCCGCTGGCGCCGGGCCACATCGCCGTCGGCGAGCCGGGCGGCGATGGCCGGCCAATGTGCGCCCGGCGCTTCGCCAAGGGTGGCGGCCGGATTGAGGGTCCTTAACGCGCTTTCGAGCGCCTCGAGGGCCGGCGCTGCCGCCAGATCCCGTTTGCTGATGAGCAGGTAGTCGGCGAGCGCCGCTTGCCGGCGCGCTTCCGGTCGATGGCTGAGATCGCGCAAGCCGTTCACCGCATCCACCACCGTCACCACGCCACCCACGTGATAGTGATGACGCAATTCCGGATCGCACAACAGCGTCGCCAGAATTGGCGCCGGATCGGCCGCGCCGGTGGTTTCGATCATCACCCGCGCATAGTCCGGCACTTCGCCGGCCAGCCGGCGTTCCTCCAGTCGCAGGAGCGCGGTTTTCAGATCATCACGGATCGAGCAGCACACGCAGCCGTTGGCGAGGAGCACCGGCGCGTCGTCCAGCGACTCCACCAGCTGATGGTCCAGGCCAATCTCGCCAAATTCGTTGATCAGCACCGCGGTGCCGGCCAGCGCCGGATCGCGCAGCCAGCGGTTAAGCAGCGTGGTTTTGCCGCTGCCGAGAAAGCCGGTGAGGACGATCAGCGGACGACCGGCGGGCGCGCTCATGGGGCCTTGATGGCCTTCAAGGCGGCGAGCAGCGTGGGCGAAAGCGGGTCGATGGCTTGACCGGCGATGGCTTCTACCAGCGTCCAGACTTCGGGCAGGGCGCTCACGATTTCGCTGCGACCGCGCAGGCTGCGCACGATGTACTGCCCGCCGTGCCAGTCTTCCACCGTGCAGCCGTAGGCCTGCACCACTGCGTTCAGCAAGCGCAGCCGCTGGCGACGCACGGCCTGACGCATGAGCTCGTCGGGCGCATCGCCCGTCGGGAGCTCGCTCCAATGTGGGCTGCCGGCAAACACGGCGCAAAAGCCGCACATCTAGAGAGTGCTGAATTCAGTCATGGGTGAAGGCTAACGGCTTCCCGGGCGCCACCGCAAAACGGGCAAAAAAAGGGGCGTTGCCGCCCCTACTCCGTGGTCGTCCACGGCAGGCTTCAGGCCTTGGCGCGCATCCGGGTCACGTTGCCGCTGCCACCGATTTTGTCAGTGAAGTTCGGCCACACTTTTTCGGTCAACAGTTCCAGGCTTTTCATGCACTGGGCATGCGGCATGTGGTTGTAGATAAACATCCAGAAGTAGTCGACCGGGAGTTCCTTCAGGAGTTTTTCCAGCTTGCGGTTGATGGTGTCCGGGCTGCCGTAGATCACCAGACCGCGATCGGCCAGGGTTTCAAACGTAGCCGGCATATCGAACGGGCCTTCGCCGGGACCGGCGATGGCGGCGTTAAAGCCGAAGGGCACGAAGAAGTTGTTCCAGATGAAGGCACCGGCTTCGCGCGCAATGGCTTCGGCTTCTTCGTCCGTGTCGGCGACGATCAGCTCCCGGCTCATGGCCATGCCCTGACCAAATTTAAGATCGCGACCGGCCTTCTGCGCGGCCTTCATGCCGGCGTCGAAATGGCCTTTGATCACTTCCGGATGGGTCATGATGGTCACCGGCACGATGCCGCGCTCCATGCCCCAGGCGATTGAACGCTCGGAGGTGGCAAAGGGCATGAACATGTCGGGAATTTGCTTGTTGTAGGTCGGCGGGGCGATGCCGATTTCCACGATGTCGTTGTTCTCATCCAGACCCTGACCGTACTTGGCGGCCACTTCATGGGCCAGCCACTTGATGGGCTTGCCCGGGATCTGCCAGTGCTTGCCTTCGTGACGGAAGGTGTCCCTGGTCCACGCCTTGTGCATGATTTCGAAGTGCTCTTCGAACAGCGAGCGCTTGAGCTCTTCGTAGTCCGCGCCTTCGCCGGGCTCCTGCAGGCCCACCTGCTGACCCAGCACGTTCACCCAGCGCGGCTGATAGCCACGGGCGAAACCGGCAAAGGTACGACCCTGCAGCATCTGCGAAATCATGGCGATGTTTTCGGCGAGGTTGATCGGGTTCTGGGAGGGCAGCACGTTGCCGAGCTGGCCGAACTTCATGTTCTTCGTCTGCATCCCGAAGTAGAGGTCGAGAATGACCGGGTTGGTCGAGACTTCTTCGCCTTCAATGTGGAAGTGGTGCTCGGTGAAACCGGCGCCGTAGTAACCGTATTGGTCCATGTAGCCCACCTGCTCGCTGATCTCTTTCAACATGCGCTGATAGAGATCCGTCCGCTTGCCGGCCATGCCCTGCAAAATTTCCTCTTTCGTGCCGACTGACGGCAGATAGAACGCACCAACTTCCATCTTCTCTCTCCTCTACGATTCTGGTGAGCCTTGGCGCCTTTTAATTGGGCGGCGCACCGGGCCTTATTGAAGGTCTGACAGGGGGATCATTAACGCCATATCGCGAAAAAGGCGAGCCTGTCGCGTCAATTCGGTAGCGAAAACCTTTCAAATGGGGTTGTCGTGCAGGGCTGCGCCGCATTGCGACACGAGCCGCCAGTGCCCGGCACACTTGCGGCCCGAGACTCCGGCGCTGGACCGCCAGCGTTTTGGCCGCATCCCCCGAGGCCGACCGGCCCTGCTGTGAGTCAGCATCATCGGTGCCCATCAGCCACTGCTGGCCAGACGCATCGCGCCCGGTAGGGCGCTCCCACAGGTTCAGGCCCGGAGCGTCCTGTGGGCGCGGCCTGTTGGCCCAGATTAGCCCCAGCCCTCAAGCCGCCAGAATCTTCGAGCGCAGCCGTGACGACACATAGTCCGCCGTCATCACCATCGCCAGGATCACGAGCACACAGGTGGCGGTGTCGCGATATTGGAAGAGCTTCATCGAGCCGTAGAGCTCGAAACCTATGCCGCCGGCGCCAATCATGCCGAGGATGGTGGCGGCGCGCAGATTCACTTCGAAGCGATAGAGCGTGGAGGCTATCCACGCGGGAATGACCTGCGGCAGCACGCCAAACACAAACACCTGCAGGGGTCGCGCACCGGTGGCACGCAGGGCTTCCACCGGGCCGGCGTCGATTTCTTCAATCGCATCCGCGTAAAACTTGCCCAGCAGGCCGGCGCCGTGAATCGCGAGCGACAGCACGCCGGCAAACGGGCCGAGCCCCACGGCGGCGACAAAAATCAGCGCGAAGACAAACTCGTTGATCCCGCGAAGCAGATTGAGCGCCTGCCGCGTCAGCTGATAGAGCGCAAGATTGGGGCTTAGGTTGCGCGCGGCCAGCAAGCCGAGCGGCAGGGCGAGGGCCATCGAGAGCAGCGTGCCCCACAGCGCGATTTGAATCGTCTCCAACACCGGGCGGCCGAGACGCGGCAGAAATTCCCAGTTGGGCGGCACCATGCGCGAGATGAGATCTGCCACCCAGGGCAGGCCGCGAATGAATTCGCGCAGGTTGAGATTCACCCCCCGCGCGCTCCACACGAGCACGGCGACCGTCACTAGCGCGCCCGTGGTCCAGCGCAACAGGCGGCCGCGGCCCCAGCGCCCGCCCAGCAACAGGCGCGAGCCGCTCATGCCGCGTGGGTCTCGAGTGCGGGGTAGATGCGGGCCAAGGCCGCGTCATCGAGGTCTTGGGGCGGGCCATCAAACACGATATGGCCGGCGGCAATGCCGACGATGCGGTCGGCAAAGTGTCGCGCCAGATCTACCTGATGCAGATTGCACAGCACGGCGATCTGGAGGTCGTGGGCGGCGGCCCGCAGGTCGTTCAACACCACCTGCGCGGTTTTGGGATCGAGGCTCGCCACGGGTTCGTCGGCCAGAATCACCTGTGGCTGTTGGGCCAGCGCACGCGCGATCCCCACGCGCTGCTGCTGGCCACCGGAGAGCCGGTCGGCGCGGTCTTCGGCGCGGTCGGCCAGGCCTACGCGGGCCAGCGCCGCCATCGCAATGGCGATGTCCGCGCGCGGAAAAATCTGCAGCACCGACGACCACAGCGGCAAGCGCGCCAGCCGCCCGCTCAGCACGTTTTTAAGCACCGACAGGCGCGGCACCAAATTGTGATGCTGGAAAATCATGCCGATGCCGGCGCGCAGTTCGCGCAGATCTGCGCGCGTGGTCGGCGCGGGGCGTCCGTTCACCCGGATCTCGCCGCCGCTGGGCGCCACGAGCCGGTTCACACAGCGCAGCAGCGTGGATTTCCCCGCGCCTGAAGGCCCCAGAATCACGCACATTTCCCCGGCCGGCACCGTCATCGTGATGCCGTTCAGCGCGGGCAGCACGCCGTAGGCTTTGGTGAGGCCGAGGATTTCGATCATTTCATTTTGCTTAAATCGAGATTGAGCAGCTTGGCCATGCCGCGCACCACCTCAAAGTTCTGGTCGGTGGCCGGCACCCAGCTTTTGATAATCGTGCCTTTGCTCCAAGGCACGTCGTGCATGGCGGCGAAGGCGGCGCGTAGGCGGACTTTGAAGTCTTCCGGCAGGTCGCGCCGCATCACCACCGGCGCGCCGGGAATAGGTTCGGACTGCCACACCACCACCAGATCTTCGCGCTTCGCGAGTCCGCGCCCGACCACGGCATCCAGCAGCCGGTCGGCGACCGCCGCCGCATCCACCTTGCCGTTAAGCAGGGCGAGCACGCTGGCGTCGTGGCTGCCGGCGAAGATCGAGCGCATGTCGCGGTCGGGATTAAGGCCCGCCTGCAGCATGCCGGTTTTGGGAAACAGATGGCCCGAAGTGGAACTCGGGTCGACGAACGCAAACGTGCGGCCCTTCAAGTCCGCCAGCGTGTGAATGCCGGTGTCTTTGCGGGTCACGATCAGCGAGTGATAGAACGGCCCCTGATTGGCCAGATCGGGAATGGCGACGGGGTCGACCTCGGCGATGGTGGCGGCCAGCACATAGGCAAAGGGGCCCATCATGGCGATATCCAGGCGCTTCGCGCGCAGCGCCTCAATCACGCCGTTGTAGTCGGTGGCAATGAAAGGTTTGACCTTCATGCCCAGCGAGGCTTCGAGCGCTGCGATGATGGCCTGATTGTCGGTCACCAGCGCGCTGGGGTCTTCCGACGGCACCAATCCCAGCAGGATCTCGCCATCGGCCAGCGCGGGCGCTGAATTGCCGAACAGGCTCAGCAGGGTTAGCCAGAACACGCCAAGGGCGCGCGAAAGTGTGCTCGACATGAAGCGCAAGGGAGTTCTCCGGAAGGACGCTGGCGCCGAAGGTAACAGACTCGGCTTGCCGCTTCATGCCCGGCACGCACGCTAGCGGCGATTGACCATCCACGCCGAGAATCCGTGCAGGAAAGCGCGAAAGGCGTCGAGATGCTCGGCCGGGAAGTTGTAGCGGGAAGGCGCGTGGTCGAGCACGCGTTCAAAACATTCCAGCCATTCGCGCCGGCGGTCTTCGTTGATCGCGAACGGCAGATGCCGTGCCCGCATCATGGGATTGCCGTGGCGCTCGTGATAGCGCGGCGGGCCGCCCAGCAGGCCGACGAAAAACGCTGCCGACCGGCGCGACGCGGCCACTATGTCTTCGGGAAACAGCGCGCGGAGTTCGGGCGAGCCCCGGGCGAGCTCCAGATAAAAATCTTCCAGCATGCGTTCGATATTCGCTTCGCCCATCACCGCAAACACTTCTTTGGGCGGCGGCGGCACCGCGCCGGGATTCATCTGCGGCACGTAAATCTCGTTATCCAAGGCGGGCTACCAGCTACCGCCCAGCGCGCGAATCAAGGCCACCGTGGTTTGCAGACGCGCGCCGCGCAGTTGCTGCTGCTGACGCGCGGTGGCCAGCGTCTGGCGGCGGGCGTCGATCACATCCAGATAGCCTACCGCGCCGGCGTCATAGCGCTGGCTGGCGATGCCGAGCGCGCGCTCAGCGGCGTCGTGGGTGGCGGCCACCGTGTCCGTTTGTTCGGCCAGCGTGCGCAGGCCCACCAGTGCGTCTTCCACTTCGCCGAAGGCGCGGAGCACGCTTTGGCGGTACAGGGCAGTTTCTTCCGCGAGCGCCGCTTCAGCCCGTTTGAGATTGGCGCGATTGCGTCCGCCGTCGAACAGCGGCGCGGTCAGCAACGCGCCGGCCAGCGGGCCCAGCGACCAGGTGCGGGCCGACCAGGAAAACAGCTCACCGATATCGCCCGAGGCAAAACCGGCATCGGCGGTCAGATTGAGCACGGGATAAAAGGCAGCCTTGGCCACCCCGATGCGGGCGTTGGCGGCGGCCAGCCGGCGTTCGGCGCCCGCGATATCCGAGCGTCGCTCCAGCAGGGTCGATGGCAAACCGGCGGGTACGCTCGGCGGCCGGGCAGCCAGCGGCGCCGGCGTCAATGTGAAACTGGCCGGCGCCTTGCCGAGCAAAATGGCGAGCGCGTGACTGAGTTCGGCGCGGGTGCGGGTGAGCCCAATCTGCTCGGTGCGGGTGACTTGGAGTTCGGCTTCGGCCCGCGCCAAATCGAGATCGCTGATGTCGCCCGCATTGGCCTGTGCGCTCAACAGGCGCACCGCGTCGCGCCGCAGCTGCACCGCTTCTGTCAGCACACCGAGTTCGGCGTCCGTCTGACGCAGCAGGAAGTAGCTGCGGGCGACCTCGGCTTGCAGCGCCAGCTGCAGGGATTGGTAGAGCGCTGCGGCCGCCGCGCTATCGGCCCGCGCGGCCTGCACGCTGTCGCGCACGCGGCCAAAGAGGTCGATTTCATAGCTGGCGGCTACCCCGAAGCGGTAGCGCTCGTAGGCCGGTAGATCGCGGCCGTCGCGCGCTTGCGGTCCCACGTTCTCGGCCTTGCCAGCGGCTGCGCCGGCGCCGAAATCGAGCCGGGGCAGCCGCGCGGCGGCGGCGGTATTGACCAGCGTGCGGGCTTGTTCGAGTCGCGCAGCGGCGGCCATCAGATCGGGATTCGCCGCGCCGGCGTCCGTCACCAGTGCGTTCAGGGTGGCGTCGTCAAATACCGTCCACCACGCGCCGCGCGCGTTGGCCTCGGCGGGCGCCGCTTCCTGCCACTGCCCGTTGACGCTCGGCGGCGCTTCCTGCCACTCGGCGGGGAGGTCGACCTTGGGTGGGGTGAGCGGTGGTGCCATCGAGCACGCGTTGAGCGTGGCGATCAGCCCCAGGCTGATAACGCGCCAGTTCATACGCCGGGCTCGGCAGTGGGCGGGACGACGGCTGCAGGCTTGGGGCGTTTGGCCAGCAACACGTAGAACACCGGGGTGAGGAAGAGGCCAAACAAGGTCACCCCGACCATGCCGGAGAACACCGCGATGCCCATCGCACGCCGCATTTCCGCTCCCGCGCCGTGCGAAAGCACCAGCGGCAGCACGCCCATGATGAACGCGATGGAGGTCATGAGAATCGGCCGCAGGCGCATGCGGCAGGCTTCGAGCGCCGCCTTGACCGGCCCGATAGACGGGTCGTGCAGTTCGCGCTCGCGGGCGAACTCCACAATAAGAATCGCGTTTTTACACGCCAGCCCCATCAGCACAAACAGCGCAATCTGCGTGAAGATATTTTTGTCGCCGCCGGTGTACATCACCCCGCCAATGGCAAACAGCAGGCACAGCGGCACGATGAGAATAATGGCGAGCGGCAGGCGGAAACTCTCGTACAACGCGGCCAGCACCAGCATCACCAGCAGCGCGCACAGCGGATACACCAGCACCGCCGAATTGCCGGCGAGAATTTCCTGATAGGTCAGTTCGGTCCACTCGTAGGCGATGCCGCGCGGCAGGGTCTCGCGCAGGATCTCTTCCATTTTTGCCTGCGCCTCGCCCGAGCTCACGCCGGGTGCCGCCGCGCCGTTGATGTCGGCTGAAGGGAACGCGTTGTAGCGCAGCGCGCGGTCGGGTCCGAAGGACGGCTGCATTTTTACCAGCGCCCCGAGCGGCACCATTTCGCCCTGCGCGTTGCGGGTCTTGAGCTGCGCCACGTCTTCCGCCTGATGGCGATATTGGCCATCGGCCTGCACCACCACGCGATAGGTTTTGCCAAAGCGGTTGAAGTCGTTGACGTAGAGCGAGCCGAGATAAATCTGCATGGTCGCGAAAAGGTCGTTCAGATTGACGCCCATCTGCTTGGCTTTTTCGCGGTCGATGGCGGCGTTCAATTGCGGCACGTTGATCTGGTAGCTGGAGAAAACGCCGGCCAGCTGCGGCGTTTGCCAGGCTTTCATGAGCGCCGCCTGCAAGGACTGATACAGCACCTCGTCGCCGAGCCCGGCCTGATCTTCCAGCTGCAGTTTGAAGCCCCCAATCGCGCCCAGGCCGTCTACCGGCGGCGGCGTGAAGAAAGCAATAAAAGCGCCCTGAATGCCGAAGTACTGCTGGTTCAGATTTTGCGCGATCGCGGCCGCCGAGAGTGCCGGCGTGGTGCGCTTATCGAAGTCATCAAGATTGATAAACAGCAGCCCCGCGTTGGACGAGTTCATGAAGCCGTTAATCGACAGGCCCGGGAAACTCACCACGTTTTTCACGCCCGGCGTCTTGAAGGCGATGTCGGTCATGCGCTTGAGAATTTTGTCCGTGCGCTCGAGCGAGGCGGCGTCTGGCAGCTGCGCGAAGCCAATCAGGTACTGCTTGTCCGGCGGCGGAATGAAGCCGCCGGGGACTTTCATGAAGGCCTGCCAGGTGGCGAACAGCAGGCCCAGATACACCAGCACCAGCAGAAATTTCACCCGCATGAAGCGCGCGACCACCCACGCATAGCCGCCGGCGCTGCGGTGGAAAACCGCATCGAAGCCCCGGAAAAACCAGCCGAAGAGCCGATCCATCACGCGTGTAAGCCAGTCTTTGGGCGCGTCGTGTCCGCGCAGCAGCAGCGCCGCCAGCGCGGGTGACAGCGTGAGCGAGTTAATCGCGGAGATCACGGTGGAGATGGCAATTGTCAGCGAGAACTGGCGGAAGAACTGCCCGGTCAGGCCGCTGATGAAGGCAATCGGCACAAACACCGCGCACAGCGTGAGCGCGATGGCGATGATGGGCCCGGAGACCTCCTGCATTGCCCGGTAGGACGCGGCCTTGGGCGTCAGCCCCATTCCGATATTCCGCTCGACGTTCTCCACCACCACGATGGCGTCGTCCACCACGATGCCAATCGCCAGCACCAGCCCGAACAGCGTCAGCGTGTTGATGGAAAAGCCGCACAGCGCCATCACGGCGAAGGTGCCGATGATCGACACCGGCACGGCCGCCAGCGGGATGATCGACGCGCGCCAGGTTTTGAGAAACACGATCACCACGGCCACCACCAGCAGCACGGCCTCGATCAGCGTCTCTATTACGGCGCGAATGGATTGGCGCACGAACTGCGTGGGGTCGTAGACGATTTCGTATTTCACGCCCTGCGGGAAGTCCTTTTTCATCTCCTCCATCATGTCGCGCACCTGATTGGACAGGTCGATGGCGTTCGACAGCGGCGCCTGAAACACGCCGAGCGCGACGGCCGGCTTGTTATCGAGCAGGCTGTGGGTCGAATAGTCGCTGGCCGCGAGTTCGATCCGCGCCACCTCGCGCAGGCGGAGCACGCCGCCTTGCGCGGAAGTCCGCAGGATGATGTCGCCAAATTCGGACTCGGTCGTGAGCCGACCCTGCGTGTTGACCGAGAGCTGGAATTCGGTGCCGGCCGGTGCCGGCGGGGCGCCGATCACGCCGGCCGCCACCTGCTGATTTTGTTCCTGAATGGCGGCCACCACATCGGTGGCGGTCAGGTCGCGCGCGGCGAGTTTGGTGGGATCCAGCCACACGCGCATCGCGTAGTCGCCCCCGCCAAACACCTGCACATCCCCCATGCCCTGAATGCGCCGCAGCTTGTCGCGCACGTTCAGCACCGCGTAGTTGCGCAAGTAAAGTTCGTCGTAACGGGAATCGCTGGAGAGCAGGTGCACCACCATCGTGAGGTTGGGCGACTGCTTCTGGGTAATCACGCCAATCTGGCGCACTTCGGCCGGCAGGCGCGGCAAGGCGCGTTGCACGCGGTTCTGGACCTGGGTTTCGGCCAGGTCCGGATCGGTGCCAATTTTGAAGGTGACCGTCACGTTCAGCACGCCGTCGGTCGTCGCCTGCGACGAGAGATACAGCATGTTCTCCACGCCGTTGATCTGTTCTTCGATAGGCGCGGCGACGGTTTCGGCAATGACTTTGGGATTGGCGCCCGGATAGGTCGCGGTGACGACCACCGCCGGCGGCACCACGTCCGGGTATTCGGAGACCGGCAAAAACGGCAGTGCCATGAGGCCGGCGACAAAAATGCCGATCGACAGCACGGCCGCAAATACCGGCCGGTCAATAAACGTCCGGGACAGGCTCATCGGGTGCTCAATGCGTCAAAGCGGCCAGCGCCTTCACCGAGCGCGGCCAGGCCTGCACTGCTTTGCGAAGTTCCGGGCTCAACTCGGCAACGGCGGCCTGCGCCCGGGCGGCATCCGGGTAGTGGCCGGTCACCACGATGAACCAGGGTTTGTCGGCGCGGCGGGTTTCCAGAATGGCGGCTTTAGCGGTCAGCGCATGGCGTTGCACAAAGCGCTCGCTGCCCTCACGGTCAGCGCCTGCGAGCAATTGCAGCGCATAGCTCCCGGGGGCTTGCTGACGCAGCCAGTCGGCGGAGTAGGGATTCGGCGCGGCGCTCGTCGGCGCGGTCTCAGCCACCTTGGCGCCGGGCGGCTGGTCGCTGGGTAGCTTGTCGCTCGGGGCAGGCGGCGGGGTCGGGGTGGGCGGCGGCTCGGCGGCAGCCTCCGGCGCTTCAGCGGGCGCGGTGCGGGCAGGCGTGGCGGTGTCGGTGGACGGTGGCGCTGCGGTCGCCGGCGCGTCTTTCGTCTGGGCCGTGGGGGCTTCGGTCACCGACGCGGCAGTGGCGTCCGCAGGCGCCATGTCGACCACGGATGGCGTCACCGGCGAGCCTGGCCGCACGCGCTGCAGGCCGTCGATCACAATTTGCTCGCCGGCCTTGAGTCCGCTTTCCACGATGCGCAATCCCGCAATGGCCCGGCCGGGTTTGATCTCGCGGTACTGGGCGTTTTTATCGGCGTCCAGCACCAGCACAAACCGCTTGCTTTGGTCGGTGCCGACGGCGCTGTCCTGCACCATCACCACCCGCCGCGTGCCACTGCCCCCGGCCAGCCGCACGCGGGCATACAGCCCCGGCGTGAAGCGCCGCTCGGGATTGGGCAATTCGGCACGCAGTCGAACGGTGCCGCTCGCCATGTTGATCTGGTTATCCACGAACTGGAGGGTGGCGTTGTGGGGCGTGCCCTCGTCGTTCGCCAGACCGACCTGAACTTTCAGGCCGCGGCTACGGTCCTTGCCGATGTACTTCAGAAAGGCGGCTTCATCGGCTTCGAAGCTGACGTAAATGGGATCGAGCGCCACCAGCGTACTCAGGCGGGGCGAATCCGGCGCGTCGCCGCGGATGAGGTTGCCGATGGTGAGTTCGTCCTTGCCCATGCGACCCGCCACCGGCGCGGTGATGCGGGTGTAGCCAAGGTCGACGCGGGCGGCGTCAATGCGCGCGGCGTCGGCCTTCTGCGCCGCCTCGAGCGTGGCAACCGCCGCGTTCGCGGCCTCGAACTCGCGCCGCGACGTGGCGCGCGAGGGCAGCATTTTGCGTTGGCGGGCGAGTTCCAGTTCGGCCAGCGCGAGCTGTGCGCGGGTATTGCCGGCCGCCGCCTCGGCTTCAGCCAGGCGGGCCGCGAAGGGCGCGGGATCGATCTCGAACAACAGCGTGCCGGCGGCGACTTCGGCCCCCGGCGTGAAGTGAATGGCCCGCAGATAGCCGTTCACCCGCGCGCGCAGTTCAACGTGCTGGGTGGCTTCGAAGCGGCCGGCGAATTCGTCGGTCTCGGCGACGTCGCGTTCAATCGCGGCGGCGACGGTGACAGGCGGTGGGGCCGACGGCATCATGCCGGGGCCTCCGGCGGGCGGCGCTTTGCCGCAGGCGATGAGCGCCATTGTGAGCGCCAGCGGCAGGGCGCGAGCGCCGGCCAACACGGAGCGCGGGATCGCGCGGATTGCGGTCATGAGCACAAACCTTAAAGCCCGGAAAGCGGGGGAGGCGGCATGATAGTCGTTAAGCCCGGTGACAGAAACCAAGCCGGCGAGCGCCCGACACGAGCGTCCGGCCCCAAACTTCAGGACCCGCTCCGATGACCCCGATAACGCCTTTCGGTATCCCGCTGGAATTTGTGCTCTTTGCCGCGACCTTGCTGGGCGTGGCGCTAT
>Ga0114967_10002003_pt1 | contig 17103 bp, 15 predicted proteins | sample M_130628_MF_Meta_FD_92639 | JGI IMG/M metagenome (GOLD analysis project Ga0114967, IMG submission 92639) | Freshwater microbial communities from Lake Montjoie, Canada to study carbon cycling - M_130628_MF_MetaG | ecosystem: Environmental > Aquatic > Freshwater > Lake | place: Lake Montjoie... | reverse complement strand
AAATAAATTATTATTATTATTAAAATGAATAATAAAAATGCTACATCAGTTACAGTTATAAACAAAATAAATGAAAGTGAATTATTTACTAAATATAAAGCAACATATAAATCCGCATTTATAGATTTATCATTACATGGTTTTTTATTATCTTCTTGTTTTTATTTTTTGTGGTTATTTAGGAATAGTTGGATCAGTTGTTTAACAATACCACTTGTAGGATTATTAAATGTAAAAACATTTATAATATTTCATGACTCTTGCCATGATTCATATACACCAAATAAAACATTAAATTATATAATTTCACATATAACTGGAATAATAAACATAATATCCCCATTATGGTGTTTAGATCATAATATTCATCATTTAACTAATGGAAATAAAGAAAATAAATATAATTATAAATATAATGAATTGATTGACTATACAGAAAATGAATATATAAAAATGTCTCAAATTAATAAATTGATGTTTAATTTATTTTATAATTACAAAACATATTTTACACTATTTCCATTTTTATATTTTTTTGTAATACAACGATTCATATATATAATAAAAAAATTAAAATACAAGGGTAAAATACATCAATCATTAATATATATTATATTTAATCATTTGGTTAATAATACTGGAATAGTATTAATGTTTTATATAATTTCAAAATATAATTTATTATATCATTATATATTTTCATTATATATATCATTTGTATTGGGATTTATATTATTTCATAATCAACATACTTTTAACCCTCCTTATGTAGTAAATAATAATAATTGGAATATGAAAAATAGTGGATTGTTAGGTTCTTCGTTGATACAAATCCCAATATTTTTAAAATATTTTTCAGGCGGTATTGAATATCATCATATTCATCATATTAACGCAAAAATACCAGGGTATAATTTACAAAAATATCACGAAGAAGTAGTATTAACCAGTAATTTATTTGATAACATTGTGAAATTATCAATGGTTGATTGTTATAATAATCTTAAATTGAGATTATTTAGCGAAAAAAAAAATAGATATATAAGGTTAGATGAAGTTGAAAATAATCAACTTTTAACAAATATATTAGAAGAAAATAAAAATAAATAATTGTAGTATTATTAGAAAATATAATTTATTACATAGTAATTTATAAGTAATTGTTGACTAATTATATTCATAATATCACCACTTAACAGCAAAAATCTGTTATAATTATTTTTAATATTTTTAAGAAATAATTATAATTTTAATGAATATTAGATATTTTGATTAGCAAAAGGTCCAGATTTTAATTGAGATATACCATAGTCAGTTTTCCCAGTAACAATATTTTCACTTTCAAATAATTCTGAACGAATATCAGCAACAGAAATATTTTCAGGTTCTTTAGAACTGAATGTTTTTTCAGTAGAATTGAAATCGGAAACACCAATTAAATTGCCTTCACTATCAATATCTTGTGTGATAGTATTACCATATTTTTCAGCATTTTTCTTATTTTCATCAATAGCTTTTTGTTTTGTTTCTTTGATTCGTTCATCAAAAGCGGTTTTTGCGATTGATTCATTCTTTTTCTTTTCATTGGCAAGTTGATTGAGTTCTTCTTCCATATATTCAACACGTCCAGTTTTATAAGCTTCGGGTTCCCAAGGTAACCATGTACCAATTGGTCCAACAAATACATCAAAACTAGGATCAGTTTCTCTTAAAAGTCTAGCACGTAATTCAGCTTCTTCTTGTGAAGCAAAATTGCCTCTAGCTTTAAAGCCTCTTACAGAAGTTTGAAAGTTATATTTAACATTAAATTTCTTTTCAAGAACATCTTCTTCACGATCTAAGAATGTTTTATAATCATCTTCAATAGATGAATTGATAATTAATTCACGTTCTTCTTTAACAAAACTTTCAAAATCTTTAATAATGTCTTCAAAATTAAGCTTATATTTATAAGAAAGAAAGTTTAAAAATTGGTGAAATTTTTCCATAGATTTATTCATATCCCATTTCTTTAGGAATTCTTCAAAGAAGAACATTTCTCTTTGTTTGAGAATATTTTCAGGAGAAATAAATGAAAAACACCCAAAAGATTGTCCGGCTATTGGTTTGTCAACTTCAAGTAAATCAATGTATTTTTGATTGGGAGTCCCGTCTTTCTTTAATCTTTTCTCAAATGATGATTTCTTGGTACCAGTAGATTTAGATTTACTACTCATATATATTTTAGTAAAATCTTAGTTTTAAGTTTAAATTTATATAATTATTATTTTTTTCTTTTTATTTAATATAAGATGGGAATGTTTGATATTGCTGAGCTAATTAAGCGTATTATTAAATATTTGATTGAAGGTTTAATGGTCTCTATTGCTGCTTTTGCTATTCCAAAGCGTTCATTAAATCTTGAAGAAATTGCGTTGATTGCTTTAACCGCAGCAGCAACTTTTGCTATTCTAGATACATATATTCCAGCCATGGGAGTAAATGCTAGATCAGGTGCCGGACTAGGAATTGGGCTCAATCTAGTAAAATTTCCTGGTGGATTTTAAATATAATATGATAACTAATGTTTAAATTATTTTTAAAATTATTTAATAAAAATAATAATATATTTTATTCCAAATAGAATATATTATGGGAACTAGAAGAAAATTAAAAGTAAGACGAAGAAATAAAAAAATTAGAGGTGGTGTAAAAACTTCAACATTAAGTTCACTATTTCCAGAGTTGGTAACGACTAGTAGCCAAGGAACAATGAGTCTTTCTGAATTAGATTCAACACCAGGACCAATGAATTTGTCCGAGTTGAATATCACCGATTCATCAGAAATGAATAATACAACATTAAATACAAATGATTTTTCAATAAATAATGAACAAAACATGGGACAAAATTATAATTTAACTCCTATAACTCCTGCTGGAACAAATGAATTATATATTTCAATGGATACAGATTTAAGTTCAAATACAAATGATAATACTACAAGTGAAGAAGTAAGTATGAGTTTTGGGGGAAGAAAAACTAAAAAGTATAATAAAGTTAGGAAAGTAAAAAAAGGTTCTAACAAAGTAAGAAAAGTGAAAAAAAAAAGAATTACAAAAAAATCAAGAAAAAACAAAAGACAAAAAGGTGGTAGAGGATTTACTACAAGCGTAACAACGAATCCAATAGCATATAAAGAAGATGAATATGATCAGTTTAAAAACGCATTAAATTATAAAAAAATTCTCTAAACAGTAGGAATAAACTCCCAATCTAATTCAACACACATTTTTTTCCAAGTTTCATCTTGTTCAATAAGTTTTTCACGGTCTTTTAATAATGGTATATCATTTAAAAAATGCGTTTCTTCTAATAATTCACAAAATTTAAAAAGAACATAATAATAATTTAAAAAATTAACCCGATAATCAGGGCAAGTTTTGGCATAAGGTGATTGAATTTCCATAAATAAATTACAAAGTGTATCCTCTAATTCAGGACTAAAAACAGGAGGTTTAATTCCCAATTTATTTTTAATAAACGCAATGTGTTCATAATATTTATTAAATCCCAATTTTTTTAAAATTTCTTTAGTTTTATGATGTGTTAGTTGGTCAATACAAATTCTTTCTTTTTTAATTTGTTGTTGAATTTGTTCAATAACATCATCAGGTATTTGAGTAGTTTCTTTTCCTTGAAATTGTGCTAAGATTTCTTTAAAATGATTAATTTTTTTGTAGGCATAAAAACAGACTTCTTTGGGTGGTTCCTTATAACTAGGTTTTTCATTTTCAATTAAATAAGGAATATTAACAGCACAAACATTACAAATTAGAATACCCTCATCGTCAAGAGGAATCATTTCACCCTTATAACAGTTTTGACAAATATCGGTTACCCTAATATATGAATTTATATCAATAAAAGATTCATCAATATTACTCAAATATTTTTGAACAATATTTTTATTTTTATTTTCAGTAATATTATTATCTTTATCAGATTCTTCTTGTTTAATTTTAAAAATGTTAAAAAGTAATTGATTTTTTGAAGTAATAATCTTGGTATCCTTGTCGGAGTCAATATTATTAATATTTTTTTTATTTTCAAAATATTCAAAAATATATTTAGAGTTATTAAGAAAATAATTTGTTTTTTTATTTTTGAGTTCTTTAATAGTTTCATTAATCTCTTTAATTCTATCTTTTATTTCCATCTTTTGTTCAATTAGTAAATTAGTTTCAATCTCTAATTGTTTTTTTAAATTATAACGTTCTTCTTTTAATTTAGGAATAGTATCAAAATCATCTTTATTGAATTCATTAATAAATTCTTTATGCTTACCATCTAATGTGGTTGAGTATTTTTTACATACCTTAATTTTTTTATTAGCTTTTGGTTTAAAAGACGGCATAGAAATAATAATATATAAAATACTAGAGAAATATTTAATTGATAATTTATAAAAATATATAAATTAATTGATTTTAGGTTTTGATTTGTGTAAAAGCATTTAATTATGTTGAAAAACGTAAATCTAAAATAGTTAAAAATGAAAATTTTGTTTCATTTAGTAATATAATGGATATAGAGGTTAAGATAGAAGATTCTGAAGGAAAAATAGATGTAGACAAAATAAAGTTTCAAAAAATGGTATTTTTATATAATGCTTTAGATAGTGGTTGGTCAATAAAAAAACGAAAAAATTCTTATATTTTTACAAAAAATCATGAAGGAAAAAAAGAAATTTTTGATGAACAATTTCTTGCTACATTCATGAAGGAAAATACAGATATTAATAAAATATTATCTTAATTAAGTAGGTTGTGAATTAAATTAATAAATTTAATTAATTTAATTTCTGAAAATTTTTTTTCTTTTAGGAATGTATAAAATGGGAGGCGGATTAATGCAACTCGTAGCTTACGGTGCTCAGGACGTATACCTTAAAAACCTGTAGGGTAGAAAAACATCGGGGAATGTCGAAAAAATAAGACATTCATAAAGCCCTTTGTGGACACTCAAAAAAGAGAGTACCACGGATGTTAATCAGGGAAATTAATTTACTTAATTTGAAAACCCCTGGTGAGAAAATCAAATTGCTTGAAACCCCTAAAGCTTATTCTACTAAACAAATTTTGTGAAAAGTTTGTGGCCAAGACAAAAAACTTGGGTATAGTGATAATGAATAAGATGATAATTAATTTAAAAATTAATTGAAATGGGCAATGAGCATCCAAGCTTCTTTATAATATAAAAAATATATATAAAAATATAATTACAATACAAACATGGATGAAAAACAATGTGGAATGTGTGAAATTATTAAACCAATAAATAATTTTAGAAAATATACAGATAGAGTTGTTGATGCTTTTTCAAAAACATGTAAATCATGTTTAAATGAAAATGACAAAATAAGAAAAAAGAATCTAAGACAAAAAAGATTAGAAACTTTTATGGTAAAATGTGAAAAATGTGAAGAAAAAAAAACATTAAAAAATTTTGCCAAATTAAAAAAGTTTTATAAAAAAAAGATTTGTATTTCTTGCTATCCAAAATTTTTAACAGAACAAAAAACTGAATGGTGTAAAAAAGAAAGTCAAACAAATATAAATTATAGATTAAAAAAATCACTAGCTTCACGTTTAAGAACAGTTCTTATAAAAAATGATTCTACAATGAATTATATTGGTTGTAATATTCAATACTTGAGAGAATGGTTTGAATATAATTTTACAGATGAAATGAATTGGGATAATTATGGAAGTTTTTGGTCAATAGATCATATAATTCCTGTTTGTAAATTTGATTTGACAGTAGAAGATCAGAAATTAAAATGTTGGAATTGGTCAAATTTAATGCCAGTTACAGTAAAGTTTAATTCATCTAAAAAAGAGATAGATTCAAATCAAGTAAATTATATTTTGGAAAAAATAAAAAATTTTAAAGAAGAAGGTTCAACGACTAAATGGTTTTCGGAGGATTTTATTTTGAATAGTGAAACATATGAATATTATTTAAAAAAAAAATAAGGTCTTTTTAAGATATAGTCTAATCCTTATTGAAAAATAAGGTAGAGGAAATGTACAGGTAATCCTCAAATTACTTTCTGGAAAGTAACATACAGACGTTATACAAATTTTGCCATTGAATCAATTGAACAAACATTCAATGGTCAAGCAGATTTCGGTCGTCGTGTTCAATGTACTATTAGTAGAAACGGTGATCTAGCTTATAGAACTTATTTACAAGTTACTCTACCTGAAATTAACCAGCTTATGGGTATTGCTTCATTTGCCCTAGGCATTGGTTCAGGTGTTTATGCTCGTTGGTTAGATTATCCAGGTGAGCAACTTATTGCTCAAGTTGAAGTTGAGATTGGTGGTCAAAGAATTGATCGTCAATATGGTGATTGGATGCACATTTGGAATCAACTTACCATGACTTGTGAACAACTTCCAGGTTATTACAAGATGGTTGGTAATATTACTCAATTAACTTTTATTACAGATCCTTCCTTCGCTGAAGTTGATGGTCCTTGTGACTCATTAGCTCCTCGTCAAGTTTGTGCTCCTCGTAATGCTCTTCCTGAAACAACTCTTTACATCCCACTTCAATTTTGGTTCTGTACCAACCCAGGTCTTGCTCTACCATTAATTGCTCTTCAATATCACGAAGTCAAAATTAACCTTGATATCAGACCAATTGATGAGTGTTTATGGGCTGTTACTACTCTAAGTTGTAACGCTGATAACTTCAGAGCAGATACACAAGTTGATTTACGTAAAGGCGAACAATATGCTCCAGGGCGTCCAGTTCCAGCAGCAATTGCCTACAATCAATCTTTAGTTGCTGCTTCATTATATGTTGACTATGTCTTCTTAGATACTGATGAACGTAGAAGATTTGCTCAAAATCCTCATGAATATTTGATTACCCAACTTCAATTCACTGGTGATGAATCTGTTGGTTCATCAAGTAACAAGATCAAGCTTAACTTTAACCATCCAGTCAAAGAGCTTATCTGGGTTGTCCAACCTGATCAAAACGTAGATTATTGTTCATCTCTTGTATGCGATGCTCTTCTTTTCAAGGTCTTAGGTGCTCAACCATTCAACTATACTGATGCCATTGATGCTCTTCCAAATGCTATCCACGCTTTTGGTGGTCCAATCTCAACCGCACGTGATGCTGGTTCATACATTGACGCCCGTGGTCTTTTCAATGATGCTGGTGCTCTTGACTATGAAATCCCAACTGGTTTCACAGGTTACTGGCATGGTCCTCAAAATCCTTACAATGAGCCAAACTTTGGTGGTCAACACGTTCCAGTCCCAGATGTTGTAACCAATCTTGAAAATGCTCTAGGTGCTAATAATCCTCTAATTAGTGAATTCCTTAAGGATTATACCACTGCCGATCATAACAATGGTTCAACTGTTTCTGATGCTGGTACATTCGTTCTTACTGAAACTTCATTGTTACTACATTGTTGGGGTCAAAATCCAGTTGTTACTGCCAAGTTACAACTTAACGGCCAAGATCGTTTCTCAGAGCGTGAAGGAACTTACTTCTCATGGGTCCAACCATACCAAGCACATACCAGAAACCCAGATGAAGGTATTAATGTTTACTCATTCGCCCTTCGTCCAGAGGAACACCAACCTTCAGGCACGTGTAACTTCTCCAGAATTGATAATGCCACACTACAATTGGTCTTATCTAACGCAACTGTTGAAGGTACCAAGACTGCTAAGGTCCGTGTCTATGCCACCAACTACAATGTTCTAAGAATTATGAGTGGCATGGGTGGGTTAGCGTACTCAAATTGATCACCTTATATCGTGTGGTTATTATTTATATATTTTAATATTAATTATTGATTTTTAATATTAAAAGCAAAAAACAATATAAAGACAATATTGTAATATAGTATATAATATGAGCGTAGATATCGTAAATCTAATTGAAAGTAATCCAATTACCAAACTTTCTGGTGATTATCATTCAAAATTAGTTGAAAAGGTTAAAAATAATTTTACAAATTATGAACAACAAATGTTTTTATCAAGTTTTTACTGCTATTTAAAGTATGATTCAAAAAATGATTTTGTTATTGATCTAGATGATATATGGAAATGGTTAGGATTTGGTCAAAAAGTAAATGCTAAACGTGTATTAGAAAAAAATTTTAAAATTAATAAAGATTATAAATTATCGCTTTGCCAGTTGGCAAAGCAAACAACTCAAACCAAAGGTGGTCATAATAAAGAAACATTTATGTTAAATATTAATACATTCAAAAGATTTTGTTTAAAAGCAGGAACAAAAAAAGCAGATGAAATTCATGAATATTTTATTAAACTTGAAAACATTATGTTTGAAATAACCAAAGAAGAAAGTGACGAGTTAAAAAAACAGGTTTTAAAATTAGAAAACAAAAATAAAGAAGCAGAAGAAAAAATATTTAAAGAAAAAGAAAAAGTATTATTAAAACAATTCGCTACTTCTGGATCATTGGTTTATATTATAAAAGTGAAAAGTTATGAAAATGGCACATATATTGTAAAAATTGGCGAATCAAGAAAAGGAATTCAAAATAGATATGCTGAACATAAATCAAAATATGAAGAATGTGTTTTATTAAATTGTTTTGAAGTAGATAAGTCTAAAGATTTTGAATCGTTTTTACATCATAATCAAGTTATACATTCAAATAAAGTTAATAATTTACCTGGACATGAAAACGAAAATGAATTATTTTTAATCGGAACAACTCTAACGTATCAATTGTTATTAAAAATTATTGATGACAACATTGGTAATTATAATTATAAAGTTAGAGAATTATTATTAGAAATTGAAAATTTAAAATTAAAAAATAATGGTCAAACTATTAATAATGACAATGAAATATTAAAAGAACTTCTTATAACTAACAAATTGTTATTAAATAAAATAACTGTTCTTGAACAATCTAATCAACTAATTCTTAATAAACTAAATGAAAAAGAAACAAAAGTTATAACAGGATTTAATCAGCAGATGCCTCATTTAGGACCGCGTCTTCAAAAAGTTAATCCTGAAACATTAACATTAATTAAAGTATACGAATCAGTTACTGAAGCTATGAATGAAAATAAACAAATAAAAAGACCAAGTATAATGAAATCAATTGAAGAAAATACTATTTATTGTGGTTTTCGATGGTTGTTAGTTGAAAGAAATTTAGATTCCAATATTATTCATAATATTCAACCTACTAAAGAAACAAAAGTTCAAAATCTAGGTTATATTGCTAAGTTAGACGCAAATAAAACAGAAATTTTGAATGTATATTTTGATAGAAAAACAGCTGCGCAATTAAATGGATATACTAGTTCATCGGCATTGGATATTCCAGTAAAAAATAATACTCTAACTAATGGACACTATTACTGTTTATACAATAGTTGTGATAATGAATTAATTCAAAATTTTGAACAAATATATGGTATACCGATTCTATACAAGAATGGAATTGGACAATTTGATTTAAATAATACTTTACTTAGAAAATTTTCTTGTAAATATGATGTTATTAGAGAATTAAAAATGAGTGATAAAACATTAGCTAAGGCATTAACATATAATGTTCCATATAATGATTATTATTATAAAGAATTAGGAAGTAAATTATACATTTGTGGCGTTATAAATAATTAAATTTAATATATTATTTAATTATTATGAAATTGTTAGTAACAGGTTGTTGTGGATTTATAGGCTCAAACTTTGTAAATTATTATTTCAAAGAAAACGCCGATGTAAAAATTGTAAATTTAGACGCAATGTATTATTGTGCTTCAGAAAATAATATTGATGATAATGTAAAAAAATCGGAACGTTATCAATTAATTAAAGGTAATTTATGTTCATACGATTTAATATCGACTATATTGGATATTTATCAAATAGATACGGTAATTCATTTTGCTGCGCAATCACACGTTCAAAATTCTTTTGATAATGCCTTACAATATACACATGATAATGTTGTAGGAACTCATACTTTATTAGAGGCCTGTAGAAAATATGGAAAAATACAGAAATTTATACACATTTCAACAGATGAAGTTTACGGAGAATCAATGATATCCGAAAATGAAGAGAAAAAACATGAAGGTTCAGTATTATGTCCAACAAATCCATATGCTGCTACAAAAGCAGCCGCAGAATTAATAGCAAAATCATATTATCATTCCTTTAAAATGCCAATAATTATTACAAGAGGGAATAATGTTTATGGTCCTAATCAATATCCTGAAAAACTAATTCCAAGATTTATACAACAATTAGTATCAGGAGAACAAGTTACGATTCAAGGTGATGGTTCAAATGTGCGAGCATTTTTACATGTAAATGATGTTTGTTCTGCGTTAAAATTAATATTAGAAAAGGGTGAAATAGGTGAAATTTATAACATAGGAAGCGATGACCATCAAGAATATAGTGTATTAGAAGTTGCTTATAGTCTTATTAATAAAATAATTAAACCAGAACCATTAGAATATGAAAAATGGATAAAATATATAGAAGACAGACCATTTAATGATAAACGTTATTATATTAGTAATCAAAAGGTAAAGGATTTAGGATGGGATATTAAAATAGATTTTGATAAAGGCTTAGATAATTTAATTGAACATGTAAGTAAAAAATAAAATAATATTTGCTTTATTTTTTTAATTCGTTTTTAGCAAGCTTATCAAATTCTATATTTTTTAGTTTTATATTTTTTAGTTTTATATTTTTTAGTTTTATATTTTTTAGTTTTATAATTTTTAGTTTTATAATTTTTAGTTTTATAATTTTTAGATTTTTTGCCTCCAAGAACACCTGCTAAATATAAAGCACCGACTGAAATTAACCCACTTGTTGCTAATCCAGCAGCTATTGTTCCTTTATTATTACTAATAAATTTAGTACCTTTTTTTAAGTAGGATTCACTTTTCTGAACATTATTGACATTAGCTGAATTTTGTTCAGGTATACAATCATCAACATTATAATTTAAAATAAAATTATTTAATGAAAATGTATTATTTTTTAAATCAATCTTAAAACTAAAAGAATAACTACCACAAATATATTCAGGATCTAATATTTGATTATAAGATATCACTAATTTACATTGAAAGTTGATTAAAACATATTGTTCATTATTATTTAAAAATATTTGAATATTTTTTTTTACTTGTGTTTCAGTCGCATCTTCTGGAGAAATCTTATTTTTAATAAATAAAGAAATTGTTTGACTAATAAAATTAAATAAATTTTGACACATAATTATATCAAGTTTTAAAATAGTATTTTGTTTTATTAAAATTTGATTGGTAGCTAATGTTTTCATAATAACTATATTAAAATTATCAGTAGTTTTATAATAATCTTCTGGGTTAGTAATTAACAAAGCATTGTCATTTAAATTTATATCTGTTCTATTCATATCTTTCCCAATTTGATATTTAAAATATTCAGTGTTAAAGGTGACTTTATTATTTTCATTTTTAAACAAATCTTTACTTTTAAACCATATACTATATGCCAATAATTTATCTAAGCTCGTTTTAGGATTTTGTTTAAAATTTGTATTTATATTTGCTATTTTTTCTGGTAAATTTAATTCTGCTGGAATTAAAAAAATATTACTTAATTCTATTTCATGTTTTCCAGCAATAAGATTTTCTTCTTTTTCTTTTATAAAACTATTATAATTATCTTTCATATAATCTATTATTTCAGTAGTGGGTAACAATGTTGGTTTTTGTTTTATATTATTTATATAACTACGTATTATTGCTTGATTTCTTATTTTAATATTATTTTCTTTATTTTCTTTATTTTTATTCATATATTGATACAATAAAAAATAATAAAATAATAAAATAATAAAAATTTTATATATAAAATTATTGTTCATCATCAAAATCATTATTAATATCTATTTTTTCATCAAATAATTCTACATAATCCTTACCATCCCATTTTATATTTTTACAGTTGAACAATTGATTCATATTAATTACCTCAGGTTTATCTTCAAACGCAAACTTGGTAAATAATGTAGTGATTTGTGAATCATCTCTAAATCTAGCACTATAATCTTGTTGAATATTATTACGACCAATACGTCCTAAAGCTTGAATAATCTTTTCTTGAGTTAAATCCAAATCTTTACTAAGATAACCATGACAAAACTGATAATTAGTTCCATATATATAATCACTATCAGCGATAATCAAGTATAATTTTTGTTGATCAGCTAACTTTTTCATAATTTCGGTATATGCGCTACTTTTATGTTCAGTAAATACGCCAATCCCTAATAATAATAATATTTTCCAACTATCTTCTACATCTTTAAGAGACATAATTGATATAATAAATTCTTCTTCAATATTACTAGTAAATGCGTTTTGTGTATTACAATTTTGACTCCATTTTTCAAGATGTGTTAATCTATTAGGAATGAATATATCATCAAGACATGCGTTTTTAATCATACTTTTAAGAATATTAATGTCATCTTTCATTTTATTAATCTTTTTATCCTCAGTTCTTCCAATTAAATTACTAGCAATCTTTGTTTTACCCTTACTATCTTTTTTGTTTTGAAGACTTTTCGCTTCTTTAGAATTATCTTGTGAACCACTTGTCATTTTAGAAATTAATTTTTCTTCTTCAAATTCAAGTTCTTTTTCTATTTGATCAATTTTTTCGTTAATTTGATTATTATAATCAATCTTATCCATGATTTCTTTCATTACAATAACGGGAATGTTGGATTGTTGAATACAGAATTTAGCTATTTTTTGAAGATCATTTGCTAAGAATATTGTTGGTCCATCTGTTAATGTATAAGCATCTTTCGTGGTTATATAGATTCCAGAGTTTCCTGGTGATTCTATTGGGGGAACGTCGCTAACACTATTAATACGTGTAATAAATGGTGGATTATTTTTGGAAGTAATATCACAACTCATAGATTTTTTTAACATATTATTTCCTTTTGGATCAACGGTATTATTGGGTTTAATTCTTTTAATTCTAGATATTTTAAAATGATTATATATTTTTGTCCATAAACCAGGTGAAATATTTTTCAATACTTTTAAATAATGTAATTTAATAGATTTCATATCAATATCATTTACAGTTGCGAAATTTCTATAAAATAGTGATGAAGTACGTATAAGATTATTAATATCTACATAGTAAATAAAATCAGAAGCTTCTTTTAGATCAAAATACCTTAGTAATGTTAAATTATCTTCACAATGTTGAACTGTTTCAATAATTTTATTATAATCTTCATGTAGATAATGAGGCATAACAGTAAAACCATTTTTATCTATTAAAGGGATTGTTTTGCGACAATCATGACTAACAATACTATTAATATTAGCTCCTGGAAATTTTTCTTGAAAGTCAGATATTGTTTGTGTTAATTCAGTTTCCTTAGGTAAAGTAGCAGATGATAAAACAAAATTAGGAATTACGTTTTCTTTCCAATTTTTCTTAATTATTTTATGTAATTCATGTTCTTTATAATCCATAGTGATAGTAGGTTCATCCCAATATGTAATAATATCATTGGAATTATTAAAAGCTAACATATAATACATGGCTGATATATAAGATCTTATATCACAAATAATAATTTCAACTTTATCACCAATCGTATTATCAACTTTTCTAATTTGTCCACTACGTTTATCTTTAGTAAATTCTTTAGCGGCAAAGTAATGTAACCTAACATCCTGAGCAGAAGAACAACCAAAAGCAAACGCAATTTTTTTATTAATAGATATAGCAGAACGTGCTAAAGCTAATCCAACATGTCTAGCAGCACAAACAAATATAACCTTGTATCTTTCGGATAAACCAAGAGGTGTTAAAGTTTTACCAGTTCCAGTAGGAGCAATATACAATATTAATTTAGGATGAGGATTTCTAACAGCTGTGTAAATTTCTTTTTGGTGTTGATAAAGATATAAATCGCTGTATTTTAAAAGATTATTATTTTTTTCAATAAAATCAAATGAATTATTAACTATGTAAAGCAGCTCAACATCTTTTTCAAAATTATCAATAAATGTTAGAACAATATCTTTAATAAATCGGTTAACTTTTTCTACATTATTTTGTATTAATTTATTAAGAGTATAATAATAAAACATCCATATATTTTTTTTATTGGTTTTATTAATTAACATTTGTTCAAGATTATTGAAAAGTACAAATTCATATATATTAGTTTTTTTAATATCAATAATATTATCGTTATCAAGTCTAGATAAACGAATTTGGTCACCACTTTTAAGACGAACTAAATTAGAAGCATTAACACTATAAATTTTATTATTAGAATTTTCTAAAGATTTTGTACGTTTTGAAAAATTATCTGCCGAGAATTTAATAAAATCAATATTATTATTTTTAATGAGATCTTTAATTTTATCGGCAAAATATTTGACATATAGAAATTCTTCAATTTGACTATTATATTCTATCTTTAAATATGTAAAAATAGAATCTGTTTTGTTTACTTTTAAATGAACGTTGGAAAATCCATTTGTTATTAATTGTAAAACTTCAATTTCATCTTTAGAAACAGGGATTTCAATAGATTCCCATTCAGACTTTGATAATTTTCTTTGTTTAAGATCCATGATTTATTATATTATAGTTATATGTTTAGATAATTTAAATAAATCAATTTTATTTTATATAAAAAATTGAAATATAAATATTAAATAAATACAATTTTATAAACGAAGTAAAAAAAACGAAGTAAAAAAATATAATAATGACTGTAAATTATGAAATTGTATCTATTGAAGGAAATATTGGTTCAGGCAAATCAACTCTTTTGGAAAATTTAAAAAAGCATTATGAAGGTAATTTCTATGTTATATTTTTAATAGAGCCTGTAGATGATTGGGAAAAAATAAAAGATAAGGAAGGAAATAATATGTTAAAAAAGTTTTATTTAAATCAAGAAAAATATTCATTTGCTTTTCAAATGATGGCATATATATCTCGTTTAAAGATTTTAAGGGATACAATTAAAAAGATAAAACAAACAAAGAATCCAGAAGAAAGATTTATAATAATTACAGAAAGAAGTTTATATACAGATAGATATGTGTTTGCTAAGATGTTATATGATCAAGGTAAAATAGAAGATGTTTGTTATCAAATTTATTTAAATTGGTTTGATGAATTTGTAAATGATTATGATATAGGATATACAATATATGTAAATACAGATCCAGAAAAATGTTATGAAAGAATTCATAAAAGGTCTCGTGAAGGTGAAGAAGTTATTCCATTACATTATTTGGAATCTTGTCATAAATATCATAATGAATTTTTAGATACATTAAATGAATTAAAAAAAACAGAAAAATTAGAATTAAATGGAAATATAGATATTTACGAAAATACAAAAGTATTGGATAACTGGTTAGAATCTATAAAATTATTTATTGGAGTTTGAGTTATTTCATAATTAGTAACGTAGCTTGAAGATATTACTAGTTTTTATTTAATAAATAGAATATAAAATTATTATTATAAATATGTTAGATTGTATAGCAAAATGTCTTGTTGGAATTGGTCTTTGGATTTTTTATACGCATTTAATATCGTGGAATAAATAATTTTGTTTTACACCTTTTCTCATTTAAAACGCCCATATTATAATAAAAAAATTGAATTATTATTATTATAATAGAAATCTATATTCAAATAAATATCAAAAAAATGTACCAACCAGAACCTTTATACAAACTATTAGATTGGATAGACACTAGTAAATTTGAGTGGACACGTTTAGCAGAAATTCCAAATCCAAATATTATTTCTTTATTGGAAAAGAATCCTGATAAAATTGATTGGTTTTATTTATCAAAAAATCCATGTGCTATATCTTTAATGGAAATAAACCAAGATAAAATAAATTGGCGACGCTTGACTGAAAATCCAAATCCAAATGCTATATCTTTATTAGAAAAAAATATAGATAAATTGGATCAACATTGTTGGAGAAGTTTATCAAAAAATCCAAATGCTATATCTTTATTAGAAAAAAATATAGATAAAATTGATTGGGGAATATTATCAGAAAATCCAAATGCTATACACTTATTAGAAAAAAATCAAGATAAAATTTGTTGGTTTGGTTTGTCAAAAAATTCAAATCCAAATACTATACCATTATTAGAAAAAAATCAAAATATAATTTCTTTGTATTGGTTGTCACAAAATCCAAATTCAGATGCTATGAATTTATTAGAAAAAAATCAAGATAAGTTAGATAAAAGTTGTTGGTATTTTATATCACACAATCCATATATCTTTGAATTGGATTTAAAAAAAATGAAAAAACAAATGGTTGATATTTATCTTGAAGAATTGATGAAGGTTGCCTTACATCCTAAACGTATTTCGGCATGGTTAGATGCTGGATTTGAAGATTTTTAGGTTGGCTTTATTCGAACAACACATTAAATCTCATATAAAATGGGCGTTTCAAATGAAAAAAGGTTTAATACTCTAACAAAGAAATATTCAATATGGAATTTGGTTTATATTTTAAAAAATCTAATTCTTGTTTTGTTGTTGGAAATAAATCTTTACCATAAATATCTTGTAACATTAACCATTCAAACATTCCTCCTGGATAAATAAATATATTATAAAACCCAAGAGTTAATAATTGTTGGTACCTTCTTTGAACCTTTTCATCATTACAATTCTTACCATAAATAATTATTCTAATATTTTTATTGTGTTTCATATATTTATTTATTATTAATTCTTCTTCTTCAGCAAATGTTGTATTAATTATCAAACAATTTTGTTCCGGTAATGATAAAGTATTTATTAATAGATATAATTCAGGGTTTTTTATAATTGTTTGCATATCTTCAAAATTTATTTTTTTCATAGATTGTATATTATTACCCATTAATCTTAATTATATAATATTTTTAAATAATTAAATACAAAAATAAATTTTTTTAATTAAATTGTACAACAATTTCTACCTTTTCTTTCTTTATACTTTT
>Ga0114967_10001999_pt1 | contig 17127 bp, 15 predicted proteins | sample M_130628_MF_Meta_FD_92639 | JGI IMG/M metagenome (GOLD analysis project Ga0114967, IMG submission 92639) | Freshwater microbial communities from Lake Montjoie, Canada to study carbon cycling - M_130628_MF_MetaG | ecosystem: Environmental > Aquatic > Freshwater > Lake | place: Lake Montjoie... | reverse complement strand
TCGTTCACGAGGCTTGCCAGATCAGCTCCGCAGAATCCAGAAGTGATGCGGGCCACGTGCTCGACGTTCACCGAAGGATTGAGCTTGATCGCGGCCATATGCACTCGCAGGATTGCCTCGCGGCCACGCACATCGGGCCGGTCAACCAGAACATGCCGGTCGAATCGGCCAGGCCGCAAGAGAGCTGGATCGAGCGTTTCTGGTCGGTTCGTGGCGGCCATCACAATCACGCCACTGTTGCTCCCAAAGCCATCCATCTCCACAAGCAGCGCGTTGAGGGTTTGTTCTCGCTCATCGTTCCCGCCCATCATGCTGGCGCCTCGCGTCTTGCCGAGGGCATCGAGTTCGTCAATAAAAATAATGCACGGGGCCTTCGACTCGGCTTGTTGAAACATATCTCGCACGCGGGCCGCCCCAACGCCCACGAACATCTCCACGAAATCCGAACCGGAGAGGCCAAAAAATGGCACGCCCGCCTCGCCGGCAATCGCCTTGGCGAGCAATGTTTTGCCCGTGCCTGGCGGGCCGACCAAGAGCACGCCTTTTGGAATATGGCCGCCGAGGGCTTGGTATTTCTCGGGGCTCCGCAAAAACTCCACCACTTCGCGAAGCTCTTCCACGGCCTCATCGATGCCCGCCACGTCGTCAAACGTGATCCCCAAGTCCTCCTGGGCATACATCTTGCCCCGACTGCGGCCGAAGGCCATCGGGCTGCCGGCCCCGCCGAGCCTTTTCATCATCAGATAGAAGAGCAGGCCGAAGAGACTCGTCAGGAAGAGCATCGGCAGCCAGTTGCGCCACGGGCCAGGGGCCTCTTCGTAGCGATATGGCACGCCATTTTCCGCCAGCAGTCTGGAGAGCTGCCCCTCGGAATTTTCACTCGGCAGTTTGGCGGTGTGAAACCTCCGTCGCGAGCCAGGAATCCCGCTGCGCGTGGCGGGCGTTTCGCTCGCCTGCTCATTCTCCTCCGCGTTCTCCTCAGGCATCTCGCTGACCGTTCCCGACACGCTGTAGGCGCCGATCACCACATCGCTGAGCTGGCCGTACCGGGCCATGTGATCGCTGCCGGCAGAGGGGTCTTCGATCTTCACGGAGCGAACCGGCTGTGGCTCACCGTCGGCCGGCGTGCCCGACGCCCGGATCAGATGTTCCAGATCGCTGTACGAGAGCGAGAGTTCGGGGACGGTCGCCAGCAGGCTCATGGCAAACAGACCTGCCACCCCCACGGCGATCAGCGACCACACCATATTTGGCCCACCAAAAGAATTTTTGCGGTCGGCTGGGCGCTTGGGGAAGTCGCGTTTGGTGGGCATGGATGCTCGCAGAGGAGGGGAACGGTCGGAGGCTCAAGGACCGATATCAATGCATCCTAAGCGTCCCCCCCCCGGGAAACAAATCTCCGGCATGCCGCTCGTCCCGGGAAGAAACGCCCATCCGGAACTTGAAGTGGAAGTTCGCTCCACAAAAACCTAAGATTCAGGCTGCCGCACCGATTGTCCCCCGCGTCGAACCTCATGCCCCAACCCCCGCGATCCTCGCCCGCCGTCCCCCCTTGGCCCGCTCTTTCCCGGCCGACTGAGGCTGGCCCGCTGCAGGTGGCTGTGCTGGGATCGACCGGGAGCGTGGGGAGCAGCACGCTGGAGGTGATCGCGGCCTCGCAGGGGCGGTTCACGCCCTATCTCTTGGCGGCCCATCGCAGCACGAAACTGCTGCTGGAGCAAGCGCATGCCTGCCGGCCTCGTCATCTGGTGGTGGTCGATCCGGAGGCCGCCGCCGCGATTGGAGCCGCCGCCCTCCCGGCAGGCACCCGCTTGGCAGTCGGTCCTGAGGCGCTCAACGATCTGGTGCAGCAACCGGAGGTGGATCGGGTTGTTTCGGCGATTGTCGGCGCGGCGGGCCTGTGCAGCACCTGGGCGGCCGTGGAGGCGGGCAAGACGGTGGCCTTGGCCAACAAGGAAACCCTCGTGATGGCCGGGCCGCTGGTGATGCGCTTGGCGGCGCAGACCGGGGCGAGCATCCTGCCTGTAGACAGCGAGCACTCCGCCATCCATCAGGCGCTGCGGGCCGGCACAGCCGCCGAGGTGACCCGCCTCGTGCTCACCGCCAGTGGCGGCCCCTTTCGATCCCATTCGCGGGCGGCCCTGGCCGAGGTGACGCTGGCCGAGGCGCTGCGACATCCCACCTGGTCGATGGGGCCCAAGATCACGATCGACTCCGCCACGATGATGAACAAGGCGTTGGAATTGATCGAAGCCAGATGGCTCTTCGGGCTGCCAGCGGAGAAGCTGGCGGTGCTTGTTCACCCCCAGTCGATCGTCCATTCCCTGGTGGAGTTTGTCGATGGTTCGGTGCTGGCGCAGCTCAGCCCACCCGACATGAAACTTCCGATTCAATATGCCCTTTCCTATCCGCAGCGCCATCCGGGCCCCGCCCGGCGCTTCGACTACACGCAGAGCATGCGGTTGGACTTCGAGCCGCCCGATCCCGAGCGGTTTCCTGCCGTGCGGATGGGGCATGAGGCGGCGCAGCGTGGCGGCACCTGCGGGGCGGTGCTCAACGCCGCCAACGAAGAGGCGGTCCGCGGATTCATGGCGGGAGAGCTGCGGTTTACAGACATCGCCGATGTCTGTGGCCGGGTGCTGGCGGAGCATGCGTTTCAACCCGAGCCTTCGCTCGACGACGTCCGTCGACTCGATGCATGGGCAAGACAGGAGGTCGTCAAGTGGGCGTGTGTCTGATGATGGGAATGATGGCGGCGGACAGTTTCCCGGCAGCGGGAGTGCTGCTGGCCGCCGGTTCGTGGGCGGCGTGGCTGATGCAGCCGGCGAACTGGTGGGTGATTCTGCAGGTGGCCGGTGGCCTGGGCTTTGTGATCTTCGTCCATGAGCTGGGGCACTTTCTCGTGGCCAAGGCCTGCGGGGTGAAGTGCGAGAAGTTTTTTCTCGGATTTGATGTGGGCGGACTCAAGCTCGCCAGCTTCAAGTGGGGCGAAACTGAATACGGCATCGGGGCCCTCCCTCTGGGCGGCTATGTGAAGATGCTCGGCCAGGACGACAACCCCTCCGCGGCCGCCAACGAGGCGCAGCGGGCCCGGGGCACGATGGGTGATCTTCCGGCTGAGCCGGTGGCCGGCCCCCATCCCGCTTGGGATCCCCGCAGCTATCCCGCGCAGAGCGTGCCCAAGCGGATGGCAATCATCTCAGCCGGCGTGATCATGAACACGATCTTCGCCTTTCTGATGGCCTCCTGGGCCTTTGGCCTGGGGGTGAAGGAACTCACTTGCGCGGTGTCGAGCGTGCGCCCTGGCGGCGCCGCTTGGCGGGCAGGCATGCGCAGCGGTGATGAAATTACCGCGATCGGCACCCGGCAGAATCCGATCTTCACCGATCTGCAGAAGGGGGTCACGCTCGGCGATGTGGCCAAGGGGGTCGAGTTCACGATCCACCGTCCCTCCGATAATTCCACCCGCACCGTCACGCTCCACCCCGACACCGATCTGGGGGTGCCGACCGTCGGCGTGACGAGTCCGTTTTCGCTCACGCTGCCCAAAGATCTCGGCGAGGGGCTGCCAGGCAGCGCCGGGGCAGCCCAGCCGGCACTCGCTGCCGGCGACACGATCCGGGCTGTCGACGGCCAGCCGGTGGCAAACTACGCAGAACTGATCGGCCTGCTCAACACCCGCAGCGATCAGCCGGTGACGCTCACCGTCGAGCGGGCGGGGCCGGCGGGAAGCGCGGCGGTCGAAACCCTCGCGGTGGAGATCCCCGTTCAGCCGCTACTGGCCACGGGGATGACGATGACGGCGCTAGCGATCAAGGCGGTGCAGGATGGTTCGCCCGCCGCCGCTGCGGGGATTCAGCCGGGAGATCTGCTGGAGACAATCGACGGCGCAGCTGTGGGCGACCCGCTGGCGGTGGAAGCTCGGCTGCGGAGCATGGCCGGCCGCAGCGTGGTGCTCACGCTGCGCCGCGATGGGGCCGAAAAGAGCCTCACGGTGACACCGCGAGCGGTCGACTGGATCGAGGAATCGAGGCTGCCGATGAGCCCTGTGTCGCTGGCGTCGCTCGGCGTGGCGCTCCCTGTGGCGGCGACAGTGGCTGCCGTGGATCCGCAGAGCCCCGCTGCGCGGGCCGGCATCCACACCGGAGAGCGGGTGGTACGGGTGCGGTTTTTGGATCCCCAGGAGCTGGGTCCAGATGGCAAGCCAGCAGGGGCGACAGGGCCGGACAAGGGCTTGGAGCTGACCGACAAATCCCCCAGCTGGCCCTACGTCGCCACCAGCCTGCAGATGGTTCCAGCCGGGACGCAACTGCTGCTGAGCGTTGCCGCGGCGGATGGGACGGAGCGGGAGGTGCAGCTCGTGCCGGCCGTGGTGGAGGGTCGGTTTGTCACCGACCGTGGTCTGGTCTTCGAGCCGCTCTATCGCAATGTGCAGGCGGGCTCGTTTGCCGGGGCGCTGGCTCTGGGCGGCCGCAAGGTTTTGGAGGATCTGTCGCTGGTCTACCGATTTCTGCAGAAGCTGACCAGCAATCAGATCAGCCCCCGGCTCCTGGGAGGCCCCATCGAGATCGCCAAGCAGGCGGGCAAATCGGCCGAGGAAGGCTTCAGCCGCCTCCTGCTGTTTTTGACGATGCTCAGCGCCAATCTGGCGGTGGTCAATTTTCTGCCCATCCCCGTTCTCGACGGCGGGCATATGGTTTTTCTGGCGTATGAATGGCTCCGCGGCAAGCCTCCAAGCGAAGGCGTGGTGGTGGCCTTGAGCTACCTGGGACTGATTCTGATTCTGTCGCTGATGCTGTTTGTGTTTGGTCTCGATCTGGGGCTGATTCCGCGGCATTAAACCCCATCGATAGCCGGTGCACCCGTGAGCAACACCATTGATATTGATGGAGCCGCTGCAGCGAGCCTTCTGCCCGGGCAGTGGGTTCCGCCTGCAGGCGTGCGGGTGGTGGTGTTTGATGTGGTGGGCACGTTGGTAGAGCCCCATCCCTCCGTGGCAGTCGCTTACCAGCAGGCCGGCCTGCGGCAGGGAGTGGCCTGTGACTCGGCCGACATCCAGCGGCGGTTTGCCTGGGCATGGCGGCAGCAGGAACTGCTCGACGCTGCGGCAGTGCCCTCCTTCGCCACCAGTCAGGCCCGCGAGGAGGAGCGGTGGCGGAGGATTGTCGAGGAGGTGTTTGCGGGCGCAGCGTCACTTGAGCAAACGGCGGCGATCTTTGCCGATCTGTGGAATCACTTCGGCGAGCCCTCCTCCTGGCGCCCCGTCGCCGCCGGCCAGCAGATGTTGCAGGCGGCGCTCCAGGCTGGGGTGGGGGTGGTGCTGGCGAGCAATTTTGACGACCGCCTCCTGCGGCTGGCCAGACATTTACACCCCCTCACCTCCGCGCAGGAGGTGTTTGCCTCGTCGGCCATCGGCTGGCGGAAGCCCGCCCCGGAGTTTTTCCACTGGATCGAGGCCCGGCTCGGCTGTGGCCCCGACGAACTCCTGCTGGTGGGCGATAACCCCCTGCTCGACATCGCCGCCGCCACACAGGCCGGCTGGCAGGCTCAGGCCGTGGCGTAGCGGGCTGGTTAGGGCGTGGTCGAGCAGGGCGGAGTAGGGAGTCCTCTGCCATGGTGATTCAAGCGTCGCGGTCGTTTTCCGCGGTTTGCAGCAGTGGTTGCAGGGCCCTCAAGATTGCTGATGCCTTTGCAATAGCCTTTTCGGCGCTGGCCCGTGAAGCCTCTGCAATGCCGCCATAGTCGGCTGTCTCACGGAGATCGAGAAGATAGTCGTAATCACGGCCGAGATCTGCCGGCAACAACGCTGTCTGGATGAGGTCGCGATGCAGAGCGGCACGAACTGCCGTGTGCTTTGTGAAGGATAAACCCCGGCATGACAGGACGGCGGTCACCCCATGAAACGCGGCGTAGTAAGCCCTCGATGCCGCCGAATCGGGATCCGTGTCCACGATCTTGGCGGCCGAAGCCAGGGCCCGTCCCCCTTTGTTCCATTGGCTCTGTGCGAATGCGTTCATGCGGCTACGCCGGTCCGTCGCACCTCGCGGAGCAACGGGCTGTCGCCGTTGTCATACTCATCAACACTCAGAGGTTTCACGCTCACGCGACGGCCAATGCGAAGGGCGACCGGATAGACGGCAGAAAGACCGCACTCCAAGTCATCGCCGTAGTCGCCCGACAAACGGTCGAGCACCACGAGCAGGTCGAGGTCACTTTCAGGCCCGGCCTCGCCGCGCGCCTCGGAACCAAAAAGCACGACTTTGCGTAAGCGGCCACAAAATGCCCGCGTAAGTCGGTCCCGGAGTTCTTCGAGCAGCTGCGAAGCGACCACGTTGGTTCCCTCGACCGGGGACAGAGTAAAACGAGAATTCGTCCGTGGAAAAAGCCGACAAGTCCAGTTTACCATGGCGAACTGGAACCGCGGTATATTGCAGCAGGGGCGGTTCCGTCGCTGGGCACCGCCTGCATCCCTTTCCCCCCAAGACAAAGGTTTGAGCATGTCGCTGTCTGCCACGCATCGCCGAGGTTTTCTCCGCACCAGTGCCGCTCTCGCGTGTGCGGCCGCCTTTCCCTGGACGCCGTCGGCCCGGGCCGAGGCGGGCGACTTGCATCTCGGCATCCAGATGTTTTCGCTGCGCGGATACAAGGTCGATGAGGCGATGCAGCATGCGGCTGATCTGGGATTCAAGTTTGTCGAGTTCTACGGGGGCATGTTCCCGATCGATTCCGATGCGGCCGCCATCGCAGGAATGAAGAAGAAGCTCGCCGACTTGGGGCTCACGATCAGCGCCCATGGCGTGAACGGGTTTGGCGGCGACGCCGCTGCCAACCGCAAGGTGTTTGAATTCGCCAAGGCGGTGGGCATTCCTACGATCACCTGCGATCCCAGCCCCGAGGCCTTCAAGAGCCTCGATGAGCTCGTCAAGGAATTCGACATCCGCGTCGCCATCCACAACCACGGCCCCAAGAGCCGCTACAACAAGGCGATCGATGTGCTCAAGGCGATCGAGGGGCATGACGAGCGGATCGGGGCCTGTGCTGACTTGGGCCACTACATCCGCTCCGGCGAGAAGCCGACCGAGGTGATCCGGCTGCTCAAGGGGCGGCTGTATGGAGTGCATCTCAAGGACTTCAAGGAGATGCAGGACAAGACCACCGGTGTGATCCTCGGCCGTGGGCATCTCGATGTGCCGGCGGTGTTTGCCGCCCTGGAGCAGGCCGGCTTCCCGGAGAACGGGGCCCTGTCGCTGGAGTATGAGGAACACCCCGAAAACCCGCTCGACGATATCCGCGAATGCATTCAGGTGGCGCAGGAAGCGATGGCCAAGGCCTGACCTGCTCTTTGCCCCTATCTGTCTGTGGAAAAAGCCATCCCTGGCCTTTTTCCACGAAGTCGACCGCAGGAAACGCCCCCGTCGAGGGCCCGGCTGGCGTTTCCTGGGTCAACACCCGCCGCATCCAACGGCGGATTATGTTTTCCACAGCCTGCTATGGTGGTAAGAGTCCAGAGATTGCGAAGGGATTTTCTATGAACGGGCCTGATGTCAGGCGAAGCCTTCAGGGAGCGATGCCAGTTCGCCTCTGGCGTCTGCCTGGCGCGCTTGTGAACTGTCTGTTCATGCTGTTGATGCTTTTCATGCTGTTGATGGCCGCAGAGGGCTGGGCTGCGCCACCAACTGAACAGGCGCTTGAGACAGCGCTTGAGGCCCTTCGCGCGGTGGACCACGAAGGGCGTGGTAACGCGGCGGCGGGGACGGCTTGGAACGTGGTGGCGGCGGCCGATGCTCAAGCGCTACCGCGCATTCTGACTGCCATGGATGGGGCCAACCCGCTGGCCGCTGGCTGGCTGCTGGCAGCGGTCGACCAGATCGTGGCCCGGCATCCCCGGCTCGATCCCGAGCCACTGTGTGCCTTTCTGGCTGACACCAGCCATGAGCCGCGGGCGCGGCGGCTGGCGTTTGATCTGGTGGCAGGCATCGATGGTCCGCGGGCGGAAAAACTCCTCGCCGGCCTGCTCGATGATCCCAGCGTCGAGTTGCGGCACGATGCGGTGGCACAGTTGGTGGCACAGGCGGAGCAGGCCAAAGCCAATGGCACAACAAGCGTGGCACTGGAGCAGTTTCAAACCGCCTTTGCCGCCGCTCGCGACATCGCGCAGGTCAAGGGTCTGGCCGCGTCGATCCGGGGGCTCGGTGGCGAAGTCGATCTGCCGCGGCACCTCGGCTTCCTGATGAATTGGCAGGCGATCGGGCCGTTTGATAACACCGGCGGAAAGGGCTTTGCGGCTGAGTATCCGCCGGAGCGGGCGGTCGATCTGTCGGCAACGCTGGCGGGGCAAGGAGGACCGGTGCAGTGGCAGGTTCTCACCACGCGCGACGAATTTGGCCTCGTCGATATCAATCCGCTCTATCCCCCCCCGGCCCCTGCCGAGGCGGCCAGTCCGGCAGCCGATGCCGCCGGTGGCAAGGAAGGGCTCAAGGAGGTGGTGGCCTATGCGGTCACCTCCTACGACTCCCCGCAGGGGGGCCCGGCGGAACTGCGGCTGGGAACCAAAAATGCCTGGAAGATCTGGCTCAACGGACAGCTTGTTTTTGAGCGCGAGGAATACCACCGGGGGATGGATGTCGATCAGTATCGGTTGCCTGTGGCACTCCAGCCGGGGCCCAATACGATTCTGATCAAGCTCTGCCAAGACGCCCAGCGCAAGCCTTGGACGACAGAGTGGCAGTTTCAGTTACGGGTCTGCGATAGTATCGGCACGGCGCTTCCGGCAGGCAGGCAGTCGGCCGATGCGCCGCCGCCAGCAGTGGAGAATATTCGGTGAACTCTTGCTTTCTTCGATGCAGCCTGCTGACGGGCTTTGTGTGGACATTCTTTGTGGTCGCCGCCAGCGGCGCGGAGGAGTGGCCGGCTTTTCGCGGGCCCAATGGCAGCAGCCTCGTGCCGGCCGGCGTTCTGCCGGTGGAGCTATCTGCCGCCACGAAGCAGTGGTCGGTCTCCCTGCCGGGCCGCGGCCTGTCGGGAGCGGTGGTGGTCGATGGCAAAGTCTTTGTCACAGCCAGTGCCGGCACCTCCCAGGATCGGCTGCATCTGCTCTGCCTCGATGCCCAAACGGGAAAGCTTCTCTGGGAAAGGCGGGTATGGGCCACTGGGCGCACGATGTGCCATTCCAAGACGAGCGTCGCCGCCCCCACTCCCTGCACCGACGGCAGCCACATCTACGCCCTTTTTTCGTCGAATGACGTTGTCTGTTTCGATCTGCAGGGGAGGCTCTGCTGGCTGCGCGGCATCACCCACGATTACCCCAACGTCAGCAACAGCCTCGGCATGGCGAGTTCACCGCTGGTGAGTGGCGGCACGCTGGTGGTTCCGGTGGAGAACGACAGCGAGTCGTATTGCCTGGGGCTCGACACTGCCACTGGCGAAAACCGCTGGCGGATCGACCGGCCCAAGGGGGCCAACTGGACCTCGCCGGTGCTCGCCGGCCCCGCCGTGGTGGCACTGCAGTCGCGGGGGGGAGTTGACGCGGTGCGGCTGGCCGATGGCGCGCCCAAGTGGAGCTTTTCGGGGGGCGCCGACACGATCCCCTCGAGCTGCTTTTTCGATGGAGTTCTTTATGTTCCCTCCAATGGCGTCACGGCGCTTCAGCCTGCGGCAAACGAAGCCAAGCCGCGTGAACTCTGGCAGAGCAACCGTCTCGCCCCCGGCACGGCCAGCCTTGTGGTGGCTGGAGACGCGATCTACTGCCTCAACAAGGCCGATGTGCTGACCGCTGGCGAGCGAGCCACCGGTGAGCGGCGCTGGCAGTTGCGCCTGCAGGGGCCATTTTCCGCCACGCCCGTTTCTGATGGCCAGCATCTGTGGGCGGTGAACGAGGCGGGCTTGGTGCAGGTGGTGGAGTTGGGTCAGAAAGAGGGGAAGGTCGTTTCGTCGTTTGATCTTGGCGACGAAATTCTCGCCAGCCCCGCAGTGGCCGAGGGAGCGATCTATGTGCGCAGCAACTCCCGTCTCCATAAGCTCGCCCGCTAGGTGAGCCTGGGGCGCATCGTTTGGCCGCTCGCGGCCGCTGTTCATCGCCTTCCCAGAGATACCGCAACCACCTAAAGCCGTACTACTAGAAATGGTGCCGTGAAGCAATTCCTCAAACGACTCTTCGAGCAAACCGGCTACACGATCAGCAGGAAACGTAATGCCAGCAGTCAGCGCATGGCTGCTTCCGATGGTGCGTACGATCAAGACGGCCTTTGGAGCATCCATAATCACGACTTCATGACCGACAAACTCTTTTCCAAGGCATACAATCGCGGATGCGCTGCTGACTCCGACCACCGTATACACTGGCGTATTCACATTGGCATCTGGGCTGCCGTAACCGCGAGCAAACTTGAAGGCGATTTTGTTGAGTGTGGCGTAAATCGCGGATTCCTGAGTTCTGCCATCATGGATTTCATCGACTGGAACTCCATGGAAAAGACATTCTATTTGCTTGATACATTTGCAGGGTTAGCCCCCGACCAAAGCAGCGCCGCAGAACTCCGGAAAGGCGAAGCAATGACTGCGAAGGGCTATTACTGCAACGGCGTCGATTCGATTCAGAGAAATTTCTCACAGTGGCACAATATACGGATTATCCAGGGCACGGTCCCGCACACTCTTGATCAGGTCGATACCCAAAAGGTGGCCTATCTCCATTTGGACATGAACTGCGCGAGGCCGGAAGCCGCCGCGATCGAGTTCTTTTGGAATCGCCTTGTGACAGGAGCAGTCGTGCTCATGGATGACTACGCATACCGGGGCTATGAACCGCAAAAACACGCTTTGGATCATTTTGCTTCCCAACGAGGCCTATTGATAGCTTCGCTCCCAACCGGACAAGGCCTTTTGCTGAAGCCACCCATCGGGGGTGAGCGGTAATACATCAGCCTGGAATCGCCACGCCGGTATTGGGAATTGTCCTCAAGAGAGTGATTCAACCCGCGATGATCTTTCAACCCATACCTTTGAAGGGTGCCTACGCGATCGCTTGGGAACCCCGCACTGACGATCGCGGACTCTTTGCAAGGGCGTTCTGCGCAGAAGAATTCCGCCGTGAGGGGCTCGTGTCGTCTTTCGTTCAGGCCAATCTCAGCGAGAGCAGCGTGGCAGGTGCCGTCCGTGGCATGCACTTCCAGAAAGCACCTCACGCGGAGGTCAAAGTCGTGCGCTGCGTGAAGGGGGCAATCTATGACGTGATCGTCGACATCCGGCCTGATTCGTCTACCTACCTCCAGTGGTTCGGAGCGGTTCTTTCAGCGGAAAACGGCTTGATGATGTATGCCCCAGAAGGATTCGCCCACGGCTACCAATCGCTCGAGGACCGCGCCTCAGCCTTCTATCTTGTCAGCACCCCATATGCCCCGGGGGCTGAAGGCGGGCTGCGGCATGATGATCCGCAACTTGCGATCCGCTGGCCGATGCCGGTCACATCGATTTCCCCCAAAGACTCCGCGTGGCCACACCTGCCGATGCGTGCTTCTGTCTCCGGAGCCTCATCGGCACAAGCTCACCACCTATGAATCACGTGATCGTCACCGGGGCGACAGGACTCATTGGCAGTCGCTTGGTCAAAGAACTGCTGGCCGCAGGAATGCGCGTTACAGCAACTGCTCGCTCGCCTAAGCGTGAAGTCGAAGTGGAACTAGGAGTTCCATTCGTTCAGCTCGACGTCTTAAGGCCGTCCCCGGATCGAACAGTTCTGCCATCCGCCGACTGCCTCATCCACTGCGCGACAGCAAACGACATTATTTCCAAAACTCCAGCGGATGGATTTGAACTCTCCGTAATGGGCACATGGAACGTACTTGCGATGGCTGTCCGACTCGCCATTCCCCGCGTGGTCTACTTCTCGACATTTCAGGTCTACGGAACGGACCTGTCGGGGAGAATCGACGAGTCGACGCCCGTGCACTGCGAGACAGCATACGGCCTCAACCATTGGTTTGGCGAAGAGGTGTGCCGCATGCAGGCAGCCAAACATAAATTATCTGTTGCAGTCGTACGCCCATCCAATGTTTATGGCGCCCCTGTCGCGAGCACTGTCAACCGCACCACTCTTGTTCCTGCTTGTTTCGTCCGCGATGCCCTGCAGCATGGCGAGATCCGCCTGCTCTCTTCTGGCCGCCAACTGCGAAATTTCGTATCTACGCAAGAGGTTGCCCGCGACTGCCTCTCCCTACTGGCCGATTTTCCAGCGGACTTCTCGATAACCAATATCTGTTCCCCCTACTCCGCTACGATCCACGACGTCGCACTTGTAACGGCCGACATCTACAAAGAGCGATTCGGCAAGGCATTGCCGGTGCGCGTCATGGGCAGCGAACCCCCGGCAACCAATCGCTTTGAAGCACAATCGCGACTCCAATCGGCGTGGAAGAACGAATCCTCGCCTGGTGAAACAATGCGGAAAGAGATTCGGCTTCTCTACGACACCATACAATGACACTCCATCTTTCACTCACAGAATCGTCCCGCACCTTCCTCTTCATTCGATGACGGCAATTCCATGAGCGACTCCGTGAACGAGAACGAGAAGTTCCTGCGCGAAAAATCCGCCGATATTCAGGCTATGGCACGGAGTCATTCGACGGATACCTGAGGCGGATACGCTGACGCGGCAATTCTCGCGACATCGGAGTCGATTCACAGCTGCGATCCCATTCAATCGAACCTATATCTAATCGCACTTCAGGAGACATGCCATGAAGCTCGAGTCCACTTTCAAAATGATTGCTGAGAATGGGGCCTGGCGCGACTCGCTGATCCGCCATCTGCTGGCTTTCGAGAAGGAGATTGCCACGCCAGGGATCGACATCCGCGAGGCCGTTACCGGCCCGATTGTCGACGCCCTGTTCGACGAAGATGAGGTCGTCAGAAAGACACTGTCCAACGGCGTTGTCTTGGAGTTTCTTTACCGCTCCAAGATCGCCCGCGACTTCGTCATGTCGGAGCCCGAGGCTCCGGACCACGCTTGGGAGCCGCAGACATCGCGCATTCTGGTCGAATTAGTCAAAAACGCGAAGCAGGTGGTGATTGGCGGTGCCTACTTCGGTGACCACGCCATCCTTGTCGCCCGCGAAGTGAATAAGAACGGCGGCACGGTGCACGCCTTCGAACCCAATAACGAGCAACGCGAGATGCTGAGGCGCAACGCCGAACTGAACGGCCTGACCAACATCAAGCCCCGTCCTGAAGGGCTGTGGAACGACTCGACGAGCTCCTTGAAACTTGTCGGTTACGACAGCTTTGCGGCGGCTGAAGCCACCGATGCGAGCGGCGACGACGCCTTCAAGACCGTCACCATCACCGATTATCTCCAAGCGGTTGGCGTCGATAGGCTGGATTTGCTTGTCATCGACATCGAGGGCGCCGAACTTGCAGCCCTCCAAGGGGCGGAGTCATTCCTGTCGCTGCCCGCGGGCCAAGCCCCCAACATCCTGTTTGAAGTGCATCGGCACTATGTTGACTGGTCCAACGGACTGGAAAACACCGAGATTGTCCGCTTGCTCACTGCCCGCGGCTACGAGGTGTTCGCCCTGCGCGATTTCAACTCCAACTACGATATGTCGAGGCACACAATCGAGCTCATTCCCTTAGGCTCGATCTACCTTGAGGGGCCGCCGCACGGCTTGAACATGCTGGCGACCAAGGATCCGTCGATAATTCACGGCGAAAACTACAGCATCGTCAAGGGCGTGTCGCCCAAACTGCTCCGCCACAAGGACCCGGCACTCCATCACCCGATCGGCGGCCTGTAGGCTCAGAGCCATGGCTCAGCAGATCGTCATTGGCTCAGTGAGCTCCTTTCAGACTGGCGAGCGCCGCAGATAGGGCCGTTATGCAGCAACTACGAATTACCGTCTCGATTCCGACCTACAAGCGCCCCGTGCTGTTGCGGACAGCCTTGGAATCGGTGCGGAACCAATCGCGACCGGACCTGATTGCTGCGGTGATCGTCAGCGAGAACAGCACCGATCCCGGATCGGAGGAAGTCTGCCGTGATTTCACTGATCTTCCGCTTCGTTTCGTACGCCAGACGATAGCTCTCGAACCCTACTGCCATGTCTCCCGCATCGTCGAGCTTGCCGAGACGGAACACGTCGCTCTGCTCGGCGATGATGATATGTGGGGCCGCTACCATATCGAGGAGGCTGCTCGGCAACTCTCTGCTCACCAGAATTCGGTAGCGTACATTGGTGGAGCTGCGATCGTCAGCGACTCCTCAAGGGCCATATCCAGCCCGTTTCAGTTGGTTGCCCAATCCCGCATTCCGCCCTGCTCGGATCGTTTTGCAGACTGCTGGGTCTGGTCTGCACAGGAGATGCTGCTTGCTTCGCTCCTCTGCACGCCACTCAACATGTGGGCAATCGTCGGACGCCGTGACAACCTGCTCAAGGCAATGGAGGTTTTCACGGAGCCAAATCAAGGCATCGATGCCGACCGGATCATGATCTGGGAACTGTCGCGTCTTGGCGAAATAGTTGTCGGCCGTGAGACGAGTCTATTTTACCGCGTTCACGGCGATAATGCCTGCGCACGAATGTTGGCCGAAGCGCCACTGCACCATCGGCAGGCATCCCGGGCCTACACGAAAAGAATGCTTCAAGAGGCCAGCGACATGGGCATCGACGCGCGTGCACTGTGGCTCGATATGATTTCCCGAATGACACCGCAGCAATGGAACGATGTACGAAAGTTTAGCGCGAATCTCGCGGGCTCGCGTGACGCATTGGTCGCAGCATGGGGTGATGATGCTGGACTGCCGAGAAATCCCGAACTGGGGGCGATTGTATACGACATCCTGCCCCCTTTCCTCCATCGAACGTTAGCACGGATCATGCGAAAGACGACGTGATCTTCGGGGATTGGTCAACAATCTCCGCATCGCGGCGAATCACTTTATCCACAGCCGGCTATGGCACCTTCCACCCGCGGAGCTGGCAGTGGAGCTGGGCGATCTTTCCCATGAAGTGGTCCATTCGGTATTGTCCTGCCGCGAGCGTCATCTGGCGCTGGGCTTCCGCGGCATCTCCCTCCGCTTCGGCGAGCAGGCCAAGGTAGAGGTGGGCGTAGCAGCGCTGGTTGCGGCGGTTGAGCTCGGGGCCGGCATCAGCGGCGGCCAAAACCTTCTCCTTGCTTCCCTGACCATGGTAGAGATCGAGCACCTCTTTCATCGGAATGCGGCCATCGCTGCCGACAGGGAGGAGTTGCTTCCGCGCCGTTTCCACATTCTTCGCCTTCGCCAGGCAGGCGAAGTGCCACGTGGCATTCTCGACGTCAGCGGGGTTGACCTCCCGATGGCGTTCAAACTGCGCCACACCGTCGGCGTAGCGACCGGCGTAGTAGAGGGCCAGGCCCCGTTGCCAGAGTTCCGGTTCGATCTCCGGCCGGAGCTTGATAAGCGCATCAAATGCGGCGGCCGATTCCTGCGGCTTGCCGGCGAAGAGAAGATCGACGCCGTCGCTGAAGAGCTGTTGCGGGGAAGGGGAAGGGGGCTCGGCCGCCGGGAGCGGGCAACTGAAAACAGCGCCGCCCAGCAAGGCCAGAGCAGAGAGCACAGCGGCGAGCAGCCGGCGCCGGCAGGTTTTTAAACCAGGCATGGTCTTCATCGCCGAATCCTCAAGGCGAGGTCAACTGCGATCGGCGCCGGTGTCGAGCACCGCCATGAAGGCCTTCTGCGGAATGTCGACGCTGCCGATGCTCTTCATCCGCTTCTTGCCCTCCTTCTGCTTGGCCCACAGTTTTTTCTTGCGGGAGATGTCGCCGCCGTAGCACTTGGCCGTGACATTCTTCCGCATCGCCGAGATTGTCTCGCGGGCGATCACCTTGGTGCCAATCGCCGCCTGCAGCGCGATTTCAAACATGTGGCGGTCGATCTCTCCGCGGAGCTTCTTCACGATCGACCGGCCGCGCCTATCGGCATCGCGGCGGTCGCAGATGATCGACAGGGCATCGACTTTCTTGCTCCCCACGAGGATGTCGAGGCGGGCCAGAACGGCGGGAAAATAGCCGATCAACTCGTAGTCCATCGTGCCGTAGCCGCGGGTCACGCTCTTGAGCTTGTCGTGGAGATCGTAGATCACCTCGGCCAAGGGAAGATCGAACGTGAGCATGGCCCGCGTTGGGGAGAGGTATTCTGTTTTGAGATAGACCCCGCGGCGATCGGTGCACAGCTGCATGATCGGCCCAATGTGCTCGACCGGCGTGAGAAAATTGGTGCGCACGATCGGCTGGCGGAATTCATCGATCTGGCCTGTGTCGGGCACATCCTGCGGGTTGGTGATCTCGATCACCTCGCCGCTGGTCTTCTTGATCTGATAGGTGACGTTGGGAGCGGTCTGCACCAGATCGAGATCGGCCTCCTTCTCCAGCCGCTGCTGGATGATCTCCATATGCAGCAGCCCGAGGAACCCGCAGCGAAAACCGAAGCCGAGCGCCTCGCTGCTCTCGGGAGCATATTCAAACGAGGGATCGTTGATCGCCAGTTTTTCCAAGGCGTCGCGCAGTTCCTCGAAATTCTCCCCCTCGGAGGGATAGAGGCCGCAGTAGACCATGCGCTGCGGCGGCTTGTAGCCGGGCATCGCTTGAGCGCCGCTGTCGCCGGGAATCGTCACGGTGTCGCCGATGTGAACCTGCTTCACATCCTTGATGTTGCAGACGAGATACCCCACCTGGCCTGCGGAAAGCTCCTCGCAGGCCCGCCGTTGCGGCACAAACTGTCCCAGCTCCAGCACATCGTGCGTGCTGTTGGTTTCGAGAAACCGGATCTTCTGCCCCTTCCGCACTGTGCCGTCGATGAGTCGCACGTAGGTGATGGCCCCCCGGTAGCTGTCGTAGTGGCTGTCAAAGATCATGGCCCGCAGAACGGCATTGGGGTCGCCCGCCGGTGGGGGAATCCGCTCCACAATGCCCGCCAGCAGCTCGTCGATACCGATCCCCGTTTTCGCGCTGGCCAGCACCACGTCGGCGGCGTCGAGGCCCAGGCTCGGCTCCATCTCAGCGAGCACCTCATCGACGCGGGCGTGGACGAGATCGACCTTATTGATCACCGGCACGATTGCCAGATTCAGATTGATCGCGGAGTAGGCGTTG
>Ga0114967_10001997_pt1 | contig 17127 bp, 15 predicted proteins | sample M_130628_MF_Meta_FD_92639 | JGI IMG/M metagenome (GOLD analysis project Ga0114967, IMG submission 92639) | Freshwater microbial communities from Lake Montjoie, Canada to study carbon cycling - M_130628_MF_MetaG | ecosystem: Environmental > Aquatic > Freshwater > Lake | place: Lake Montjoie... | reverse complement strand
GGGCCACATGTAGTCGGCTTCGGAGAAGAAATCATGCGGTCCGCCAGCACTGCGGGGGCAGGCCTGCGCGGTGATTGTCACCGGCGGTTCGGCACTGCACAAAGCCGCCTTGCGCAGGATGCGTGGCCGCTCGACAGCCACCACCTCGGCCAACAACCGGTGCTGCTTGGCATCGCCTGCGGGTGGGGCGACAGATGAGGCTGGGGGGCCCTCCGCGACGGCCGTTGGCAGGCCTCCGCAAACCATTGACGCGAGGGCCAAAGCACCCCCGAACCAGCGTTTTGTTCGCATCTGGGCAGACCCTTGTGTGGGCGGGGCCGTGGGGGCCCGGGAAGGGAAAAGTGGCCGCGAGGCGACAGCATACCGCCGGGCCCGGACAGAGTGGGCGGGTCACCAGCCTGCCCAAACGGCAGGCTCCGCTGCCGGTGAAGCAGGTCGTGTCGATCGGGCAGGCTGTAGCGTTGTCCGGACCCCGGTTTTATCGAGTTGTCGACCGCCGGCGACTTTGCCGTCGCCCATTTGCGACCTAGGTACCTGTGGAGACTTTGTGCATCCTGTTTCGCATCCCGCTTGGCGTCCGAGGATTCTTCGCATGGCAACCGACACTTCCCAGCCCGATCGCGCTTTCGTCCACGGGCGCATCATCGTGGTGGACGATGACCGGCGGGCTGCCTCCCAGACAGCCCAATGGCTGTGCAGTCTGGGATGGCGGGCGAGCGCCGTCGGTTCTGCGGAGGAAGCGCGGCACCTGCTGCGCAAGGGGGCGTGGGATGCCTGCGTGATCGACGGACTGCTGCCGAAGGGAACCGCGGGCCGGTTGCTTGCCGAAATGCCGACGCTGGCACCGGCCACCGGCATGGCGGTCATCCTGCCTGCGCCCGGAAGGCTGCCGGCAACGGACGTTGTTGCTTTGGCAGATGCGGTGGTGGAGTCGCCGGTGCGCGATGACGCCCTGCTGGCGGCTATCGAACGGGCCTGCCAGGCTGGCCGGGGGCGATTGTCTGTACCGGCAGGGTCTCGAGTGGTGACCGATCAGGCGCCGATACTCGGAACACACCCCGCCATGCGGCATGTCATGGAACTGGTGGAGCGCATCGCCGGCACATCGGCCACGGTGTTGGTGACCGGGGAAAGCGGCACGGGCAAATCGCTGTTGGCGCGTGAGATCCACCGCGTGAGTTCCCGCCGCGGGCAGCGTTTTGTGGAGGTCGCCTGCGGCAGTCTCAGTGAATCGCTGCTGGAAAGCGAACTGTTTGGGCATGTGGCTGGGGCATTCACCGGGGCCACGGCCGACCGGCCCGGAAAATTTCAGCAGGCCCATGGCGGCACGATTTTCCTCGACGAAATCGCCACCGCCTCGCCGGCGATGCAGGTGAAGTTGTTGCGGGTGCTTCAGGAATTTGAATTTGAGCCGGTTGGCGGGGGCTGCACGCAGGCGGTCGATGCCCGGCTGATCCTCGCCACCCATGAAGATCTCACCAAGCTGGTGGCCGCCGGCAGGTTCCGCGCGGATCTGTTTTGGCGCATCAATGTCGTCACGATCGAGATGCCAGCACTGCGGCAGCGGGCGTCCGATATTCCCCTGCTGGTCGATCACTTTCTCACCTCCGCCACCGCGCAGGCGGGCAGGAATGTCACCGGTTTTTCCTCCGCAGCCAGCGAGGCGCTGCTGGCACACTCGTGGCCGGGCAATGTCCGCGAACTCCAGCATGCCGTGGAGCGGGCCGTGTTCATTGGTCGGGGGACGCTTGTGGAACTGGGAGATCTGCCGCCGGCGGTAGTGGCGGGGGCGGCCGGACGCCCGGCTCCATGCGGGGCCGAAGGGTCGCTCAGGTCGGCGCTGGAACAACCGGAACGACAGCTCATCCTCGACGCTCTGGAACGCAACGGCTGGCGCCGCGACGCGGCGGCACGGGCGCTGGGCATCAACCGCACCACGCTCTACAAGAAGCTCAAGCGATTGGGGATGGATCTGACGGCATTCGCCCCGGTGCGGTAGGTGCGCGACGCCATGGGAGGAGAAAGCTGCTAGCCCGTGGCCGTCGCCGGAACCCATCCGGAGGCGAGCGACCAAGCCAGCAGCGCAGCCAGTGCCAGCCGATAGAGAATGAAGGGCCACAGCGTTTGCGTCGACAGCAGGCGGAGCAGCCAGCGGACGGCAACGTAGCCGACGACCCCTGCCGATAGGGTTCCGGCCGCCGCCGTCACGATCGCCTCGCTGGTTCCAAAAATTTCCGCCCGCTGCTGCCAAGCCTCCAGCAGCCCGGCAGCCCCTACCGCCGGCAGCGACAGGAGGAAGGAGAGCCGCGCTGCAGTGGCCCGATCGAGACCGCTGAACATGCCCGATACGATCGTTACAGCACTGCGGGAGGTGCCCGGCACCAGCGCCAGCACCTGCGCCAGTCCCATGATCAGCCCGTCCCGCAACCGCACGTTGTCCAAGCCGATTCGGCCAGTCACGCCCCGCCGGGCATTCCAGGAATAGAAAAGCTCCGCTGCGATCATGATCAGGGTGGTGATCACCAGCGCCGCAATGACTGCCTCCAGCCGGCGGGCCTCACCACGAATGAAATCCCGGGCAGCAAAGCCAACCAGCACAATCGGCAGTGTGCCGAGGATGATCATCAGCGAGGTTCGCGACTCTGGAGTGGCCAGCGGGCGGCCGGAGAGCACTCCCCCTACAAAACCGATGATCAGCTTGCGGATATCGCGTTGCAGAGCCAGGCACACGGCCACCAGCGTTCCGCATTGGATCACCGCGGAATAGGCCGCGCCTGGATCATCCCAGCCCAGCAGCGCGGGCACGATCCGCAGATGGGCGGTGCTCGAGATCGGCAGGAACTCCGTCAGTCCCTGCACGATGCCAAGCGTGATCGCTTCGATGAGTGTCATGCGATTGAGCGGCCGTTGGGGGGCAGTCGGGGGACAGCGCGATGCTGGAGTGGAAGGTGCGAGGCCTGCCGCTCAAAGGTAGTCTTTTCCGGGCCGGATCACCGCTGCACTGCGGGGCGCAGGCTGTTTTTTCCCGGAGGCTTCAAAATAGCGGCCAGTTCGGTAATAATCACAGCCCCTCCCGTTTTCAGCGACTCTGAGGGGCTTGGCGGATCACCTTTGGTGAACTCCGTGGCCTGGAGTCTGCTTTTCCGCCGGCTATCGACTCGAAGGAGAACCATTTCGGATGTTTCGCAATCTCAGCACGATCGGTCTGCCATTGTCGGGACGGCCCAGTGAATTGATCGAACTGGCGCTTTCTTTCGGCTTTGACGCGATGGACATCGATCTGGTCGATTTCCAGCAACAGGCGGAAACCTTCGGCGTCGAGCATGCCCGTCGCCTGATGGTCAGCGCGCGGCTGAACTGCGGGGTATTCCATCTGCCGGTGGCGGTGGCCGGCGACGACGAGACGTTCAAGGCGGATTTGGCCCTTCTGCCCCCACGGCTGGAATTTGCCAAGGCGACCGAGGCCTTCCGGGCTGTGGCCACGATTGCCCCGGCCTCGGACGAACATTCGTTTAAGGACTTCTTCGAACTCTATCGCTCCCGTCTCGACACCCTCGGAGCGCTCGTTGCCAACTACGGCATCACGCTCGGCTTGGCGATCGCCCCGGAAACAGAGGCCCGCGCCGACAAGGCGCATCAATTCATCCACACCCTTGAGGGGCTGATCGGTCTGGTGTCGGTATCCCACCCCGCCGTGGGTGCGGTGGTTGACTCATGGGCGCTCCACATCACTGGCGAACCGCTGGAGATGATCGCTCAGGTGCCGCAGGGCAGGATCGTGGAGGTGCGACTCTCAGACGCACCCCGCGACGTGCCCGGCTCCGAACTCCTCTTTGCCCAGCGGTTGATGGTGGGCGACACCGGCGTTATTCCCAACGCCGCCGTGCTGACGCATGCTCAGGCTGCCGGGTTTGACGGCCCGGTGACTCCGTGGGCCGATCGTTCCACGCTGGCTGGCCGGGGCCGCGAGAAGATCGTCAAACAGGCCGGGGATCGGCTGGAAGCGGTGTGGCGGGAGGCTGCCCTGCCGATCGTACCACGCTGGTTCATGCCGGTGGCCCGCGAGTCGGGTCCCCGCTTCGGCGAAGAGATCTACACCGGCATGGATGTGCGTTAACCAACCATCACCCGCCAGCGCGGATCCACTCAATCTTGGGTGATCCGCCGCCCGATCCGGTCGCCCCTTTGGCGAATTCCGACATGTAGCGGAGCGTCTGGCCCGGGCGGTCGGGGTCGCGGAAGCTGTCCCCTTTTTGCAGGATCGGCAGCTGATCGGGCATGGAACCGAAGGCCCGCGAACCGGCGGCCTGACAGGGAAACCACCATCCGTCACCGGTGGGGCCCACCAGATAAAATTCCGGATAGCAGTGCCCCTCCACCCACACCGTGCGGGCGGGAACTCCGTTGACGCGGGCCATGGCGATGAACAGGCAGGTGAGTTCTTCGCAGTCTCCCCAGCCATCGGCCAGGGCCCGGGCCGCCCCCTTGAGCGTGCCGTTGCGGTATTCCACCTTTTCGCGGACCGCGTCGTAGATGGCCTCCACCTTGGCCCACCCTTCCAGATCCTCCCCCACCGATTTCGCCAGCTTCACGATTTTTGGGTGGCGGGTTTCGATGTAGGGACTCGCCCCCAGATAGAGCCGCAGCGAGCGGTCGGGTTTTTCCGGAATCGCCAAGGAATCCGTCTGGGCCGGGGCCTCAATCGCGGCCCGGGAGACTGAGAACGTGACCACGGCGCGGGCCGTCTCTCCGGCTGGGAGATCGGGAATCTCCACCTGCATCTGCTTCACTCCGCCGGGCAGCGTGCGGTAGCGCAGGGAACGCACATCGGCGGAGAGTTCTTCGTTGAGAACTTCCACCTTCTGCTCCGGCCAATCGGCCGGCACTGGCATGGTTGCATAGATGCCGCGGCACGGGCCTCCCTGGGCAGTCACCACCACTCCCACCCGATACTTTTGCTCGCGGAGATCGCCCATGTGAGGGCCTGTCTGGTCGGGTTGCGTGGCGGCAAATTGGCCGCGTGCGCCGGCCGGGAAGAGCATCACCAGCAGAATCGCCAGACAGAGAGCCCGGATTGAGGCGCTCCGGCAGGCTGCGAGGAACAATGCTCTCGGGGCTGAAGTTGCCATCGGTGGCCCTCGAACCGCAGGGGGAGGCCTGCTGGCTTCTGTTTTCCGATAATACAGCGGGGCTTTCTTGCCCCACTTGCCAAAATCTCCCGGCTGCAGGCACAGCGATCGGCCGCAGCCCGAGGCGATCGGCCGCAGCCTGGGGCGATCGACCACAGGCAAGGAGGGGGCTGACGCCCACGTCTGCTATCGGTTTGGCCGGCAGTTGAGCTGATGCTGGGCTGCAGAATTGCCGATGGGGAAGACGGGGTGGCCGGGGTAAAACGCTCGATTGTTCGGGCCCGCTCGGCCTGCTACACTGCGCGGCTTCCCATATCGTGGCCCGCTGTACCCTTCCTTCAACCCGTTTTCCCGAAACCCCCACACGCATGGTCAACCGCAATCTCATCCGCGAATTGGAACTTGGAGACGATCTCGACCAGGAACTGGAACTCGCCATGGCCGGAGCCGAGGCTGGCGAGTATTCGATCGCTACCTCCACTCTGGCAGTCAACTCCGTTCTGCACGGGAAAATCTTGCGGGTAGACGACGAGTTTGTGCTCGTGGATGTCGGATACAAAAGCGAAGGGCACATTCCCCGCAATGAGTGGGACGATTCCGAACCACCTCCCCAGGTGGGCGATATCGTCAAGGTGCTGCTGGAGGAGTTTGAGGATGGCCAGCTTGAGGAACAGCGCGGACTGATCACCCTCTCCAAGCGCAAGGCGCGGCGGATTGAGGACTGGCTCCGGGTGATGGAGAGCGTCAAGGAAAATGACGTCGTCACCGGTTATGTCACGCGGAAGATCAAGGGCGGCCTGCTCGTCGACATCTCGGGCGTGAATGTATTCCTGCCCGCGAGCCAGGTCGACATCCGTCGCCCGGCCGACATCGGCGACTACTGCGGCCGCGCGATCCAGTGTCTCGTGCTCAAGATCGACGAGGCGCGCCGCAATATTGTGGTGTCCCGCCGGGCGCTCATCGAGCAGGAGCGTGCGGAACGCAAGAAGCAACTGATGGAGACGCTCGAGGTCGGTCAGGTGCGCCGCGGCATTGTGAAGAACATTGCCGATTTCGGTGCCTTCGTCGATTTGGGCGGCATCGACGGTCTGCTCCATATCACCGACATGAGCTGGGGCCGCATCGGCCATCCCAGCGAAATGGTGGCCATCGATCAGGAGATCGAGGTGCAGGTGCTGCACATCGATCGCGAGCGGGAGAAAATCGCTCTCGGCATGAAGCAGCGCACCGCGAGCCCATGGGCCAAGGTGGCTGACAAGTATCCGGTGGCAACCGTCTGCAAGGGAACGGTCGTCAACGTGATGAGCTACGGCGCGTTTGTGAAGCTTGAGGATGGCGTCGAAGGGCTCGTTCACATCTCCGAGATGAGTTGGACGAAGCGGGTCAGCCATCCGAGCGAACTGGTGAAGCCGGGCGAAGAGGTCGAGGTGGTTGTGCTCGCCATCAACAAGGAGAAGCAGGAGATTTCGCTGGGCATGAAGCAGACCCAGCAGAATCCTTGGGAAAAGGTGGCTGCCGACTATCCGCCGGGCGCGGTCGTCAAGGGCGTCGTTCGAAACCTCACCAACTACGGTGCTTTCATCGAGATCGACGACGGCATCGATGGCCTGCTCCACGTGACGGATATGTCATGGACACGCAAGGTGACCCACCCCAGCGAGATGGTCGAGAAGGGGCAGGAGATCGAGTGCAAAGTGCTGTCGGTCGACCAGCAGCGTCGGCGGATCGCGTTGGGCCTCAAGCAGATGCACGAGGATCCCTGGACGACCGACATTCCGGCCCGCTACAAGCCCGGGGATGTGGTGAAGGGGGCAGTCACCAAGATCACCAACTTCGGCGTCTTTGTCGGCTTGGAAGATGGCTTGGAAGGGCTGCTCCATATCTCCGAACTCTCGGAAGATAAGGTTGAAAATGCCGAGGAAGTGGTCAAGGTGGGTGACCCCATCGAGGTCAAGATCCTCCGCGTCGATACCGAAGATCGCAAGATTGGGCTCTCGCGGAAGCGCGTCGGCTGGTCGAGCGAGCGTGAGGCTCAGGAAGCGGTCGAGGAAGTCTGACCCCATCTGCCGTCGCAATCGCGGCGGTGATGAGGCTGCGTTATTCCGGATTGGCTTTGGCGACAGTGAGTGCCGTCACCACCCCCAGGTGGTCGACTGCCGCTGCGATGCTCGATGCATGCGATCCAGCCAAGGCCGCGACGCTCAGGGGCTTCCCGCAGTCGATCTTTCGGGAGTTTCCGACGTTGAGAGAGGCTCCGCCGGTTGACGCAGTTCTTCCCAGGAAGAGAACGGAGATCAGGCTTTTCGGCTGATTCTCCACAATTCTCACCCGCCGCGGCGGCGACTGGCTGGTCGCCTGCGCGGCTTCGCCAGCAAAGGCGCCTCCGCTAGCAAAGGCGCCTCCGCTAGCAAAGGCGCCTCCACTAGAAGAGACGGAATGGCGGTGTTCCAGCACCTCTGCGGTTGTTGGATCGACGATGTCAAACGCCACCAGCAGGTGTGGGGTTATGTGCTTGCCGCCGTGCGCCGCTCGCGATAGCCAGACAAACACTCGGTCCCCCGGTGCGAGGCCGGCGAGGCTGACTGTCGACAGGGAATTGGCCGGTGGCGGAGGCACGTTGGCAGGCCAGCCTACCGGCGCATCGGCCGGATGTGCACCCAGCGGGCGCACACTGGGAGCGGGCCCGGAAAGGGCGGGAGCAGTCTCGGCTCTCGTATCCCCCTTGGGATTGGGAACATCCAAGCCACTGCCGGTGTTCGCCGGTGGGGTGGCCGGGGGCAATGCCGACACCCCGGCCGAAGGCTCAAGCGGCGACAAACTGGAGGCGGGCTTCCCGGCCTTTTCCAATTTGGGAACCGTGGTGGCGTTGAGCAGGCGGGCTCCCTTGGCCGTGAGTCGGCCGAGATCTCCGGTGCAGACAAAGCCACCCACGAGCAATGCCAGAACGCCGCACTTGGCGAGAAAATTCTGCATCGAAATTTCGGTATTTCCGTCGGGCGAGTCGCTCGGGTGGAAACCCCGGCGCGGGGGCTGGGCACGGCGGGAGGCTTGCCTGATGCCTGCCGATAAGTATGCCCCTCGGTCCGCGACGGTGACGGCCGAAAGATGGGAAGGGACGCTGCTGCCAAGCGCCAGCCGAGCCGATTATGACGGTCAGACCGCCTGACCGTCCGATCCGGGTCGATGGTGCAATTCGACAGGCTGCGGCCGGCAGTTTGCCGATCTGAATCAGATTTTTTCGAGCGCCGCAAGCACCTGGAGATCATGCCCCTGGGCCTTCACGCTCTTGAAAATTTTGGCCAGCTGGCCTGCCGCATCGATGATGAAGGTGCTGCGCACGATCCCCATCGATTTCTTGCCGTACATATTTTTTTCCCGCCAGGCGCCATAGGCCTCGGCGACAGCATGGTTTTCATCGCACAGGAGCGTGAAGGGAAGGTTGTATTTTCTCCGAAACTTCTCGTGGCTGGCGGGGCCGTCGGGGCTGATGCCCAGCACCACCGCCTTCTGCTTGGCCAGGCCGGCGGCCGCATCGCGAAAGCCGCATGCCTCCGTGGTGCACCCGGGCGTATCGTCTTTGGGGTAGAAATAGACGACCACCGGCACTCCCCGCAGACTCGACAGCGTCAGCGGTTGATCATCGTGCGTGCGCAGCGTGAAATCGGGGGCCAGTTCACCCTCCAAAACCCAGTCGGCCATAGCAGAGCTCCGTCACCTTGTTTGCAGACCACGCCACACCTCACTTTTGTAGTCGCCACGACACCACTCGGCCAGCCACCGGGGAGCAAGAGCCCGTGCGAATCGCTCTGCTCACGCCACTCGGACAGGGGGCGCTGGCTGTGGTGGGGGTGCGTGGGGAGGGGAGCCTGCGCATGGTTGCCAGCCTCTTCGTTCCCCGCGGACGAACCCCACTGGCAGAGCGTCCGCGGGGGAGTGTCTGCGTGGGGCATTGGCAGGCCCCGCTCCCGGCAGGGGCCGCGTCTGCCGCTGCGTTGGGAGAGGAGCTGGTGGTGGTGCGGGGAACGCTCGTCGATCCGGGTGGGCTGGAAATCCATTGCCACGGTGGCTCGGCCGCCTCGGAAGCGGTGCTCCGCAGCCTCGAATCACTCGGGGCTGTGCGGCAGGCTTGGCCAGACTGGCTGGCGGAGGGGGAAAGCCTGATTGCCCGGGAGGCCCGGGTTGCTTTGGCGCATGCGGGAGGCCCCAAGGCTGCCCGGATTCTCTGCCGGCAGTTGGCGGGCCATCTCGAACGGGAGGTCGATCGCGTGGGTGGGCTGCTGGCCGCTGGCGACAGGGGCGCTTTCGAGGCGGGAGTCGATCGCCTGTTGCGGGCGGCACGCGTGGGGCTGAGGTTGATCAGGCCGTGGCGGGTGGTGGTGACTGGCGCGGTCAACGCCGGCAAGAGCAGTCTGGTGAATGCTCTGGCGGGCTATGCCAGAAGCCTCGTCTCGCCGGAGCCAGGCACCACCCGCGATCTGCTGGAAACGCGCCTTGTGCTGGGGGGCTGGGAGATCGATTTGGTCGATGCCGCGGGGTGGCGAGGAGCGGGCCATCTGGCCGGGGCCGTGGAGCGGGAGGGAATCGAACGGGCCGTGCATGCGGCGGCCGCCGCCGATCTGGTGCTGCAGGTTTTACCCGTGGGAGGGCAGCCAGAGCCTCGGCTGGGAGAGGAGGGGCCGCTCGCATCTGAAATCGAGTCGCTTGAGGTTGTCACGAAGAGCGATCTGGCCGAAGGGGCGGGGCCCGCAGTCAGTTGCGGCCTCGTCACGTCAGCCCGCACCGGTCAGGGAATCGAGGCCTTGGCAGAGGCCATCATCCAGCGGCTTATCCCTGAGGAACTGACCGACCCCGAGTTGCTAGAGGGGCCGGTTCCCTTCACGCCAAGGCAGGTGGCCCAGATCGCGGCGCTCGCGGGCCTGGGAAAAAACGATCCATCAATGGGCGTTCAAAACAGCTAATAGCGGGGAACTAATAGCGAGGAACCTGGGCATCGATCGTCGTGCTCCAGGCATCGATGCCGCCCCGCATGCTGGTCGCTTGAGAAAATCCCTGCTCGCGGAGCCACTGGGTCACTTTGAGGCTCCGCATTCCGTGGTGGCAATGGACCACGATCTGCTCGTTCCGCCACGGCTCAAGCTCCGCCACCCGCTCGGTGATTTCCTGCATCGGCAGCAGTTTCGCCCCGGCAATCGCAGCTATTCCATGCTCCTCGGGGGTCCGGCAGTCGAGCAGCAGACATTTAGTGGGGTGAGGCCCATCGTTCAGCAAGGCTTGGGCGGCGGCCACATCGATCTCAAGCGGGAGTTCCGGCATCAGCGACACCTTTTCAGCAGTTTTTTTGGATGTTGAGGGTCTAAGTAAAAACAAAAAAGCAGCCGGAGAGGACCGCCTCTCCGGCTGCAGTGTAACCAACGATCAACAGGCTGATCGAAACTACTCGCCCGCCGTCTCGCTGCCAGCCACCGAGGTGACCGCCACATAGATGTCAACTCCGATCGAGTTGTCCATCGAGGTGACGTGGCCGTCAGCATAGACGCTCGTCACCGAGCTGGAGTGGCTGCTGCTACCCATCCACGCGGAAGGACCGTTCGCCTGCACCGTCCGGCTCGCCATGACCAGAGCGTTCTGGTTGGGGAGAGCCACGGTGGGACCATACTGCAGAGCCGACACGCAGCCAGCAGTGCTGGAGAAGGTGCCGTTGGCAACGACTGGAACGGCGGTCGAGGCGGAGGCCAATGACCAGATCGCCGTCTGCATGCCGTCAGCCCATGAGGCGTTGCCACCCTCGTTCGACTCCTGGATGGCAACCGTCTTCGAAGTACCGTCGCGGAACTTCGAAAGCTGGATGCCAGGGGCTGGAATCTTCGTGCTGCCAGCACCCTTCAGGGGAAACGCGCCGTTGCCGGTGAAGGAAGCCGCACTCGATCCGATAGTGGCAGCCGTTACGGGGTCCATGTTGCCTTCGATGAACTTGAAGTTCGTCATCGCAACATTCGCTACCGGCAGGGCAGTCACCACGTTGGAGGTGTAGTTGTTGTTGGCCGCACTTCCACTCACGCAGACCGTCTGGCCCTTGTAGGAGGGGCACTGCACATCGGGAACCTGAGTCTGGCAGGCAGCGGTCGTACCAGTCCCAAAAGCAACGAGCGGATTGCCACCAGCCAACGCAAAATTGCTGGTATTGGTCTTCAGGTTGTTGAAGAGATTGACCTGCTCCAGATTCGGCAGCAGAAACGTGATTGGACTCCAGCCGGACGTGCCGCTGGCAGTGGCCCACATCATGGCTGTCGTCGGATTCATTGAGATACCGGCCGGCAGGGAGTTGCGGGCGTTCTCGTAGCTGAGAACGGCCAAGCCGAGCTGCTTGCCCTTGTTTATGCAGGACGACCGACTGGCAGCCTCACGAGCCGACTGAACAGCCGGCAGGAGCAGGCCAACGAGCGTGCCGATGATGGCGATCACCACCAGAAGTTCGACGAGCGTGAAACCACCCCGCCGAGAGTTGAGAGAAGAAACCGTCATGAAACACCTCCACCCAGATTGGGCAGTAATTGAAATGAAAAATGAAAAATCACGCAAAAGAGAGCACAGTCAGATTCCGGAAAACTTGAATAAAAAACAGGATTTTTCCCAGCAGCGGTGTGCGGATTCAGCACGCACGCCGAACCGGATCAAAATCGATGTGACCAGCAGGAACCAGTGACAAGAAACCGAGTTTGGCGCCCAAACAGACACCAAACGTTAGGCTCAGTACGCTGAAGCCGTCGAAAAAGTTCGCCCCTGAGCTTTCGATTTTATGAGTTCCGGAAAAGACTGTCAATCAAATTCTCATAAAAATCTCAAGGAATTCTGATCTCATGCCAGCAATTCCGGCCGATCCTGAGGTGAGTCGCAATTTTGCCCGGGAAGTGGTGCGGCGGTTGCGCGCGGCGGGGCATGAGGCGCTCTGGGCAGGGGGCTGCGTGCGCGATGAACTGCTCGGTCGAGTGCCCGCTGACTACGACGTTGCCACTTCGGCGCAGCCTGCTGCAGTGCGCCTGCTCTTCGGTCAGCGGCGCACGCTCGCCGTGGGAGCCGCGTTTGGGGTGATCACCGTGGTCGGCCCGCGGCCGGCCGGGCATGTGGAGGTGACAACCTTCCGCACCGACGCCGCCTACACCGACGGTCGGCATCCGGCTGGCGTGACGTTCTCCACCCCTCAGGAAGACGCCCAGCGGCGGGATTTCACGATCAACGGCCTGTTTCTCGATCCCGAGTCGGGCCGGGTGGATGACTACGTCGGCGGGCAGGCCGATCTGGCCAGCGGCGTGGTGCGGGCGATCGGCACGCCCGCCCTGCGGTTTGGCGAGGATCATTTGCGGATGCTGCGAGCGGTGAGATTTGCGGCAGCCTTCGGATTTCTGCTGGAGGAGGGGACCCGGTCGGCGATCGTCCGCATGGCTCCGCTGGTGAGATCTGTCAGCCCCGAAAGGATTGCCGCAGAACTGCGCACCATGCTGTCGCGGCCGGGGCGGCAGCGGGCGCTGGAATTGCTGGCGGAAACGGGGCTGATGCAGGTGGTCTTCCCGGAATGGGGCCCGCTGGGTGAGGGGGGCAGGGCAGACCAGGGGGGCAATCACGCGCCGAACGATGCTTGGCTGGAGGGAGCCCGGATGGTGGGGGCGCTCGAAGCGCCCGGCCTTCCGGCAGCTCTGGCCATGCTCAGCCTGGAGTCTGGGGAGGAGACCGTGTCGCAGATCGCCGCGCGGCTGCGGCTGTCAAACCGGGAATCCAACACCGCCACCTGGCTTCACGCTGCCCTGAAGGCGTTCGGAATGGATGGCGCTCGTGTGGGGCCGGCCGATCGCCCCTGGTCGCAGGTTCAGCCGTGGCTGGCCCACCCCGCTGCCCCGCTGCTGGCCGACTGCCTGCGGGCCCGCGCGGCTCATGGCGCTGGCAGCGCCGCGACGGCGGCCTGGGTCTGCGCACAACTCGCCCGCCCGCGCGAGCAACTCGACCCTCCCCCCTTGCTGGGAGGTGCCGACCTACTGGGGGCTGGTATCCCCGCCGGCCGGGCTGTTGGACAGTTGCTGGCCAAAATCAGGGCGCTCCAGCTCGATGGCGGGCTGCACTCTCGGGAAGAAGCGATCGAGTGGGCCATCCAGCAGGCTCAGGCTGCCGGCAGCTAGCCCGGTGGGGCGTCGGCTGGGGGCAGGTCGGCGAGGCTTTCCAGTTGAAACAGTTCGAGGAATTTGGGTGTGGTTTGATAGGTCGCTTGCCCCTCTGGCTGAGGACGCAGCTCCAGCAGACCCCGCCGCACCAGCAGACGGAGCACGCTCGGCGAGGCATCGCACCCCAATTCCACCAGCCGGTCGCGGGCCACCGGCTGATTCCAAGCCACCGCAGCGAGCACATCGAGCGCTTCGGCATCGAGCCGCACGAGGCGGGCTCGCGTCTCCAGAATCTGCCCAAACTGGGCGAACTCCGGCCGCAGTCGCAGCGTCCAGCCCGCCTCCTGCGAGACCACTTCGTAGGGGCAGTTGTTGGCTGTGTAGCGCCGGTTGAGTTCCACCGCCATCTCGTCGATTTCCTGCGGCCGCACGCCGCGCATCAGCCCGGCAACACTCCGACTCGTCAGCGGCTTGCCCCCCGGCAGGCCGACAAACAGCATCGCCTCCAGGATGCTCGATGGCGTCACCCGGCAGGTCGTATCGCCACCATCCGCCGTCAGCGGTTCGTCGAGATCGGGAGATGAATCGACCTCTGCGACGCCCCCGGGGGAGGCTGGTGTGCCGGTGGTGTAGGGATCGCCCCCTCCCATCATCGAAGCAAAAGCCTGTGCCAAGCGGTCAAGCGACAGACCCCCGTCCGCCGGCGGGGCGGTGAAGCCGGCCGCCGGGGCTGTTGGTTTCTGCTGAGCCATGAAGAAAGATCCTCTGAAGGTTCAGTGACCTGCCGAACACCCACCCATTAGCCGGTCGAGGGGCCAATTATCCGGAGCCAGTTATCGGGAGCCAGCGGAAGTCTTTTCTAGATCAGACGAGACTGTTTTTTTGGACGTTTGGCCCGCGCTCGAGCAGGATTTTTCAGCCGCCGGCCCGCAGCCGTCGTGGGCACGCTCTTGAGCGGTTCGGGCGCCCCATCGAGCGGATCGCCCACGCCAATGCCTGCCAGACGGGCTTCGACGCGGGCGGCGTATTCTGGGGAAAGTTCACAGCCCAGAAACGACCGGCCGAGCTTCTTGGCCACCGCCAGCGTGGTGCCGCTGCCGGCGAATGGATCGATCACAAGTTCGCCGGTCCGGCTGCTGGCGCGGATGATACGTCCGAGTAACTGCTCCGGCATCTGGCAGCCATGCCAGCCCGAACGTTCCTTGAATGTGCCGCAGACGCGCGGGAAATACCAGGAATCTTCCGCTGCCGAAAATCCCTCCGGCAGATCCTGAGGCCGCAGGATCCAGGTGTCGTCTGGAAGGCGGCCGTCCGGATTGGCGCGGCGATCTCCATACACCAGTTCGCGGGCCGAGGGGACGCGGATCGCCTCGTCGTTGAACGTAAACGCCCGCGGATCCTTGACGAAGTGGAAGAGGTGGGCGTGCGACCGGCTGAACTTCTGCCGGCAGTTGACGCCGAAGGTGTAATACCACACGACCCAACTGCGGCAGGTGAGCCCCAGTTCACGCGTGGCCAGGACTTTCAGTTCCGCGGCGTATTCATCGCCGATCGCCAGCCAGAAAGTGCCGTCAGGCCGCAGCACCCGCACAATCTCGGCCATCCAGCGGCGCGACCAGGTGAGGTAGTCGTCAGCGGAACGCCGGTCGTCGTAGGTGTCGTAGTCGTAGCCGATATTGAAGGGGGGATCGGCAAAGGCCAGCGGCACGCTGCCGTCGGGCAGGCGGGCGAGCAGTTCCAGACAATCCCCCTGATGGACTGCGTCTGTTGCCAGCGGCTGCGCTTTGGCCAGCGGCTGCGTTCTGGGCAACGGGGGCTTGATAACCTGTTTTTTCAGTCGCGCCACGCCTGGCCTCCGCGCTGCAGAATCGGGTGGGGAAGAACGGGAAAATTCATCCTGCCCCCTCCTGTCCCACCGCCAGCCGCAGCGCTACGGTGCAGGCGGCTTCAAACGCTTCCAGATCGAGCCGTTCCTGAGTGGTGTGGATCTCCATCTGACCGCAGCCGAGCGTCACGGTGGGGATGCCATGCACCGCCATCCAGTTGGCGTCGAGGCCGCCATTGGAAACCTCCAACCGCGGCGTGCGCCCGATGGCCCGCACCGCCTGCAAGGCGGCGACCACGCAGGGTTCGTCGTCGGCCAAGCGGAATGCCTCGTAGTCGAGATGCCCGTCGATCTCCACCCGCCCGGCTTTGCCCTGCGCATTGGTGACCCGTTTGGCGGCATCCTTGAAGGCGGTTTCGATCGCCTTGACGATCCTGCCGCGGAAGGCGCGATCGTGGCCGCGGGCTTCGGCGCGGATCTCGGCCAGATCGGCCACCACGTTGGTTGCCGATCCGGCATGGATGACGCCCACGTTGCTGGTGCCCCGCTGGCCGTCCTTCTCCACCAGGCCGTGCCAGCCCCCCTCGATGAGCGAAGCGATGGCCAAAGCGGCGATCGAGATGACTGAAACTCCCTTTTCCGGCGCCACGCCGGCATGGCTGGGCGTGCCGAGCAGGCGGATGTCGAGCCGGTGGCCGCCGGTGGCGCCGACCGTAATTTTCTCCACAGCTCCGCCGTCAAAGTTGAAGGCGAGCTTCGGCCGGCCCAGCGTGGCAGCTTTGACCGTTCTGGCCCCCCACAGGCCAATCTCCTCCTGAATGGCGAAGAAGAGTGTCAGCGGAGGATGGGGGAGTTTGCGGCGCAGAATCTCCACCGCCGTGTTCAGCACCACCGCCACCCCAGCCCGGTCGTCGGCTCCGAGGCCGGTGGCGGAATCGCTGCTTTTGACAAACCGCCCCGCCACCACCGGCTTGGCTCCCAGGCAGACTGGAACGGTATCCATGTGGGCCATCAGGAGCCGCCGGGGGCCGGGGAGCGTGCCGGGCAGGTCGACGATTAAGTTGCCCACGTTGCCGGCCACAGCTGTGCGGGTGTGAGCATCGTCAAACCGAATTGCCTGCTGGGGGCAGCCCGCCGCGCGCAGGTGTTTCACCACGCACTCCGCCACGGCCTTTTCATCCCCCGACACCCCCGCCAAAGCCATCAGTTCAAGCACCAGCTTCCGCGCCGCGGCATGGTCGGGCTGGGGCGGGGACACCGGCAGGGCCGGAGAGGGTAGATTGCCTCCGCCCGGTTTGGCGCTGCGGGCCTTCGCCTGTGGCTTGGATCGGGCAACTCCCAGAGCCGCTTTCGAGGAACGTTTCATGAACATCTTTCTGGCAGGGATCATGCAGGGCTCGCACGTGGCGGCGCTGGTGCATGATCAAACCTATCGGGACACCCTCCGCGAACTGCTTCAGGCGCGCTGGCCGCAGGCGGCAGTCTACGATCCGTTTGCCGGCCACGGCAATTCGATTGGCTACGACTTACGGCGGGCAAGCGCGGTGTTTCACCAGCATGTGGGCATGTGCCGGGAGGCCGATCTGGTGGTGGCGTATGTCCCCGAGGCTTCGATGGGCACAGCGATCGAGGTGTGGGAGGCCTGCCAGCACGGCCGCGCCGTGGTCACGATCACGCCTCTGGTGCACAACTGGGTCGTGCAGCTGACCAGCCGGGCCGTCTATCGCGATCGGGAGGCCTTTGCCCAGGCCCTGCAGGCGGGCGATATCGATCGCTTACTGGCGGCCCCCCCGCAAGCACGCTAGCCCTGCCGGCGCTGGAGGGCCGTTCGGCAGGCGGCGGCGATCGGTTCCCCGGCCCCCTCCTCGAGCGGCCAGACGGGCAGCGGGGGCGTGGCGTCGAGCCAGTGCTGGTGCAGTTCCTCGGCCGTGGCGTCGTCGGCCGCGATGACCAACTCCGCTGAGGCGAGGGCCGCCGCCACCAATTCGCGGGCCTGCGTGGGGGGGGCGTGGTGATACTGCGC
>Ga0114967_10001995_pt1 | contig 17135 bp, 15 predicted proteins | sample M_130628_MF_Meta_FD_92639 | JGI IMG/M metagenome (GOLD analysis project Ga0114967, IMG submission 92639) | Freshwater microbial communities from Lake Montjoie, Canada to study carbon cycling - M_130628_MF_MetaG | ecosystem: Environmental > Aquatic > Freshwater > Lake | place: Lake Montjoie... | reverse complement strand
TGTTAAAATCATTAATCAATTGTCCATTAATAGTAATTAATTGGATGTTATCGATTGTAGAATTGGTATTGATAGAAATTGATCCATTATTTGTTGGATTTGGATAAATAGAAATTGAATTTTCAAATTCAAATGTAGTATTCCCTAAAAAACTACTCCAAATGGTACTAACATATTCTGGATGATCTATGTACGGATTTCTATTGGATTGATGATTGTAATAAATATCGTTATTAATAGCAATTTCTTTGGCACTAACTGGATCATCTGTGTGCCATTTTACAAGAATATCTATAAAAGGGTTAGTAAATACTCTACCTATTGAGCCGTCAAACATATTTTTTGCTTGACAAGAAGAAGCATTGGCAGTGGTATAAAAATTACCCATTAAATCTTCGTATCGGGTTGCAAAATAGAAAAAAGCCCTCGCAATATCCCCTTTAAAATCATTAACAGGTTCAAATACAATTCCTGAGTACCCTTGAGCATAGCCTGAATTTAGTCCATTACCTCTTTTTGAACCATTTTGAGAAGTATAGCTAGCTGTTCCAACTTTTCCAAAAGGATAGTTATTTCTTTCGCCATTTACTTTTCCATCTGAAGGAACCACAAAAAATGGATCGTTTTTCATAGGGTCAATAGCATAATTATCAAAATAGGACTGTGGAATTAAATGCTCTCTGTTATAACAATCTCCTTCGTTAGAATAGTTTCCACACTGTTGAGAAGTTGAAGTGTAATTATAAGGATCTGCCCCAGTTGGATTTTCTGAATACATATCTAATAAACTGCCGTCATTTTCATAATAATTGTCTCTAAAAGCAGCATGAGTATATAGAGTCATAAGTGCTCCATATCCTTGATCTGTATGAAGATGTTCAGAAGGTAAACCGTCATTTACAGCATCTATTATTTTTTTTAATTGTGTTTTTAAAGCCAAACCTGTTCCAGTAGCACTTGTATAATACCCAGATGGTATTTGTGCAAAACTATTTAGACAAAAAAGCACAGCTAGGAAAGCGAAAAATTGTTTCATAAATTAATTTTATAGGGGAGGCAAATTTATATCAAAATTATTTAAAACATAGCTTTTTTAAGATTTAAATCTTAAGGTTTGCTTAAACTTAGATTTAGCGAATTAAGTATTTCTTTCAAGCAATGCCATGTAAAACCCATCAAAACCTGATTCTGAAGCTAAAATTTTAGTATCTTTTATCAATTTAAAGTTTTTGCCCATTTCGGTATTTTTTAAGAAGTGGTCTACTTGATCTTGGTTTTCTGAAGGTAAAACAGAACAAGTCGCATAAACTAATTTTCCACCGGGTTTAACAATTCTGGAATAACTTTCAAGAACTTCAGCTTGAACTTTCCGAATATTATCGATGAATTCAGGTTGGAGTTTCCACTTGGCATCTGGATTTCTTTTCAAGACTCCTAAACCGCTGCAAGGTGCGTCAATCAAAACACGATCGGCTTTTTCTTGCAGTTTTTTAATCACTTTTGTGGAATCGATTATACGGTATTCAATATTAAAAGCCCCATTTCTTTTTGCTCTTAATTTCAACTGCTTTAATTTACTTTCGTATAAATCCATTGCTATTAATTGGCCTTTATTTTCCATTAATGAGGCCAAATGTAAGGTTTTTCCTCCCGCACCAGCGCAAGTGTCAACTACTCTCATTCCAGGTTTTACATCTAAAAAAGCAGCAACTAATTGTGAATTGGCATCTTGAACTTCAAACATTCCTGCTTTAAATGCATCGGTCATAAATACATTGGCTCTTTCTTTTAAAACTAATGCGTCAGGTTGGTCTTTTAAAAAAGTAGTCTCAATATCTAAATCCATTAGTAATGAATGTAGTTTTTCACGAGTTGTATTTAAAGTATTGACTCTTAATATTACTTTTGCGGGTTGGTTTTGGGCAGCTATTTCGGTGGACCAAACTTTTTCACCTAATTCTTTAACTCCTAATTCGTCCATCCAATCTGGAATGGATTCTTTTAATGCTCTAATTTTTGATAATTCATCAAAACGGCCTTTTATTTTTCGTTCAGGAGTTCCTTCTAATTGTCTCCAATCGGGAATTGGGTAACCTCTTAAAACTGCCCAAACAGAGAACATTCTCCAAAGATTATCTCTGTCAAACGGTTCTTTTACTTCGGCAATTTCAGCGTATAATCGTTTCCAACGAACTATTTCATAGATAGTTTCGGCAACAAACTTTCGATCGGAACTTCCCCATCGTTTGTCTTTTTTTAAAGCTCTTGCCACTACTTTATCGGCATATTCCCCTTCATTGAATATCGCATTTAGGGAATCGATGGTAGTGTAAACTAAATTTCTGTGTAATCTCATTATTTTTTATTGAAATGCAAAGGTACTGCTTTTTTTCAGAAGAGATTTTTGTTAATTTAAGATGTAATACTATTGTTTTTTTAAGTAATTAAAATATTAAAAATAGTTATTCTACTCTATTTAAGTGTATTTTTTCTGGCGGATGCAAAACCATTGGGAATTTCTCAATTTTAACGGAACTACTGTCTAAACCGAAAGCTTTTTCTTCTGACAAACTGAATTTCTTAATAAAGAAATAGGCATTCATAACAATCTTCTCATGCCACAATAAATCACTATCGTTTGACAGGAATTTTTCTAACAGTATAAATTTAAAATCACCAAGGATATTGTTTTTATTCAATGATTCATAACGGCTAGTAACATCTACTTCACCATTTTTTACCATGTCTTTCAAAACTTCTTTGAACATCAAATTGATTTTTGTAGGCTCTCTAAATCCTAAATTAAAATCAATTCTAAACAAATCATCTTTGATAATTTCCGTTACTTTATATTCTGTTTTGTAGGGTTCACTAAGAATATTCACGTGGACAAACCAATATAAATCGGCTCTTTTTGGACGTTTTTGTAATATAGAATACATAACTTTTTCTTCTATTTCATCTGTCCGACTCGCATTAGTCATATATACCAAATGAGTTGCATATTTAGGAATCGATAAATCAGCACTTAATTCGGCCAGTACTTTTGTATAAGAATCGATTTTTACAAACTTGGTGTAGTTTTTACTAATTTTCTTTGCGAAATACCAAATTGTCATTATTCCAATTAACATTAAAGCTATGAATAATGTAACATAACCTCCATGTGGAAATTTTTTTAAGTTTGCAATTAAAAAGCTAAATTCAATAATTAAATAGGTCGCAATTAAAGGAACTATTATCATCCAGGAAACGCGCTTTAAAATCATGAAGAAATTGAGAAGAATGGTTGTCATAATCATACACAAAATAATAGCTAACCCATAGGCCGCCTCCATATTACTAGATTCTTCAAAGTGCAATACTATCATTATACAACCTGCAAATAATAACCAGTTAATTGACGGAATATACAATTGTCCTTTAAGTTCTGTAGGGTATTTAATTTTTACTTTCGGCCAAAAATTCAATCGCATAGCCTCATTTATTAAAGTAAAAGAACCGCTAATTAAGGCCTGTGATGCAATTACTGCAGCCATTGTAGCAATTACGATTCCGAATGGTAAAAACCAACTTTCCATTATTAAGTAGAATGGGTTTCCGTTTTTCCCACCTAATGATAGTAATGTGCTGCCTTCATGTTGTAATAAATACGCGGCTTGGCCAAAGTAATTTAAAACCAATGTCGTTTTTACAAACATCCAACTAATTCGGATGTTTTTTCTACCGCAGTGCCCCATATCTGAATACAATGCCTCAGCTCCAGTTGTACAAAGAAAAACAAATCCCAGAACATAAAAACCTTCTGGATGAATTGTCAATAGTCTTATCGCGTAATAGGGATTTATTGCTTTTAATACTTCCAAATGATTAATAACTTGAATAGCCCCTAAAACCCCCAACATACCAAACCATACTAGCATCATTGGTGCGAAAAATTTCCCGACTAATTTTGTTCCAAATTGTTGAATAGTAAAGAGTACAAACAGAATTCCAATTACAATAGGAATGGTGTTGATGTCTGGATAATAAGTTCTGATTCCCTCTACAGCTGAGGCTACAGATATAGGTGGGGTAATAATTCCATCGGCTAATAGTGCACTTCCTCCGATAATAGCTGGTACAATTAACCATTTTACTTTAGTTCGTTTAACTAATGCGTACAAGGCAAAAATACCGCCTTCACCATTATTATCTGCACTTAAGGTAATTAATACATATTTTAGGGTAGTTTGTAAAGTAAGTGTCCAAAAAATGCAAGAAACACCTCCTAGAACAATATCTGAAGTAATTGCGTGAAGCCCAAGAATGGCTTTCATAACATATAATGGCGAAGTTCCTATATCTCCGTAAATTATTCCTAAAGTAATTAATAATCCACCTAATGATAATTTGCTGTGCAGATCGTGATGATGAGAACTCATAAAAATAGTTTAAAAAAAGTCCACAAATTTATTACTATAAAATTTAATATTGATAAATGATTGTATTTTTTTTAAAATAAAATTGAAATTATAGGATTAATAAAAAAGCACCGATTTTTTTCGGTGCTTTTTATGAAATTCGAAATCAAATATTTATCTTCTAGAATTAGAGTTTCTATTTTCTCTTGATGAAGAATTTCGTGTAGATTGCTCATTATTTTCTCTAACCCTTGGAGTATTTGATTCTGATTGATTTCGTCTTGGAGTTTCAACTTCTGCCCTTGTATTTTGCCTAGGGCTTGAATCTTGATTGTTATTTCTAGGGCTTTCTACCTCAGTTCTAGTATTGTTTATAATGTTATTTTCCGCTCTATTATTTCCATTTGAAGTTCTGCTTCTATCCAATTCGTAGCGATTTGAAATGCTTGTATTTCTTCTTTCAAATGAACGTTCTGGGTTTCTAACTTCATAACTATTAGCTCGAACATTTCTATGTAGATTTATTGCTACGGAACTTCTCCTAATAGTCACATAATTATAATAATTGTTGTGGTTTATCCAACGGCGAACGTTTCTATGGTAGCGATACATTGGAAAAGGACGCCAATTATAGTAATATTGTGGATAATATCCCCAATTCCAACTAGAATAGTAAATGCTATAATTAGGAGACCAGAAATAAGTAAATAATCTTGGTGAATGAACGTAAACGGGTTCATAAATATAATTATTTCCATACATATAAACATCGCCCACAACTTGAACTTGCATTCTATTATTCTCGTCTCTTTCCACTTCAATAGTAGCTACATCCTGAAATATATCTTTTTCTAAAATGGCTTGAATAACAATTAGATGTGTATTTCTTTCAACAGATTCAATAACTCTTAGGTAATCAACTTGATTGTCATCATTTAAATCCAAATTTGATATTTTATACTTTGGATCGTTTAAACGTTTTTCAAAATCCTCCAAATTCTCAGAATCTCCAAAAATTGATGCCACCGCTTTCAAATCTAAATTATCGCTAATTTCAGAATTCGTTGCGTTAACAGTAGTTCTAGTTTGTGAATTAATGGTATTCACAAAAAATAATGTAACAATTGATAAAAAAATGATTTTCGTTTTCATGGTATTCGATTTTAGAATTACTACTTTATGAAAATATCCAATTACTATGCCAACAATCAATTTTAACAAAACTTAAACTTTTTATAGAATATTCATGTAAATTAGCTTTTTAAAAGTAATCGTATGAAATACCTTTTATCATTATTAATTTTAGTTTTGTTTAGTCTCAAATCGAAACCGTTATTATTGGAATTTAATGGTAATAAAACTGCTGTTTCTATAGATACTCTTTTTACAGATAAGATTAGTATTAGAGCAATTGAAATTGATCAAAATAAAGTTTGGTATGCTGCCGATAATAATAGATTTGGCTATGTTGACCTACTTACTAATCAACGTGTAGAAAGAAAAATTAGCATAGATTCTTTAAAACTTGAATTTAGAAGTATTGCCCAGACCAAAAGTGATATTTATATTTTAAGTGTTGGAAATCCAGCTTTGTTATATAAAATTAATAAAAAAGATATATCCTATAAATTAGTCTATAGAGAAAATCATGAAAAGGTATTTTATGACGCCATTTACTTCATTGACAATAAAAAAGGAATTGCAATTGGTGATCCAACTGAAAATTCTTTTTCTATAATTACAACCCTCGACGGAGGTGAAACTTGGAATAAGCTATCTAATAATAATTTACCAAAACTTGCAGTAGGAGAAGCGGCATTTGCGGCAAGCAATACTAATATTTGCGTAAAAGGGAATAGGATATTTTTAGTTTCTGGAGGTGTAAAATCTCGAATATTTGTAAGTGATGATTTTTGCAAAACGTGGCAAGTTTATGAAACTCCAATTATTCAAGGGCAATCGATGACGGGAATTTTCTCGGCTGATTTCTTAAATGAAAAAACAGGAATTATTGTTGGAGGAAACTACGATGCACAATCCGACAATAATGCGAACAAAGCCATAACATTTGACGGAGGTCAAACCTGGAAATTAGTAGGCATTAATCAAGGTTTTGGGTATGCTTCCTGTGTTCAATTTGTTCCCAATACCAATGGAAAAAGTATACTGAGTGTTGGAACTACAGGAATCTATAGTTCTACTAATCAAGGTGAAAATTGGAATAAATTATCCGATGATAAAGATCTATTTACCATAAGATTTCAAGATTCCAATACTGCTTTTTTAGCTGGAAAAAATAAACTGGTTAGAATGAAATTTTAATAATTTGTTTTTAACTCAATTTATTTGAAATCAAACTGATGAATTCCTTTCTGGTTTTATCCTTTTCAAATGCGCCTGTAAATGATGAGGTTGTGGTGTAGGAATTCTGTTTTTGAATCCCTCTCATTTGCATGCACATGTGTTGCGCCTCTATTACAACTGCCACTCCAAGTGGATTTAAAGCTTCTTGAATACAGTTTTTAATTTCGTCAGTCAATCGTTCTTGAACTTGCATTCTTCTTGCAAATGCGTCAACAATTCTAGGTATTTTACTTAAACCTACAATTTGACCATTTGGAATATAAGCCACGTGTGCTTTTCCAAAAAAAGGCAACATGTGGTGTTCGCACATGGAGTAAACTTCTATGTCTTTTACTAAAATCATTTGTTGGTGATCTTCTGTAAATAAAGCGGATTTTAATATTTCGAGCGGATTTAAATCGTAACCATGAGTTAGAAATTGCATTGCTTTGGCTACTCTTTCAGGTGTTTTTTGAAGTCCTTCACGGTTTACATCTTCTCCTAAATTTTCTATAATAGTTTTGTAATTTTCAGATAATGTTTCAATTAATTTTGTATCGTAAATCTCAATTTTTTCGTAACTTTTCATTAATTTTTTATTGTTATATTTTAAAACTTACAATCCCATAATCCATTTCAAAAACTTGTCCTGATATTGATTTTGCGCTATCCGACATTAAAAATTTCGCCATTCCCGCAACTTCTTCAGGGTCTAAATATCCCTTCATTGGATGTCTTTCAATCATGTTTTCTTTCATTCTATCATTTCGAAGAATGGCAGCCGATAGTGAGGTTTCAGTTATTGTTGGTGCAATTGCATTTACTCTAACTATTGGTGCTAATTCAGCTCCAAGCGATTTCACCAAACCTTCAACGCCTGATTTAGCTGTTGCAATACTGGCGTGAAATGGCATTCCTAATTTTGCAGCTACAGTACTGAACAATATTATTGAAGGATTTGTACCTTTTTTTAAAGTTGGTAAATATTTTTGAATCGATTTTACAGCTCCAATTACATTAATTTCAAAATCGTTTCTAAAATCATCTATTCCTAAGCTCATTATTGGTTTTAAATTAATAGAACCAGGACAATATATTAACACGTCAACTTGCTCGATATCGGGAAGTTCAGAAACTAATACGTCCAATTGATAATTGGTTAAATTAGGATGTGAAATTTCTGGTAGGTTTCTACTGATATTTATAACGTTATTGTCTTCAATTGCATATCTCAAAATTGCATTTCCAATTCCTTTGCTTCCGCCAATGATTACTATATTTTTCATTTATCTTTTGGATATTTTATTATTGTTTATTTGTCTTTGTCTGGTGCATTTAAATCTACCTTCCCGATAATCACGAAGTTTTTCATGCTTTGTTTTGCGTCCCTGAACTCTTGCTCGCCACATTCTGAAACTTGAGGGTTTCATTTCTTTTCGCATTAAATCTATGACTTCCTGTTCTTTTATGCCAAATTGAAGTAAAATAGCATCAAATGTGGTTCGGTCTTCCCAAGCCATTTCTATTATTCGGTCTATTTCAATTTCAGAAAACTCCTTTTCCATAATACTATTTATTTCAAGTTACAAAGGTATTAATTGTTTAACTAATTATCACAATTGTTAAACAAAATATTTATTATTTTAAATGTAAATTTGCAATTCAAATAGTTACTAATGCACCAACATTTTATTTTAAACAAACCTTATGGTTATCTAAGTCAATTTATTTACCAATTAAAAAGGAATAAAAAGTTATTGGGTGAATTGTACGATTTTCCCGATGGTACCATGGCAATTGGACGTTTAGATGAAGATTCTGAAGGTTTGATTTTACTAACCACTGATGGAATGATGAGTGAATTGGTGCGAAGTAAAAAAGTAGACAAAGAATATTACGTTCAAGTTGATGGAATTATAACCCAAGAAGCAATCGACAAAATACAAAATGGTGTTGAAATTGGATTTAAAGGATTTAAATATAAAACTAAACCTTGCAGGGCCTGTTTAATTTATGAAGTTCCAAATTTTGGTGAACGAGGTAAGAAAATTCGTGACGAACGCCACGGACCAACTTCTTGGGCTTCGATTACTCTTAATGAAGGAAAATTCAGACAAGTTAGAAAAATGACTTCGGCTGTTGGCTTTCCAACGCTAAGGTTGGTAAGAGTTAGAATAGGAAACGTATATTTGAACGATTTAAAAGCGGGAGAAGTTATTGAAATAACGGATTCTCAAATCTTAAATCTAAATTCTTAAATTATAAATTAACTATGTTAAACATCGTTTTAGTAGAGCCAGAAATACCAAATAATACCGGAAACATAGGAAGATTATGTGTAGGAACTGGAAACAGATTGCACCTAATTCATCCTTTTGGATTTCAAATTACAGACAAGAATTTGAAGCGCTCGGGTTTGGATTATTGGATACATTTGGACTGGAAAGAATATCAAAATACTGAGGAATGGATTGCCCAAATCCCAGATCTTTCTCGGGTATTTTTATTCAGTTCGCATGCTGAAAAATCCTATTTAAAAGAGAATTTTCAAGATGGTGATTGGTTGGTTTTTGGAAAAGAAAGTGTGGGTTTGAGTGAGTTGGTATTGAATCAATTTCCAAATCATTTAACCATTCCTATTTCTCCTTTGGTACGAAGTTATAATCTTGCCAATTCGGTAGCATTTGCCATTGGCGAAGCAAAAAGACAAATAGAATTGTAGTTTTATTGAACTATAAATTTCCCTTTTTCACGATCAAAGGCGATATGTTCATTTTTAAATAAAGTTTCAAAATTCCCTTTTGAAATAAAATTACAAGGTTGATCTTGAACTACATTTTCATCGGTCATAATTATCATTTCATCACTAATTTGAATCGCCATATCGATATCATGTGTTGAAAAAAGGATGCATTTATTGGTTTCTTTTGCGAGTTTCTTAAGCAGTTTAAACAAACTGACTTTATGTAATAAATCCAAGTGGGTGGTAGGCTCGTCTAAAATAATTAAAGGAGTATCTTGCGCCAATGCCCTTGCAACTAATACTTTTTGAAGTTGCCCATCGCTAATTTCATAATGTTTTTTTTCTGCTAATGAAGTGATTTGTGTCAACTCCATCGCTTCATTTATTTTGGAAATATCATTGTCTGACAAATTTCCCAACCAATTGGTATAAGGTTGTCTACCTAAAGCAATAATTTCAAAAACGGTTAAATTGCTTGGAGGTAATTTTTCTGTTAAAACAATATTCAGATTTTGTGCAAACGAAATAGAATCATATTCATTAATATTTATTCCGTTTAAAATAATATTTCCAGATAGGGGAGGTTGAATGCCAATTAATGTTCTTAATAAGGTAGATTTTCCAATTCCGTTAGCTCCTATTAAAGCGATTAATTCGCCTTTTTTCAAATTCAAATTGATATGGGTTGCAATGGTTTTAATCTCCTTTTTAGAAGAATAGCCAACAGATAAATTGGAAGTAGTAAGAATAGGATTATTGATGTCCATTAATTGAAATTAAGAATTCAAAAGTACAAATTAGGGACTAATTATTAGAAAATTAATTCTTTTTCAAGATTTTATATTCTTCGTAGCACTCGCTAATTGCATCCATAATTTGGAGATCATTTGCGGTTTTTATAAAAGATTCCGAGTAATTACAACGGCCTAAAATTTCAGGAATGTCATTTTTGTCAATTCCTAGAAGTACTGAAATAGTTTCTCGATCAAATTTTGAAGCCAACAAATTCCTTACAGTTTCATCTTTCTTTAAGCTTTTTAAACGTTTTAATTCTTTGGGCTTTTTACCGAAGAAATTATAAAGCATATCGGCAGGATTGAAAATGGAACCCATTACTTTACTGAAGGCGTTTGGAGAATATTCACCCGCTTCATAGCCTTGTTGCAAACCTGAAATACTGTATCTGTAATTTTCTTTTGTTGGAATCAATTTGGAATCTACCTCCAAATAACCAGTCAAATCGTAGGGCCGAACAATAACTTCTTCAAGGGCAATAGCACTTTCCGTCAATTGAATTTTAGTAGTTTTAATTTTAAACCAGTCGTTTGTAACTCTGATTTTTATGGATTTAAATCCAATAAGTGAAATATGTAAAGTATCAGTAACGCTGACTTCTAATTCAAATTTTCCATTAGAATCGGAAACGGTTCCACGTACTTTATTAATATTTATAATATTGACATTACCTAATGGGAGTTGCGTGCTGTAATTGACAATAGTTCCAAAAACTTTTTGCGATGGAGTTGCTTCTTGCGAAAAAGCGATGCTTTTAGCGAATAGTATAAAAAAGAAAACTACAAAATATCTCATTTTTAAATTTAAAACTTTAAAAGTAATAAAACACAATAGATATTCTGTAGTTTATCCCTATAATTATAAGAAAATTAACAAATTTCGTTAGCTTTTTCTGGGTCTTTTCGCTCTTGGGGTATCACCAAAACCTTCCGATCTTCTTGGTGCTCTTTCTGATGAACCTTCCGTTCTTGGCCCTCTGTCAGATGAAAAACTACCCGTTCTTGGAGCAGCACTTCTTCCACCAAAACCACCTTCTCTAGGAGCAGCACTTCTTCCTCCGAAACCGCCTTCGCGTGGAGCAGAACTTCTTTCGCCTCTAAATCCACCAGAACTTTCTCTTCTTGGAGCAAAACTTCCTTCTCTCCTTGGAGCAGCACTTCTTTCACCACCTGATCGACCTCCGCCAAAACCACCACCAGAACTTCTTCCGTTGTGATCACGTCTTCCGCCACCATCATTTTTAGAAATTTCAACATTGATTCTACGTCCTTCTAATTGAACGTTATTCAATACTTCCATTACTTTATCTGAATGTTCAGGGTCTGTATTAAAGAAAGAGAAACCTTCTTTTACATCAACTTTGAAAACATCATCACGGCCAAGATCTAAAGTTTCTTTCAAATAATCTTTTAAAGACATCCAATCGAAATTATCTCTAGAACCAATATTTACAAAATATCGAACCGCACCATTGTTATTGAATTCTCTTGATGCACCTTCGCCATCATTACGATCACGTCTTTCAGAACCTGAAGATTGATTAGAGATATCTCTATTTTTTTTGTAATAAGCGATGAAACGGTTGAATTCAACAGAAACCATTTTCTTGATTAATTCTTCTTTCGTTAAACCTTCAAGAACATTGTTAATTGCTGGAAGATAGTTGTCAATTTCGTGATCAACTTCCGTGTCTTTAATTTTGTTTGCCAAGTGCAACAATTGAATTTCGCAAATTTCGATTCCAGAAGGAATTGTTTTTTCTTCAAATTTTTGTTTGATGATTCTTTCGATAGAAGAAATCTTACGCAACTCACTTTTTGTTACAATTACGATAGAAGTTCCTAATTTTCCGGCTCTTCCTGTACGTCCTGAACGGTGATTGTACGTTTCAATTTCATCAGGTAATTGATAATTTACAACGTGTGTAATATTATCAACGTCAATTCCACGAGCCGCAACATCAGTAGCAACAAGCATTTGAATTTGACGACCTCTAAAAGATTTCATAACGCCATCACGTTGCGCTTGAGATAAATCTCCGTGCAATGCAGCAGCACTATAACCGTCTTCAATTAATTTTTCAGCAACAGCCTGAGTGTCCCGTTTCGTTCTACAAAAAACTACTGAGAAAATGTCTGGGTTAGCATCTGCTAAACGCTTCAAAGCTTCGTAACGATCACGCGCATTTACAAGGTAAAATTCGTGTGAAACGGTTGCAGAGCCTGAGTTTTTAGTACCCACAGTAATTTCTACTGGATCGTGCATGAATTGTTTTCCAATTCTGGCAACTTCGGCTGGCATAGTTGCAGAAAACAACCACGTGCTTTTGTCATCAGGTGTAGTTGAAAGGATATTTACGATATCTTCGTAGAATCCCATGTTCAACATTTCGTCTGCTTCGTCAAGAATACAGTAATTAATTTGAGAAATGTTTACCAAACCTCTGTTAATCATGTCTTGCATTCTTCCTGGAGTAGCCACAATAATTTGTGCTCCTCTTTTAATGTCTCTCGCTTGTTCTGTAATGCTAGCTCCACCGTAAACTGCTACCACAGTAATACCTTTTTCGTATTTAGAGTAGTTTTTAATTTCGTTGGTAATCTGCAAACACAATTCGCGTGTTGGAGATAAAATCAATGCTTGTGTATTTCTATTGTTGGCATCAATTTTCTGAATAACTGGAAAACCAAAAGCTGCCGTTTTCCCTGTCCCTGTCTGAGCCAACGCAACTAAATCTGTGTCTTTTTCCAATAATAGGGGAATCGCTTTCTCCTGTACTTCGGTCGGATTTTCAAATCCTAGATCTAAAATCGCCTTCAGTAACGATTCACTCAATCCTAATTGTTCAAATTTATTCATATAGTATTTTAAATATTTTGCAAAAGTACGGCTTATATTTGTTAATAACTAATTGAAATCATAGAATTGATATTTTATTAATAATTGATAATCAGTAATTTAGAATATAGATTTTAGAATTTAGATTTTTGATTGGGGAAAATTGTTCATAAATACATCTTCGTTTTATGAAAAATTTGTAAAAATTAAATATTTTGAAGGAAATCTAAAAGTGCTTTGGTGGCTTTTCCTCTATGGCTAATTTCATTTTTTACTGCTAATGATAATTCAGCAAATGTTTCATCATAATTTGTTGGTTTAAATATCGGATCATAACCAAATCCGCCAGTTCCCATTTTTTCTAGAGTGATTTCTCCTGATGCAATTCCCGTAAGTAGATGTTGTATCCCTTGAAAATTCAATGCAATTACTGTTTTAAATTGGGCATTTCTATTGGTTTTATCGGCTAATTCATCAAGAAGTTTATTCATATTATCGTCCGCATTCCTTTGTTCACCTGCGTATCGTGCTGAATAAACTCCTGGTTCCCCATTTAAAGCTTCTACTTCTAAACCGGTATCATCAGCAAAACAATCAAAGCCATATTTTTGTGTGATATAGTTGGCTTTCAAAATGGCATTGCCTTCAATAGTATCAGCTGTTTCTGGGATTTCTTCAAAACAACCTATACTTTCCAAACTTACAATTTGAATTGTATCCGGAAACATGCTCTGAATTTCTTGAATTTTATTTTTATTGTTGGATGCGAAAACTATTTTCATTCAGGGGGTTATTTGTTAATTTGGTAATTCGGTTTTTTGTGGGATTCTGGAAACGAGAATTATTTATTTTACCACAAAAGTAACAAAGAAAAGTAAAGTAACAAAGGGTTTTTAAAAGTGGTTAACTGGTTATTTGGTTATTAGTTAATGCGGTTATTCGGAGAAAAATGTAGTCGCTTATTTAGAAAATTTTTGAAATCAGTTTAATCCGTTAGATCTGTGGCAAAAAATCCTATCCCCAGCCCTTTCCAAAGGAAAGGGAGCCAGAAAGGGAATGTGTTAGGGGATATTTAAATGAACTTATTTGCCTTATATGGTAAAAAAAGTTGATTGTTGATGGTGTGTTTGGCACAAAAATAACTTTGAGAAACTTTCATAAGAGTTAGCGCTCTTTGCGGTTAAAAAAAGAAGATTACCACGCTTCACTGTGTTTTGCTCGCAATGACAATTCGCTCCAAATAAACCTCACCTCAGCTCTCTATGAACGAGTGGATTCTTGAATGGAAATGGGTTAGGGATATTTAAATGAACTTATTTGCCTTATATGGTAAAAAAACCACTTCAAAATGAAATGGTTTATGAATTTAAATAGGGTTTAAATTATACTAAATCAATTTTCTTCGACTTGAATATCAAGAAAAATCCAATAATAATAAAAGGAATACTAAGCCATTGTCCAGTTGAAAATGTTCCAAGGTCACTTTCAAAACCACCCTGACTTTCTTTCATAAATTCTACTACAAAACGAACTGACCACAACATTACAAGGAACATTCCCAATAAATAACCTTGTTTTTCGCGTGCATCGGTTTTCCAATACATATAGAATAAAGCAGCAAAAACAAATATATAACTAATAGACTCATACAATTGAGTTGGATGTTTAGCTGGAACTTGCGCTAATAAATTGGCAAATTGCGGATTGGTTGCAATCGCATTGTACGCTTCTTTAGGATTTGGGATTTTGGTGGCATTTACGGCTTCTCTTGGATTGTAAAAATCTCTAATGAATTTTATCCCGAATGAAGAAGTAGTTTCGTGACCTACAATTTCAGAGTTGAAAAAGTTACCAATTCTCACAAACACTGCTCCGCTCGCAACAGGAATTACCACACGATCTAAAACCCATAAAAGGGGTCTTTTCATTATGTTTTTACTGAAGAAATACATGGCCAATATTATTCCAATTGCAGCTCCATGACTCGCTAATCCTTGAAATCCTGTGAATTCAAATTGGGGTGAAAAACGAAATGGCAATAAAATTTCGGCTAAATGATTTCTGAAATATTCCCAATCATAAAAGAAAACATGACCTAATCTAGCGCCCAATAAGGTAGCAAATACCGTCCAAATGAACATTGAATCTAGTTTTTCAATCGATTCATTTTCACGTTCAAATATTTTTTTCATGATGTACCAGCCTAAACCAAAGGCAATTACAAACATCAAGCTGTAATATCGAATCATAAAAAAACCTAAATCAATACCTTCTGAAGGATTCCAAACCATGATAGAAATGTTTTTAAAAGTTATTTATTGGTAAAAATAGATAAAATTATATGAATTAAAATTAAATTAATTTAATGATTGTGTGAACCTTTTTTAGGCACTGGGTCGTAACCACTTTTTCCCCAAGGATGACAACTTAAAATTCTTTTAATTCCAAGGTAACTTCCATAAAACAAGCCATGAATTTTCAATGCTTCTAAAAAATAGGAAGAACAAGTGGGTTCAAATCGGCATGTAGATGGTGTAAAAGGCGAAATTGCTGCTTGGTAAAACCGAATTAAAAGCACCAATGGAAAAATAAGTATTTTTGATAAAGACATACTTTAAATTAAATTAAACGGTAAAAGAAGTTCCGTCTTTTCCGTCTTTTAATTGAATTCCTATTGCTAACAATTGGTCTCTAATTTGATCTGACATTGCAAAATCTTTATTGGCACGAGCCTGATTTCTCATTTCAATCAACATATTTACAACACCTTCCAATTTTTCGTTATTATTTCCGACTGCTTTTTCATCTTCTAATCCTAAAACGTCGAAAACAAAACCTTTCATTAACGAAGAAAATAATTCTAAATCACTTTGAGTTAACGTTTCTTTATTGTCTTTCAACAAATTGATAAAACGCACCCCTTCAAATAATTGCGCTATTAAAATCGGACTATTAAAATCGTCATTCATCGCTTCATAACAAGCTGCTTCCCAATTTGAAATAGATAGGGTAGAAGTAGTACTTGTATTAATATCTTTCAATCCATCAATGGCTTCCATTAATCTAAAGTAGCCTTTTTCCGCTGCTAAAATAGCGTCATTAGTGAAGTCAAGATTGCTTCTGTAATGCGCTTGTAACATAAAAAAACGAGTTACACTTGGTGAAAAAGCCTTGCTTAAAATGGTGTTTTCACCCGTAATAATTTCCATTGGAAGGATATTATTCCCAGTTGATTTTGCCATTTTTTTGCCGTTTAAAGTAAGCATATTAGCATGCATCCAAAAATTCACCGGCGTTTGTCCTGTACAGGCTTCATTTTGAGCAATTTCACATTCGTGGTGAGGGAATTTTAAGTCCATTCCGCCTCCGTGAATATCAAAATGATTTCCTAAATATTTGGTACTCATAGCGGTACATTCCAAATGCCAACCCGGAAAACCATCACTCCAAGGCGAAGGCCAACGCATGATGTGTTGCGGTTCTGCTTTTTTCCAAAGGGCAAAATCTTGCGGATTTCTCTTGTCCGATTGTCCATCAAGATCGCGAGTATTGGCAAGCATATCTTCAATATTTCTGCCGCTCAACTTACCGTAATTATTGGTTTCATTGAATTTTACTACATCAAAATAAACCGATCCATTGGCAACATAACCAATTCCATTTTCGATAATTTTTTTAATTATGGCAATTTGCTCAATTATATGTCCAGTAGCCGTTGGTTCAATACTAGGCGGTAAAAAATTATATAATTTTAACACGTTATGAAAATCAACAGTATAACGCTGAACGACTTCCATTGGTTCCAATTGTTCCAAGCGCGCTTTCTTTGCAATTTTATCTTCCCCTTCATCAATATCATCTACAATATGCCCGACATCGGTAATGTTTCGAACGTATCGTACTTTATAACCCAGGTGTTTCAAATACCTAAAAATTACGTCAAACGACATAAAAGTTCGAACATTTCCCAAGTGCACATTGCTGTAAACAGTAGGCCCGCAAACATACATTCC
>Ga0114967_10001993_pt1 | contig 17136 bp, 12 predicted proteins | sample M_130628_MF_Meta_FD_92639 | JGI IMG/M metagenome (GOLD analysis project Ga0114967, IMG submission 92639) | Freshwater microbial communities from Lake Montjoie, Canada to study carbon cycling - M_130628_MF_MetaG | ecosystem: Environmental > Aquatic > Freshwater > Lake | place: Lake Montjoie... | reverse complement strand
CGGGGTCCATGCGGACTTTACTTTATTAAATTCCTTAATGTTTCATATGTTTTTGTACATACTTCTAACTTGTAACCCCATCGTAAAGACGAGGTGACATCGATTATGTTTTATGTACATACTTCTAACTTGTCACCCCGTCTTCACGACGGGGTCCATGCGGACTTTACTTTATTAAATTCCTTAATGTTTCAAGCGCCTTAGAAATGCCATTTTTATCAATTCCGCCTCCCATCGCCAGATCTTTTTTGCCGCCACCGCCTTTGCCAGCAATTGCTTCCACAACGGGTGCGATTAATTTTGTGGCGTCAAATTTATCTTGCAGGTTTTGGCTTATTGCTACGCAAGCGGCGATTTTATCTTCTTTGATTGCAAAAAGGGCGAAAATGCAGGAAATTTGAAAATCCTTTGTGGCTTTTATTTCATTAACAATCTCGCGCAAATCTTTGGCTTCAACATCTTCAAAAATATGGCTAACCAAAATCACATCGCCAATTTTTTCTGATTTTAAATTTTCTAAATTTGCCAAAAGCGTTTGTTTTTTCAGGCGTTCAATTTCTTTGTCTTTTTGTTTTAGAATTTCTTCGAGAATTTTGAGATCATTTTCTTTTACATCTTGTTGTTTTGCGCCGCCAAGTTGCAAAATTTCCTGATTTTTTTTAGCAATTTTTTCTTGAGTTTCGCGAATTAAATTTTTTAATTTTTCTTCTTGTTCGATTAAATATTCTTTTGCACCAAAACTGCTGCGAGCCTCAATTCTTCTGATTCCAGACGCGATTGATTTTTCGGAAATAATTTTAAAAATTTCAATTTCACCAGTATTTTTAACGTGAGTTCCGCCGCATAATTCAACCGAATTTCCCATCTTTACCACGCGAACTTCTGCATCATATTTTTCACCAAATAAAGCTTCAGCGCCACTTTCGCGGGCTTTTTCCAAAGCCATTAAATTTGTATTTACGTTGTAAGTTTCTTCGATGTTTTGATTAACAATATCTTCAACTTTTTTGATTTCGTCCAAAGTCATGGCGCGATTGAAATTGAAATCGAAAGTGAAAGATTCGGCATCAACATTTGAGCCTTTTTGCGAAATGGAATTTCCCAAAACTTCTTTTAAAGCTTTGTGCATTAAATGCGTTGCTGAATGATTGGCGGCGCGGGCTTGACGCGTTTTTTGGTTTACTTGGGCAATTATTTCATCTCCAACTTTTATATTGGGACGATACCTTTTTTCTGAAACTGCATGAACAAAGAGGTTACCAGCAAATTTTTTAGTTTCAGAAATTTCTGCGAATAGATCACCACTTTCATTAACAAATTTTCCGTCATCACCTTTTTGACCTCCAGAAGTAGCGTAAAATGGGGTTTGATCAAGAATTATAAAAGCACTTTCTAGATTTCTGGATGATACTGATCCATCAACTTCTATTGAGGTAAGCTTTTCAACTGATTTGCCATTCTGAATTATTTCTAAAACTTTTGCTTTCGCTCTTAAATTTTCGTAGCCCAAAAATTTAGTCTCGCCATGTTTTTCTTTTAGTTCAAAGAAAGTGTTGTCTTCTTTAGATTCCCCAGATCCGCCCCAATTTTCCTTTCCGCGATTGCGCTGGATTTTCATTTGTTTGTCGAACTCTTCCAAATCAACTTCGAGGTTTTTTTCTTTTAAAATATCTTGCGTGAGATCAAGCGGAAAGCCGAAAGTGTCGTAAAGTTTGAAGGCGGCAGCGCCAGAAAATTTCGATGTCACCCTGAGCCTGTCGAAGGGTGTTTCGGCGGACGGTCTTGAATCATGCTTCGACGAGCTCAGCATGACATCAAGTTCTTCTTCTAATAATTTTAAACCTTTCTCCAAAGTTTCGCGGAATTTTTCTTCTTCGTTTTTTAGAGTTTCAATAATTATGTCGCGAGCGCGCGCCAATTCAGGATAAGCAGCTCCCATTTCGTTAATTAAAGCTTCAACTAATTTATACATTGTGGCATCGCGCACGCCAAGTTTGTGAATCTGGCGCATGGCGCGGCGCATGATGCGGCGAAGAACATAACCGCGACCTTCGTTGCTAGGCAAAATTCCGTCGGCGATTAAAAAACAAGATGATCTTAAATGATCGGCGATAATTTTTAATTCTGGTTTTGTATTCATTGTTTTTGATCGAGTAATGTTGCTTTTAGTATGTATTTTATTTTTTACTCCTTACTCCCAACTTCCCACATCGTCATCCTGAACTTGTTTTCAGGATCTATTCATATAAAACGCTTAGTTCGTTCTAGATCCTGAAACAAGTTCAGGATGACAGAAAAGAGAATGAGGGTTGGAACGCCTAATTCACTAAATGAATCGCAATTTCAAGCGCGGGTCTTTTGCCCATTAAATCTTCGAAAATTTTTAGCATTTTTGAGCGCAAAGATTTTTCAATTTCATTCATAATTTTAGATTCCTGCAATTTTTTGCGGGTTTTCTTTTTCTTTAGAAACTGTAAGCCAAAACCATCATTTAAATTTAATTCGCGGGCTTTGTGTTTTAAGAAAAACTGGATTTCTTTTTTTAGCATTTCTTCAGTTTCGCGATCACGTTTTAGGTCGTAAGAACCAACGCCAATAATTTTTGGGGAAGCGGCGAGGGTTAAAGAATCTGTCACCGCAATTGAAATCATAATAATTCCGGCAAATTGTAGTTTTTTTCGTTCGCGAATAATATCGCCTTTTAAATCTAAAAGCTGTTTGCCATCAACGCCGATATAGCCCCATTTAACATTTCCGACAATTGAAGTTGCGGCTAAATCTTGGCTGTCAAATTTAACAACAGCGCCATTTTCAATTTGAATAACGCGAGGAACGCCACAATTTTTTGCAAGTTCGGCGTGGGTTTTAGTGTGAATAAATTCGCCATGAACAGGAATGGCAATTTTTGGTTGCGCCAGCGCATACATTTCGCGCAGTTCATCTTGCGAAGGATGTCCCGAAACGTGAACAAAATGATCTTTTTCGGTCATCACATCGATTTGTTTTTTGGCCAATTCGTCAAAAAGTTCGAAGATTTTTTTCTCATTTCCGGGAATGATTTTGGAAGAAAAAATCATCAAATCACCCTTGGTAAAGCGAATTGTTGGATGATTGTCAGTGGCGATTTTGCGTGTTGCGGCGTTTGGTTCGCCTTGGCAACCCGTAGAAATTACGAGCAATTCTTTTTTGTCGTAAAATTTCATTTCGCGGTCAGAAACAAATTCAAAATTTTCGGCAAAATAGCCACTTTTTTTGCCGACTTCATGCAAACGATGCAAAGAAAATCCAGCCAAAACAACTTTGCGACCAACGTCGCGAGCGATTCGGGCGATGGTATGAATGCGTGCTAAATTTGAGGCAAAAGTTGTAACTCCAACTAATCCGGTGCGACCAATGATTAAGCTTTTTAATGAATCGTAAAGTTCGCCTTCTGATCGAGAATGTCCTTCGGAGAGCGCGTTTGTTGAATCGCAAACGACAGCTAAAATTTCTTGCGCGTCGCCATAAGCTTTAATTCTTTCTTTTTCGGAAAGTTCACCAACAACAGGATTGGGATCAAATTTCCAGTCTCCTGTATGTAAAATATTGCCTTTGCGGGTTTTAATAATTACCGCTTTCATTTCAGGAACTGAATGCGTTAGTCCTACAAATTCAAGTTGGAAAGGGTTTAAGTTTAAATCTTTTTTGCCGTCGATTAAATGAATTGGCACTTCTTTGTCGAGGCGCGATTCTTGTAATTTGGTGCGTAAAAAATTAGCGGCAAATTCAGTGGCGTAGACCGGAGCTTCGAGCTCGCGCCATAAATGTTGAACTGCGCCCAAATGATCTTCGTGAATGTGGGTGATGATTATTCCTAAAAGATTTTTGCGGTTGGCTTTGATGAAAGAAATATCCGCCGTCATCATGTCGATACCCGGAATGTCGTAAGCAAAACCCATGCCACAATCAATCATGATCCATTTGCCATCAAGATGATAAAGGTTCAAATTCATGCCAATTTCATTGGCGCCACCAAGCGGGAGAAAGAGCAAATCGTCGTAATGTTTTTTTAGATTAAGGTCCATTTTAGATAGTTTAAGTTTTTTTGTATCACCCAAAAAACTTCATAGTCACCCTGAGTCTGTCGAAGGGTGACTATATAAGTTGTTGGTGGCACAATATGAATTATTTACTAATTCAAATTAATTATTTTCGTAAATAAGTCGCAGACCTTCCAATGTTAGGTCGGGCTCGTGATTTTCTACCGTATTTTTTAGCGCATCTTTAAAAATTTCAGCAAGTCCGCCCGTAATTATGCGGGTGGTTTTTTGATTTAATTCTTTTTCAATTTTTTCAATCATGCCCTCAATAAGAGAAATGTAACCGAAATAAACGCCCGAATTCATTGCTTCTACAGTGGTTTTGCCGATGACATTTTTTTGATATTTCACCGAAATTTTTGGCAATTGCGCCGTCATATCATGCAGCGCTTTGAGCGAAAGATTAACTCCGGGTGCAATTACGCCGCCCAAATATTCACCATTTTTCCCAACTACATCAAAGGTGGTTGCGGTTCCAAAATCAATAATAATTAAATTTCCGCCAAATTTTTTAAATCCGGCAATTGAATTAATCAGGCGATCATAACCAACTTCGTTTTTGTTTGGAACTTGGATGTTAATATTGAGATTAGTTTTATTATCGCCAACAACGAGAATTTTTTTAACAATAGCAGCGCTGGTAAATTTTTGTACCGCTTCATGAATGCGGCTGGTAAGGGTTGGTACGACTGATGCGATGATAACGCCTTCAATTTGCAGGCAATCAATTTTATTGGTTAAAAAAAGTTCAATAATATCAACGGCGTAATCGTCGGCATTTTTTTTACCTTCGCTTAGAATTCGCCATTTATGAGTTAATTTATCATTTTCAAAAATGCCGATGACGATGTTGGTGTTGCCGATGTCGAAGGTAAGGAGCATGGTGAAATAAGGAATTATTTATGTAATTTGATTGGTAAATTTTGATTTACTTTATTTTGACTTCAACAAAACCCTTATTTTTACTTGGGAAAACCCTTATTTTACTTGGGCAAAACCCTTATTTTACTTGGGCAAAACCCCCCAACCCCCCTTAACAGGGGGGCTTTAAGATCGAGTTGGGATTAAAGCCTCCCTGTTAAAAGGGGCTTTAAGATCGAGTTGGGATTAAAGCCCCCCTGTTAAGGGGGGTTGGGGGGTTTTGCCCAAGTAAAATAAGGGTTTTGCCCAAGACTTAAAGATCGAGATTTTATTTTTTGTCTATAATTATTTTACTTACTTCAATCTCAAACAAGCATCTGCAATTCTTTGCATCGAATTTTTCAAGAAATCTTCTGACGCGGCGTAAGAGATTCTAAAGAAATCCGGTGCGCCAAATGCAACACCCGGAACCACAGCTACCAAAGCTTCTTCCAGTAAATAGCTGGCAAAATCATTATCATTTTCAATCACTTTTCCAGCTGGAGTTTTTTTACCAAACAAGCCTTTGCATGAAGGAAAAACGTAAAACGCGCCGTTTGGAATATTACAATTAATGCCGTCAATTTTGTTTAACATTTCTACAACCATGTCGCGACGTGATTGGAATAATTTGGCATTTGGTTTGATATAATCTTGCGTGCCGTTTAGCGCTTCAACCGCCGCGGCTTGACTAATTGAACTTGGGCTTGAGGTGCTTTGCGATTGAATCATCGCCATTGCTTTAATTAATTTTTCAGGTCCTGCCCCGTAGCCAATTCTCCAACCAGTCATTGCATAAGCTTTAGAAACGCCGTTAACAATCAAAGTGCGCGACAATAATTGCGGTTCAATTTCGGCGATGGTTACGAATTTCAAATCGTCAAAAATTAAATGTTCGTAAATATCGTCAGCCATAATATGAACTTGCGGGTGACGTAATAAAACATCAGCTAAAGCTCTTAATTCATCTTGAGAGTAACACGCGCCAGTTGGGTTGCTCGGAGAATTTAAAATAATCCATTTAGTTTTTGGAGTGATTTTTTCCTCCAAAGCTGTTGGTGAAATTTTGAAATTATTTTTTTCCAAAGATTCGATAATAATAGGTTTTCCGCCCGCTAAAAGAACCATATCTGGATAAGAAACCCAATAAGGAGCAGGAATAATAACTTCATCATCAGGATTAATCGAAGCAATCAAAGCATTGTAAATAACTTGCTTCGCACCAGTTGAAACAATGATTTCTGACGCTTTATATTCGATTGAATTTTCGCGTTTGAATTTTTCAATAATGGCTTTTTTAAGTGCGGCAGTTCCGTCAACGGCTGTGTATTTAGTATCGCCTTTTTGGATGGCTTTGATGGCGGCATCTTTAATATTTTGCGGCGTGTCAAAATCTGGCTCGCCCATTCCCAGTGAAATAATATCTTTTCCGGCGGCTTTTAATTCAGCGGCTTTCATTGAAACGGCAATGGTTGGAGAAGGCTTAATTTTGCTTAAAGATGAGGCGAGAAAAGACATAAACTTTGAAATTAATTAGTAGTTGTTTGGAAAATCTATTTGTTAAAAATGTCTGATTGACTTTTTTGCAGAGCGCGCGTTTTATGTGCGTTCGCACGCGTTGTCAATTTAAAAAAATCAAAAATCTATGTCTGGCGTAATCGGCACCGATCCCTTGTTTTTGGGTTTAACACGACCACCAATGCTTCTTGGCGTAAGTTACACCTTTGCGGCTTTGAATGGTATTATTTCACTTCTGGCTTTCGTAATTACGAGTAAGTTTTTTTACATACTCATATTGTTGCCCGGAACGCATATGATCGGTTGGTTTATTTGTTTGAAAGAACCAAGAGCGATTGAATTATTTTTGGCACGCACTTCGAAATGCAGTGTTTGTAGAAATCGCTATTATCACAGCGGTACTAATTCGTACGACGTTTATTAAAAAAGATTTTAGAAAGGCTTTTAGTCACCCTGAGCTTGTCGAAGGGTGATTTGGGTTTGGGGCTTGAATCACCCTTCGACAAGCTCAGGGTGACTAAGAATTAATTAAATTAAGAAATATTAATTAAATTATCAGTCGGAAAATTATCAGTCGGATGAAATTCTCATCCGATTTTTTTGTTTTAAATTATGCATAAATATCGCACACACAATTGTTCTGAATTGAACAAATCTCAAGTTGGAAACATTGTAAAACTTTCAGGTTGGGTTCATTCGAAACGTGATCATGGAGGTTTGATTTTTATTGATCTACGCGACCATTTCGGGATTACTCAATTAGTTCTGGATGGAGAAAAGATTTACAACAATCTTAACCTTGATGAAGTTTCTACTATCAAACTTGAGTCCGTAGTTACAGTTGTGGGAAGTGTTGAAAAGCGTGAAGACGCAGTTGTAAATCCAAATCTTAGAACTGGTGAAATTGAAATTTATGTTACGGAATTGACTGTTGAATCAGCTGCCGAACAAATTCCATTCCAAATCAACGACAATAACGAATATCCGGAAGAACTTCGTTTAAAATATCGTTTCCTTGATTTGCGTCGCGACAAAACTCACAAAAATATTGTCCTTCGCAGCCAAGTAATTTCAAGCATCCGCGCTGAAATGACGGCGCAAGGTTTTCTTGAAATTCAAACGCCAATTTTAACTGCTTCATCCCCCGAAGGCGCGCGCGATTATTTGGTTCCTGCTCGACTTCATCCCGGAAAATTTTACGCGCTGCCGCAAGCGCCGCAGCAATTTAAACAGCTTTTGATGGTTGCGGGTTTTGATCGTTATTTTCAAATTGCGCCTTGTTTTCGCGATGAAGATTTGCGCGCCGATCGCGCACCAGAATTTTATCAGCTTGATATGGAAATGTCTTTCGTCACGCAAGAAGACGTGTTTGGCGCGATTGAACCAGTTTTAAAAAATATTTTCAAAAAATTTGGCGTCAAAAAAACTTCTGATGAAGATTTTATCCGCATCAAATATGACGACGCGATGCTTAAATATGGCATCGACAAGCCTGATTTAAGAAATCCGATTGAAATTTCCGACGCCACAGAAATTTTTAGGGCTTCAGAATTTTCAATTTTCGCCAAACAAATTGAACAAGGCGCAATTATCCGCGCCATTCCCGCGCCAAAATGCGCCGCGCAACCGCGTTCGTTTTTTGATAAAATGATTGAACACGCGCAAAGCTTTGGCGCCAAAGGTTTGGCTTATATTATTTTCGATGAAAATGGTGAAGGAAAGGGCCCGATTGCCAAATTTTTAACTGCTGAAAAATTAGCAAACTTAAAAGAAACCGCTGGTTTGAAAAATGGCGACGCCGTTTTCTTTTCTTGTGGCAAAAAAACCGAAGCGTCGAAAATCGCTGGCGTTGTGCGCATTAAACTGGGAAATGATTTAAAGTTGATTGACGAATCAATTTATAAATTCTGCTGGATCGTTGATTTTCCAATGTACGAATTAGATGAACAAACTGGCAAAGTTGAATTTTCGCATAATCCATTTTCAATGCCGCAAGGCGGTTTAGAAGCCTTAAATTCAAAAGATCCGCTCGCAATCAAAGCTTTTCAATATGACATTGTTTGCAACGGCGTGGAATTATCGAGCGGCGCAATTAGAAATCACAAGCCAGAAATTATGTATCGCGCTTTTGAACTTGCGGGATATGGCGCGGAAGTTGTGGAAAAGCAATTTGGCGCAATGTTAAACGCTTTCAAATTTGGCGCGCCGCCGCACGGTGGTTTGGCTCCGGGAATTGATCGAATTGTGATGCTTTTGGCCGATGAACCAAATATCCGCGAAGTAATTCCCTTTCCAATGAATGGCAAAGCGCAAGATTTAATGATGAATGCGCCGGCAAATGTTGCGCAAAAACAACTGAAAGAATTAAACGTAGAATTAAGCAAAAAAGCTCAAGATTTGTTGGAGAAATAATTTATGCAAACGCAAAACCGCCTACAAAACTACATCGAAAAAGTTAAAGAAAGAGCGCAAAATTTTATCGGTTATCCAGTTTCAATTGATTTTGATTATTCGGAATTAACCGAGTTGCTGAAATATCCGCTTAATAATCTTGGCGACCCTTTGATTGAATCGACTTACGATTTAAACTCGCGCTCAATTGAGCGCGAAGTGGTACAATTTTTTGCTGAAATTTTTAAAGCGCCAAAAAATAATTCTTGGGGATATGTCACCAATGGCGGTTCGGAAGGCAATCTTTACGCGCTTTATTTAGCGCGCGAGCTTTATCCCAAAGGAATTGTTTATTACTCCGAGCATACGCATTATTGCATCAACAAAAATATTCACTTGCTCAATATGCCATCAATTGTGATTCGTTCGCAAGAAAACGGCGAAATGGATTATCAAGATTTAAAAGAAGCGCTTCATTTACAACGCCAACATCCGGCAATCATTATCGCCAACATTGGCACCACAATGACCGAAGCCAAAGACGACATTTCTAAAATCAAAAAAGTTTTAAAAGAATCGGCAATTCGCAGCCATTACATCCACGCTGATGGCGCGCTGGCGGGCACTTATTTGGCTTTGCTTGAAAAAGAGCCGCGTTTTGATTTTGAACAAGGAATTGATTCAATCGCCATTTCTGGTCACAAATTTATTGGCTCGCCAATTCCGTGCGGCGTGGTGATTGTGAAGAAAAACTACAAAGATCGCATTGGCCAAACCATTCCATATATTGGCACGTTAGACACCACAATTACTGGTTCGCGCAATGGTCACAGCCCAGTTTTTTTATGGCACGCAATTAATAAATTGGGTCGCGAAGGCTTAAAACATCGCGCCCTAAAATGTTTTGAAGTGGCGGAATATGCGCTTGAAGAAATGAAAAAAATGGGAATTAAAGCTTGGAAAAACCCAAACGCTCTGACAATAATTTTTCCAAAACCCGCAGAAGAAATTTGTGTTAAATGGCAACTGGCTTCTGACGGCGAGCTTTCACATATTCTTTGTATGCCCGGAGTTACTAAAGAAAAGATTGATGAGTTTTTGAAGGAATTATAGTTTTTTAGGGAAATGCAATCTGAAGTAAAAAAAGATCCTGAAACAAGTTCAGGATGACGATGAAGGAAGATTTTTTTCGAACTTTGTCATCCGAAACTTGTTTCAGGGATCTGTTGATTTTATTTCAAGGGATATTTTCATCATAATCTTACTTAGAATTTTTAACCAATTACATAATTTCTTTTCACCTCTCAAAATAAATTTCTAAAATAATGCAAAATCAGTTCTACCTCACGCAAAAATTGCCGCCTTATATTTTTGCGGCGATGTATAAACTCAAAACCGAAGCGGCGGCGCGCGGTGTTGAGATTATTGATTTTGGCATGGGAAATCCAGATTCGGCGCCGCCGCAATTTGTAATCGACCGCCTTTGCGAATTAACCCGCAACGGCAGTTTGTTTGGTTATTCGGTGACTGGCGGAATTGAAGTTTTAAAAAAAGCGGTTTGTGCTTATTACAAACGTCGCTTCGCAGTTGAGCTTGATTATGCCAGCGAAAGCTTGGTTACAATTGGTGCCAAAGAAGGAATTGCATCTTTGGCAACCGCTATTTCTGATTCTGAAAATTACATTGCGGTTCCTTCTCCAGCTTATCCAATTCACACTTTTGCTTTTCAGATTGCCAAAGGAAATTTAGTGCAAATTCCGGCAATTAGTTCGCAAGATTTTTTACGCGATTTTAAAAAATTGGTTGAAGAAAAAGTCGCCAAAAACGAGAAAAAACCGATGGCGGTAATTGTCAGTTATCCTTGCAATCCGACAACTGAAATTGTCGGTTTAGATTTTTACCAAGAGTTGGTTGATTTTTGTAAAAAACACCAAATCTACATCATTTCCGATATCGCTTACTGCGAACTTTATTTTAACGAAAAAGACAAACCGCATTCGATCCTTGAAATTGCTGGCGCTAAAGATGTGGCAATTGAATTTACTTCCGTTTCCAAAAGTTATTCCATGGCGGGTTGCCGCGTTGGTTTTGCTGTTGGTAATCCGATTTTAATTTCGGCGCTTTACAAAATTAAATCTTATCTCGATTACGGTTCTTTCAACCCGCTACAAATGGTTGCGGCGGAAGCTTTGTCAGAAAAAAGCGACGAATATTTAAAAGAACTGCGTCAAAAATATAAATCACGCGGTGAGTTTTTGGTTGATCTTTTGCAAAAAGAATTGGGTTGGCACGTTGAAAAACCTAAGGCCAGCATGTTTATTTGGACAAAATTGCCGACACAATTTTCTAACTTAACTTCTTTTGAATTTTGCAAAAAAATGATCGCAGAAACTGGTGTTGTAATGTCGCCGGGAAGCTCGTTTGGCGATAATGGCGAAGGTTTTGTAAGACTTTCTCTGATTCATAATGAAGAGAATATGAAAAAAGCGGTTAATGCTTTGAAAAAGGTTTTTTCGTGATCAATTTTAAAATTCTTACATTATTTCCCGAATTATTCCCCGGGCCGCTTGCGGCTTCAATTACGGGCGTTGCTTTAGAAAAAAAAATTTGGTCGCTTGAAGCAATTAACATTCGCGATTTTGCCAAAGACGAAAGAAAAACTGTTGACGACACCCCTTACGGCGGCGGTGCTGGAATGGTTTTAAAAGCTGATATTTTAGCCGACGCAATTGAAAAAAATCTTCAATCAGAATCAAAAATTTTCTATTTATCGCCACGCGGAAAAACTTTAACCCAAAAAAAAGCTCGTGAGTTAGCGCAAGAAAAAGAAATAATTTTACTTTGCGGACGCTATGAAGGCGTGGATCAACGCGTTCTCGACGAATTTGCAATCGAAGAAATTTCCATCGGCGATTATGTTTTAAGTGGCGGCGAACTGGCGGCTTTTGTTGTGATTGACGCAATTTTGCGAAATGTTGAAGGCGTTTTGGGTGCTGATGAATCTTTAGCTGAAGAATCTTTTGGTTCAAAAGAAAATTTAGAATATGAAAATTTGCTTGAATATCCGCACTTTACCAGGCCGGCAAAATGGCGTGGGCGCGAAGTTCCACAAGTTTTAACTTCGGGACATCACAAAAAAATTAACGAATGGCGCAAAGAAAAAGCGATTGAAATTACTAAAAAAAATCGCCCCGATCTTTTGAAAAATTAACTACTTAATCACCAATGAATGCCTAATTTCGGTGATTATCCCTTAGGCATAATAGATGTCACCCTGAGCTTGTCGAAGGGTGATTCTAAGATCGAAGCCTTGAATCACCCTTCGACAAGCTCAGGGTGACATCTATTGTGTCTTAAGGGATAATAACCCTAATTTCATCAAAACTATTGAGCGGGTTTTTTTCTTCATAACTATATCAAAACATAAATTTATATTCCCATCCAACAAAGGATTTTTGAGAAAAAATTGCGACAAAGAATAATGCTGTAATCTAAAACCAAAAAATTTCTCCAAATTTAGGAGCTACAAATTCCGCTGCTTTTAAAGAATGATCTTTTTTCGCTTTTTCTAAATCAATTTCAGCATCGTAATAACCTTCATCGCTGGTTTGAAAAGTATTAAAATGCATGCCAATTGATTTTTTGGTGCGAAGATCGAGATGAGCTTGTGCCGCTTCATCGGGATTCATATGATGATGTTTCATGCGCCATCTTGGCTCGTAAGATCCAATTGGTAAAAGTGCCAAATCAAATGGACCATATTTTTTACCGATTTTTTTAAAATGATCAAAATATCCGCTATCGCCCGCGAAATAAATTTTAAAGTTAGAGCTATTTATAGCAAAAGATCCCCATAAAGTTTTATCGCGGTCAAACCACGATCTTTTTGACCAATTTTGGGCGGTTAAAAAATAAAGATTCACATTTTCGGGCAATGGCATTTTTTGTTCCCAATCAAGTTCTACGCATCTCAAATCAAGATTTTTTATTTCATTTAAATAATAGCAATTTCCCAAACCAGTGACAAAAACGGGATTAAATTTTTCTTTAAGTTGGGCGATAGTTGGCAAATCCATGTGGTAGTAAGAACTGTGACTCAAAACTACATAATCAATTTTAGGTAGATTCTCCAAAGCAATCGACGGTGGATTATGACGCTTGGGTGCAAAAAATGGTAAAGCGATTGGGCCGGAACGTTTCGACCAGATTGGGTCAGTTAAAATATTTAAATGCGGAAATTGGATCAGGAAAGTTGAATGTCCGATAAAAACAACACGGGCTTTGTGGATTGGTAAATTGGGGTTGAATTTAGGAGAGATGGTTTCTTCTTTGTCGCCACTCCAACTATCTTTTAAGGTAAAAAGAAAACGAAAATCGCTGCGGAATTTGGTATGATTCTCGGAAATGAAACGCTCGCCGTTAAAATGATCTGATTTTGGGCCGGTATAATAGGGTTTAAAGTGAGAGCAGCTAGAAAGAAGGATTAAAAATGTTAAGGAAAAAATATACTTCATTTAAAATTCTGGAGTGTTTTTGAGTTGCAGCAAGATGTGGTGATTATCCCTTGATTCACAAAAAAACTCGATATCACCCTTCGACAAGCTCAGGGTGACATCTATTGTGTCTTAAGGGATAATAACCCAAGATGTGGCTCAATCTCGTTACAACTTTAAAATCTCTAAGCGTCAGTTTTAATTTTATTCTTCAATCTTGCTACAATCTTCTCGCAAGCTGCATCAGAATTAATTCCAAAATACTTAAATAAATCTTCCGCCTTTCCCGAAGCGCCAAAATCACTCATGCCAATAAAAATTCCATTGCTGCCGATATATTGATGCCAGCCTTGAGAAATTCCGGCTTCAATTGCAACTTTTAAAACTTTTTCATCACCTAAAATCTGATTTTTATAGGATTGTTCTTGTTGATTAAAAATTTCTAAACATGGCATTGAAATCACGCGGGCGGCAATTCCGTGACTATATAATTTTTCTTTAGTTTCAACTGCGGTCGCAACTTCGGAGCCACTGGCAAGAATTACAACGTCAGGTTTCGCCGCGTCAGATAAAATATATCCACCAAGTTGGCACAAATCGTGATCTTTAGTTAAAAACGGCAAATTCTGGCGCGTTAAAATCATCGCCGATGGCTTGTGGCTTGATTTTAAAGCTGCTTCAAAACATTCGATTGTTTCTTCAGCATCTGCGGGTCTAAAAACATTTAAATTGGGAATGCCGCGCAACATCGCTAAATGTTCAATTGGTTGATGAGTTGGACCATCTTCACCAAGACCAATTGAATCGTGAGTGAAAATATAAATAACTTGTTGTTTCATCAAAGCTGCAAGGCGAATAGCAGGTTTCATATAATCTGAAAAAACCAAAAAAGTGCCGCCAAATGGAATGAATTTTCCATGTAAAGCCAAACCATTCATGATTGCGCCCATCGCGTGTTCGCGAACTCCGTAATGAATGTAGCGCTGTGAAAAATCAGTTTTTGAAATTGATTTGGTGTGTGAAGTTTTGGTTAAAACCGATTCGGTTAAATCGGCAGAACCGCCAATTAATTCTGGCAATTCGCCGGTTAAAAATTCTAAAGCAATTTGTGAAGATTTGCGCGTTGCCTGTTTTGGTTTTTCATCGCGGATTTTTTGTTTGAAAGCTTTTAGTTTTTGCTCAAATTCTGTTGGTAATTTTTTGTCAAAAACTCTTTTTAATTCTGCAACTTTTACTTCATCTAATTTAGAAAAATTCTCTTCCCATTTGGCATAATTGCTGTCAGATCTTTTGCCAGCTTCTAACCATTTATCTTTGAGATCTTGTGGAATTTCAAAAGCGGCGTGCGGCCAATTTAATTTTTCGCGAACTTTAATTGTTTCTTCAACGCCGAGCGGTGAACCATGTGCTTTTTCAGAGCCAGCTTTATTTGGCGAGCCAAAACCAATTATGGTTTTGCAATCAATCATTATTGGTTTTTGTGATTTTTGAGCGCCAGCTAAAGCGCTGCGAATTTCATCAAAATTATGACCATCAACTTGAATAACTTCAAAACCGCAAGCTTCGAAACGCATTTTCATGTTTTCAGAAGTTGCGATAGAAGTTTTACCATCAATTGAAATTGAGTTATTATCCCAAAGAACAATTAAATTATTTAACTCTAAATGTCCGGCAATTGAAATCGCTTCTTGCGAAATGCCTTCCATCAAACAGCCATCTCCGACTAAACAATAAATTTTATGGTCGATTAAATCTTTACCCAAACGCGCCGCCAACATTTTTTCAGAAAGTGCCATTCCAACTGCGTTTGCCAAACCTTGACCCAAAGGCCCAGTTGTGGTTTCAACACCATGCAAATGACCATATTCCGGATGTCCGGCGCATTTAGCGTGAAGTTGGCGGAAATTTTTAAGATCATCAATTGAAATATCTTCGTAGCCAGTCAAAAAAAGCAGCGAGTAAATTAACATTGAACCGTGACCGGCAGACAAAATAAAGCGGTCGCGATTTAACCAAGTTGGATGTTTTGGATTAAACTTTAGAAATTCAGTAAAAAGAATTGTCGTCACATCTGCCATTCCCATTGGCATTCCGGGATGTCCTGAATTAGCGCGTTCAACGCCATCGATTGACAAAAAGCGAATAGAATTGGCAAGCTTTTGCGCTGTTTCAGTTTTGTTCATCTTGTTTTTGGAAAAATATGAGGAAATGTTTGATTGCTTTTTTTGTGAAGCGGCGCGAAATTAAGCAAGCTTTCGTGATAAAGCAATTCCAAATTTTTAAGAATTTCTTTCATACTCATGTCAAAACAAATTATTCAGCAAATTCGTCAGGCTGACGGCGGCTGTTTTCCGCTTTTTAGGCTTTTGCCAAACCTAATTACTCTTGCCAGTCTTTGCATCGCTTTATCCGCAATTCGTTATGCCAATATGGGTGATTTTTATCGCGCTTCGGCATTTTTACTTTTTGCCGGATTTATGGATGGCGTTGACGGCCGATTGGCGCGCTTCTTGAACTCAAGCAGCGATTTCGGCGCGCAATTAGATTCGTTAGTCGATTTTGTAAATTTCGGCGTGGTTCCGGGTTTCGTAATTTATTCTTGGGTTAATTCTTACTCCGTGCTTCCGGGTTTAGATTGGGCGATGGTTTTATTCTTCGCAGTTTGCGGCGCAATTCGATTAGCCAGATTCAATGTTGATATGGCTCGCGAAGTTACGAACCCAACTTTAGAAAAATATTTCTTCAAAGGAATTCCAGCTCCAGTTGGCGCTGCAATGGCAATGTTGCCAATGGTTTTAAGTTATGAATTTGGTGATGGTTTTTATTGTAACCCAGTTTTAGTTATTACTTACACCGCAGTTCTGGCGGTTTTAATGGCGAGCCGCGTTCCGACAATTTCAATTAAAAAAATCCCCATCAGAAATGAATTTGCTTATCTGACTTTGTTAATTTTAGGCTCAATCATTATTGGACTTTTGCTTGAACCGTGGCTGACTCTTGCAATCATTGGAATCACTTACGGTTTTTCAATTCCAGTAACAATTTTTTCTTATGTAAAAATCGAGCTGGCTTCAATTAAAAAGCAGCGCGAATTAAGTAGATAACTTATGAAAAAAATCCTGATTCTAAATGGCCCCAATCTAAATCTTTTACATAAAAGAGATAAATCAATTTACGGCGATATTTCCCTTCAAAAAATTGAGGAAAATTGCCATAAATTAGGGTCAGAATTGGCTTTGAAGGTTGAATTGAAGCAGTCAAATTCTGAAGGAGAATTGGTGAATATTATTCAAGAAGCGATTGATGATTTTGACGCAATAATCATCAACGCCGCAGCTTACACGCACACTTCAATTGCAATTCGCGATGCTTTGGAAATGTTTCACAAACCAAAAATTGAATTGCATATTTCTAACATTTTTAGACGCGAAGAATTCCGCCAAAATTCATTTTTGAGCGATGTTGTTGATGCGGTAATTTCTGGCTTGGGAATTGATGGTTATACAATTTCGTTACTAGCAATTAACAATATGATTGAGAAATAACTAGATATCAAAGTTTGTTCCTTCGGGCAAACTAAAGTTTGTTCCTTCGGGCAAACTAAAGTTTGTTCCTTCGGGCAAGCTAAAGTTTGTTCCTTCGGGCAAACTAAAGTTTGTTCCTTCGGGCAAACTAAAGTTTGTTCCTTCGGGCAAACTAAAGTTTGTTCCTTCGGGCAAACTAAAGTTTGTTCCTTCGGGCAAACTAAAGTTTGT
>Ga0114967_10001992_pt1 | contig 17144 bp, 4 predicted proteins | sample M_130628_MF_Meta_FD_92639 | JGI IMG/M metagenome (GOLD analysis project Ga0114967, IMG submission 92639) | Freshwater microbial communities from Lake Montjoie, Canada to study carbon cycling - M_130628_MF_MetaG | ecosystem: Environmental > Aquatic > Freshwater > Lake | place: Lake Montjoie... | reverse complement strand
TGCGAACAGCGGAATCGTGGCTGACTACTTGGTCGGAACGGCTTCGGGTTCCCGATATATGAAGCTGTCCCATCTCCGTTTTAATGGTTGTGCGGCTGGAGCGACAGACGGCAAGTGGATCTATATTCAGGGTTTTTATGCCACGATCGAATATTGCACTCTGACGGAGAGACCCGACACGATCCGTAACACCACCGTTGCGTTCATGCCGAATCTCTCGGAGGGGGGTGTCGCCGTCCCGCGTATGCACAAGGTTCGCTACTGCTACTTCGGACCGCGTTATGCGGTTCCCCAAGATACCAGTAGCGATGCGGATAACGGTTTTGAATCCCTTCGAATCGGAGTCGGCGATGTGCAGACGTATGACATGCAGGTCACCGTGGAGCGGAACGTGTTCTACCGCTCCATCTGGCGGATAGACGGAGCCACCGCAGGAGAGCCGGAAATCATCTCGATCAAATCCAAGGGGAACAAAATTCTCAACAACACCATTCTAGAGAGCCAAGGTGGCATCTGCTTCCGAAGCGGAACGGGTAGCACAGTAGAGGGCAACTTCATCTTTGGTGGCGGGTATTACACCAACGGGACCAACATTGTGCTCGGGACCGCCAGCGCCAACCAGGGCGGCATCCGTGTGATCGGGTCCGACCAGATCGTCCGAAACAACTACATTGCAAATGTCGTCGGCGATGGGATTCGCGCAGCACTGTGCGTTATGTCTGGTGAATCGGATTACAATCCGGGAGATCCGGCGAACGGCATCGGCAACACTGGGTCCTACCAACCGGCCAACAACGCGAAGATTTACAATAACACGTTCATCAACTGCAAAGAGATGAGTTTGGGCCTTCTTTCCAATGACAGCTACACCAACAGCATCGGAGTTTATGTGGCAAAATCTCCGACCAACGTGCAGATGTTCAACAACGTCTGGCAGGGCAACGGGACGGCGACGACTGCGATCAACCGCGACACCTCGAGTGCGTCCGGCTACACCCCCATCGTCCTCGGAGGCTCAGGCGCCAACTACATCTACGAAACCAGCTTGGGCAAATACGGGTGGAACGGATTGACCAACAGCACGTATAGCGCTTCGGCCAGTCCGCTGATCAACAGCAACTTCGACAACTACAAGATTCCCGCGAGCGGCAGCCCACTTTTGAACAAAGGCACGAACACTCTCGCGGCGACCACCGACATCCGCGCGCTGGCCCGTCCAACCAACAACACCGACATCGGCTGCTTCGAAGCGGAAGTGGCAGGCAGCGGCCTCAAGCCGCTGCTCAAGAGCGAAGTGGGAGTGGTCTTCGACGGCGGTCCCTCGTCCTACCCCGTGGCGGGCAGCGGCGACAGTAAGCCCACGATTTTAACCACCACAATCCAGAGCGCTTCGGTATCGTCGGCGTTTTTGCAAGCTTTGCAGGCAAATGGCGGGGACGGCCTGCTGACCTGGTCCATTTCCGCGGGAAATTTACCGCCGGGCCTCACCCTTTTGCCGGGATCCGGGGTCATCTCTGGAACCCCCACCGCCAATGCGGCTGGAACCTACACGTTCACCACCAAGGTGACGGACAGCGATGCCGTCAGTCCCGACACGGCCGAGCAGTCCTACACCATGACGGTCTACGCGGCCGGAGGGATCAAACTATCGATCAGCACAGTGGCGGCCTACAGCACCGCTTCCGGAACCCGCTCCTCCTATTCGTATGACGCGAAAACGGGTACCCGTTGGAGCAGCCTGGTGACCTCCAAAAACCCGAACTCCACGGGAACCACTTTTGGCACGGACTGCACATGGATCTGGTGGGATCTGGGCGACAACAAGAATCTCAGCTCACTGAAGTTGAATTGGTACAACGGCTCCACTCGCACCTACAACTACCGGATCGATAGCACGACCAACACCAACAGCTGGTCGACCATCCTCGCCCGGACCAATTCCGCCACCAACGGCCTGACCAATGGGTACGAGACCGTCAACCTCTCCAGCGCCTCGGGCCGGTTTGTGCGTCTGGTCTGCTGGGGGAGCTCCACCAACAACGGCTACACCCACATCAACGAGGTTGAAATTTATGGCTCGGCCTATGTGGCGCCGGATTCCAGAAAAACCCAGTCGATCATTTTTGGTGCTTTGGGCTCGGTGTTGGAGAGTGATCCCCCTCTGGCTCTCTCGGCCTATTCTCTTTCCGCGAGCAATAGTTCTACCGGTTTGCCTATTACGTACGAAAGTTCGGACCCGACCGTGGCCACAGTCGTCGGTAGCACGCTGACCGTCGCAGGCGGGGGATCCGCTTGGATCACCGCTAGTCAACCCGGGGATACCAACTATCAGGCAGCGCCCCCCGTGCAGCAACTGCTCACCGTGACACCCCTAAGTCCGGGAATCACCAGTGTGACCACCGCCACAGCGGTGAGGGGACTACCTTTTCGTTATCAAATCACCGCCGATAAGACCGTGACGGGATTTGGGGCCACCGGCTTGCCGGCCGGGCTTTCGGTGGACACGGCATCCGGAAAAATCATTGGAACTCCCACGGTCTCTGGATCCTTTGCCGTTACCCTAAGCGCCCAAAACTCTTCCGGCACTGGCAGCACCACCCTAAATCTGAATGTCGTCGAGCCTTATGTCTACGAAACCTTTCAAAGCTACACCAACGGAGTAGCCGTTCCGCTGGTCACTCCTTCCACCATCACCAGCGGCATCAAGCAATTCAGCCAGGTCACCAATGTGGCCGGGAATAGTATAATCGGCGGAACGGGGGGGAAGGTTGCTTGGTACAATGACTCATCGATCAGCAGCTCAGCCAACCTCGAGTTCAACGCCGGCGCTTCTGGCCAGAGTTATCTCGCGGCCAGTTTCGAGTTGTACAACAATAACACCAACAACAACTCCTCTTACACGAATGCCTTAAGCGTGGCCTTCGCCGCTTGGAATAGCGCGAACAACTCCACCGCAGGCGGGAGCAACATCAGAAAAATTGCCAACTTGGAATTCAATCAGGCCGGGTCGCCTTCGACCCCCGCGTGGTATGTAAGGAGGTCGGGAACCAACAGTATCGCGTATACGGGTTCGTATGCGATCGGCAGCAAGCAGACGGTTCATCTGTTTGCCAACGATCATGACATAAACACCATCAACTATGTCGGTCCGGATGGGAATGTGCGCACCTTGTCCTCGAACAGCTTCGCCGTGTTTCTCAACGGCGTCTTCATCGGTTCCTACCCGTTCCAAGCCAACGCCACCGATGGCACCACGGTTCTCACTGGAAACAACAACCTGGGGCGGTTCTGCTTTAATACGACGAGCACGGATCTGGGGAACTGGCTCATCGACAATGTGGTGGTGTCGGATATGCCGACCGATGTCGTGGTTCCCGCTCCGGCTGCCCCTACCATCACCAGTCCCTCCACGGCCAGTGGTCAGGCGGGCTACACTTTCTCATATACCACCACCACCTCGGAATTGGCGGATACCTATGTTTGCGACGGAGTTTTACCAACCGGACTGACCTTCAGCACGGCCTCGGGCAGTATTACTGGCACACCCAACCAGAGCGGTGCTTTTCCGGTCACGATCTATGCCAGCAATGAAGCTGGAACCGGATCTTTGCTCTTAACCCTGACCTTCACCCCGGCCCCTCCCAATATCTTTTCAGGGAGTGATCCCAGTCTGAATACGGCGACCAGTTGGAGTTTGGGTTCCGCGCCAACCTCTTCCACCAGCGGAGGCTCTTATACCGACCTGGTCTTCTCCTCGAGCGTGACCAACCTCACCACCACTTCGGGCAATATTAACGGCAAGTCTTGGAACGTTACCAACGGATCGAACTATTTCCTGAGTTCGGTCAGATCCGATGCCCTGACCGGCACCACCTATAAAATGGGCAACACGGGCGGCACAGACACTTCGCCTTTCACCAACACCGTCACCGGGGTGGAAAACGAAATGGCTTTTTTGACCAACAACTCGAGCCTCACTCTTTCCCCGCAGAGTGCCAGCAACTCCATTGCCGCCATTCTACAGCTGCGCAACAGCGGTATCGTGCGGATCGCCACCGGTTGCACTCTGAATCTTCCCTGCAACATCCAGCAGACCACCAGCAGCTCGGCCTATGCCATCACCAAACGGGGAGGGGGAAAACTGGCTCTTGTCGGATCTAACAGTTACACTGGGCCCACCACCGTGGAGGAGGGAAGCCTGGCTTTGGGTGGCAGTGGCACGTCCCCCACGACGATCAAAACCGGAGCCGTTTTGGAAGTAGCGTTGACCAATCCTGCCAGCATCTTGGGTGCGTCTCTCACGTTGGAACTGGGTTCCTTCGTTCGGATTGTGGGAACCCCGAGTGGCGGGCAGACCTATACTCTTGCCACGGCTTCTGCGGTGACGAACAACGCCAATCTCGAGACGCCCGTCTCTGGCTACCAGATGATTGCGACCAACAACTCCCTTGTTTTACAGCCCATCATTGTTCCCGCTCCGGTCATTAGCAGTTCGTTAACTGCTACGGGAACAGCCAACAGTGCTTTCAGCTACCAGATTACGGCTTCCGGAAGTCCAACTTCGTATGGAGCCACGGGTCTGCCGGCTGGTTTAAGCATTAACACAGGCACGGGAGCTATCACCGGAACTCCGAGCACTGCGGGAACCAGCAACGTGACGATTTCCGCCACCAACGCCGGGGGAGCAGGAAGCGCGACATTGACCCTCACGGTAAACCCCGCTGTTGCGCCTCCGGTCATTAGCAGTTCGCTGACCGCTACGGGAACGGTCAACAGCGCTTTCAGTTACCAGATTATTGCCTCAGGCAGCCCAAGTTCCTATGTGGCAAGTGGATTGCCTGCTGGTTTGAGCCTCAATAGCTCCACGGGAGTGATCTCAGGAACACCCACCGCTGGAGGAACCAGCAACGTGACGATTTCCGCCGCCAACGCCGGGGGAGCAGGAAGTGCCACATTGACCATCACGGTAAACGCAGCTTTGGGGGCCCCGGTCATCACCAGCACGAATTCAGCTACTGGAAATGTGGGCAGTGCTTTCAGCTACCAGATCACGGCCACGAATAACCCGACTTCTTTTGGAGCGAGTAACTTGCCGTCTGGACTGAGCGTCAACACAACGAACGGGCTGATATCTGGAACCCCCGCAACTTCGGGAACGAACAATGTGACTCTCTCGGCTTCCAATGCTGGAGGAACAGGCTCTAAGAACCTGACCCTTACGATCAATCCGGATTACTTCGCCCTGATTCGGTCGCGCCGATCCAGTTCCCTAATCGCTGAAGGGTTGGCCGCCTCGAGTGTCTCCAGCATCAGCAGCAAGGCGTATGGCTTTTGGAAAAGTAATTCCGTCCCTCTGAACACGAGTGCCAACAGCAGCAGTACAGCTCTATGGAGTGATCTGCCTCTTAAATATCCATCCGCTGTCAGCGATGCCATTACGGCCTCGGGCAATATGGTGACCACCTTCTCGCGAATTGAGAAAATGGCTCAGGCCTGGGCCACACCTGGATGTTCCGTGACGGTGAATTCGGTGACCACCACCCTGACGGGCAATGCCGAACTGGCGACCGCGATCATCAACGCCTTGGACTGGATGGTGGCCAACAACTACACGTCCACTGCAACTCAGTACGGGAACTGGTTCGATTGGGAGGTGCAGGGGGCCCAGAACTTCGTTGATACCCAGATTTTGATCTACTCCCAGCTTTCGGCGGCGCAGATCGCCAGCTATGCGGCCGCCGTTGACAACTACGGGCCCAACAGCGCCAATAATCGGGATTACTTCTCTTGGGGACCTTTGACCGGTGCGAACACGACCAGCGTAGCGCTAGTGGCAACCCTTCGGGGTGCTCTGGCCAAGGAAGCTTCCAAGATTGCGGAGATCAATGGATCTAGCGCCGTGCCTGATGTTTTCCCGCCGGTCACCGATGGAGACGGATTTTATAAAGACGGCTCCTATGTGTTCCACTACAACGTCGCCTACAATGGGCATTACGGTTACGTCATGCTCGAAGGGGTGACGATCCTTTCGGCTTTGTTGGACGGAACGCCCTGGACGATTGTCGATAGCAACTATTCGTATGTGTACGACTGGATCACCAATGGGTTCATGCCTTTCTACTATCAAGGTTCGTTGATGGATTGTGTTCGTGGTCGATCCGTCGGTACTTCAGGGGAGACCGGTCCGGATGTTGGGAAAGAAATTCTTGGTTATATCCAGACGGTCGCCAACACCAGTTCTACTCCGACGGATAAAAAGACGATCTTTAGTAATTTTGTCGCAAACCCGCAACCTGCGACAGGGCAATACCACTTCTACAACATGGATCGGGTGGTGGCCCATCGTGCCAATTTCTCCCTAGCACTCAGCATGTCTTCCAGCCGAATCAACAACTACGAGGATCTCTTCGGGGATGCCAACACCCATGGATATTTCCAAGGGGATGGCATGACCTATCTTTACGTCGGCATCAAGGACACCCAGTTCGTGAACGGGTACTGGCCCTCTTTGGATTACTATCACTCGCCCGGAACAACAACAGAGCAGGGGACCGTTTCGACGCCCTCCACTACCGATCAGAGTTTTGTCGGTGGTGCGGACGTGCAGGACTCCAACGGGTTTCCTGCTTACGGAATGGCAGCCTTCTCTCTTCATCCTGCCCTGAAGACCGGCACCTCAACTCTCTACGGGAAGAAGTCCTACTTCATGTTCAAGGATGAGGTGGTCTGTCTGGGGTCGGGCATCACCGCTGGTAGTGCGAATGAAATTCACACCACGGTGGAGAACCGTGCGATGGGGAGCAGCCTTTCCTCGGCCACCCTATGGGTCAATGGGGTGCAGACTTTCCGCGCTTTAGGCTCCAGCGCCACGCTCAGCAGTCTGAGTTCCTGTGCGATCGAGGGTTTGGGTGGATATTGTTTTTACAACAGTCCCGGTAATGTGCAGGCCGCCTTCGAACAGAACTCAGGGACATGGGGTGCCATCCATCCGGGGGATTCCGACACCAATAATTACACAAACAACTATCTGAAGCTTTATTTCAATCACGGAAAGAATCCTGCCAATGTCACCTACGCGTATGCGATTCTTCCGACGATGGCTCCATCGGCTGTGGCCGGCTATGCCCGTAATCCGCAGAGCACGATCGTTGCCAATACGACCAGTATCCAGGCGGTGAAAAATCCGGTTCTGGGAATGGTGGCAGCCAACTTCTGGGGAAGTTCGGGCGGTACGGCGGACATCATCACGGCCAACCGGGCCTGTTCCGTGATTACCTACGAGACCGCTGGCCGAATGTCTGTGGGGATCTCGGATCCATCGCAAAGCCTGAGTGGTCCCAACGGGACCATCACAGTGACCTTGAATCGTGCCGCGAAGGGAACGATTGCTGTGGATGACGGAGTGACTGTGGTTCGCACGACTCCCACCATCCAACTTCAGGCCAACGTGGCTGGGCTGCACGGCGCAACACTCCATGCCTCGTTCTCATTGGATCCCGTTCCGGTCATCACCAGCAACGCTAATATGGTGGGGATCAATGGGAAACCCTTGAACTTCCAGGTTGCGGCAGGCAATAGTCCGACTCTTTATGGTGCGATCGGATTGCCCGCTGGGCTCAACATCAACACGGCGACCGGCGAAATCAGCGGGAGCCCAACGGAAAACGGAACCTTTATCGCCACCCTTTCCGCCTCGAATTCTGCGGGTACTGGCTATGCGAATCTAACGATCACCGTCGCTGCCGCCGCTTCCGATGTTGCCTTCCCTTGCAATTCATCCACGACATGGATCTGCCCGGCGAACGTGACAGCGGTGCAGGTGGAGGCTTGGGGTGCGGGCGGGGCGGGCGGGAGTGCTCAAAGAGTGGGTGCCTCGGGAGCCGTTCAGTATGGTGGCGGAGGGGCTGGTGGAGCCTACGCCAAGAAGCTCAGTTATCCTGTAGTTCCAGGAAATACATATTACATCAATATCGGCACATGCTCTTCCAACTTCGCAAGCACAAACGGGGTTGCGGTGGCGGGATCTGACAGTTGGTTCAACTCCAGCACGAACACGAATTCCATTCTCATTTTAGCCAAAGGCGGGGTAGGTGGGAATAGCGCGGTTGGAAATACTACATCCACAGCTTATGCCACAGGAGGGCTTGGAACCACGAATGGGAGTATTGGAGATGTTCTCTATGCGGGTGGAAGTGGTGCCAATGGAGTTTCGGGTTTTGCCGGAGGAGGAGGAAGTGGAGCCGGTTATGCAACGAATGGAGTGAGTGCAACAAGCAATGTTGGTGCGACAGCTCCCGAAGGGGGTGGCAACGGCGGTACAGGCCCCACCTCCGGCTCCTTGAGCGGAACAAATGGTTTTGCCCCCGGAGGGGGAGGAGCCGGATCTCGAAACTCCAGCGGTACGGTTACAGCGGGCGCATCGGGTGGCTCTGGCCAAATCATTCTCACCATACAAGCCACCGCCAAGGCGTCCCAAGTGATCACTTTCGGTTTGGATCCGGCTACCGCCAAGGTCGGCGATATCGCCCGGACGCTCATCGCATCTTCTTCTTCCACGTTGCCGGTGACCCTGACCAGTTCCGATTCCAGAATTGCCACGATCACCAGCGGAAACACGCTGAACATTGTGGGAGCCGGGACGGCCACCATCACAGCCACGCAAACGGGTGATGCCAACTACAACGCTGCCTCGGCACTCACCCAGATTTTGACGGTGGGTAAAGCTGATCAGACGATCAGCGGGTTGGCCGCGACGGATAGCAAGATCTACGGTGGAATATACATGGACTTCGACTTGAGTGTGACCAAGGGTGCATCGACCAGTGCATTGACCTTCACTTCCTCGGATACGAGCGTGGCGACAATTAATCCGAGCGGGTTGGTCAGCATCAAGGGAGCTGGAACGACGACTCTGACGGTCAATCAAGCGGGTGATGCCAACTACAACGCTGCACCGGCAGTCAGCCAGATTTTGACGGTGGGTAAAGCTGATCAGACGATCAGCGGGTTGGCCGCGACGGATAGCAAGACCTACGGTGGAATATACATGGACTTCGACTTGAGTGTGACCAAGGGTGCATCGACCAGCGCATTGAGCTACAGCTCGTCGAACACTGATGTGGCGACAATTCATCCGACAACTGGCTTGGTCCACATTGTGGGAGCTGGGACGACGACTCTCACGGTGAATCAAGCGGGTGATGCCAACTACAACGCTGCACCGGCAGTCACCCAGATTTTGACCGTCACTCAATCTGGCACAACATTTGCCAGTTGGAGTGGGAATGCGGCAGTCACTTCTGAATTGGTCTACAAATATGCCTTTGGTGCAGCGGATAAGAATTCTGCAGAACAGAAAATGACTAGCAGCATTGTGAATGGAAAGCTGAGTCTGACGGCGGTGGTGCGGACGGATGATCGTACGCATCTCGACATCACGCCCAAATCGGCCAGCACTCTGGGAACTTGGAGTGCAACGGATCCAGTCATCTCTGTTATCAATGCAGCCGATCAGACAGGATTGGGAACGGGTTTGGTCCGAAAGGTGTACAGCGTGGAGCGGGGGATCGACAGCAAGCGGTTCCTCAAGCTCGAGGCGGTTTATACTCCGTAAGTCGGGTTAGTTCGGGCTTTGGGGTTTGAGTGAGGAGTTGGAAACTGGTACACGAGATGATGATCTATCGAAATGCACTTCTCTGTTTCTTATTTGTTTTTTCCGTTCAAGTTTTTGCGTCAGCACCCGTGACCGTACGGGTGGAGATGGAGAAACCGATTCGAACGATTCCAGAAGATTTTTGTGGGCTGAGTTATGAAACAAAGATGCTCTTGCCCAACACCAACACGGGCAAACACTACTTCCGCGGAGATAATCTGCCGCTGATCACGGCATTCAAAACGCTGGGGATCAAACATCTGCGGGTAGGAGGGAACACGGCGGAGCGGGCGACGGTCAATATTCCCGACGAGAAGGATATTGATGCACTCTTTGCTTTCGCGAAGGAGGCGGGGGTGAAGGTGATTTACAGTGTGCGGTTGCAGAAGAATACACCAGAGGCGGCGGCGAAAGTGGCCAAGTATGTGAACGAGAAGTATGGGGATCGGCTTTCCTGTTTCATTCTTGGGAATGAGCCGAACAAGGACATGAAGTATGGGGAGTTTTTGGCGGAGTGGAAAAAGTTCCGAGAAGTGATCGTTCGGCCTGAGTATGTTCCGTCGGCCAAGTTTTGTGCACCGACGGCGACCGATCGGAATCCGGACTGGTCGAGGGATATGGCGGGGGACCCTGGGATGAAGGAGATGTTGGCGATGATCGGTCAGCACTATTATCCGGGCGGGGACGGACCGAATGTGAAGGATATCGTGAAAGCGCGGGATGATATGCTTTCTCTTGCTTGGCATCCGAAGTACCAGGCGTTTTACGATCTCTTCGTGCCGGCGGTGCTGAAGAACGGGTTGAAATTCCGAATGAACGAGGGGAGTAGTTTTTCGAAGGGCGGGGCGTTGGGGGCGAGCGATACCTATTCTGCCTCACTTTGGATTTTGGATTATCTGTACTGGTGGGCTCATCACAGTGCGAGCGGTTTAAACTTCCACACGGGGGAGAAGGTGTTGCCGGGGACAGTGGGGCTGGACAAGCCGAACGTGTACACGTCCCTGACCAGTTCGGAGAAGGGGTACACGATTTTACCTCCTGGGTACGGGATCAAGATGTTTGAGTTGGGTGGGCGCGGGGACCTGTTGCCTGTGGAGATGGAGAAGAATAAGGAAAAGGTAAATCTCGTGGCTTACGGGGTGATGGCTCAGGGGAAGGTGCTTTATGTGACTTTGATCAATCGGGAGTACGGATCGAAGGGAAGGGCGGCGGAGGTGGAGATCGAAGTGGGGAAGTCTGTGGAGAAGGCGGAGATGATTACGATGAGTCAGGAGAGTGGGGACATCGCAAAGGTGGATGGGGTGACGGTGGGTGGGACAAAGTTTGGGGAGGATGGAGCGTGGAATGGTGCTTGGCGTTTGTTGACCGGCAAGATTGAGGGTATGAGGGTGAAGATCGAGGTGCTCCCGGCCACGGCGATGGTGGTGAAGTTGCAATGTCGGTAAGAAATCTCGCTTAGGTTCAGGTTGGTTATGTGTGTGTCTACCTAAATACTGGCCAAAGTTGTGGTCTTGATTTGAGAGATTAAGGATTGAAGTTAAAAGGCAGGCATTCCAAGATGCGAATCTGGTGATACATCCACAAGTCACTTTAGGATGGGGTGTGGCGTTGATGCTGTTGGTCGTCCGCGGACCCTGCGTAGCTCAATCTGAATCAAAAAGCGTGGAAGAACGTCTGGAACGGATGGAAGACGCTCTTCTAAAGATTCAAAAGTCCCAAAAGGAGCTTATCGATCTGGCATCCTTTCGGTCCGGAGAAGAAAGAGTCAAAGTTGGAGAGGTGGCGCCCGACTTCAATTTTACAACGTTGAAAGGGCAAGATTTCAGGCTTTCGGATTTTCGCGGGAAATACGTATTGTTGGATTTCTGGGCTGTATGGTGTCAACCCTCGAAAGAGGAAACCCTGTTGCTGAAGTCGGTCCAGCAAAAGTTTTCCGGCAAAACCAATCTGGTCTTCGTTGGACTTTCCCTGGATGACCATTCTGAAAAACCTGCTGATTTCCTGAAAACTGCCGGCATCGAACGTGCTGAGGGATTTTTAGGAAACTGGAACAAGGATATACTCCGGAACGGACCGACGAGGCTTTATGGGGTTAACGCCATCCCTTCGATTTGGCTGATAGGTCCGGATGGCAAAGTCCTAGGAAAAAACCTTCGTGGGGCCGCAGTAGAGAAAGCGATCGAGCAGGCCATGGCGGAGAGTTTAAACCCTTAGGATCGAGCTGTGAATCTACGCAAGGTCTCGAATCATCTTTTAGGGCGTATCTGCTGGACTTTCCTGCTTGTGATCCTTTTGGCTAGTGGTTCGGGATGGGCAGAGGATGGCGCTATCGAAAAACAGTCCGTGGAAGCCCGTTTACAAAGGGTGGAAAAACTGATCCAAGAAATTCAGGAGGATCAGGTGCGAATGCATCAACTGGCCGAAAAGTTAATGGGGCGTACGCAAGGCATGTCACAAGCGACGAAACCTGCTATCCCAAGAAAATGAGCGCTTCCGTTGGTGCAGGTGATCACAGGCGGATTTTGTGGGTACCGCTATCGTTTTGTTCCCGTGGCCAAATCATGGAGTGAGGCGGAGGCTTTCGCCCTTTAGGTGGGGTACAAAGTTTCCTGATGATTAGGCTTGAGGGGGGGTGGATGCTGTTGTCCTGAGGAATTGTGTGTCATGATGTGCGAATTAAGCTCTCTTCACCCACTGTCGTGCTGGTCACATGCTTTATCGGCAGATAAAGCAAAGCCATGAAACAAATTATTCTCATCCCTTGGGCCTTCTTAATTTTCGGCTGGATGACGGGTCTTCAGGCGGAACCAGGCAAAGATTACGACATCTACGGAGGATGGAAGCGGCTGGAGGGAAAAAAGACAGGGTTTTTTCATACAGAAAAGATTTCGGGGAAATGGTGGATTGTTTCGCCTGAGGGGAATGTCTTTTTCAGCAAGGGAGTGAATTCGGTTCATCCCCCGGGAAAAGACAGTTTTTCCGGGCAGGGCGCAGGGCAGGCGGTGGATTGGCTCAAGATCTGGGGAATGAATACAGCAGGGTGTTGGTCGGATCCGGATTTGGCACAAATGAAGATGGTTGTGACGGTACGGCCCAAGACAACCGTGGCGGGGAACAAGAAATTTCCGGATGTTTTTGATCCGGAGTGGAAGATGGCTGTGGAGAAAAACGCACTTAAGGAGTGTTCCCCGTTTCGCAACGATCCATGGATTTTGGGTTACTTCACCGATAACGAGCGCCCTTGGAAGCATGACGATGAGGCAGAGGAGTTTTTGCAGATGTTCCTCGAGATGCCTTCTTCTTCCTGTGGGCATCAGGAGGCCCTCAAGGCAAGGAAGGCGGGGAAGGCTGCCATCGAGGCATTTCGGGATAAGGCCGCGGAGATCTATTTTAAAACAACAGCGGAAGCTTTTCGTAAAGCGGATCCGAATCACATGATTCTGGGTTGTCGGTTTGCAGGCACGCCCCCTCTCCGTGTGGTTAAAAAAATGAAAGGTTGTGCCGACGTGATCAGCTTGAACAACTACGGGGAAAAGCCACCTAGTAGGCTGATTCAAGAGATGAGTGAGGCGGCGGATCTGCCGGTGATGGTAACGGAATTTTCATTCAAGGGGCCTGCTTCTGGGCTGGAGCAGGACGGGTCCGGGCCGGAAAAAAACTCCCAAGAGGAAAGAGCGAGGGGATATGAAAACTATGTCCGCGCCTTGCTTCAGTTGGGCTGTTGCGTGGGGTACCACTGGTTCAAGTGGGGTGAGAATTGGCAGGGGGTTTTACAGGCTAGCGGTGAGCCATTTCCCGAGCTAACGCAGGCTTTCCAGAGGATGAATCGAGAGGTTGAAACTACACGGTAGTTGGAGGTTTTTAAGGTATTGGAACGGAGCGGCTGGCTTTGCCAATTTAGGTCGCCCCCATCAACGGACATTTTGATCCAGCTATTTATTGGACCGTTGGCTTGCTTTAAGATTTAATTTCTTTCGACGATAGCTCTTTTAGAATACTGCTTGTCGATTCTAGTCCTTGACTCAATTTTTATGCTAAAAAGGGCAGTTTGCCGCCAATTTTGATCGTTTATTAGCATCTTAAAATATTATACATCAACTGTTTATAAATGAAAAAGCATTTTTTAATTGGGCTTGTAAAAAACCATTTGCATTTTTCGAAACTTGTAGCAGATTTTCTTTAATGATGAACTCTGCAATCAAGCTAACTATATCCCCAAAGAGGGTGTAGTTTTATTTGAACGGAGTTCTTTTTTAGGAGTCTAAATCATATGAGCAAAAAATTAAATCACTCATCGGCAATTGGAATTTTTCTGATTGGAATTTTGATTAGCTCCATATCAGAGGGATTTTCTCAGACTACGAACTATTTTACTTGGAATAACAGCACGAACTTATGGAGTACGGCTTCCGCATGGAGTCCAACAGGTGGCCCTCAGTCGAGTAGCTCCACAGCCAATACAAATGTTGCTATTTTTGCCGCGACTGGGGCAGGAAATAACACGGCCCTTCTGGGCAGCGATCGAACAGTCTATGGGTTGATTTTTACGAATGGAGCCAACGCCTACACGCTTGGCAGCGTGGCTACTGCCAAACAATTGGACATTATGAACAACATTGGGCTCCAGAATGTCTCGGGTCAAAACCAAATTTTTAATTTATCTGTAGCTAATAACGGAACTGGGGGGGTTTGGAACAATAGCGCTGGTTCAACAACAACTTTTAACAATGGCTTAAATCTTACTACTGCTGGTAGCACCGCCAGCCGTACGCTGACCTTGAGTGGGGCGGGAACCTGGAACGTGGCCTCCACAATAGCGAATGGGGGAACTGCGACAGCAGGTGCGGTGACAGTGACCGCAACGGGCACAACTATCCTTTCAGGCAACAATACGTATGATGGCCTGACCACGATGAATGCCGCGGGCGGAACGTTGACCTTGAGCGGAAATAATTCAGGGGCAGCAGGTGGGGTGACCTTGACTACGGGAACTTTGAACCTCAACAACGCCAACGCCTTGGGCACAGGCTTGCTAACTTTGGGAGCTACCACTGGTTCTTCGATTGGTAGTAGCATCATAAACAACACGTCAGGCGGTGCTCTAACTTACCTAGGGCTTAGCGGGGTGGTATGGTCCGGGGTCACTCCTGCAGCCATTCAATTTGGCACAGGGGCTAGCACTAGTGCCAACAATATGGACTTTGGGAGTGGATTAGTCACTGCAACTACATCTAGGGCCATGAACATTGCTGGCACTGGTGTCACAGTATCAATGGGAACTTTGAATGTGACTGGAGTATCCAATGGCTACACATTCACATTCGATGGTTCAGGTAACACTATTGATTTAGATGGTTGGAAGATCGGCGCGGCTGCTTCCCCAACTCAAAATGTCGTACATCAAATTAAAGGCTCGGCTAATGTGACTTTAGGTCTGATTGAAAATGGTACAGCTGGATTTGTAAATGGTGCTGAATTTAACAGTGATGGTGTAACCAGATTGACTGGCAACAATACTTATACAGGTACTACTACGTACCTAAATGGTACCAATATTGTATCCGGCAACAATAGTGCTGCAGTAGGTAATGTCTCAATCGGTGGTACCTCAGGCAGTTCTAAGACGCCTGTTGTGAGATTGAATAACGTGAATGCTATTTCTTCAGCCAGCGGTATTAGTGGTTCCTCTAGTTCGGCAACAGGCGGGACAATGGATTTCAATGCTGCTACTGCATACACATTGAACAGCTACAATGGTGGCAATATGATATTCACTAATTCGTTTGGGCAGGCCTCTGTGGTCACTTTCACCAATGCCTCAAGTTTATTGACTTCCTCTGCTGGGAGTAGTGGCGGGAGGTCACTCCAGAACAATTCTTCCAATTTAAAAATTGTTTTCGATGGCAATTTAGACATTGGCTCGAGCCAAACTGACACCGTCAACACCATGGGTGGAGTAGGAGATTTCGTAGTCAAAGGTAACATATTTAGCACTACAGTCGGTTCTGTGAGAGGTTTGAGCAAAACAGGTGCAGGACTTTTGGAAATGAGGGGAGCCAACAACAGTTACAATGGCGATACAACGATATGGAACGGTACGTTATCGGTTACGAATGGGGCGCTCCTTTCTGGGAGTACTGTGAAACTAAACTCTGGCACATTGAATGTGGACGGAACGGTTGGTGCAGTGGTGCAGACGAATGGTACGTATAATTTGAGAGGGACAGCAGGTGCTCTAACCTTATCGGGAGGAGCCGCAACAGTGTTTAGCGGAGGAACCCTAGGGAATACAACAGTGACAAATACTGGCTCCTTGTTAGTAGTAAATGGTACCGCTGGTAACGTGCAGGTGGATAATGGTGGTAGTTTGGGTGGGTCGGGGACCGTCGGAGCGGTGACACTTGCAAGTGGTTCTTTTCTAAAGCCTGGAAATAGCCCCGGGCTCTTGACGGCAGCCTCCTCCAGTTGGGCGGCAGGCGCCACCTATAATTGGGAAATCGATCAGGCAAGCGGTGGCACAGCTGGAGTAAACTGGGACTTGTTCTCTGTGACTGGAAACCTTGATCTGAGCGCTCTCTCTTCCACAGCCCAAATGAACTTGGTGCTGAACAGTCTTCCGTCGATGGACGATTACACCACCACGGACCAGTATAGTTGGGTCTTTGCGGAAGCAGGTTCACTGTTGGGTACTGGTGGTACTGCTTTGACCGCTGGCACGAATGTGACAGATCTCTTCAATATTACTGCTGCAGGATTCAATGGCGGAACAGGACCCGCGAACGGATGGAAAGTTGAGGTTGGATCAACAGGAACTACCCTCAACTTGATGGCCATTCCTGAGCCTTCCTCGGCTTCCATGCTGGGCTTGGGATTGGCTGGACTTGTTATTACCCGTCTTGTGCGCCGCAAGAGCAGTTAGTTCTAATCTAGGCGGCGGGTTTCCAGTTTGTGGGTTAGACCACAAACGTTTATATTTATTTTTGTGATCCGAAGTTTCCTCTTAAATCTTCTGGTCTCTTTCTTGATTGTAGATTTTGGATGGGCTGAGATGAATATTCCTAGCCCTGTTCTCCCGCAAGATACGAATGAAGTCACTCCATTAACCTTGCCTAGTGCTGAATCCTCAGTTTTTAAAAAGGTAGGGGATGTGGAGTTACGGCTTCATGTAGTAAAACCGAAGGATTGGAAAGCCAGCGACAAGAGGGCCTGTCTGGTAACTTTCTTTGGGGGAGGATGGACCAGTGGGACGCCGGCTAGGAGTATTACCTATGCGAAGTGGGCGGCGAAATATGGTCTGGTGGGAGTGGCTCCCGACTATCGAACTCGAAAACGGTTTGATGCTAAGCCAGAGGATTGCGTCGCCGACGGACGTGCGGCGGTGCGTTGGATTCAGGATCACGCGGCAGAGTTGGGCGTCGATCCGGCGAAGATTGTGGTACAGGGCTCTTCAGCGGGAGGTCATGTGGCGGCTTGGACAGCGATTCCGGATCCC
>Ga0114967_10001991_pt1 | contig 17145 bp, 8 predicted proteins | sample M_130628_MF_Meta_FD_92639 | JGI IMG/M metagenome (GOLD analysis project Ga0114967, IMG submission 92639) | Freshwater microbial communities from Lake Montjoie, Canada to study carbon cycling - M_130628_MF_MetaG | ecosystem: Environmental > Aquatic > Freshwater > Lake | place: Lake Montjoie... | reverse complement strand
GAGATGGTTATGGATTGGGGAGATTGTGTAAAAAAAGAATGAACCATGAAAAATCACTCTAAATGTCTTAAATGATTTGTTTTATTAGTTTCTTAAAACAATTCGAAACATCAACTTCATTTGGGATTGGCCTATAGGCGTAAGCGGAAAGTTCTGTTTGATAGGTGAATTTTAATTGAGCCCAAAGTTTGTCAAAATCATTCACCAACGGTGAGTCGATAATTTGTTTGGATTGCCATCCCATAGGTTCATCGAATATTTGACGGTCATGCTGTATTATCTCTTCAAATCGGTGTTTAAAAGATTGAGAGATAACAAATAAAGCACAATCAGTTTTATTCATCAAATAATACAGATCATAAAAATGTCTGATTTTTTGAGATACGCTATCGATTGGATTTGGATTAAAAGAAAAGCGAATTAATGAAACTAGTTTCTCCAGTAAGGTTTGTTCCTCACTTAAAACATTCACCTCAAATGGATTTAAATCGAATTGATTTATATACGTTTCGTAACCAGTTTGAATTAAAAAGTCATAAACCATACTTTTTATAGTTAAACGTTTATAAGGGAATGGGTTGGCAAATGAATTAATTTCTACAATCAAGTTATTGCCTAAATTAATTTTATTGATTGATGGATATTCAAAAACAGATTTCCTAAATCGCGACCCTTTACTTGTAATTCCAGTGACTGAAACTTCATTTAATCCATTAGTAATTTCTTTTTCGAGAGTTCGAATAATAGTTCTCACTTGATTTCCAGATGAACTTCCATCATTAATGATTGCCAAATCTACATCTTCAGAAAACCTTTCGATTAAGTTATATCCCTTGGATAGAGACGTCCCGCCCTTAAAAACGGAAATGTCGCAGAATTTACTCCTTGAAAGTTTACACAATACCAAGGTTATCCAATAATCTTTTTCAACAAACTCAAATTTGATGTTTAAATGCTGTGCTGCTGCTCTTATCGTGTCTGAAAACAACTTTGAATCTTGGTGTAACTTCATATTATGTTCCATTTTTCTGCGTTGGACAAAACTGAGCTGACACCTGCTATTTTATACTTGGAAATAGAGTTCAATGAGTTATAAAGCGCTTCCGTTTTTGTTGCTTCTAACTCATCTAGCATGGCCCCTAACAATGCTCGTGTAACAGGAGGATATTTATTTGCCAAACGCATGATCAATAAAAGATCCTTTTCTTTTAACTTTTTCAAAATGGCAATAAATCGAATACAAGAATTTGATGAAGTAGTATCTGGTATCTTTTTAATGTAGCGGACTGCATCCAATATTTGCAACAATGGAATATTTTCCAGTGTGATAATGTTTTTCTGTTTTATAAAAGCAATTGTATACTGATCTCTTTTGAAACTGGGTCTAATCTCATTCCTCCCAATCTGTATAGTATTACTTACTTGCGTTGTTAATCCCAATTGATTGTAAATGCTATAACCTGTAAGATATCCATTGATTTTTCCTTTCTCCTCCAGCAAATCTTTTACAATTTGTTTTTGATTAGGAAGCAGATCTCCAAACGATGTTGTTTCTGGCTTGTAGTATTTTCCTTTAGAAAGTTTGGCTATTTTTCCAGATGAAGCCATTCGATTGAGGGCTTTAATTAGCGCTTGCTTCTGACTCACCTCAGCCTTAAAGTCTAAATAGGTGAACACATATCCTTTCGGAAACCTGTCTATAATAAATGCTATGTAATCAGTTGTTTTCAATCTAAATAATTAAATGCAAATATAAATAAAATGTCCAGTTTTTTACGAAATAAACTGGACAATCATTTAGATTAAATTAAACTTAACATATCAAACTTATGCCTCAGCTAAGGAAACTAAGCCAATAAAGGGCTTTAATACAATTAAAGTAATAAAAAATCCGATTGGGGTTATAGGGTAAAAAAAGCCCCAAACCTATGTGGAATGGGGCTTTGAGTTGAATTTGTGACCTCGTCGGGATTCAAACCTGAAACCTCTACAGCCGTAATGTAGTGCTCTATTCAATTGAGCTACGAAGCCTTGTGCTTGGAGACATCATCTCGTTTGCGTTTGCAAAGGTACTACTTTTTTCTTTCTCACAGAAAATTTGACTCCTTTTTTTTTCGAAATTCTTAATTTTGTCCCTTTTAAGAATTGAACAAACAATTTCAATAATTATTCTATCTCGGCGCTAATTCCTCGGTCTAGTAAAGCAACACACATCGCTTCCAACTTCTCGTATTCGCCGCGTTTTACTTGGCATTTTCCCTTGTAATGAATGATGTATGTGCATTGTTCGGCTTGCTCAACTTCATGTTTGCAAACGCTTATCAATGAATTAATCACGTGGTCAAATGTATTGACATCGTCGTTATACACAATTAAATCTTTGTGTTCTACCAATTCTTCTAAAACCGAATGTTTGGTCGCATATCCTGTTTCTGTCATAATCACTAAATCTTACCACAAAGTTAATCTTTTCAATTATTTTTGGAAAGTATAGAGAAGAATTTAGAAACAATTTATCTGAATTTTCACCTGATTTTTGAATAAAATCTAATTCTTAAGCAAATCCACAAAACCCAATTCTGTCATTTGCTTCAATATTCTTTCAAAAACCGCCTGATCTTTGATACCAAAAATTCGAATTTGAACTTTATTCTCCTCAAAGAAAATTTCTCGCTGGTGGCCCAATCTGATTAACCAATCTCCTACTTCAGCTGCAATTTGTTTGCTCGGATAATTTGCCTTAATTTCCAAAGTACCTGCTGGCGTCAATGTATCATTTTTACTGATAAAAACTGTATCAACAGCCGTTCTAAAAGTGTAAATCTGAGGCATAAAATTCATATTTTTATAAATAATCGATTTTACTTTTTTATCCGTTTCATCAAAGAAAAACTGACCGCTTTCATTGTATTTACTCAAAACATCTTTCGGGAAATTTTCATAAGTCTCTTTCGAAATCAATTGCAGGCGCATGGTTTTTTTGTCCTCGTTTTTTGCCTGTTGAGTCAATGTTCTTTGTGTCTCTTTCGCAATTTGCTGGATTTTTTCTGGCGCTATGATTTTATTGCTATTCGTTTCCGCTTGCTCTAAAATCGCATTTCCTAATCGAGCCAATAACTTTTTCGCTTCATCTAAACTGATTCTTTCGCCTTTGTAATATGCTGTAATATATGCATCTGTAATTCCTTTTGCAATCGCTTCTTGTTTCTTCGGTTGCGCACCTTCCACATTTTGAAAAATCCCTGCTGAATAGCGAATTTGTCCATTCGGAAGTCGTTTCGTAATCAAAGGTTCCATGTTTTTGATTTGCGATGCCGGCACTGGAGTATTGTAAACTCCTACTTGAACGGTGAAAAATAAGCCCAATCTCGTTTCTACAGCTATTGCTTTCACAGCGCCTGGTGCTTCGTTGTAGGCTCCCAAATTATTCGCACTTGGCATACTGCGTTTTGTGGAATCTCTAGGTGACATTTCAGCCACATTTATAGCCACTTCCGCTATCACTTCTGCAACTTTCCTTGAGACGCAACGACCACTTTCTTCCAATTGACGCGCTTCAAACATCGGGATTCTCACGCCGTCGCAATATGCAACAGGAAATGCATCCGTGTAACCTAATTCTTGAATTTTTGTTCTCGCATCCAAAACTGAATTTCTACTGTCAAAATATCCAGCCATGTAACGTGTAATCCCACTTTCTAATTTCTCGCCTGAAACAGGATTAAATTCTCTGAATAATTCCTCTTTTATCGGTTTTGCAAAAGCGCCGACTTGAACTCGGTAAACCAATCCTGCTGGCAAACCAACACCTATTGGAATGGCTGATTTCATTGGCGCAACTTTTGGTTCTGCTGCTATTTCAAATCCGTTTGAGGGAATGGAAATAGCAGGCGCAGCAACTACCAATTCAGTGATCGGCTCCACTCCTCTCGCAATCAAATTTTGTAATTTCATTGAATTTGGCGAACCATTTATTTCTTTCTGAATCTCTTGTTTTTGAACTGTATATGCTTTCTTATCTGCTTCAATTGACTTGTTTACTGAGACAATTTTCTTATTATTTGCTTCAATTGTTTTCTGATTGGCAAATATTTTAAGTTCTAAATCTGACAGCATAAGCAACCTATTTTCTTGCATTAATTGTTCCACTTGCTTTTCCTGAGATTCAATTTTTGCCTTCAAAACATTGGATTCCCCAACTAATTTAGAAATCGTTTTGAATTCTTCAGAACTGGCAATTTTTAGTTCTTCTGCATAGGTAATATTTTCATTGATTGCAGTTTCCTTGTAAACTACAGCAGGCTTTTCGTTGCGTTTTTCTAATTCCTGATCGATTGAATTAATGGTATTTTGAACTTCAACCAAAGCAGCTTGTTTTTCAGCCAAAGTGATTTTCAATTTTTTTGCTTTTCGACGGTTTGAATTCTCAATATCTGCGTTCAATTTCTCTATTTCTGACGAAAGTTCTCCAAATTCAATACTTGCTTTTCTCCTTCTATTCTCTAAATCTTTCGCAGATTCTAAATTATAAATCGAAACCGTAGGATTGTCTTTTTGCAAGGCTTTCACCGATTTTTGCATTGCAACATCAATATTCTGAGCAGTTAAATTGGAAGAAATTGACGCTCCAACACCCGCATTTTCAATTCTTTTTTGAGACGCATCAATCAATTCATTCAATACCTGATTTTCGGCTTCTAAAGTTGGATCTGATTTTTTAGCCAATGATTTTTCATTCTTTTCAATTTTTGCCTTCAACAGTTCTTGCGAAGTTTTCTCTCTTGCAATTAATTGATTTTGCTTATCATCGCCTTCACTATTCTCGATTTTTTGAATATCTAAAGCATAATTTTTATCCGTTTTTTCAAACAATATTGAAGGTTTAATATTGTTTTTTTCATCAGCTGCCAATAATTGCTTCGATTCATCAACGCGGTTTTGACTTTGCTCTTTTGAAAACAACAACTGCTCTTTTTTCTCCACTGATTTTTCATCCAATGGATTTATTGCTAAAATCTTATCGGCATTCTTAATTTCTTCATCCAAGACTTTCTGCAACTTCACTTCCTCTTGAATCAATTTACCTTGCTTTTCAGCTGGTGAAAGTAAATTGTTACTTTCAATGGATTTAATATTTTGCGTGTAATCTGGTTTTACCAAATCGTTAATTTCAGTTGTATCGGTGCTTAATTTTGTTTTTACTGGTTCAATTTTTACAATATCAGATTGACTATCCGGAACAGGATTTGTAGCCGCTGGATCCAATGAAGCAATTGCCAGAGCGCGGTTATCGATATTTTCAGCAACGCCTTTTTTGAGATTTTGCATCGTCTTCAATTGCGTTTTCAATGATTGATCCGCTGGCTTCGCTTTGATTTCATCTTCCAAATCGAAAATTTGCTCCGTAATGATTTGCTCAAATTCCAACTCTTCATTTTGGGCCATTTTCATCTGTTCCAAAGCACTCAATTCTTCATTTTTAGAAATTTCAACCAATCTTTTTTCCAAATTCGGTTTCAATACTTTGACAATTTCATCTGTTGATAACTCTTTTTCCTCAACTGTTTCATTTGCAGTTTCAATATCTATTTGTCTGTCAACAATTCGATTATCCACTTGTTCCTTGGTTGCTTTTAAAGATTCCAATTTTGCTTTTGCAGCTGCATCTGAAGGATTTTGGGTCAATTTCTTTTCAGTTGTTTGAATTTCCTTATCCACTTGCGTCTGCAAAGCCAAATCTTCTTTTTGAGATAAATCTAATTTTTCTTCTGGTGATAATTTTGGGTCATTTTCAATTGAAGTCAATTTTTCATTGTGCTTTGGACTAATTTCTACCAAAACATCAACCTTATTATCAGCAACATCATTTGTTTTTGGTCCATCTGAATTTTGACCCAAACTGGCAACTGCTGGATTTTTCTCCAACTCCGTTTTTTGCAGCAAAACATAAGATTTTAAAGTCTTATAATTCTGATTTTCTGATTTCTCCAAGGTTGTTCTCACTTCAGAAATTGTAATTGCTTTTGATGGAAAAGTACCTTGTTCCACATTTTGAATAAAAGCCAAATCCTCTTCTTTTCGCGTTGCTTGGCCTTCAATTCTTGCCACTTTCTTCTCCAAAGATTGAATTTCTTGTGTCATCAAATTCAATTCATTTTGCTTGCCATCAATGCTCGATTGAATTCCTGGTTTGTCTTTTGATTTTGCCGAGTTGAGTTTATTGGTCAATCCAGACACTTCGTTTTTAAGCTGACTTTCAGTTGATTTGTAATTATTCAACGTTTTTTGAACACCCTCTTTTTCTGTTTGAATCTTTACTAAATCAGCACTCAATTGAGCGGCAGGTAAAAAACCATTGTCTTTTAATAGGGTTAAAATCTGTGTTAAATTGTCGCTTAAAACCCTAATTATTTCAGCATCGTTTGAAACTTCTAAAAGTGGCGTTTCCACTTGTTTGGCCATATTCGCTTCACCGCTCGCATCTTTAATCGGTTTTGCCAAAGAATCAGCGAACTTGATTAATTTCTGATTGTTGTATTCCAAATTGGTAATCGCCTTCGACAATTGATCTGATTCTTGTAAAATTCTGTATTGACCTTTGGGATCTTTTACCAAATTTGTTTCGCCGACTTTGATTTTGAATTCTTCTTGTTTCTTTTTTATTTCAGTAGTATTTGAAACCACTTTCGCCAATGATTTTTGCTGTAATTCCTCCAAACTTTTAGCCTGTACATATTGTATTTGCAAAATTCCACCAACTTTGTCCTTGGCTTCCATCGGCGAAAATTTTTCCATTCCCAATTTTTTCAAAACTTCATAAGAACCAACAGGAGCTTCAAAAGCTTTTAAATCAAATTGACTAGAATTTTCGTTAAGTTCTGCTTTTTTCTGTAACAATTCCACCATTATCACATCCGCATTTTCAACATTTTCTCCAAATAAATCAATCACTTTCACCTGTTCTTTGGAATTTTCAGAAAGGTGAGAAATCAATTGTTTCAATGGTTTAAATTCAGTTAAAACAGGAATATTTACCGTCGCTTTGAAAACTTGTGGACTGCCATTAATCCGAATTGAATATTCATACTTCCCTCCTTTTGGCAATGAAATCAAATATCCACCCTCTTTGTCTGAATAAAATGTTCCGATATTTCTTCCTGATGCCACATCAGCAACTTCTATGTTAAACTTTTTGTTTTCAGGATGAACTGTTGATTTAAAGCTTCCTTTCACAGCAGCAATTGGCGCACTGATGCGTTGCACCCGAACTTTATAGACCTGAATTTTTCCATCTAAACTTTGTCTTGAAGATGCAAACCAAGCATTTTCCCCCAATGAATCAACGATGTAAAACAAATCATTATCGGCTGAAGAAATAGCAAAATCTAAATTTTCTACTTGACCGAAAATCCCAGTTTTTGCATTGTATTTGCATTTGAAAACATCGTAACCACCCATACTATTGTGGCCTTTGGAACTGAAATACAAATATTCTCCATTTGGATCCATGTAAGGGAAGTCTTCGTCGTATTTTGTGTTGATTTCTCCTGACACCAATTCTGGTTTACTCCAACCGTTGCCTAATTTTCTTTTGACATAAATCTGTTTTCCATTTGCTTCATTTTCGCCATAACTGGCAAAGAATACTTGTTTCGCATTTGGCGGAAAATGAATTATTGGCGTATAATTTTTCTTCTTGTCGATTTTACTTTGATCTGCAGTTGAAACGAGAATATCTCCGCCAAAATCTTTCAAATCATATAACTTATAAAACTCGGAATAAGCGTATTCTTTTTTCTCTAAAACGACGATATCTGTCAATTTTTTGAGCAATTTTCGCCCATTTTGACACATTTCAATTTGTCTATCAACGTCTAATTCTGGATTGAGTTTACCAGCAGATTTATTTTTGTAAGAATTGTAAAATTTAATCGCTTCTTCAAACTGATAATTCAAATGAAAAGCTTTTCCCATGTAATAGAAAGCTTCATTATCTACATTTCCAGCGGAAGTGGCAAATTGCAGGTATTTGATGGCATCTTGTTTTTTTCGTCCGTTGAAAACCAAACAAGTACCGTATTTATAATTGTATTCGGCACTTCGAGGTTGCAACGCTAAAAGTTGCAGAAAAGCAGGTGTGGCGGCAACATAATCCTGATTTTGGAATTGAATATCGGCTTTAGACCTTAGTTGCGCTTCACTTTCTTGGGCAAAAACAGAAAATGATCCCCAAAGAGAAATCAATAACAACAAGCTATTTAAATGTTTTTGCACGCAGTAATCGAAACTATTTATGCTTAATACTTAATTATTATAAGCCTAATACGGTTACTTCTTGAAAAGGTTCATTTTGCTTTCTTCTCCCTTCACTAAACGTAAGATATTTTTCTTATGCGTCAAAACAACGACTGAGCCAAGCAAAATAGAGAAACCTCTTAACCAAATAGAATCAACATGAAATAAGAAAATAATCAATAACGGAAATGAAATTGCTGTAGCAATTGCACCTAGTGAAACATATTTCGACAAGATAAAAACAATTAAAAATACACCCAAGCAAATTCCCGCTGCGGGAGGATGAAGTCCTATTATTATACCTAAAGAAGTTGCAACCCCTTTTCCGCCTTTAAAATTGGCGAATAAAGGAAAAACATGTCCTAAAATTGCTAAAATTGCAGTCAGTAGTTGAATCTGAATCAGTCGCTGATAATCAATGGTATCATGTAAAAAAAAATAAGGCAACAAAACAGCTGTAGCGCCTTTTAAAACATCTATCACAAGAACAACTTTACCAGGTTTTTTACCAAGAACGCGGAAAGTATTGGTTGCGCCTGCATTTTTACTTCCATGCTCTCTGACATCAATACCATAGTAACTTTTTCCCACCCAAACAGAGGTTGGAATTGATCCTAATAAATAAGCTATAAAACCAAAAAGTATAAAATCCATGTGTGCAAATTACTCAAATAATCGCATAAATATACTTAACAAAGCGCTATTTGTTGAAGATTCGTATTTAAAATTCTTCACTTTGCGTTTGTCTTCCTTCATTGTCGCGATTGAAGCTTCCAACTCTTTATCAGTTGTGTAAATTTGCAACAAACCATCTTTTTTAATCATTCCATAATCTAAATAATAATCTGAACCGCCAGGAATACTCATCAACAATCCAAATTTATCACCACTCGGATTTTCAGAGTAAACTTGTTTGAAAAATGCTTTCACCGGCACATATTTGAATATTGGTTTATTGTAGATATTCACAATAGCCGCTGATTCTGTATTTGTAATCAAACCACTCATTTGACCCTCAAAATTATTGTAAGATGACAAACGAATTCCAGTAATCACAATGCCTGTTTCCATTTCTTTTGGCAAATTTTTCACCTCATTTTTTTGGATATAATCATTTTTAATTTGATCAGCAGTTTTGGCATCTTTCCATTCTGTGATTGCTTGCATCATTGTATTTGAACCAAAATCCAATTGTTTCAAACCTTCAATTGCAATTATTTTTGACGCAACTTTCTCCATTTGTCCTTTATCAAGCGGAAGATTGTAGCGCGCAGTAATATTCAAATCTGTCATCCCAGTTCCTTGATCGTAACTTGCTGTTCCAATTGCATCAACAGAAATATCACCATAATCCATTCCTAAATTAATTTTGCCATCTCCCGACATCGAACAAGTTTCAGTGTTCAATGCAATAAAATTTCCTTTGGCTTTTCTATTGATTAATTTATCAGCCGTACCAATTTGAAATTCTTTTGAATCGAAATCATATTGCAACAATCCACTTGCAGTAATCAAAATTGGATCATTGGCCGATGTCAATTTCGACAAAAATGTTGGATACAAACGAACGCTATCTGGAGCGCGGGAATCCCTCCAAACAATTCCTGCGGAAATAGCCAATCCATCTAAAGTCTTCATGGTTTCAGACACAGGAATTTGGATGTTTTTAGGATCGATTTTGGATGTAAATGCCATCCAGCTGCGCGGAAATTTTTCACAAGAATGGCTAATTCTAGTTGCTCCACTGAAAGTAATGGAAGGCGATGCGGCAAAAATATTAATTTCACCATAATAGTCAAATTGATTGCTCAACTTGAAGTTTGATTCGCTCGAAATCTTACCTGTCGCTATTGTTTGGTAAGTTTCATCCAATCCGATTTTATCCATGCGCACAATTGTGACTGCGCTATCAGCATCGATGTATGGATAATCTCCCTCAGCGGTGTATGCTCGTCTAGCCGTAATTACTGTGTTTGCCTTGGTGAATTTGTGGTACTTAGTAATATAATTCGCTACAATTGCAGAATTCAACAAAGGATCCATTTTCGCCTTTTTGCGAATGATTACCTTCAAACTATCTGGAAAAACACGCGCATCTGCTACATCAATATATTCAACTTCAGAACAATAAATCGTTTTTTCTCTACTACTAAAAACCGCTTTGGGAGCTCTAAATTGCAAAGAATCTTGATCTGGATGGACCGAAAAGAAATTCGATTTTGCAATATCCATGTTGGATTCAATGTTGATGTCTTTCTGACCAGACTGAGCCAATTCAATTTCCTCTTTGTCCATGAACCACGTGAACATGTCCATTTTACAAACATATTGATTTACAGGAAATTCAACCGTTGATTCACCAGTATTAGATTTGAAAATACCTTTTTTCTCCGCAAAAGAAATGTGTGCTTTAACGTTTTCAGTTTTGAATGACAACGCACCTTCACCTTCCTCAACATTGGTGTTTTTAAGGTTAAAAACGGAGGTGTCTGCATCAATATCCCATCTTTTGTAGCTAAACAAATCAGATTGAATATTCGCTTGTTTTAAATTCATAATTCCACTACCTTCCATTCCGTTTGGTCTCAATACTGCCAATCCTTTCAGTTTTGCTTGCTCTTTCATGAAAATCAAAGGATTTTTATCCGTTGAAGCTGCTTTCAATAAATTTCCCTTCGGAAGATATGTAATGTAGGCAACTTCGCAGGTAACATCGGGGAATTGAACTTCAACATCACTTGGTCTGTTTATAAAATTGGCATAACCAACGGTGGAATCTGGTAAAAATGTAAAAGCTTCTGAAATGGAAGTCGACAAGATGAAATCAATTTTCCCATTTCCTTGTAAACCATTATTTGAAAGTACAATTTTATTCGAATATTTCGATTTTGTCGAATAGAAATCATAACCCGTTTCAGGTGCTTTTGTTGCAAATCCGAATGAATAATCTTGCATGATTTTCAATTCCTCAGCAAACTTGGGGAAAATTCCTGACGATGTCAATTCACCCTTCAATTTTAAGGTTTTTTCCTTGAAATTATCCAAACTATCTCTAGTAAATGGCGCTACTGTAAAGTAAAAACGGGCACTGTCATAAGCACCTTTGTAGATCGATTTATCGTTATAATATACTTTGCAAGGTTGCGAAACAATCAACTTAGGGTAGTCACCAATCTTGCTGTTGTTTCCTGAGCGATTTGATGGAGCATCTACCAAAATTTCACCTACAATTTTAGTCAAGGCACTGCCCATCATGATATTGTCTTTCCCATCTTTTTCTGAAAGTGGCCTCACATTAAACACCGCATATTCAGTTTCAATCAAATTTATCTTATTCGTTTCATAAACGTAATTCGCATTGACGGATTTGACCTCAATCTTTCCGGAGTTGATCCAACCACTAAAAGTAAAATTTCTATCTTTCTTAATCGAAATTTTACTTCCTTCAGGAAAAACAGCCACATTTTGAGGCTCTGAAATCCTTACTTGATCTACTGCATCTAATAAAATTGTGTGATTTACTAAACTTATTGTACCAAAGTTTTTCATCACTCTTCTTCGCAGATTTTCCGCTTTGTAGGTCGAATCTCTTAAACGCAAAGACCTGTTTTTTTGAATTTGTTCAGGTGAAAATTCAGCAGGCATTGATTTAGTTCTCAAATCAGAATTGAAACTCAAATTGTCGAAATCTTTTTTTCCAGAACGAGAATTAATAAAATTTAATGTTTTATCGTTTATATAAACCATTTTCGATTCAGTATCATAACTTATGAATCCTAATCCACTCAATTGCAACATCAAAGTTTTTGCTTGTTCAATTGTTTTACCCAAAGCAGTAGCCAATTTTCCTTCGTTGATTACATATTCATCGTATTTATAACAATAATTTGAAATCGCAACCAATGGATGCACGGTTTCCAGACCTTGCAATTGGTCATACAATCTCGAATCATAAAAATTCTTTGATTCTAATCGAATAATTCTTTGTTCTTGTCCAACTTCTAGTCCAAAAGTCAAGGACAAATCTTCTGTTCCTTTGACCCAAGAAATTTTCGGTACATACATGTCTAAAGAATGGTAAGTGTCAGAAAATGGCGATTGTGCGATTCCAGTTTTTCCACGAATCAAATCAAAAGTTTTGGTGTCTTTTTCATAAATAAACTCAACACCCGGGTGATAAATGGAATCTTTGCCGGCAAAATAAACTGAAACTTGACTTGGGAACGAAGAAATTCTTTTCGGGCTTACAATAACCGTTTGCGTATTTACTTTAATAAATGGCTTTCCTGCACTAAAAACAATCAATTGAGCTGGCACCGCAACTGTTCCTACACCAATAAAATCAGCACCTCGCAAGGAAAAACCACCTGAATAATCGATGTCTTCAGATATGTTTTTTATGTTCAATCTTCTATCAAAAGAGGTAAATTGTGGATAAACTTTGTCTTCCTCCCTAGGAATATTAAAAGCCCTTTCTTTCAATTGTCCAACGATTGGTTTTTCGAAATAAGGAGTGGTCAATATCGCTGTATCAGCGTTCAAATTCGAAGATTTCATGCTGATTGAATAGGATTTCAAAGTCGCGAAAGTTTTATCTTTCGGCAATCCAACTTTTTGCCAATTGATAACTCCTCCTTTTCCATCCCAGTCTTTTGCAATAGGATAGAATGTTCCCTCACAACCTCTTACAACAATGCTGTCAATGTACGGATTCTTTGCCTTATCTTTTCCTTCGCTGTCAACAACACACATTAATTTACCACCTTCAAATTTAATGAAAGGTTTGTCAGTATAACTAAAGGTATAAGTTCCACCTTTGTAAAACCATTTAAAATTAGATGATTCTGTCAATTTACTTTCAGAGAAAAATCCTGCGGAAAAATCAATAAAATCTTTGAATTTACTGACATTTTTAGCATCCAGCATTTTATCAACCGAACTGTGCCATGCGGAGTAACTTGCACTACTTTGTTTGGCTTTGATGAAGGAATAAACTGAAAAAATATAATTAAACGTTTCAGGATAAAATTTCAGTTTTTTGACTTCCATTAAATTACAAGTTTCGACCATTTTTTCAAAATAATTGTCCGGAAAATCTTTTGTTTCCAACAACATTGGTTCTAACTGTTTATTGATGAAATTCATATCTTTAGCAGTTGCTGCCGAAGAAATTAAATTCTTGAATTCTTTGACAAATTTCTCTCTGTTGTTGAGAAAAGTTTGCGCATTCAAATTGATTGAGAAAAACAAAAAAGTTACCGCAAAGATTGCTTTCATTCCTTGATTCAACATCTTAAAAAACTTGTTTTTATTGCTTTTTGGCGAAATTATTTTTCTCATTTTGAAAATTTTAAATATATTTAGTAAGCTACTTTTCTTAATTCTTGGTTAAAATCAAGGCTGCCCAAGTTTCTTTGTTCAAAACCTTTTGCAATGTGAGGTTTTCATTTTTTGCTGCTTCGACAATCTCATTTACATCAGTTTCAAAAAAACCACTCAACATTAACATTCCGCCTGATAAAAGTGAATTTGAATATTGATTTAAATGACTTTTTAATATGTTTTTATTGATATTTGCTAAAATTAAATCAAAAGTTTTTCCTGCAATTAAATCAATATCACCATGCAAGGCAATGATTCCTTTTGCGCCATTGCGTGTTGCGTTTGCTTTGGTGTTTTCAACAGACCAATCTTCAATGTCGATGGCTAAAATATTTTCCGCCCCCAATTTTTCGGCTAAAATTGCTAAAACCCCAGTTCCTGTGCCCATGTCAAGCACATTTTTTGGAACTTTAGATAAATCCAACAGTGCTTTCGACATCATCCAAGTCGTTTGGTGATGACCAGTACCAAAAGACATTTGCGGTTGAATTTCAACAATAATTCCTTTCGCTTTGGTTTTATCATGAAAAGGAGCCAAAATCGTCATGCGGTCTTCAATTTCTACTGGTTGAAAATCAGCTTCCCAAAGTGCATTCCAATTTTGTTGCGGAATAATTTTTGATTCAAAATCCAATTGAAATTCATCACTTGAATGACCTAAAATCGATTCCTGAATGGCGTTTGCAATGTCAATTTCAGTAACTTGAGCGTATGCCAGGACACCGTTTTCAGTATCTACAAAGCTTTCAAAACCAAGTTCGGCCAACTGAGAAACTAAGATTTCAGCCCAAGGATCTCTTGGTTGAATATTGACTGTTAATTCTAAATAATCCATCAAAAGGAATTTGCAATATGTAAAAAATCATTTGCTTTCAGCGCTGCGCCACCAATCAATCCTCCGTCCACATTTTTGCATGCAAATAACTCAGAAGCATTGGAAGCGTTACAACTTCCACCATATAAAATTGAAATTTTTTCAGCGGTATTTTTACCGTATTGCTTTTCGATAAAACCACGAATCGTGGCATGCATCGCTTCCGCTTGTTCAGTGCTTGCCGTTTTTCCTGTGCCAATGGCCCAAATCGGTTCATAAGCAATCACAATACTTTCAATTGCCCAATTAGACAGGTGAAATAAACTTTCAATCAATTGTTGCTCAACATAATAATCTTGTGCATTCATTTCTCTGATCGACAATGGTTCGCCACAACAGAAAATAATATTTAAATCGTGTTGCAAGGCTGCATCCACTTTTTCTTTCAAAAAATAGCTATCTTCAGAGAAATACATGCGACGTTCACTATGACCAATCAAAGCGTATTCAGCACCTAAATCTTTGACCTGGCTAATGGAACTTTCGCCTGTAAAAGCGCCATTTTCCGCTGGATGAAAATTCTGAACACCGATTTTTAATTTGCCGTTTAATTGTTTCAAACTATCTATATAAATCGCTGAAGGAAAAATAATTAGTTCTATTTCATTGTCAGAATTTTGAGAATCTACCGACCGATAAAGCGCCAAAGCTTCACTTTTAGTGAGATTCATTTTCCAATTTCCTGCCACAATTTTCTTTCTCATTATTTTTTGTTTAAAACATGTTTTTGAATCCAGTCAAATTTAGGCAAAGAACGGTAAGGATATTTTCCTTTTACAATGCCTTTTTGAACGATCATAAATGACGGATTTGATCTTGCAATTGCTTTCAACTCCGTTGGATCGTTGGTGAAAACTGGTATTTCAAAACTGTTTTTCTTTCTCCAAGCATTGATATCTTCTCGCGAAGCACTGGTAATCATTATGAAAGGAATTTTCTTGTATTTCGCTTTTTTGTACAGGGTTTTAAATGATTGAATATCATTAAAATCAGCAGTCAATAAATCCCTAGAAAAAATAATAAAAATTGTTGGTGACTCTAATATGTAATCCTTCATGGAAATTTCTGCCAAATCAGGATTGGCCATTTCAATTTCTTTGATAATGCTGTAACTTGCAGTATCGTAATCATTTGTATTGTATGCATCTTGCGCAACTTCAATCTCTGTTTGGTATGCTTTATCTAAAAGCAAATATCCAGAAATCATACTGCCTGACATTTTTTCTTTGATGTATTTCAAACTTAATTCGGCTTTTCCTATTTCAGATGCAGCGATTATTGGATTAAATTGCTGCGTAATAGAGGGCAATTTTGTTGGGATAATTTCCTTTGTCACCATTGTATCATATTTCCAAGTATCGGTTTTTTCCCAAATTTTGGAATTGATATACACTTGACTACTTCCATCAAACTCTTTGGTATCGCCGTTTTTGATATTTTTATAAACCAGCAAATTCAAGTATTTCCCATCAACGCCATCGTTCATTTTGGCTTTCAAATCTGAGCCAACCGAATAAGGACGATAATCTTTGATTGGTTCATATCGCAAAACATAAGCGGTCATGATTCCACATAAAACAGTCACAACAAGCGCACTTCCCCAATAATTACCAAGATATTTACCACCTGCACGCAGAATCCAAAGTGCAGCTAAAATGGCAACAATACTAAATAGCAGTGGGAAATACCAGCCAAATATGAAGGAGAAAAAAGTCACAAAAAGCAATGAAATTGGAATAATATATTTATTGTCTTTGGAAGTATTAGGAACTATTCTTCGCTGAGAGATAAAAATCCACGTTATCAAATAAAGTAAAATAATGTCTTTCCACAAAGATTCTTTTGGAGTCAACGAACGACCAATTGAGCCTTTCATCGCATCACCAAAACAGCCGCAATCTGATACGCATTGTGGTTGTTTCATTTCATCCACCACAAGTTCACCATTGGTTTTCGAGACAATCTTTATCTCTTTATTGGTCTTGGCTTCCTCTATTTTTAGAGTAGCGATTTCGCTTTTTAATTCGTAAGTATCTCTGTCGACGAACTTTTTATTTAAATCGCAATTAGCAGTGTGCCACGTTAGAAACGTAAAAAACAACATCATCAATACCAACAACCACGATACAGTTTTCACTTTTCCACCAATCAGCACTAAAACGCCCAAAACGATTTCAGCGATACAAATAATGACACTCAGCCAAAGCGCGAAAGGAATTAACCATTCCAATGAAAAACCAGGAGCGCCAAACCATTCTTTGATTCTAAAAGCCAAAGCGCCATCTTCAAAATATTCTTCCAATTTGTAGCTAAATCCTATTGGATCATTGGCCTTAATCAGCCCAGAAACAATGAATAATCCACCGACAAGCACCCTTGAAACGTAAGACATAAAAAGTCTTCCTTTCAAAATAACCAAGCCAGCAACGCTAATTCCCATCAATAAAAACCCCGAAATTAGTAGCAACCATTTACTATTTTCAAAATTATCATGGAAACCCATCGTTACCAATGTCAATCCCGTAAGATTGATCAAAATAAACAATGCATTAAATACAAATGATTGTCCTTGAAGTGTATATGTATTCTTCATG
>Ga0114967_10001986_pt1 | contig 17174 bp, 13 predicted proteins | sample M_130628_MF_Meta_FD_92639 | JGI IMG/M metagenome (GOLD analysis project Ga0114967, IMG submission 92639) | Freshwater microbial communities from Lake Montjoie, Canada to study carbon cycling - M_130628_MF_MetaG | ecosystem: Environmental > Aquatic > Freshwater > Lake | place: Lake Montjoie... | reverse complement strand
GGTACAACGAAAAACGAATCAAGATATCCCTTGGATCACTTAGTCCCTTAGAATACAGACAAAGTCTCGGACTTATTACGCAAACCAGTCCAAGTTTTTAACCGCACCTCCAGTGGGTCAGTTCTCGGTGCAAATCAACATCAAGTGTTTGCAACACTGGTATGTCGTCAAACCTAGCCCTGCGAATAGAGTATTGTCTTTGTTTAAGGTTGGCTCGCAGGTGAACCTTACGCGCTTGCTCGTCGCGCAACGTGCCAGGCGGTTGCTCATTTAGAAAAAAGCCCTTGCCCGCTGCGACGAGCAAATATTCAACAGAATCGGCCTCTAGATCTTGTAATGCCTGAAGCATCACCTCGACATTCAGCCGGTCAACCGACAAAGCCGTATCTTGCGCTTGGGTAGAAACAGACTCTTTACCCACAGAGCTAGCAGGAGTGCGCCAACGGATCCTATTCACTATAGCAGTGCAGTGCCTAAAAAACGAAAGTCGCTTTATGCTCACGCCTCACCTACCGCAGCCAAGTGTTTGGGACTGCTACAACTGATCGATTCGCAGAAACACAAGCGAACCTTCAATTCACGCACGACTCATTTATCAGTATTCAACAACAAGGGAAGTGAATTTTCACTCGTACCCATAATAATGATTTTGCTGTTCTCCGAACGCGCTAAGTCAGACGTGACATCGAGTCCCCGCCACTTCAGCATCGAGACACCACTGATACTTTCAAAGCTTTTAATACCTTCTGCTTCAATCACTTTGCGCTTACGCTCTTGCTCTTCAGTCTCGAGTTTAAAAACGTAAGACAACGACGCCTGTTCGGCCAGCAGCTTTGCTTCAATCCCTTTTGAGACAGCAGCTGGAAGTTCTAATCTCAGCAAGTTGATTTCTTGAAAATCAATCGGGAGGTGTTGGTCGGCATCTCTAATTTCTTTATTGAAATCAGTTCGAAGAGTTCTTTCTACCGCTGTAAAAATTTGGTCGCCGCGATAGCGACCAATAATCTGACGAAGCGCATCCAAAACGTCAGGGATCACAAAAACATTTAGGTAATCGGGTCCGATCGTTCGATTTAACTCAGGCAGTCGGTCTGGCTTCAACCGATAGCGTACCGACCACTCTAGCAGCAGCGACAAGCCATCTTTGGTCAGGAAATGCGAGGCTTGATGCGTTTCTCCTACCCGCATGTCATACAAAATGACCTCATCCCAAGGCAACTTGTACGCGGATCCTTCAGAAAGTTGCCAGTTTTGTGTGCCACCAAAAAAACGGCTCCAGTACACGCCCTGATACCCAGAACGAATCGGCACGATCACCATATCCCAGCAACTAATCAGCACAAATGTAAAAATTAGCAATGACAGCGCGATCGAGGAACGCTTTCGCTGTAGAAAAAGATCCACTCGTTTAATAATCTGTCTGATAAGCGAAGTCTTCTTTTGTGTATTGATGTCTTCTGTAATCACAAGTCATTCATCTTATTCAAAATTTATTCGTTTAAAAGTCAGTCTGAATACTGACAGAATTTCTATTTAAAACATAGAAATCGCTAGATAGCCTTATGTTTTCTCTAAATTTTTAATCTCGTCGTTGCGACCAAAAAATAAAATCATCAACAACGAAAATACTGGTGTGAGCACGAATGAAAGAACGAAGACACCCCAAAAACCGGTACGAGCATTTCTTCCCAAAACGCCGCAAATCAAACAGAGCAGAATGTAAAGAATGAAAAATTTCATAATGTTCCTTAGAAATGCTGCATCTGTCACTTCAACGCAGTTTGGTTAGACTGTAGCTTAGTAAGACTATAAATTCTAACGGTTCGGGTCTGAGAAATGGAATAAAAAAACTAATTTCTTTAACCTATTTCAATACACAATTCTAACATAGAAGTATGCAGACATATGAAATTATTCATATATTTCATATACTTACCTTAAAAAATTATCAACTTCAAATAAGCTGTTAGGTGTTAAAAATTCTATGTTGCCATCTGTACACCCGATACCCCAAGGGTAAATTGACACCTTAAATCTCTTGTATCTTGCCCAAATCAAATTTAACGATTCTATCGGCGACATTCCAGTAACGCTCATCATGGGTCACAGCAATGATTGTTTTGCCTTTTTGTTTCAGTTGCGGCAGTATCTTTCTATAGAATACTTCCCTAAAGTGCGCATCTTGTTCGGCAGACCATTCATCGAACGCATAGATCGGCCGATCTTCAAGGATCGCGGCAATTAAAGCCAGTCGCTTGCGCTGCCCCGTTGAAAGGTTCAAATCGGTAAATCGACCATTCTTATAGCGGACCTTTCCAGTCAACTCCATGTCATCTATCAGCTGATTGACGGATTGTTCACTAATATTCTCAAGACCATAAAGACGATCAAACAAGTGAAAATTCGCGAAAATCGCTGAAAACTGCTCTCGAAGACCTGCAAAACCAAACGAATCTAACACCCTACCATCGACCATGATTTGACCTGCGTCGGCTTTGTATAGCCCTGTCATTAAGCGTAACGCGGTCGATTTGCCACTACCGTTTCCACCCACTAAGAAAATAATTTCACCGCGCTGCACAGAAAAATCCCATGGCCCAGAAACGAAAGAGCTCTCACCACTTTCGTCGGTATGAGAATAGGTAATGCCTTGATAATCAATCCGCTTAAAACCGCTCAGCAACCAGCCTGCTTGCCTAATCTCTGAAGTCGGTAATTCGTTGGTTTGCCCTAAACGCCCGTTGATCAAGGCAATCGAAGCTAGCCCCATTTCAGCGCGAATGAACATTGGATATTGCGCCACGATTTTGATCACTGGTCCAATGCAAAACAAAAGCATGGGCACTAACTGAAAAATGATCAGATGACTCTTCGTGAAATGCCCAGGCAATACAAAAACCACAATACCAAGCATGATGTAAGCCACAGCGCTCGCAATCACTGCCACATCAGCCGAATGCTGCCCAGCCTCTACGAACAATGAGTGCGTCTGCGCTGACAACTGACGATATGACTGCAAAACCGAGGCGCTGACTTTTTTGCTGAGTCGCAGCTCTTTACTACCATCAAGCATGTCTGAGATACACTCTACCATTTGAGCTTGGTTAAAAGCAGCTGCTGTCAACGACGCCTTGTACTTCTTGGACACACCCCTGTAAGCCAACAAACCGATGGCGATTACGCTTACAAAGACACCTAGCGCTAAGGGGGATAAATAAGCGAGGTAAGCCAGTGATGCGCATAGTAATACCAACTGTTGTAAACCATCTGCAAGAACCGGGAATGCCACCGAAAGATGGTTGCTCTCGTTTGAGAGGACGTTCGAGATAGCGCGCTGCCCAACATCTTCGACACGCTGTAACTCAGACTCGCACAATAGAGAAACGGTATGCAAGCGTAATTTTTTTAACTCTTTTTCTATTACTATATTGGCTCTCATCATCGCGAAGCGCTCTGAGAAATAATAAGCACAGAACGCAACGGCAAAGAGCGCACAAACGATCAACCCAGGGTGCTGTCCATTTGCCACATCCGCCGCGACATGGTTCACAACAACGATAAGCAAGGCGCTTGCTAGACCAGAAATAATTGTGAGTCCGACGATACGCCGAATATCTTTCGGATCAATTTTTTTGATGAGTGCAAGTAAGTGCATGCTTTAGCCCGAGCGCGAAGGCGGAACCCGGTTCGACTCAACAACCATCAAACCCAAATCCATCGAGTAGAACCTGTCACAGAGGTGCCAATATTGCTCATCATGTGTCACCGCAATGATTGTTTTATTTCGTCGTTTCAGTTCAGGCAGTATTTGACGGTAAAAAATCTCACGAAAATGGGCATCTTGATCGGCCGCCCACTCGTCAAAGATGAAGACCTCATGATCTTCTAACAAGCTGACAACCATTGCAAGCCTCTTGCGCTGACCGGTTGAAAGTTGCAAAGTCGAAAAACGATTGTCTTGTATCCGAACTTTTCCACCTAGCTCCATTAAATCAATCAAAGCTTGCAGTCTTTCTGGATCAGTTTCTGCAACGCCATGCAAACGATCAAACAAATGGAAGTCTGTAAAAATACAGGTGAAAATTTCACGATATTGCTGCTCATTCTGCTCTGATACTAGAATACCGTCAACCGCTAGGCTGCCCTGATCGGGTGAATACAAGCCACAAACCAGCTTCATGAATGTTGATTTTCCGCTGCCATTACCACCGCGAATGAAGATTAATTCTCCTCTCGAAATTTGCATATCGATTGGGCCGATCGAAAAAGTTGCCTCATCCGCCTGATTACGATAGTTAAAAAAAACTTGTTTAAGGTCGATCTGTTTGAAATTTTTAAAGATACTCGGTTGTTCGGACAGTTGAATCGGAAGCTCAACGGCACCGGTCTCCAGTTTTTTTTCTAACGCAAAAATATGATTAAGCTCAGCATTGGTGCGCGAAAAAATCGGAATAGTCAAAATGATGGCAGTAAAGGGACCAATACAAAATATCGCCGTTGCCGCCAGTTTATAAATAGCGTCTGTATGGCCGACAAAAAATGCTGGCAATACAAAAACAACAACGCCGAGTAGAAGGTAGATAAACGTATTGCTAAACATCAGCAGAGTCACCCAGCGCCCCCCGACATCCAAAATAACTGCTTCGAGCTGGGTAATAATGTGTTCAAAATGCTTGTATAACGCATTACGCTTGGCCACATTTAAACGAACCTCTTGAAAACCTGCCGTAAAGTGGGTCAAAGATTCAAGCATAGCTGCTTCGTCGTGATGGACAGCGACCAAAGCCACATCGAGCGCCTGTCTGCGAGACCAGAAAAGATAGAGGCCACCCAGGGTGGTTACGCTAATGACAACAAACGCCGGTAAGGACAAATAAGCGATATAAAGCAAACAAAAGGCCAACGTCACAGCACTCTGTCCAGCGCTTGCCAGCACTGGAAAATTCTGCGTTAGTTGATCACCTTCTTTGGCTAACACAGCATAAATGTGATTATGACCCAGTTGCTCAAGCGTTCGCAATTTTGATTGATTAATCTTGCCGACAATTCGCAACCTCAGCTGGGCCAGACATTGCTGTAGAAAACTATTGGCAGTGTTTAACGATGCACGCATCGAAAGGAAATAAATCGCAGCTGCAATCAAATATAGAAGACGACTCTTGGCGTTGGCTATTTCATCAGAGGCGATTTGCTGGGCCGCAACATTAATCAAGGAAATCAGAACAATGTTGGCAAACCCCGCCAAGCAAGTAAAGTAGACCGCACTTTTAATAGTCTGCGCTGAGCCAGTCTTCAGTAGCCTGAGAACATGAACACCGATCAAGTTTGCTCCTGCCCACAGATAATCAGGATTAGGATGGCGAAAGTTTTGCGCAACATGGATTAATCAAACGAAAACCGCTCGATCCTAATAAAAATTTGATTATGCGACTTATCAATTACCCAGTCAATTCAATCAATAGTTGTCCCAGATAGGTATTGGTCAATTTTCGCTCGGCGTCAAGTCAACGTTGAAACGACAATTGCCAAACAGTGCTGCGTCCACGCTGATACACGACGAGCTGATGTTCAATCAGCGTGTGTGTTGTTACGTTGCGTTTTGTCGTCGCCATAGCTCGCAGTTCCGTGTGTTCAACAGCTGAAACTCGTTACAAAATAACAGTAGCTCAGCGTAACTGGTGTGCAAGCTGTGTGCAAGTTGGATTTAACAAGAAAAAAGACTTGTTTTTACGCAAGTCTTTGTTTCTACTACAAAATACTGGTGCCCCCCGTTAGTCGAACACGGCACCAACGGATGATGAGTAGAAAACTCTGGTTTTTACCTGTTTAAAACAATGACTTATTTTTGGTGTGTAGCGAAGTGTGCAAGGTGTCACGCTTTAGTTGAAATCACCGGTCACGCTTTGGTGAAATGGCGGTCACAATCGCGTGAAATGACCGGTTACGACGCCATGAATCAGCTCATTAATTTGGGGTGTCTTTGTACGTACGGTTGTGGTCTGTACGTCGATCGGTGCTGTGGGTACGTTTGCAGTTTTACGCCTCCATTTGAGCTGGAATCTTGCCTTGCCGAATCGCCTCAATAAATGCACGATAGTCAGAGCTGTTTTGCTCGGCATATGCCGAGGCAAATTCCCCGATCGCCTGATCAAAGCTTTTGCTTGTTCCAAGGTAACCAGAAATCATGGCTGGATCGCCTGAGCGCGCATGCGCACGTGCCAAGGCATGCCCACACATTTTTACGTAAAGTCGCAGCGTTTCAATATCCCAGTCTTCGATGATCGCGGAAAGCTTAAGGTCACGAAGTTGTCGTATGTAAAAATCGCGCCCATTCAGACCGCGCGTCCACCCTAAAAATACATCCGAAGCGGTTTGAATCAGACGTTGGCCATGCACCACACGTTGCCCTTGGTTAGCATAGGCACTTTTACCAGCGTAAGGCTCAAGCACGGACTGCCTTGCTTCTTTGACCTGCAAGAAAAGCGGATCCCTTTCTCCCGCCATAAATAAAGTCACACCACACATCGTCCCCACGCTGCCGACCCCGACAACTTTTAGAGCGAGGTCGCAGTAGTGAAAGCGATTGAAAAGCATACGGACATGTTCTGGTAGAGTTTGACTGTAGGTTTCAATCACGGTCGCATAGTCAGATTGAGCACCTGGCATCAGCAGCTCTGACGTATGAAAAATCAGCGGAGGTTCATCCTTGATTTTTGGTGTACTCCCTTCGTGAACAACGAGCTTCGGATACATAATGTCCGGATGTGACTTACGCCGCTCTATTTCAATACGTTGGGCCAGACGTTTGTGGGCTCGTCTGAGTACTTCTGGGTCGGTCGAACGATCTGTGTAGCGTTGTAAGTCAATTTTGTCATACCAAACATCAAGCGCGCGCATCTGCGCGTAGCCAGACATTTTCTCGCGATATTGACCCACAAGGTCGATGACAAGGCCTGCAGCCTCACTCGTCGTGAGTTCGATGTGCTTGGCTGCGATCACAACGCTTGCTGCGAGTCGCTTGATATCCCACTCAAAAGGCGCAGGCAAAGTTTCGTCTAAATCATTGATATCAAATATAATATTTCTTTCTGGCGTCGCAAATCCACCAAAATTCATGAGGTGCGCATCACCACATGCTTGGACATAAAGGCCACTCGCGGGTGTCTGCGCAAGGTCCGACGCCATGATCGCAGCGGCACCTCTGTAAAACGCGAAGGGAGACTGAGCCATGCGTCCAAAGCGGATGGGGACAAGGTGCTCAATTCGGCCGACGTTCGAGGCGGAAAGAATCTTGACTGGATCGGGGCGATTTTTTAGGGCATGCCATTGCGCGTGCGCACTGCGAGGCGCTTTGTTGCGCAGGCTCTTGCCCTGAGTCGCTCGAGCCTCTGCACTCAGGTGGGGCAGCGAAGGTACCTTAGAAGTATTGGCAGGCGTAATGTCTGATTTTTTAGGAGAATTTTTTGGCATGTTTTAGCTTCACTGGATTGTGAGCAAAGAGGGATCAACGGGGTGGGGATCTAGGGGCGTTTCATCATAGTGGAGTCATGTCAGAACATGCAAATTGTCGCTAACCACAACTGCATGACTGCCGCTCGTTGGTATGAGTTATCTTTTGACCAATCCGATGGCATATTTGGGTGATCACTGGCAGCGGCGATTTGAGGTTTTGCGGAGCAACTCAAAAATTGCGGAGCAATTGAAAAAGGCTCACATCGCTGCGAGCCGCGTAAATACTGGTGCCCCCCCCGTGAGTCGAACACGGTACCAACGGAGGATGAGAGCAGACTACCAAAGCTACTGAACACTTAGCGAGCCGGCAGCCCCCAAGTCGCTTGGTATTTTTTATATTCGACCTCTGGAATCAATACATAAAGCGGACGTTTTTGGGGATCAAGCCAAGACATAATCTGTTCGAGTTTAGAACTTTCCATCGCTGTGCAACCGAGTGTGACTCCGTTAGGTTGGCTCCACACATGCATGAACACACAACTCCCAAGACCCGGCTCGTTTTTGGGATTTTGTTTGATCTCTAGTCCCTTTACGTACTGTTGATCACCTTTGTTGGTCAGGTCGAGGCGCATCGGCTCGGTGCTCCCCTTGATCGCCTCAAGACCCACATTACGCGTGTCAACGATCGTGTTGTAGAGCGCCGAGCTGTTCACATCAATGCAGTAATGCGATGCTTCCATGCCTTGGTAGGGCATCCGAGTGTTAGCCGTTCGCGCGTAGCCGAACGCCAAACCAAAATCAAATATTCCGGCAGGCGCCTTGCCGTCACCTTCGCGCTTCATGGCACCGGCAGACTCGGGGTGTAGGCCGCGCCCCCAGGCCATTCCATTTTTACCCAGAATGACCGGAACGGCTTGGAGTTTTAAAATCCATTTGCCATCTACGCGTTCGTATGTTGAGAGCGTCCCTGTCTTGGCTCGCCATTCAGGCGCAGTCGCGATGACTAACTGTTGAGTACCCAAACGATCGATCAGCCGAACTGACGTGTTTGGCGCAACATCAACGAACCGATTGAGGTACGGGTCGCCCTTGTCTGGTAACGTAGTCTGCCCAGCAACCGCCGCGCCAACCAGGAGGCACGAAGCGGTTAGTGCGCTGAGTCGTCCACTACGCAAAAGAGTTTATTCCTGTGAGGTTCGAAGACTCATGTCGCGAAGATTGGTCTCAATTTTTGAGAAGATCAACAACGGAGTTGCGGTTAAACACTTGGACTAGTTTACGTCGTAAGTCCCAGACTTTGTCGGTATTCTAAGGGACTAAGTGATCCAAGGGATATCTTGATTCGTTTTTCGTTGTACCAGTGAATATACGAATCGACGATCTGAATAAATTGCTCAATGGTTGTTGCCTGCCATCTTCCGGGGCATATTCACCTAACTATAATCCTGGCGGACCTGGCAATAATCCATCAAGTAATCCTGCTGGCCCATTTACCGTACCCAGCTCAGATCAAACAGTCAATATTACTAATAATCTAAAAGATGGCGCTTATGTAACTTACGTTGAGATCGATGGTCCAGTAGCTAAAAATGCCTTGGGTCAACATCCACGGTAAGCTTACGCTGCGTCTCGTAGATGTTCGTTGACCCAGACAGCTGGAACGCAACCAGAATCGCAAAAAAACCAAAAATCGACGTAATAAAAATACTACTGACTTCGACGGACTCTTTGTTGAGTTTGCGCCTTACCGGTGTGCCATAAAGCCAACTCAAAACGAACACGATCACAACCGCGATTGTTAATCCTAGATAGATCCATCCAGACTGCAATAGCAACAAGCTCGTTTCTCGAGTCATCGTGAGTTCAACTTTTGAGTGGTAACCTTGGCAGTGGAGTCTACATTTTGACTTTCACTTCCAACGCCATGATGAACGCGGAAGAGATTATCAGGATCATATTTACGCTTGATCGATAGTAAACGTGCGTAATGAATTCCCCAAAACTCGCTTTGCCAGTTTTTTTCCGAAAAATCACCCTCGTTGGTGTAGGAACCTCCATCAGGCGTGGCTTTTTTGATGTGTACCATCGCCTGATTCACAGCATCAGCTTCGTTTTTTGCCCACAGCATATCCGGCTCATGTCCTGGCACCTTCGGATATTTATATTGCACCCAGCTACCTAAGGTGAAAAAGCCAACGTTGTTAAAGACGACGGGATTCAAGGATGTCGTGATCTCTCTTGCACGAGCCTCTTGAGGCTCTCCAGCAAGGCCTTTGTTTGTTTGAAACAGTATCAAACTTGTTCTCGATGCATCAAAGATCGCTTTAGCAAGAACTTTTGAATGCTCGATAGACATGGATTTTAAGGGGACACCGCGCCCTTGATAATTAGCCCAGTAAGCACCGACCTCCACGTCATTGCCTTTCCACCAAAAGTATCCAGCTGGCGCTCCAGGTCTTGAATCCATGATGACTCCATCACTTTTAGGATTCCATTTTTCTTTGAAAGGGACAACGCTGAACTTTAAATCGACCGAAAATTCTTTTGGCCTGCCTTTGAGTGGGGCAGTAAATTCATTCCAAACCTGCTGCGCCTGTTCAACGGTGAGATCCAAAAAAGCGGTTCCAACTTCTAGATGATTTTTCCCTTTTGGAAAAATCACACCTTCGCCCCAACTACCGTTATTCAATGCAGCGGGCACAAAACTAACATAGCGGTGAACGAGCTCAAGATACGCTGCGTCGCTCGAGGCGGAGATCGTTCCAGAAATCCATCCGTCAGTTTTGGGCATCGGATGAGCAAGCAAGGTGATGCGGCTAACAATACCAAAAGTACCTCCACCACCACCACGCAAGGCCCAAAAGAGATCTTCGTTTTGGTGAGCATTGGCAATCAAAACTCGACCGTCAGCCACGACAACCTCAAGCTCTAAAACGCCCGCTGCACCACTACCGAATTTTTTGGAATAAGAACCAAAACCACCGCCTAACGCAAAGCCGCCACAGGCACCTACACTCGTGCACCCCCCACCCTGTACGTAACAGTTAGCCGCTGTTGCGACTTGATAGGCTTCTAACCATCGATTTCCCGCTCTAACAGAGACCGCTTGAACAGGCTCAGTCGTTGGAGGGGCACCTTGAGGAAAAAAGCGTGGGTGGTGTGTCACACCACGATAGGGATGTGTCCAGACAAGCAGTGAGTCTGGCGCGCAGGATCGTCCAAAGTAATCATGCCCCGTACCTTTGACGGCTAATCGAATCTTATTCTGACGAGCAAAATTTACGGCGGCCACGATATCTTGAACTTTTTCTACTGCGACTGCATATGCACTGGGAGTAGAGTCCCATGCCTGATACATACCCGTTGACTGTGTTGCACCCGCTTGCTCTTCGAGATACCAAGGATTTTTTAAATCTTCGTTCATCTCGCCCGCCTTCAGCGATGACCAAGGAGCGATAGGTTTGATCAGACGACCATCAACCGCCTCTTTCAATTGCTGCCAAGATGCCTCAGAAGGCCAAACACTTTGACCAGCGATCTTTACATTGCCAGGCGTCTGCGCCAACACCTCGGAGGATGAAAATACTAAGGCACTAGCTGCAAGCGCAGAGCCGTCTGAAATGAATTTTCGGCGTGAATAATTGGTATTTTTCATATTCAAAACTAGAGTCTATATATAGTCAGCCCATATTAGAACAAAACGATTGCATTCTGACCGTGGTAGTCAGTTCTCAAGCTATGAATGGCAAGGATTCTTGAAAGAGCACAACTGAGTCGTCAGCCCTAATAAAAACAAGCACTTACAAGAAGTGTGAAACTTTTGTGTAAGTAAAAGATCGTTATAAATCAAATGATTATTCTATAAAAACTACTCCAACTCAATAGTTACTCACCCACGCTGATACACGACGAGCTGATGCTCAATCAGCGTGTGTGTTGTTACGTTGCGTTTTGTCGTCGCCATAGCTCGCAGTTCCGTGTGTTCAACAGCTGAAACTTGTTACAAAATAACAGTAACTCAGCGTAACTGGTGTGCAAGCTGTGTGCAAGTTGGATTTGACAAGAAAAAAAGACTTGTTTTTTACGCAAGTCTTTGTTTCTACTACAAAATACTGGTGCCCCCCCCGTGAGTCGAACACGGCACCAACGGTAGGCCACCAAACCCCGAGCTCAGATCCTCAGAACTTTTGAACTAAGTTTGGGGTGGGGTCTAGAAGGATGTCCCACATTTTTATCCCCCGCGCACAAATCATTCTGTCAGGTTCGAGTTCTGCGGTTGAGCCGTGCTTTAGACTTGACTTAGTTTGCAAGTGTCGATTTACACGACTGTTGGTGGTGTCGTCCTTTTGAAGGACAAAGTAGGTACTTCATTATCCAAATACTAAAGCTCAAGTTTTACTGAAAGTATTCCAGCTTTGGGGTTGCTACAACTTATTGCCATCGATTCCATCCGCGTCTCACCACTCATGACGGTGTTAGAAACTTAAGTCCTCAGAGTCACTCAATTAGGGCGGCTTGAACCATAGACCGGAACTGATTCCGCAACGCTATCCGGTCAGGATCGCTCACCTGCACCATATAGATCGCAATCAATTGCTCCTTCGGGTCGATCCAGAATAGAGTACCTGCATTGCCTGCCCAACCATATTCACCTGTTGTGCCCGGTAGCCCGGCATCGCCTGTACGTTGACGCACCTCGAAGCCAAGACCAAAACCAAGTCCCGGCGAACGCCCAGGGCGATTGAGTGTGTGGTCAGCCGTCATGAACTCAAGCGTCTTCTTTCCGATGATCCTGTTGCCTTGAAAAGAACCGCCATTCGCAAGTGCTGAAGTAAATCGCAGATAGTCCTCAACTGTACTAACCATGCCACCACCACCTGACTCGTATTTGGCACCATCATCAACCTTGAATCGCGGTGTTATTGGCTGTCCGTTAGGACGAGGTCCAGGTTGTGCCACTCGTGCAAGCTTTTCTGTTGGCACCTGAAACGCAGTGTCTTTCATTCCTAAAGGCTGGAGTATGCGTTCTGCAATAGCCTCACTCAGCTTTTTGCCGGTAATAACTTCGATCAATCTACCCTGAACGTCCACTGAGACACTGTATTCCCATCTTTCGCCTGGGTTGAACTTAAGCGCAAGCTTTGAAAGACGTATCACCATTTCCTCGGCGTTCACAGTGCGATCGCCGATCTTGGCTTCGACGTAGGACGCGTTGATTCGCGATGCGCCAAGGCTGCCATAGGTGAGTCCCGACGTGTGGCGCAGCAGATCTTGTACGGTCATGGGGCGTGTTGGATCGCTAAGTTGAACTACCGGCCTGCCATCGGGCCCAGCCACCTCGGTTCCGACCTTCATCTTTCCGATTTCTGGCAAGTATTTGGACACAGGATCGCTTATCTGCAACCGACCCTCCTCAACGAGTTGCATCAAAGTCACGCTGACAATTGGTTTTGTCATTGAATAGATTCGAAAGATCGAATCAAGCTTCATGGCTTCTGGTGATGTTGAATCAAGTTTGCCTTGAACGGATACCCACGCGACTTTGCCGCGCCTAGCCACCAGCATCACTGCTCCAGGCATCAACCCATCGTTGATATGCGCCTTAGTCACTGCCTCGATTTTCTTGAATTGCGACGAGGACAACCCAACCTCTTCAGGTGAAGCCGCCATAGGCATCGGGAGTTGAGCGTGAGCAGTGCAGGTAAGACTCGCAAACGCTAAAACAGCAAGGGTGAATTTAAATTTCGTCATGAAGGTTTTTCCTATCCCTGAGTTTTACTGATCGTACGCAGTAAATAGTTGATGCCTAAAGATTGACGAAGTCAATGGATTCAATGTTGAATTCTTAAGTGATTACCCTAATGGCTCCGTATTTAAACCACCTCGATCAATACTTGTATTGTTAGAAACGCGGCCCATACGCCGCTCGATTCGCCGCTCGGCACTTGGGCACGCGCCGTCTTGACGAAAACGTTTGACTCACCGCCCGTAATCATTCGAATGATGGGCGGCACAGTGCCGACCGACAAACTCGTCGACGCACTCGGCATGCCGTTCGTCATCATTCCGCTCGTGAACGTCGACAACAATCAGCACAGCTTTGACGAGAACCTCCGTATTGGTCATTATCTAGACGGTGTGAAGACCTTTCTGGGATTGATGCGGGCTGCGTATTGACTTTGGACGGTGGCTACTAGCTTTCTAATAAGTCGGACTTGACCAAGCATCGAATTAAAAATGACTGAGCTTGGTAAAAGTGCTATGTTGACTGAACAACTGAATTCCTAAATGTCAAGAACTTAAAAAACTAATTCATAACTAAGGTTACTGACTATATTAAAAGGATTGAAATGAGCCAAATTACATCAACTTTGTCAAATGCATTCCAATTTAATCTTGTCTATAAGATTATGCCACTGGTGCTTGCCAGTTCTCTTTCTTTGCAAGTACTTGCAATTGAATCCGCAGCGCCTCGTGAGGTTGGAATATCAGAACCTCGCGCTGAAATATTTAGGAATGAATTGCAACGAAGAGTCGATGCAGATGAACTTCCAGGCGCAGTTTTCATGGCATTAAGAAATGGAAAGATTGCAGTACATCAGGCTGTTGGATTTCAGGATAAGGCGGCTAAAACGCCAATGAAACCAGATTCGATTTTTAGAATGGCATCTATGACTAAGCCAATTGTTAGCACTGCGATCTTGATGCTGTCAGAGCAAGGCAAACTCTTCATCAATGACCCTCTTTCAATGCATTTACCTGAATTCGCAAACATGAAGGTGCTGGTTGAAAAGGATGCGTTAGATCCAAAGTCGGAATTTGTGCTTGAACCAACTCGCAGAGAAATCACAATTCATGATCTTCTCAGACACACATCCGGTCTCACCTACGGTTTTTTTGACAAATCAAGGGTTGACACAATGTACATGGATGCTAATTTGCTAAGTCAAGATCAGACGCTTGCCCAGCAGGTTAGCAAGCTGGCTACTTTGCCACTCAAGCATCAGCCGGGAACAGTATGGGATTACAGTCTTTCTACAGATGTGTTGGGACGTGTCATTGAAGTTATCACGAACAAGTCGTTGGACATAGCATTGAATGAAATGATTTTTGCGCCTTTGCAGATGAACGACACTGGCTTTTGGGTCCCCGCAACCAAGTTAAATAGATTGGCACAACCTCAGATTAATCCAAAAACTGGTAAAACTTTCCCTGTCCGCCGTGGTGACTCGCTTCCCAAGTTGATTAGTGGCGGGGGGGGGATGATGTCTACTGCTGCAGACTATGCGCGGTTCAGTCAAATGATGCTAAACATGGGCGAGCTAGAAGGCGTCCGTATACTGTCGCGAAAAAGCATTGAACTGATGACCTCAAATCATCTACCTCCAAATGTCGTATTCACTAGTAGAGTAAGCACCACAGCTCCAAAACCTGAAACAGGCATGGGTTTTGGATTAGGATTTGCCGTAAGGTTGGAAAGCGGCAGAAGCGCGCTGCCTGGCTCCACTGGCGAGTTCTGGTGGGCTGGTGCCACAGGGACCAATTTTGTGATTGATCCAAAAGAAAAAATGATACTTCTCTTACTGACTCAGCAGCCTGACCGTATGGGCGACTATCTCAAGTTGATGCGGCAGATGGGTTATTCGATGCTATTGAATTAAGAATTAGGCAACACAGTTTAAATCGCGACTGTGAGTCATCACCGTACTGCGCTTAGCTACTTTCGCCATACGTTTGTCTCTGTGTGCTGGAAGATTGCTTGAGTATTCAAGCTGATTTGCTCAAGAAGCATATTTCCCACCATCTAGTTCCTGCGGATTTAATTAGCAATCTTGAATATGGAGATCTAAAATGATAGCAACGGTAGCCAGAATCTTGGCCGCAGTTCTTTGCCTTTCCATCTCTCCTGTGGCACTGTCAGAGCCTACGCCTGCCCATCCGCTCGTGGGGACTTGGCGCTTAATTTCGATTGTCAAAGTTGACCCAAAGACTGGAGAACGCTCTGAGCCTTGGGGTAAGAATCCCAAGGGGCTCATCACCTACATGTCAGACGGGCGCATGAGCGCCATCGTCTCTCACGAGGTCTTTCCTGCCCTGAAGTCCGATGCAACCACCGAAGATCTAGCCCAGGAAAATCGCCGCGCCTTTTCATATGCGGGAACATACAAAGTTGAGGGTGGTGTTGTCTTTCATACGATTGAGGTCTCTGACAAAGGCTATTACCTCGGAACTGTTCAGCGGCGCCCATTCACGATCACTGGTAAACAAGTCAGCCTATTCAGTGCGGCAACAGGACAGACACTGAGCTGGACCAAAGTTGAGTGACATGCCTCCGGCGTGGCCTAACTCTGCATTCGAGCGGGACGTGCCAAAAGCGGTGCGCCCCTCAATTTAGACGTTAGGTATTGGAGGAGTGCGGTTAAAAACTCGGTCCGCTGAAACAATGCAAATCAAAGATTCGAATATCCTACACCCAAAAAAATACCAACCCGAAGGTTGGTATTTTGCTTTACTGGTGCCCCCCCCGTGAGTCGAACACGGCACCAACGGATTATGAGTCCGCTGCTCTAACCAAGCATGAGCTAGGGGGGCTAACTTTTAGGCTTTACTGGCCTTCAAGAAAACTCTTTAACTTGTCTGCCCGGCTAGGGTGGCGCAACTTGCGTAGCGCTTTAGCCTCTATTTGACGTATGCGCTCGCGCGTGACGTCAAACTGCTTACCCACTTCTTCAAGTGTTTGATCGGTGTTCATCTCGATACCAAAACGCATACGCAATACTTTTGCTTCGCGTGGTGTTAACGAATCAAGCACCTCTTTAACGACATCGCGCATCGAACCATGCAACGCGGCTTCGGCTGGCGCCAAGGTGGCGTTATCTTCGATAAAGTCACCCAGGTGTGAATCATCATCATCACCGATTGGAGTCTCCATCGAGATTGGCTCTTTGGCGATTTTCAAGATCTTGCGAATCTTGTCTTCGGGCATATCCATCTTTGAAGCCAGTGTCGCAGGATCAGGCTCAGCACCGGTCTCTTGCAAAATCTGACGACTAATACGATTCATCTTGTTAATCGTTTCAATCATGTGCACAGGGATACGAATCGTGCGGGCTTGGTCTGCGATTGAGCGCGTAATCGCCTGACGAATCCACCAGGTTGCATAGGTTGAAAACTTATAACCACGGCGATATTCAAACTTATCTACCGCTTTCATCAAACCGATATTGCCCTCTTGGATCAGATCCAAGAATTGCAAGCCACGGTTGGTGTACTTTTTAGCGATCGAGATTACCAAACGCAAGTTGGCTTCGGTCATTTCGCGTTTGGCTTTACGAGCCTTAGCTTCACCCGTCGCCATCTTTTTGTTCACGTCTTTTAAATCTTTAAGTGGTAAGACCACACGCACTTGCAGATCGATTAACTTTTGCTGTAACTCTTGCACAGCGGGTACGTGACGCGTAAGCGTCACTGCATAATCTGCACCACTGGCGACTTCGCCCAACACCCACTCAAGGTTTGTTTCGTTACCCGGAAACACCTTGATAAAGTGCGCGCGCGGCATACCGGCGCGTTCAACGCAGGTGTGCAACACAGCGCGTTCAATTTTGCGCACTTCTTCAACCTGTTGACGCAAGGTATCGGCCAAACGCTCAACCATTTTGGCGGTAAAGCGAATACCCATTAATTCGTTTTGAATGAGCTCTTGTGCAGCCATATAAGGC
>Ga0114967_10001985_pt1 | contig 17178 bp, 17 predicted proteins | sample M_130628_MF_Meta_FD_92639 | JGI IMG/M metagenome (GOLD analysis project Ga0114967, IMG submission 92639) | Freshwater microbial communities from Lake Montjoie, Canada to study carbon cycling - M_130628_MF_MetaG | ecosystem: Environmental > Aquatic > Freshwater > Lake | place: Lake Montjoie... | reverse complement strand
GGCCACACGGAGGGCTTTGATCTGGAAACGCACGAGAAGCACCGGCAGCAGCGGCTCCGGCTCTCCGCACATGCGGCTGCCAGCCGGCCGCCGTCCCCGACCTGACGCACGCCGGCAGAGGGACGCATGGACCAGGAACGGCAGCGGATCGAGGAAGACCTCCGCGGTGTCGTCTCGGGCGACGTGATCTGCGACGACGTGGGCCGGTCGCTCTACGCCACCGACGGCAGCCTCTTCGAGGTGCAGCCGCTCGTCGTCGTGCGGCCGCGGACAGCCGAGGACGTGGCGGCGACGGTCCGCTGGGCCGCGGAGCGGGGCGTGCCGGTCCATGCCCGTGGCGCCGGCTCGAGCGTCGCCGGCGGGCCGCTCGGGCCTGGTGTCGTGATTGATTGTTCGCGGCACATGCGCCGCGTGATTGAAACCGGGTCCGACACGGTGCGGGTGATGCCCGGGGTCGTCGACGCTCAGTTGGAGCAGCACCTGGCCCGTCGTCGCCGGACCTTTGGCCCCGATCCCGCCAACGCGGTGACGACCACCGTCGGAGGCATGATCGGCCGCGACTCTTCGGGCAGCCGGTTTCTGCGTCATGGCGCCGTCCGCGGCCGCCTCGTCTCGGCCGAGGTGGTGCTCGCCGACGGGGCGACCATCGAACTCGTGCCTGCGGCGGCAGACGCGGCGGCAGACGCGGCCTGCGGCCGACTGGCGGCCGGTGTGGCCACGATCGTGGGGAACTCGAGCGAGATCATCGCGAAAGGCCAGCCGGCGACGCGGGCCACGCACGGCGGCTACCGGCTCAACGACCTGCTCCACGACGGCGTGGTGGACCTGCCGCGGCTGCTCTGCGGCTCTGAGGGCACGCTGGGGATCGTGACCGCGGCGACCCTCCGGACCGTGCCGGCCGACACGGCCATGGCGGTGGGTCTGCTCCTCTTCGACTCGCTCGAGGGGGCGGCGGAGGCGGCGCTGAAGATCCTGCCGCTCGGGCCGAGTGCCTGCGATCTCTTCGATCGTCGACACCTCGCCCTGGCCAGGGGCACCAAGCCGTCGTTCGACCTGCTCATACCAGCGGTGGCGGAGGCCGGCCTCCTCGTGGAGTTCACCGGCGACGAGCCTGCCGACACCAGTGCCCGACTCGACCAGGCGATGGGCCTCGCCCAGCGGGGCCGCCTGGGCTGCATCGACATGCGCCGCGCCGAGGATGCCTTCGACGCGGCCTTCTTCTGGGAGCTGTCGCGAAACAACGTGTCGACGCTTCACGGCGTGCGAGCCGAGATGCGGCCGGTGCCGTTCATGGAAGATGTGGTGGTGCCGCCGCCGGCGCTGCCCGAGTTCCTCCGGCGGCTGCAGGAAGTGCTCAAACAGCGGCAGGCCACGGCGATGCTCTTCGGCCACGCGGGCCAGGGCCAGCTCCACCTCCGCCCGCACGCCGACCCGCGGCAGCCGGGTGAATGGGAGCGGCTCGAGGCGCTGGCGGACGCGGTCTATGGCGAGGTCGCGGCGGTCGGTGGCACCATCGGTGGTGAGCAGGGCCTCGGACTCTCGAGGACGCCATCCTTCCGGCGACTATTCCCAGAACTCGCCGGAGTCTGCGACCAGATCAAGCGGCTCTTCGATCCGCGAGGCGTCCTGAATCCGGGCAAGCTCGCAGCGGCTGAGGAGCACTGGGCCGCTCCATCGTGGGCCGCGTTCCGTCCGCCGCTCGAGGCCGCTGCACCGCCGACTTCCCCCACGGATTCGTCCGCCCCGCCCATCGCGCCGCTGCCGGTGCTCACCTGGGATCGGGCTCGGCTGGCTATCGAGGCCGATGCCTGCAACGGCTGCGGGAGCTGCCGCAGCCTCGCCGCGGCCACGCGAACCTGCCCGCGCTACCGGGAGGATCCGTGCGAGGAGGCCTCGCCCCGCGCGAAGGCCGACGCGGTGGCGGCCGTGCTCGCCGGCACGGTCGATCCCAAGTCGCTGTCAAGCGAGGCGATGAGGGCCCTCGCCGACACCTGCTTCAACTGCCACCAATGCCGCACCGACTGCGCCGCGGGCGTCGACATCCCGGCACTGGTGATGGAACTCAAGGCCGCCCACCACGCGGCCAACAGCATCGACGTGGGCAGGTGGCTGCTCTCGCGGGTCGACGCGATCTCGGCCGCCGCAGGGCGGACACGAACGCTGGCCAACTGGGCGATCGCCAACCCGCAGGCCCGCTGGCTCCTCGAGAAGACGCTGGGGATCGCGGCCGGCCGCAAACTCCCACCGTTCACCGGCCGCCAGTTCATGAAGTGGGCGGCCCGCCGGGGCATCACGCGGCCGAGCCGTCGCAGTGGCCCCCGCGTGCTCTACTTCCTCGACACCTACGCCCGCTGGCACGACCCGCTCCTGGCGCAGGCGTTCGTCGCCGTGCTCGAGCGGAACGGCATCGGTGTGTTTATCGATCCACGGCAAGTGTCATCGGGCATGCCGCTGGTCTCGGAGGGCGACCTCGACGGAGCCCGAAAACTCGCGCGTCGCAACGTGCGAGTGCTCGCGGAGGCTGTGCGGCTTGGCTACCGGATCGTCTGCACCGAGCCCTCGGCGGTGACCTGCATCACGCACGACTATCCACTGCTCCTTGAAGATGAGGAGTTGCCGCGGATCACCGCCGCCACGTGCGACGCGATGACGTTTCTCTGGGAACTCCATCGCGAGGGACGGCTGCGGCTCGACTTCCAGCCACTGCCCGCCGAGCTCCTCTACCACGCCCCCTGCCACTCGCGGATCGGCGGCGCGGCGGCCACGCCGGCCGAGCATGTGCTGCGGCTGATTCCGGGGCTCTCGCTGCGCACGGCCGACCACGGCTGCTCGGGGATGGCCGGCACCTTCGGCCTGGCTCGGGAAAACTATCGCACGAGCCTCCGCGTGGGCCTCGGCCTGATCTCGGAGATGCGTGGTGGTGGTGTCGGAGCCGGCGCTACCGAGTGCAGTGCCTGCCGGATACAAATGGAGCAGGGGACCACGAAGCCGACGGTCCATCCTGTGAAACTGCTGGCGAAGGCCTACGGCCTGCTCAACGGCCCCGCCCCTCACGGGCTCGACGGCCTGCTCACGGCGACGAGCGGCCGGCTGACGACCACCTGACGCCCGCTCCCCGACGGCCTGCCATGCTTCCCTCCGACCATCAGAAACGTTCGCCGACGCTGCGGATCGCCGTCTTTGCAGGGATGGCCGATCTCGTCGGTGGCCGGACGGTCGAGATGCCGTGGAGTGGCGGGACGGTGGCCGACGCCCGCAGGCTCGTCGCCGAACGTCATCCACCCGCGGGCCCCCTGCTGGCCCGCAGCGCCTTCGCCGTCGGCAGCCGCTACGTCGCCGACGACGCGCTGCTCGCCGCGGGTGACGACGCGGCGATCATCCCGCCAGTGAGCGGAGGCTGACATGTCGGGCATGCGAGGCGACGCACCAACGCAGCGACACGCGGGCCATGCCGGCTGCGTCTGCCATGCCATCGACACCGCGAGGGTGCTTGCCGCCGTGGGCAGCGTTGATGCCGGCGGCAACGTGCTGTTTGTCGGCACGGCCCGGGGCACGACCGGCGGCGTGGCGACCCGCGCGCTGGAATACGACGCCTACGAACCGCTCGCGGTGGCCACGCTCGAGGCCCTGCGGCAGGATGCAATCGCCCGATTCGGGCTCGTGGCATGCGTGGTCGTGCATCGCCTCGGCACCGTGCTGCCGGGCGAGGCGAGCGTGGCCGTGGCGGCGAGTGCGCCGCATCGGGCTGCGGCCTTCGCGGCCGCCGAGTGGCTGATGGCGGCGATCAAGCGGGACGTGCCGATCTGGAAGGCGGAGGAGCGGCCCGACGGCCGCCGCGAGTGGCTCCATCCCGAGTCGGCCCCGCGGCCGGGAGGTGGCTCATGACGGTCGCGGCACCGCTCATCGATGGCTTTGGCCGCGTCCACACCGATCTCCGCATCAGCGTGACCGATCGCTGCAACCTGCGGTGCACCTACTGCATGCCGCTGGAGGTCGTCTTCAAGCCCCGCGAGGAGCTGCTCACGTTCGAGGAGATCGGCCGCGTGGCCGGCGTGGCAGCCACGCTTGGCATCCGCACGATCCGGCTCACGGGCGGCGAGCCGCTCATGCGGCGCGACCTTCCGGAGCTGGTGCGGCAGCTCACGGCGGTGCCGGGGATCGAGGAGGTGGCGCTCACCACGAATGGGCTCTTGCTCGCCGAGCAGGCGGCCGATCTCCACGCCGCCGGCCTCACCCGGCTCAACGTCAGCCTCGACAGCCTCACCGCGCAGGGTTTTGAGCGTCTCGCCCGCCGGCCCGGCCTCGACCGCGCCCTCGCGGGGCTCGAAGTGGCGAAGCGAGGGGGATTCCAGTCCATTCGCATCAACGCCGTGTCGATCAAGGGGCTCACCGAGGCAGAGATCGTGCCGCTGGCGCGGTTCTGCCGCCGCGAAGGGTTTCACCTGCGGTTCATCGAGTTCATGCCCCTCGACGCGGAGGAGTCGTGGGATACGTCGCAGGTGCTCTCCGGAGCCGACGTGCGGGCGGTGCTGGAGCGAGAGATCGGCCCGCTGGTCGCGGAGCGGATCGATGACCCCGGGCAACCGGCGATCGACTACCGCTGGATGGATGGTGGCCGCGTGGGCTTCATCAACGCGGTCACGAGGCCCTTCTGCGACCGCTGCGATCGCCTCCGGCTCACGGCCGATGGGCAGGTCCGCAACTGCCTGTTCTCGACGGTCGAGTGGGATGCCCGCAGCCTGCTCCGCAGCGGCGGCGATGACACCGCGATCGCGACACTCATCCGCGACTGCGTGGCCGCGAAGCGGGTCGCCCACGGAATCGACACGCCCTCGTTCGTGCGGCCCGGCCGCGCGATGTATCAGATCGGGGGCTGACGACATGGCCGATTCCCTCTCTCGGCGCTACCTCGACAACGCCGCCACGTCGTGGCCCAAACCCGACGCAGTGATCACCGCCTGGAACGACGCCGCGATTCGTGTTGGCGCGACCGCTGGTCGCGCCGCCTACCGCGAGGCTGTCGAGGCCGACGCGATTCGCCATCGCGCGCGAACCGCGGCGGCACGGCTCCTCGGCGGTGTCGACCCGCGTCGCGTCGCCCTGCCCGCCGGCTGCACGCTGGCCTTGAACATGGCGATCCATGGGCTGGTGAAGCCCGGCGACCATGTGATCGCCACGGCGGCCGATCACAATGCCACCCTGCGGCCGCTGCGCTGGCTGGAGCAGTCGGGGGCGATCTCGCTTGCGATCCTGCCGTGCGACAACCTCGGACGGATCGATCCCGCCGACGTGGCCACGGCCTGGCGGCCGGCCACGCGATTCGTGACGGTCAGCCACGCCTCGAACATCACCGGCGCCATGCAGGACATCGCCGCGATCGTGTCCATCGCCCACGACCGAGGCGGTCTGGTGATCCTCGACGCGGCGCAGTCGCTCGGGCAGATCCCCTGCGACCTGCCGGGGTTTGGCGCCGATGTCGTGGCGGCCCCGGCGCACAAGTGGCTCCTCGGCACGTCGGGGGCGGCGATCCTCTGGTGCCGCGACGGCGTGGAGCCTGCGCCGCTCGTGCAGGGGGGCACCGGCTCCGCCAGCGACTCGCTCGACATGCCGGAGGCGTTTGCCGACCGGCTCGAGCCGGGCACGCCGGACGTGCCGGCCCTCGCGGCCCTCGCCGCCGCGGCCACCTGGATCGAAGAGCGAGGCGTGGCGACCGTTGGCGACGGCTGCCGCCGGCTCGCGACCCACGCCGCTGCGAGGCTCCGCGAGTGTCGCGGCGTCGCCGTGCATTCGGTGGCTGACGGCGCGCCGATTGTGAGTTTCACCGTCGAGCACTATGCTCCCACCGACGTCGCGACGGTGCTCGAAGTGGCGGCGGGCGTGCAGGTGCGGGCTGGCTTCCACTGTGCCGCTCTCGTGCACGATCACCTCGGCACGCGGGCGGGCGGCACGGTGCGGGCGAGCTTCGGGCCGTTCAACACTGCCGCCGATTTCGAGGCCCTGTGCACCGCCGTCGCTGAGATCGCCGGCTAGACGCGAAGGAACATACGATGGCGGGAATCCCCAAGGATGTCTGGTATGCCGGCGGCCTCCGGTTTCAATGCACGCAGTGCGGCGATTGCTGCTCGGGCGCGGAGGGCTACGTCTGGGTGAACCAGGCCGAGATCGACGCCATGGCCGTCCGCACGGGCATGACCACGGCTGCGTTTGAGAAGGCCTACGTGAAGAAGGTGGGCGTGCGGCGGTCGCTCAAGGAGCGGCCGAATGGCGACTGCGTGCTCCTCGACGAGACCACGCGGAAGTGCACCGCCTACGAGGAGCGGCCGCGGCAGTGCCGCACCTGGCCGTTCTGGGATTCGAACCTCGCCAATCCCGGCGCCTGGGCCGAGGCCGCCGAAGCCTGCCCTGGCTGCAACAAGGGCAACCTCGTGCCGCTCGAGACGATCGTCGAGCAGGCGTCGAAAATCCGGGTCTAGTTTCACGGCTGCCGGGCCCCGTAGCACAGGTTGTCAACCTGTGCCCCCCCAGTAGCCCAGGTTTTCAACCTGTGCCCCCCGTAGCACAGCTTTTCAACCCGCCGCCCCCGCGCCCACCGGCTCACGCAAACGACGTGGGCATGATCGCGACCAACCGGGCGGCGATGATCTCGGGCAACGCCTCGAGATTCCGCGAGTTGAACCGCTCCGTGCAGTCCTGGCTCCAGAGATGGTTCCCCGTCGCGATGTCGTGCAGGCGGATTTCGATATCGATCGTTCGGTGGCCGTTGGTGCCTGCCTGGCCCGATTTCAACTCGCCCTCGAGGAGGAAGTCGGCCGCCGTCTTCACCACCTCCGGGCTCGCGCAGGCATCGCGGGCCGTGCGGGCCGTCCACGGGATCGGACCGATGGCCACAATAGCCGGGGCATGGTTGCGTGGGTACCAGGGACCCGGCAATCCTAGATTGTCCTGAAAATATTGATTGTCTGGAGTAGGACAATAATCTATAGTAGGACAATCCCATGAAAACACTCGATAAACCCATCTCCGAGTCTGAGATGCTTGCTCGCCTTATTTCGGGCGAGGTGCGTGTGCCGCCCCTGGACCTTGAATGGACCGACCCCGGGAGTGACCAGGGCCCCGACGCGACGCTCCGAGCCTCGTGGGAGGGGGCAGAGTATCGCTTCGTCGCCGAGATCAAGGGCCGCAGCAGTCCCAAGGTAGTCACTCAGGCAATTGCCCAGGCCAGGGCCTTCGCCGCTGGGCTCGACACCCGGCCGCTGGTCGTTGTCCCCTACCTCGGCCCCGAGCGCCTCCGAGAACTGGAGCGGGCCGGCGTGAGCGGGATAGACCTCAGCGGAAATGCCCTTGTCGTCGTTCCCGGGAAGCTCCTCGTGCTTCGCACGGGGGCGCCCAACAAGTTCCGCGAGTCCTACCCCATCCGTGAGGTGTACCGCGGAAACACGTCCCTCGTCGCTCGGGCACTCCTCCTGCGTCCGCGGACGGAGTCCCTCGCCGACCTGGACCGATTCATCCGCGAACGCGGGGGACGCATCACCCTCACAACGATCTCCAAGGCGCTCCGCCGACTGGAGGATGACGTGCTTGTCGAGCGCCGCGGCGGGCGGGCACGCCTCCTGCAGCCGGGGCCGCTCCTTGACAAGCTCGCCGGCGCGTACCGCCCGCCCAAGGTCCGCCGGCGCGTCATCGGCTCAACCTCCCTGGACCGCACCGCGCTGGCGGCGCGGTTCACCGCTGCTCCCGTGCGGACGGTACTGACGGGCCAGAGTTCCACCGACCGCTACGCGGTCATGGGCCGGGAGGAGCGGGTCCGCTTCTACACCGACTCGAGCGTGACCCTTCTCGGCACGCTCGGGAGCGAGTTCACCGAGGGCGAGCGCTTCGCGAACCTGGAGCTGATCGAGACGGACGACCCGACAGCCTACTTCGACGTGCGCCGTTGCGACGACCTTCCCTTCGCCTCACCGGTCCAGACCTATCTCGAACTCGCCTCCGGCGAGAAGCGCGAGCTGGAAACGGCGGAGCAGGTCCGCGGCCTCATCCTGGACGAACTTCGCCAGAGCATGGACGCCCCATGACCGCGCCAGACCCTATCCAGGAGTGCCTTCTCGGACTGCACGCCGCGCTTGGCGAGTCCATCCCGCTCATCATCGCCGGAGGGTATGGGCTCTACCTCAAGCAGCGTTCGATCGTTCACTCCGGGCTGCGCACGCTCTTCAGCCCGGACCTCCTGCCCGACAACCGCACCACGAGCGACATCGACCTCTTCCTCCGCGCCGAGGTCGTTGTCAGCGCCACGCGCATGAAGCTCGTCCGTGACGCCGTGGACGGGCTCGGCTTCGCCGCGGTACCCGGCAGCGAGTATCTGCAGTTCGCGAAATCCGTGGAGCCCGCGGGGTCGATCAAAATCGACCTGATGGTGGGCCCCCTCGGTGACCTCTTCGACCCGAAATCCGTGAAGCGTGACGACCGTCGGGTGCGCCCCAGGGCATTCGGGGGGCTCCACGCCCACCCGCTCGATGAGGCTGTCGCGGTCGAGGAGCACACGTTTCCCGTTCCGCTCAGTGATGCAGGCGTCTTGGTCTTTGTGCCTCAGCCGTTCACCTACCTGCTCATGAAGCTCCTGGCCTTTCGCGACCGCTGATACGACGCGCGCAAGGACATGGCGCGGCACCACGCGATGGACGTCTACCGCATCATCGCCATGATCACGCCGGAGGAGGACTCGGTGGTCCGCACCCTCGCGGCAACGCATCTCAACCACCCGAAGGTGGTCGAGGCCCGGCGGGTGGTCGGCGAGCACTTCGCGGCGCCGAACTCCCTCGGCATCCTCCGCCTGCGTGAGCATCAGCTTTTCTTCGGCCGGATGGACCTCAACAGGTTCCGGGAGGAGTTGTCCGCGATCCTTCCGCCGGTCGCCACGTGAGGCCTGCAATCATCTGCATGCCTGAGGAGTTGCTGGGCGATGACGCGGAAATCTCCTGACCGCGATACGACGATCGAGGCTATTCACGCTGCCAGGCCCCGTAGCACAGGTTGTTAACCTGTGCCGCCCTACGTAGCACAGGTTGTCAACCTGTGCCCCCCGTAGCACAGCTTTTCAACCCGCCGCCCCCGCGCCCACCGGCTCACGCAAACGACGTGGGCATGATCGCGACCAGCCGGGCGGCGATGATCTCGGGCAACGCCTCGAGATTCCGCGAGTTGAACCGCTCCGTGCAGTCCTGGCTCCAGAGATGGTTCCCCGTCGCGATGTCGTGCAGGCGGATTCCGATATCGATCGTTCGGTGGCCGTTGGTGCCTGCCTGGCCCGATTTCAACTCGCCCTCGAGGAGGAAGTCGGCCGCCGTCTTCGTCGCCTCCGGGCTCGCGCAGGCATCGCGGGCCGTGCGGGCCGTCCACGGGATCGGGCCGATGGCCACGATGCCGTCGGCTCCAAGCAGGTGGAGCAACAGGTGCCGAGACACCATGTTTGCCAGGTACTGGAGCTCATCGTCGAGCTGCGTCGCCTTGAACTCCGTCAGCAGGACGATCGACCTCGCCCGCGCGCTTCGGCGGCCGGATTTCGCCGTCGGAGCGTTGCTCTTCGCGGCCGCTGCGTCTTGCTCGACGGAGAGCTGGTAGGCGCCGGTGGTCACGCCGAAGATCAGCGGATCAGACGCCCCCGGGCCGGCGTAGTATTTCTTGAGCAGCTGTCGCAGCCGCCCCACGTAGATTCTCACGTGTGCGCTCGACGTCGGGTTGAAGTCTTCGGTGGCCCCTAGCACGACCGAGGCGATCTGCTGTTGACTGACCGGCCGGTCGCCGTGGGCGATCCGCTCCTCGACAAAGAACTGCAGCAGTTCGCGGAGTTCGTCGGCCCGCCGCAAGACATCGCTTTCGAGGATTCTCGCGGCCTGAACGCGGAGTTCTTTCGTAAGGCATGCTTGGCATGGTGCTTTCATGTGGCTCTCCCCGTGGACCATGCATCCGTGCTGAAACGGGCTGGATTTCCGCAATCTACCGGGTGAGCTGCCCCAGAAAAAGAGGGGGCACTGTGCACGCGCAGGATGCTACATCAGTGACCCATAAAACGTAAATCGGTTACTCGCAAGTTACATGGGGCAAATCGCACCAGTTACTCACCAGACACTGGGGCAAATCGCACCAGTCAACCGCGGGGGAGTGGGAGGCCTGCGGCGTCTGGCCCCTGGCCCGAAAAGTCCTTTTTTTCAGGGCAAAGGAACATTTTTCAAGTTCCGCCCCTCGAAATCCGATGCCCGCCGCCCCATTTGGCACGCGGCTTGCATTTCCCTTCTGGCACGACGGGCGGTTTCCGCACCGCACGTCGCGAGTCGGTTCAGTGCTTGTGCTTTGTGTCCGTGGCGATGGTCGCCACGGGTCAGTTCTTCCAGTTCTTCCGTTTCCCACACTCTTAAGGAAAAGGTGCATCTCATGCGTTTCAAGAATTCCTACGCCGCCTCTGTCGCGGCAGCCGTTGCCGCGGTCGTTTTTTCAGCCGCATTTCAGCCGGCCGAGGCTGTGATTATTACTACCGCGAGTTCAGGCATCTATGACGTGATCACTACGTCTGACGCTCCTCCTTACTCGCAAGCCTCTCTGGGCCCAGCGATCACATACGCAGCTCTCTCTAGCGGAAGTTGGAGTGGCTACAGCTACGTTGTTGCTAATTCCACCTTGGCTGCAGAATTTGCTACTCTCTACAACGCTTCAAGTGCTCCATCGACATTGAAAACGGCCAATAATGGCACATTGCGCGCACAGCCCTCCAACCCGGGTACCACCGGAGGGCCGTTGTTTATTACTGGAACCACTACTCAAGATTTCGGTTTCGGCTCACTTTTCACGGCCGAAGGCCAGTATTATACCGGGGGAGTCGCTAATAACTTTGGATCTAACCAAGGTGGCACCGGGGCTCTCAGTGGGGCTGTGCCACAGACACAAGTCTGGGCCCTCTACAAGGCTCAACCCGTGCCTGAGCCCACGCACATGGTGTCCGTGGCCGGCATCGGAGCGGCGTACGGAGCCTGGCGGCTGCGGAAGCTGCGTCGGAGCCGCACGGCGGCCGGCGACGCGTGAAAAAGGTCACAGTGAAAAAGGTGACAGCCACCAGAAAAAGGTGACAGCCACCAAATCTGGGTAATCCTGACTGCGAACGAAGCCTGGCCCCGGTTCGAAGGGGCCCCGGGAGCGGAAGACCCGGTGACAGGAAGAACGTGACGCAAGCGCCTGACCGCGGGCGGCATCCACGAGGGTGCCGTCCGCGGCGGCGTTTTTGCGGCGTGGTGAGTGGGAGTTCACGGCTGCCGGGCCCTCGTAGCACAGGTTTTCAACCTGCGGAACCAGCCGTGTGCGGATTCCAGCAAAAAGGTGACAGCCACCGAATCTGGGCAACCCTGACCGCGACCAACGCTCTGACCGGGCGAAAGCGGCCCCGGGCGCGGAATCCCCGCTGACAGGAACGCGTGACGCAAGCGCCTGACCGCGGGTGGCATCCACGAAGGTTCCGCCCGCGGCGGCGTTTTGCGGGGCCGCAGGTTGCCCGAAGTGGACGCAGGTTTTTAACCTGCGGAACCAGCCGTTTGCGGATTCCAGGCCCGCACGCCGCCGACCCTGCGGCAGATGCGGCCCGCCTCCGCCCTCACGGCCGCCCCGCTTCAATCCGGAGCGGAGTTACCACATCGGCCAAGAGTCGGCGACCGATGGCTTGCAGCCCGGGCGGAAAAAGGGGGCGCACCTCTTTTCGCGTTCATCGTGGAAAAAGCGTTCTGCGAAGCAGGGCTCGAACCCACCGCGCGTCGACGATGGCAGCCTTTGCAAGCGCCCGGGTCGCCGAATCACCCGGATAGCGAAACACCGCGGCATAGCTGGTCAGGGTTTCTAGCCGTGGCCGGGCGGGCTTCCCACAGCGGCTCGAGCGGGAGCAAGGCGTCGAGCAGGGCGGCCAGGTCGTGCGTTCGCGGAACCACCATGCAGGCATCCGCCGTGCGCCCCTTCAAATACTTCTCCACGCACTGCTGGGCAAAGAAGCATGCGGCGTCGTAGTTGGGATGCTTCCGGGCACGAAACTCGCGCTGAGCACTGAGAAAGTCCGCCTCCGCTTTGGCGATCCACTCACGCGCGACGGGCTTCATGCAAGACCTTCCCAGTCTCCAGCACGGCCTTCAGGAAGGAGTCGCCCATTTGGAGTCGTCGCCGAATGGTCGCTGGCGACCGAACCACCAAATCGAGCGGGAAGCCGGCCGAAATGCGCCTGCGGATTCGCGCGGCCTGTTCGGCCGCCGGGCCCGCATGCGGCATGACGACCAAAAGATCCACGTCCGAATCACGATGCGGATTTCCGGCTGCATGCGACCCGAAAAGAATGACGCGTGTCGGCGAAAACTCGTCGACGATCTGCTGCACGTAGTGTCAAATCTGTTGGGCCGCGATCATTCGCTGAACCTCGGCAAGGCCTGCAACCGTAGCCGCAGGAAAAAGGTGACAAGGAAAAAGGTGACAGCCACCAAATCTGGTCAAAAGGTGGGTCAAAAGGTGACAGCCACCAAATCTGGGTAATCCTGATTGCGAACCACGCCTGGCCGGGGCGACACGCGGCCCCGTGAGCGGAAGACCCGGTGACAGGAAGAACGTGACGCAAGCACCTGACCGCGGGCGGCATCCACCGGGGTGCCGTCCGCGGCGGCGGTGTCAACTGCCTCCTACTGACTCGGCTGGAGGCGTCAGACGCCAGGGGCATGGTCCACGGCCTGACGGCACCTTGTGCCCGTCAGCCGAGTGCGAGCGTCGCTCGCAACGCGACATCGATCGCATCCATCGCCAGATGGCCGATCACACGGTCAATCGCCGCTTCGCTGATCGTCGCCAGGTTGTCGGTCATGACGACTGAGCTCGACAGCAAGCCTGAGTCGCGTCCGACGGCGGAATCCTTCAAGACAGCGACACGGCTTGGATGCCCAGCTCGGAACATGCGGCCGGTGATCATCGCCACCACCGCCTGCGGCAGACCCGTGTCCAAATGATCTGCCTGCACGATCACGGCCGGGCGGGGCTTCGCGCTGCGAAGATCCGCATGCGGAAACAGCACCAATACAACGTCACCGCGGCTCAGCAGCCGCCCGAGAGGTGTCGTAGTCGTCATACATGCTCATCTCCGGGCTGTCCCACTCCTCCGCGAAGCGATCCAGCTGGCTGCGAAGTTCGGCCAGGTTGGCCGCCGGGATGATGCTGCCTCGAGCGTCGGTCACGAACCCCTCGAGCTCTGCAAGACGGCGAGCGATCTGTCGCCGCTCATCCGGCGTCAGGCGGCCCAACTCGGCGAGAATCTCTACAGTGCTCATGAGGAAAGATTACGGGAAAAGGTGACAGCCACCAAATCTGGGTAAGCCTGACCGCGAACGACGCCTGGCCGTGCGATACGCGGCCCCGGGAGCGGAAACCCCGGTGACAGGAAGAACGTGACGCAAGCGCCCAACCGCGGGCGGCATCCACAGGGGTGCCGTCCGCGGCGGCGTTTTTGCGGGGCCGCAGATTTTCAATCTGCGGGAAGGCCTGGCTGGCGTGGTGCTTGTGCAGCTTGCAAACCTGCACCCACGTTCGCCTTCTCCTGCGGCCACGGCCGAGGGCCTGATCCTCATAAAGCCCCTCCACGATCGACGAGTCAAACGACCTTCCCCGCGTGCAGCTCCTCGAGGAAGGTCGTCGCCGGCAGCACCTCGACGCCATCCACGACGAGCCTGTCCATCCCCTGGTAGACGAGGACCGCCCGCCGCACGATCTTCGGGCACTCCCGCAGGAGCGTGGCGAGCCCGGCCGTCCAGCCGCGCTTGAGCTTGGCTCCAAGCTTGGCCTCGATGGCCACCAACTGCCGCGGCGACGAGAGCGTCTTGGCCCGGGTTTGCACGAGAAAGTCGACGTCGAATCCGCCGCTGACGGCGTAGTGAAAGATCGGCTGCGACTTGCCCGAGATCGCGGCGTGGGCACGGAGCTCGTGGTGGAGGAGCGCCTCGAAGGCAAAGCCCTTCCAAACCGAATCCACCGGCTCCTGGGCGAGCCCGGCCGCCGCCCGTGCGACGCCCGTGTCGAACAGAAAAAACTTGGGATGCGTCGTTTCCTTGGTGCGGATGCCGAGGGTCGTGGCCGGCACCCGCGTGGCCAGGAGCGTATCTTCCAGGATCTGACAGTACCGCTCCACGGTGGTGCGCTTCACCTCCGATTCCCGGGCCAGGTTCTCCAGGTTGAGAATCTGCCCGTTGAAGAGCCCCGCCGCATGCAGCACGCGCACGAATGGATCGAGGTTTCGAACCAGGGCCTCGGCGGTGATCTCTTCCTTGAGGTAGGTGTCGACATACGCGGCCAGGGTGCCGGCTCGATGGCCAGGATCGCTCACCACGAGGGGCAGCGTGCCCCACTCGACGGCTTGATCGATCCGCCACGTCCTGCCGTACTCCGGCCACGCGAACGGCAGCATGTGCAGGGGCAACGCGCGGCCGGCCAGGAGATTGGCTCCCGCACGGCGAAGCTTGCGGGCACTCGACCCCGAGAGGGCGAAATGGATTCCACGATTCTGCTCGTAGAGGCGGTGCACCTCGTCGAGCAGCGCCGGCACGCGCTGGATCTCGTCGATCACCACCCAGTCGCCCCGTCGCAAAGGCGCCACCAGCCGCTCGAGGGAAGCGGGGTCGCGGCTGAGCGCGAGAAACCGCGATGAGTCGAGGAGGTCGATCATCAGGGCGCCGGGGAATGCGGCGCTCAGCCAGGTCGACTTGCCCGTGCCACGAGGGCCCAGCAGGAGAAAGGTCTTGGCCGGCCGCACGAGGGCGCGGGTGAGATTCATGCGGCGAACCCGGTTTTCATCGTGTGCCACGAAGTGGTGGAATATGCCGCATTATTGTTTTCAGTGGAGTGAAAAGCAACGGGCGGAAAGGCCCACGCCTTCGGGAAAAAGGTGAAAAAGGTGACATGAAAAAGGTGACAGCCACCAAATCTGGGTAAGTTGACGCCGCCTGCCCGTGTTATATACATGCGTTCATGTCTCGCATGCATCGCGTTTCACCGGGCGGTGTGCCGTTTCACGTCCTGAACAGGGCGGTCGGTCGGCGGACGGTCTTCGAATCCACCGCCGACTACGAGGGCTTCATCGAGACGGTCGCCGAGACGCACCGGATCCGACGAATGCGGATCTGCGGCTATTGCGTGATGCCCAACCACTGGCACATGGTGCTCTGGCCGGAGCACGACGGCGACCTGTCGGCTTTCCTCCAGCACCTCACGAACCTGCACGTGAAGCGCTGGAAGCGTGCGCACGACGAGATCGGCCTCGGCCACCTCTACCAGGGCCGCTTCAAGTCGTTTCCGATCCAGACGACGGACTACTTCCATGCCGTCGTCCGCTACGTAGAACGCAACCCGCTGCGGGCCAATCTCGTCTCCCGCGCGGAAGCATGGCCGTGGTCGAGCCTGGGCCAGGCTTCGGCGGCCTGCCCGATTCCGCTCTCCGCCTGGCCGGTGCCCGGCCCAGCCGACCAGCACCGGGATCTATGGATCGAGCACGTGAACCGGCCGCAAACCGAAGGCGAGCTGGCCGGCGTTCGGGCGAGCGTGAATCGGGGCAGGCCCTATGGCGACGATGCCTGGGTGATACAGGCGGCCAAACGGCTCGACCTCGGGTCAACCATGCGGCCGCGCGGTCGGCCCAGGGCCGGCGAAGGTGCCGCGCACCGCTCCTAAACGGCGGCATCTTGCCCAGATTTGGTGGCTGTCACCTTTATCTTATCCTCGATCACGCTGGCATCAGAGGATGCCGCCGTGAGTCCGCCACGGTGTCATGTGCGAGGGCTGATCGAGAAACCAGATCCGCTCCCACTCGTCGGTGATGGCCCGCAGGTCTTCAGACGTATAGATAAGCTGCTGCGCGCGGCGGACAGGGTCGCCGGAATACATCGGGATGAGGCAGCCCGTGTTCGTCGCCAGCAGCGCCGCGGCACACACCAGCCAGACAGACTTCCTCATCGCATGGTCCTCCTGACCCTCGCGTGAATCATCCCTGATTCGGCTCGCATGCCGGTTCGCCCGAGGGTTCCGTTCGCTCGTCGCGGCGGATGTACCCGATCGAATCCGATGGTGCGAGGTTGACTCGAACAACTGCTCCGGCCCGGCGGCCGGCTGCCTTACCCGCCTTCCCCAGCCTCTGCCTCTTGTTGGCTCGGCTGGGTCGGCTCATCATCGAGCGGTGCCGGAGACTCGGATGTCGGGGGCGGCTCCTCCGCCTTCCTTCGATCCATTTCCCTGACCCGCGCCTCCATTTCCTTGCCCGGCTTGAACGTGACCACACTCTTGGCCTGCACTGGCACCCGCTCTCCCGTCCGGGGATTGCGAGCGACCCGAGCATCCCGCCGCTTGATCTGGAAGACCCCGAAGTTTCTGAGCTCGATCCGCCCTTCCTGAACGAGCGTTTCGATCAACGCATCGAACGTTTTTTGGACCAGCTCCTTGGTACGGAGCTGGGGCAGGTCGAGCTGTTCGGCGATCGTCCGGACGATGTCTTTCTTGGTCACGGCTCCGACGCTCCGACCGCGTTCCCAACGGATCTGCCGAGTGGCTGAAGCCGTCGAAAAAGGGGAGGAAAAATCGTCGCAAGCCTATGGCTGACAAGCACTAATGTCAACCGACGGCCACGCTGGCACACCGGCACACGAGTTCTTGTTCCCTCATGGTATCGGCCGCATAACCGGCAAACTTCACACAATCGGCACCCATTCGTTCTTGCCGGGCGGACGGCCGGCGACCCGGCAGTCGGGCGAGGCTGGGGCGTCGCGGCTGCCTTGGGACACTGCGGAAACCCACTACACTCGACCGCGTTGATGGATGGCCCCGTGCCGCCCGTCCCCCTGCCCGCGGTGCCCGTCTCCTCCTTTGATCTCATGCCGCCTCCCACCGGGACATCCACGCCCCCCGACCTCTCCGTGGCCCTCGGCCGCCTGCGGCTATCCAATCCCATCCTCGTGGCGTCGGGGACGTTTGGCTACGGTCGTGAGATGGCGGGGCTCATCGATCTCGCGAGGCTCGGTGGCATCGTGCCGAAGACGATCACGCCGTTGCCCCGCCAGGGCAACGTGCCGTGGCGGACGGTCGAAACCGCGGCGGGCCTGCTCAACTCGATCGGGCTCGATAACGACGGGGTCG
>Ga0114967_10001984_pt1 | contig 17180 bp, 16 predicted proteins | sample M_130628_MF_Meta_FD_92639 | JGI IMG/M metagenome (GOLD analysis project Ga0114967, IMG submission 92639) | Freshwater microbial communities from Lake Montjoie, Canada to study carbon cycling - M_130628_MF_MetaG | ecosystem: Environmental > Aquatic > Freshwater > Lake | place: Lake Montjoie... | reverse complement strand
TATTCAGAGCTTGGCGATGTTAGAAAATTACTGGATTACTCAGGCCATAGCCAGGTATCAACTGTTATGAAGAGTTATGTGTTTGCTACCGAAGAGGCATCAAATGAAATAAGACGCTCTATCGATGCAAGTAGACCTCAACCAATTAAAGCTATAAATCTAGAAACACAAGGAAAGGAATCTAATGATGGCACCAGTCAGCCCAATTAATAGTGGGTGGGAGGTTGATGCAGATTTCGATGAAAAGGAGTTAAGCATCGAGGAAATCTTTGGGTACCCGGAGTATGAACTAACCGCTGAGAGATCCTTCTTACTTGATAATCCGGGGATATGGCCAGAGTTTGTTAACCCACTTGATGCAGATACATCAAAGGTAATGACTACGTACATGATGGATAACTTAGGGGCCAATATCTTTGCTGGTGGATTAATTCATTGGCTTTATGGCCCTTCTGAAACAGGTAAAAGCTTTATTGCTCTTACTGCTTGTTTGGAAACAGCAGGTATATATCTCAGTCTTGAAATGGGCGCTCGCCAGATGGGAAACCGCGTAAGCAAGATGGGGTTTCATTACTTAGATTCCAGTCGTTTCCTTTTTTCGGAAAGTATTGCTGATTTAAGGCAGGTGTTAATTGGTATAAAGGTAATGCCTCCTACTGTCGTAGTTATTGATTCATTTGGAGAGCTTGCACTTATGTATGGCGCAGATACCAATAACGATCAAGAGGTTGGAAAGATAATAAAAGAAGCACTTAAACCTCTTGCTGCTGCCGGTCATTGCGTGATTGTGGTTGATCACATTGCAAAGAATCCGGGCAATATCGACTACCCATTAGGGACTCAGAATAAGAAGTCTCAAAGCGATGTGTGTATGTACGTTAACCGAGATGCAACATCGGGGATGTTGGAAATGACAGTAACCAAAGATAGGTATTACATATATGAAGGTCGCTTCACCACTACTGATAGGAAATACGGCAGTATCGAATTAACAGATAATCCCACCAGGGCAAAGGTTCATCGCTTGGGCCATGAGGAGTACATGCCTATTTCACAATCTTCTCCAGTAGATAGACAGGTGCAGGATGCAATCATGAAGGCCCTGAAAGAATATGGCCCTTTACAGAAAAGTCATATAAAGCATAAGTTTGCGGCTAGTGATAAGAAGATAGATAAAGCGCTTGAACAGTTAAAGCTAGGCGGTTGGATAAGTATTACTAAAGGCAAGAATGAAGATGGATATACATGTCGGATTGTTACTCTTACAGATAAGCCCTGGACTCCCGCTCCGCGGTTATTTGGCAATTAAGTACTCCTCAGAATGAGGGAGCAATCTTTGGATGAGTAAAGCCCCAACGCTGATCTACTACTCCTCTACTAACGCCCTTAGGGGCGTAGTAGGGGTATCCGATCGCGTGGAATCCAAAGTGGGGTTTACCGAGTAAATACAAAGGGTTAGTGGCACTATTTAATGATGACTTACCAAACTCATCTAAGACCACCATCATTTACTCCCGCGCAAGTAGCCCAAATGCTTGGTGTGAAGACATCAACAGTCTATGCATGGCTATCTAGAAATGAGATGCAAGCTAACAAAATTGGCCATTACCGATATATAACTCAACAACAGATCAAAGAATTCTACCTGCGCCGTAAAACTGGTGAATATATTGACTACACCTATGCATATGGGCCTGTTCGCTAACTATCGTATATAAATACTTGCAAGGTTCTGAATACCAAGTATTAGGCGTAGAAATTAAGATTTATATCTGGAAAGTAGCCAGGAGGTAAAAATCTGACTATTCGCCTGATTCGAGTGATTCAACGATTGCTGAAAACTCTGTAAGTGCAGACTCTAGATTCTCCATAATCTCCCGTGCAATCACCTCTGGCGCAGGAAGATTGGCTGCATCCTCTAAAGAATTATCCTTTAACCAGATAAGGTCGAGATTGACCTTATCTCTAGCCATCAACTCCTCATAGGTATATGACTTAAAGCGCTCAGACTCTTTGCGCTCGCCACGATTTCTAGGCTGATAACACTCAACAAACTCGTCCAGATTCCCACGCTTCATAGACATCGTCTTTTGCGTGAAGTGCTGGTTTGTGCGGAAGTCATATACCCAAAGCTTTGTAGTCCAAGGCTTTTCAGCTGCTGGTCGCTTATCAAAGAAGAGCACATTTGCCTTTACTCCACCTGCATAGAAGATTCCAGTTGGTAGTCGTAACAAAGTATGAACATCAAACTCAGTGAGCAATCTGCGGCGAACTGTCTCACCTGCTCCACCTTCAAACAAAACGTTATCTGGAAGAACTACTGCGGCACGGCCATTGATGTCCATGATGGTTTTAATATGCTGAACAAAGTTCAATTGCTTGTTAGAGGTTGTTACCCAGAAATCATCACGGACAATCTCAAGCTCACCTTTGCTAACTTTTCCATCTGCTCCAACCATAGTTACAGATGATTTCGTTCCAAATGGTGGATTGGCAAGAACTACCGAATAACGCTTACCTGGGTCAGCTGTTAAACCGTCTCGCACTTCAATAGGACTTGGTCCATTAGGTGTTCCCATTCCATGCAATAGCATGTTCATCGCAGCAAGCCTTGCAGTGCTATCTACAAGTTCAATGCCACTAACGAAATCATCACGTAGGTGTTCCCTGTCAGTTGGAGATAAGTTCTTTTGATTGGCTGCATAGTTATAAGCCTCAAGTAAGAAGCCTCCAGTTCCACATGCTGGGTCATGAATAGTGTCTTTAGCCGTTGGTTGAATGACATCGACCATGGCTGCAATCAGCGCTCGCGGAGTGAAGTACTGACCTGCGCCAGACTTAATATCTTCAGCCCCTTTGGCGAGCAATCCCTCGTATGCATCGCCCTTGATATCTACACCGGTAGCTGACCAGTTTTCCTTATCGATTAAGTCAACAATCAAGCGCTTTAACTTTGCGGGGTCTTGAATCTTGTTCTGTGCCTTACGGAAGATAATTCCGAGAGTTCCAGTCTGCTTAGCTAAAGCCTCAAGAATTCCCTTGTAGGTTTTTTCTAGAGCCTCACCTTCGGCATCCAATAAGAGTTGCCAAGAACATTCTTTCGGAACAATCTTCTCTGGATTGAGTGCACGAGTCTCGCGTTCATGTGCCATTTTTAGGAACAGTAAATAAGTGAGTTGCTCGGTGTAATCAAGAGTCCCGACACCATCATCCCTGAGCACATTACAGAAGGCCCAAAGTTTATTTACTAAAACTGATGAATCAGACACTTACTACCTCGTTTGTTAGTTGACCTGTAAATGCAGCTTGCAGGAGAGAGCGTCTCAAGGATGAGGAATTTGCCTCTATTACCTCCGCTAATTTAATTGCCTCTGAATTCTTTGAGAGACTCTGCTCAAGACTCAAAACAATTTCTTCCTGAACCTTTAGATTTGGCCAATCAACTTCAATCTCAGACATTTTCCCTTTGGAAAGTTGCGGAAGAATTGAACCATCTGCATAAGATGAAAGATTGATTGATTGGAACCACCAAGAAAGATATTTAGGGTTAGTTCCTTCAATCGGAATTGCTGCCATGCAATTAAGGTCTATCGGGCCAGGTACAGAGACAATCCTCTTCTTATTCGTCGCAATCGCCCCACCAGCCTTAGGAAATACGACTGAACCTATCGGCAGAACAAATAATTTGCGGTCCTCTACTTGCTTCGTAGACAAATAAAGTCTGGATTCACATAGGAATTCAGAGTGCAAATTCATATCCCCAACTTTGTAGAAAGGAACCGTTCGAGAAGAATCATCGATTCCATCTATTGAACTTTCAAGCGATGGAGGAGTTTTTCCAGCTACTAAATCGCAAACTCTTCCCAAGGTTGTACGCGTCCAGTCACTAGAACTTCCTGCGTAATCTGGTGACATAAAAGATAGCAATAGGGACCGACGGAATTGGGCGGCTTTCAATTTGGCTTGCTTTACATCTGCCAATGCAGCATCTAAGCGAGAGAGGTGGTCCTCGAGGAGTTCTACGACTTTTTGTTGTTCTCCGATGGATGGTGCAGGAATATCTAGTCCAACTAACTGACTCGGATAGACATGTGGTTGTCCACTTCCACGCTGGAAACTATAGATTTCTCTTTGAGAGGCCTGAAGCATGTAGAAAAGAAACTTTGGAGAAATTTCATTTTTATCTTTAACTTTAATCGTTGAACAATCCGATGCAAATATGGGGGTTTTAAAGTATTGAACAAAGCCGGCATAGGCACCTGAAGCGCTTACCGTAATGGTTTCGCCTTCTCTATTGAAAACATTGTGGTAGCAGGATGGTGTTTGTCCTCCAGCGATAACTGGAACTTCTCCCGGAGTTACTTCTTTTCGGGTGATTGTGCTACCTCTTACAACTTCTGCAACGTCTCCAAGTTTCGTCATTCTCCATTTGGTCATGAGGCGAGTTCCATATTCATGCTTTCAATAAGGTCAGTCACTGAATTACCTAGCTCTGCTAGTACTCCGTCAGTTCCACCACGCTCTGTAAATGGAGACATCTCTAGGTCTTTGACATCAAAGTGCGCACTCTGTGAGATGGCATCTTTAATACGGTCAAGCCACCACTTTTGATTATCGGTGAATTGAACTCCCAAGTTTTCTTGCTGCAGCAACCATCCTGCATAGCGCTCTTCCACTAGCTGGGCATAAGGCACAAGTTCATTCATTTGACCGAGAGTAAACCTGACCAGTGACACTAAATCTGTAGTCGTATGAACAGCAGATTTACGCACCTTTGTAGGCTCAAGGGCCAAGTAGGCATTCCAAAGTACGTCAACAGTCCATGTTGGGTGAGGGCGCCTTATGCGCTCAGCAAGCTCTTTGATTTCCTTATAAGTGATGCTGACATTCTTAGGCTTGGAATAAAGCATTTGGATGGCAGTAATTTCATTCTTATTGTCTTCAATGTATTTAATCCATGATTCGACAAGACTTTTGGCTTTTTTAGTATCAACTACACCCCTGGCATCTAACAGTTCATCTTTATTTCCTTCGTCAAAGATAAGGTCGTGCGAAAGTCGAATTTCTAGAATGCGCTGGCGAAGCTGAGGGTTTGACGCGATTGGCGTGATTATCTGCTCGATGAAATCAGAGATCGCCTTCTTTGTATCTTTCTTGCCATCTTTATCAAGTGGAGCACCCTCAATTACTTCAGCCAAAGTGTCAGGGTCTGCAATCTTTACAAGTTGTTGTGTGATTTCTTGTAAAGGAGTTCCCGCTATTGATGTCAGTTCTGCATTTTCACTAGGAGTTAGTTCACGACTAAGACGCGCAAGACGTGATGCAAGGGATGCAGTTTCATCAGCAGTAATTGTGAATGTTGCTGCTTTTTCTAGAAGTGTTTTTAATGGAACAGTTTTATTACGCTCTAGTGGAGCTGCATCTACAAAATCATGTTCGGTAACCCCAACAGCGTCCACGATAACAAAACGTTCTTTATGAGTGGCATCAGGGGTAAGCGATGTAAACGATGCATCATCCATGCTGCGTGCACCACGGCCTTTCATCTGTTCAAAGTAGGTACCCGAGCGAACATCTCGCATAAAGAAGACACATTCGATCGCTTTAACATCAGTACCAGTTGCGATCATGTCTACAGTTACAGCAATTCGCAGAGTAGGAGAATTGCGGAAATCTTGAAGCAATTTCTTTGGATCTCGAGAATTGTAAGTAATCTTTGCTGCAAAATCATTGCCTTTTCCAAAAACTTGCATTACTTGAGTCACTATTTCTTCAGCATGGTTATCATCTTTAGCAAATATCAAAGTCTTAGGGACTACGCGTCGACCAGGAAATATTTCAGTAAAAAGGCGATCGCGATATGTTTCAAGCACGGTACGTATCTGACTCTTACTTACAACGCTTCGATCTAATTCATTAGATGTATACGGTATATCGTTATCTAGCTCTAATAAACGCTGTTCTCTAGTGCGCTTATCTAATACCGGAACAACGGTACCTGCCTCAATTGTTGCGCCTTTCTCTGTGATTTTGGTTCTGATTCGATATACCTCAAAATCCACATTGACTTTATCTGCAACAGATTGTGGGAATGTGTATTCAGATACAAGATTTTGTTGAAAAAAACCAAGTGTTTGCTTTGTTGGTGTAGCAGTAAGTCCAATTATGTGTGCATCGAAATATTCAATAACCCCTCGCCATAATCCATAAATTGAACGGTGGCATTCATCAACAATTACTAAATCAAAAGCTTCTGGAGGTAGCTCTGAGTTGTACTGAACTTCAACAGGTACATCTGGAATATATCCATCAATATTTGGATCATCATCTTCTGAAACTGTTTTTCCTTTAAGTACAGAGAAAACTCGTTGAATTGTTGAGATGACAACAGCTGATGAACCAACCATTCCACTACCCGTTAATTTGTCAACATTGTAAAGATCAGTAAATTTGCGACCATCATCAGGAGTTGTAAAATCTCGGAACTCGCGAAGCGTTTGATCTCCTAGATTATTTCGATCAACTAGAAATAGAACTCTAGTAAAGCCACCAAATTTAAGAAGTCGGTAAGACTCAGTTACTGCCATTCGAGTTTTACCAGCACCAGTAGCCATCTGCACAAGGGAGCGAGAGTGTTGATTTGCTTTAAGTGAATCTTCAATTGAGATTATTGCTCTGCGAGATGCCGGCCTAAGGTCATAGCCTTCTGTATCAGAAAGATTATGAACTCGACCACGCCAAGTTGCTTGTGGCTGGTTTTCTGATTCCCGGATAATTCGCGCAAGTGTTTCAGGTTTCTGAAAATTAAAGATGTGCCGGGCACGAGGTTCTGGCTCATATAAATTTGTGTAATGAGTTTCAGTACCGGATGCTTCATAAATAAATGGAAGTTCTTCTCTATGTAAAACTGCAATCTTCATTTGGTCTGCATCTAGACCTTTGGAGTAGCGGTGTGATTGCCACTGTACTTCAGTAAGAGTTACACCAGATGGTTTAGCCTCAATAACACCCACAATTTTGCGATTGAGGTAAAGAAGATAGTCTGCACGGCCTGCAACATTTTTTAGTATAGTTTCCCGAACCGCAACTCCAGCATTATTTACAAGGTCTATGTTCTTACGATCCTGTACCGCCCAGCCAGCCTGCGTGAGCTGCTCATCGATAAGAATCCTCGCTCGTTCCTCTGGGGTAAGGTTTGCCGACATAGGTTAAAGATAACGAACGTCAATGGAAATAGACAGAAAAAAAGTACTTTTAGTCGCCCTACGGGCAAAACTCCGAATTATGCCTCTTAATTATCCTTCTCCCAATAAACATCATTCTTACACTCCATGATTTTCACACACAAAGCATTGAGTGACATAGCTCCGTTGTATTGCTCACCGATTTGGCCAAAGCTATTGGTGCCAACAACATTGCCTTCGTTATCAACTAACGGTCCACCTGAGTTTCCATGAGAGAGAGGAACAGTAATTAGTACTTCATGTTTAGTGCCATTTAAAACATTGCCAAAGGCGACAGAGCCTTCATAACCATCAGCACTACCAATTGCTGCAACCCAGTAACCAGGCCATGGTTCATACTCTGAGAGATTTAGAGGTTTTAGTTCAAGGGATGTGGCAATTGAGGCAAGATCATTTTCAACATCATATTTATTAACAATTGCTGGAAACTCTTTCCCGTAGAGAGCAGCTACTGTGAGTGTTCCTTTACCATCTAAGCAATCATCGATTACATGGTGGTTCGTAATTAAAGTAGTTGGATACTTATCTCCCTGCTCATTTTCTAGATCTATCGCCCAAGCGCTACCTAGTGTGTTTTTCTTAGGATCTGTATGCTTACAAAAAACAGTAACCGTAGAGTCCTGTACATTTAAAACAAGTTTTTCAATACTCCTAGGCGGTACATAACCATCACCTCTGGGATCACTTAAATGAAACTGTTGGGCAGGTGCCCAGGCGAGTACAAATGCTCCTAGTGCAAATGGGAGTGCGAGAATTGTTGCAAATGCGATTACTTTCTGAGCTATGTTGTTTTCCATGATTAAAACCTACTCTCTATGACTGACATTTATTGGAGCAATTTGCTCAATACTTTTTACTGATTTCAAGAAGTAATCTCTTGATACATCAAGGAGTTCCCACTCACGGCTAACTTCAGACCATTTATCTAGGTGGATATCAGTTGCGAAGTACTCGGCCTCTTCATTGTTCTGAGCTTGTATGATTATTTGAAAATCAATTATCAGCCGACTTGTTACCCTGTACTGCATCTCTTTTTCACTCATAATTTATTATCTATTCCTATGCTTTTGTCTGAACTGCATAGTTTGGTGATAAGCGTGTACCTGGGCACATACTCCATAGTCCTAGGCCAAGTTTCTGGGCGGTCTGAGCTGCCTTAAGTATTTGTGCTGCGTAGACACCCTTTTCACTACGGTAAAAATATGGAGCAGCTGCACCAATTTCAACTAGCTTAAGATTTAAATTTGTCTTTCCAATAAATAGGTAGCGCAAAGATCTGCCGTATCTATCAATCTTGTCTAGTTTTGGATCAGTAGTTAAAGTGACTTTTCCGGATTGGCTTAGTAACTTAACCAAAGCTATACGTGCCTGATCTCCATAACACTCTTTAGAGGCAAGCTCTGGCGTATCGATCTGCAAAAGCCTTACCTTTTCACCATTACTCATAGTGATTGTGTCGCCATCAACTATTTTGGCAACACTACTTGCTGCTGTTGCAGTTGGAGCTCCTCCAATCAAAGAAGCTCCAACTATAAGCACTGCAAGCGTTTTGCAGTATTTAATCATCTATTTCCGACTAGCTCTGAGGTGTGGAAGTCGATCCCGGTGCTACGAAAATCCAACTCCAATGGTCGAAGTGAAATATGAGCACCATCCATTTCATCGCGGCGAGAATGGATATTCGCATCACGATAAATTGCACATACTTCTTCATACTGAGCGCGAAGAAGAATCTTCTTGCTTTCTAATACCTCAAGCTCTTGATCAAGCATCTTTGAAGTATCTACTTGAGTTCCTTCAACAGATGATCCTGATTCAGACTTCTTCTTATCACGATTATTTTGCAGTCTACGTAGGAACCAAACCTTGATCTTCGCCCGGCGTAGTGTGGTTTCAATCTCTGAGTAATGCATAAATGAGATTGCAATTCCAACAACTATGAATGTCAGTTGTAGGAAGGTATAAAAGCTCCAAAGAAATTCAACTCTCCATGCCTCTGGGATCTCTGTGATCATTCCGGCATAAAGTGATGAGTTTGCAGCTCGTATGTAAGATAGGTAAATAATTGTTACGGTTAAGAAAGCTGCAACAGTGATAAATATTGCGTTGAATACCCCACTCTTTGGTCTAGATCTATCAAATAGTGACTTCAAGTAAACACCTAAAATGTGGGCAGCTCCAACTGAAAGCCCGCTCACAGCAAGAGTTACTAATAGTGATGTACTGCGCTTCTCACCTAGTAAAACTCTAAAGGCGGGTGCAGTAATTGTGAACTCACCAACAAAAAGTAAGATCAAGAATGGAATATAGGCGCTATTGGTAATCAATCGCATTCTTGCGAACTTAGCCATTGGTACCTCGTCTACACCGCCATCTAAATTGGCCTGAGCTTTAGCCAAATCAGCTTCTGCTCGAGCTAAATTATGAGAGAGTGCATCTGAGATTCCTTTTTGTTGAATCTCTACTCGAATTGCATTTACCTTTGCAGCCTCACGAGATAGTTTGTTTTGTTCGACTTCTAAATCAAGTTCTCTTCCAAAGGAGGCGAACTTCTTATGTAGTTGACCCAAATATGGAACGCTATTTACGCCCCATTCTTGACGTGGAACTTGGTTCTTTCCATCCCGACGTCCTTGCTTACGCGCTTCTTTAACCAGCACCTTCGGTGCTGATGATGTGTTTTTGGCTTTCATGGTTTTCTCCTTTTTCTATTAGTTGGTTTAAAAGCCTGAAAGATCAGACTTTTCTTCGATATTGGTGATGCCAATTTGATTGAAGTAGCAGCTCCAGTAAGAGCTAACGCGATCAAGTAATTGGGTTGATGCAACTGAGTTTCTAGATCCAACAAAGACCACATTTACATCTGAGTAATCAGCAGATATACGTGATGCGTCCTTGGTTCCAAATCCACATGCTTTTTTGTTATCACTACCTTTTAATTTATTTGGTAGGTCTAAGCCCACCTCATCAATTAAATCTGATGCGATAACAAGACTTAGGCGAGCAGATGGAAATTCATTTTTGCTATTCATTAGGTTTTTTAACCCAATTTGCATTGCGCCTTCAACATCAGAGCCGATATCAACGGTTGGGTTAGCAACAAAGTTATCAAGTCTTTGAAGAGCATTTGCTGTCTTTTTCGCGTCCTGACAGATCAACCGTGCTGGTTCTTGCAAAGCATCTGGAAGTAGCTGTTGTTTTCCTAAAGACTGAATAACTTGCTCGATGCATGCTGCGGCATTTGCCTCAAGGTTTTCATCCTGCCAAATTTGGGTACGGGCATTAATCAATCCGTTCCATAATTGGCGTGAGCCTTCAAGGTTTGGCACATTTTCGGTTACGAAGTTATATAGATCCTGGCTAGTCTTTGTTGAGACCAAAACAATCCGTGGTGCCTGTGCGGCATTTGCGGTTATGAATTGGATGCTCAAGCCCCGAGGTGCTTCTACAATCTTGGCGAAAGGATTACCAAGAGAGCGTCCGGCGATGAAATCAGAGATACCTGATCCCAAGGCCTCCAACTGAGCGGTTGGATTAGTGGACCCCGATAAGTCCAGGACGTATGTAGCTACCTCAGGGGCTGGCATTGGAGGTATGACATCCTCCGCGAAAGCTGATTTCACTTGATCAACCGGACCACAAGCAGTTAGTCCGAGACTGAGAGTGGTCGCAGTGAAACCAGCAAATACTGCTTTGAAAGCATTGGTTTTAAATGCTTTTACTAAAGTTTCGTTTATCATTTCGTTCTCCTTTTGAAGTGTCTATCACTTCTATAAAATTTATAGTAATTTATAGATAGGCTATATGTCAACTACCTTTAGTAATAATCTTTTCTGGCGTGTCCCAGGCACCTAAACTACGCTCAAAAAAGGGGTGAATCGGACATTTCACTGGTTGCGCCACCCTGCCCTATAAATTGAATCTATTTATAGATAGGTTATACTTTTTATAGGCGAAATGGAGATGCTATGAAGATGAGTGGTGAGCTTATAAAAGAGCAGCTCAGTAATGAGCTGGGCTTTGAAGCTGACCGTGCCCGTACGCTGCCTCGAGATGTCACGGCAGGTGAGATAGCAATTTTTTGGAAAGAATCAGATCTACCAAAGCTGGCTGATGAAAGTTACATCGCTTTAGCAAATGCGGCGCTTATTGCAGGAAATGCAGGTAGGCAGAAATTAACTGACCTTCTCTATAAACAAATTGAGAAACCTACTTCTAAGTCTGACCCAGTTGAGATCGAAGCAAAGATTTCCGTAATTGCTGGTAAGTATCAATCAGTTATAAACTTAAGTCGTAATAGAAGCACTTGCGTAAATGCACATTTAAACTTACTAGATCCTGAGAGAACTTTAAAAAGAATATATTCTCCATACCTATCAGATACGGATTTGAAGAAGTTTCAACAAAAATCACAAACCCTACTGAAACGTGACGTTGGAAATAAAAATGAATTGACCGCATGGACAGCTGATGTTCACTCACTTTTAAATGATATTTGCTCAACAGCAAGCGAGGCTGGTTCGGAATCAGTTACTCAAGACTCTGAAGAGCGTGTAAAAGGAATTATTAGTCAGAAGGCAATGTCTACTTATTTCAAGCAATGGGAAATGTTTGTAGTGGAATCAGTGGGTCCCAGTTTCGGCATTCAGCTTAAAGACTTAGAGCTAAGCCCACTGAATGAAACTTTAAAAACTCTAGAATCTTCTAAGGATAGAAGCTGGACAAATATTGCTCGTGATATTACCGAGGCTGAAAAAAACGGTTTAATGAGAAAGCGAATGAACACCACAATTATACGATCAACCACATCGAATAAAAGCGAGTTGATTACTCATGATTTTCCATTAAAAGGTGGTAGACCATGCAGTATCCAGAGAAGTAGTACAGGTCTAAACAAAGATTTAATTGGCCAATTTATTCAAGGCATGAAAGCTCAGCTAGTGATTTACGAAGGGGCAGGTGAATTTAAAACTTCTATGACCCACCAAGGTGTAACTATTAACCTTTCACTCGCTCAAGCTACAAAAGCAGACGTGGCAGTAATTGAAGAGTGGCTCCTCGCTCTAATTAAATAGCTATTAAATGTCACCTTTTCTAGTTAAGATTCTTATATAAATTTTAAAGGGGTGAGATGGATCCATTACAACCGCAAGACCCCACTGAATTAGGTGACTGGAAAATAATTGCCAGACTTGCCTCGTCCGAGAACTCAAAAATTTACCTAGGTCATAAAGGTATTGAAGGTTTAGAACAAGCAGCTATTAAAGTTTTGAGTGAGGAAATATCTGGCGATTTGAACGCTATTGACCGCTTAAAAGTCGAAGCAGAGGCTCTAAAAAAAATAAATAACCCATACATTGCAAAATTAGTGGATTACAACTTTGAAAGTAACCCTGTATGGATCGCCACAGAGTACATAGATCGAAAAACTTTAGATGCAAAGCTAAAACAAGATGGGAAGCCCATTACCGGGCAAGAATGGTGGCAGTTGGCAGCCAAGATTTTTAATGGCTTAAAGGCAATACATTCCGAGAAGATAATCCATAAAGATGTAAAGCCAGCAAACATTATAATTTCAGGTGAGCAAGTAAAAATAATTGATTTTGGCATTTCGTACGTTCCCGGTAACACTGGAAAAATAGATTTTTCAGCAACACAATTCGAAGGAAGCCGTCCATTTGCTGCACCCGAAAATTTCACCGGAAAAGATTCTGAAAAAATGGATGTATTTAGTGCAGCAGTGACCCTTGCTTACGCAGGTAAACTGCGCTCAATTTGGAATGATGAAAACGAAAGTACTCTTAGGAATAGTGTTATTAAAGAAAAACCAGACCTAACTGGATTAGGGCCAGAGCAAATTGAGTTATTAGAACCGCTTTTAGATAAGTTCCCCTCACAGCGGCCAAGCTCTGAAGAAGCATTTAATAAAATAGCTCAATACATTGAATATCTGATAGGTGAAATTGAAGGTAAGCCTAAGCCACTCAAAGGATCTTCATTTATCTATAGAGCAATTCGTGAAAAAAAATTCCAATTAGTAGGGGCAACTATTTTATTTTTATTTGCAATATTTTCTATACTGAACAAAGAAGCAAGTACTATTTATATTGCTACTCCTAATCCAAATCCTACTGTTATCGTCACTAAAACTCCTACCGCAGTTTCCACTGAATCTAATTCAAACATTGAATCTTCAGCGGTGGATTGTGAGAAAGAGTATCAAAACAAGGGAAAAAATATTATAAAGCTTTGTATGAAAACTGCTCAATCAGGTGATCTAGCCTCTATTTTTTACATTGGAAAGGAGTACTATAAAAATCAAAACTTTACAGAATCCGAAAAATGGTTCCTGATTGGGGCTAAAAGGAAAGACATTAATAGCACAAGAGGATTGATTGAAACTTATAAGGAAACAAATAATGAAATAGAAAGAAATAAATGGGCAAAAATTTGTGCGGATACAATCTATGGATCAACGGATACCTCTCCGCTTAAGGATATAGCGTATTGTAAATTGATTCACGGACTTGTTTTGGATCGAAATGGATCACATAACGAGGCGATACTTTATCTAACTGACGCCGCGAATTATGGAGAGCCTAGTGCCGCAGCATGGCTCGGCCTCTATTACAAGGAAAACGACAAAAAAGATTTAGCAATCAAATGGCTTGAAAAATCTGCAAAATTGGGAAGCTCTGACGGGCTCAACGCTCTAATTTCATATGCACTAGATTTAAACGATGAGAAATTGGCCATTCAATGGTTGACCTATTCAGCTAATGAAAACAATCCACGCAGTATGGGAATTCTTGCGCTGACCTTGTTCACTGAAAAAAAATATGAAGACTCAAGAAAATGGGCAACTAAAGGTTCTGACTATGGAGATTCTGTGTCTATGTATATTTTAGGAAAAATACTTTACGACATTGATAAAAACAAGAGTCTTGGAAAAAGTTGGATTATTAAGTCTGCAAATAAAGGAGATATAAGTGCTATGAATAAAATAGGTGAAATACTGCGAATAGATGAGAATAATCTCCCTGAAGCTTTGGTTTGGTATAAAAAATCTGCAGCCAGAGACGATTTAGAGGGAATGTATTTTTCTTCAGTTTTACAATTCATTAATGCAGACTTTGTTGAATTGTGTAAGTATAGTGAAGATATCATAAAGGAAAGCGATAAATTAAAGTTTAAGAATCAATACTACCCTAATTCTTATGACAAATTTGTTCAGTATGCGCTTGATAATAGGAAGAATGTCTGTAAGGTCAGTTAAATAAAGTTATAGGTTTTCTTATTATATTTTTTTCGCCAAGCACGCTGCCATCTTCCGCCAGATATCCATAGCTGAAGTAAAAATCATAAGATCCAGGTTTGACAGCTGAATATTTCGTGCTACCAGTATTGGCTTTAAAAACCCAATTATTGCGACAAATTTTCATTGGCAATACTCCAATTCTACTCATCGAAGGAAACTTATCGCCTGTATATGTTAATTCTGAAAACCAAGCAACCCCACCGTAAACAATCTTTTTAGACTTATGCACAAGTTGAATTACATAAACTGAATCTTTCGTTTGCAAATCTTCATCAATAACGTATTCAAATTTTATTTCTTGACACCCTTTAGATTTCAATTTTATTGAATCAGGATGATTTATTTCTGCAAATCCTGGTAGAACTGTACTATTCGATGCAGCGAATATTGGAATAGCATTCAAAACTGTGAATATAGAAATTGTAAAACTTAAAATGAAGGTAGTTGTAATTTTTTTATAGCGTCGAATTGACTTATTTTCACCATTTTTTACCATGGCGCTACCCCTTAATCTCCTTCACCATAGCCGGCACCACCAACTTAGGTTTCTTGCCTTCACTCTCTTTTAGTTCACTCTTTATGTTCTTAATGGTTTCAGGCAGGCCATTCTCATAGGTGTATAGGGCGAGGGCAAATAGATGGGCAAAGAAATAGCCATCTTCATTTGAAAACTTAAGGCCGGATGACTTCTTACGGTTTGAAACCCCGAAGATGAAATCATTACGTTCTGGGTTTGAGAAGGTGGATAGAAGTTTGGCATAGCTCCACTCAGAAGATGAGATTGGGCCAGTGAAGATAAGCCGTTGAGTAGTTACCTTTACCATTCCAGAATCTTTATCTAGCTGCATTTCCTCCCCTGGCACCACCTGTCCTTTAAAGGAGCCAACTCGATATCTAATGCCCGCCACAATTGGAATTGAAAAACCAGATGAGCCGCCAACATATCTAGATGCTGTTCTACCTGCTTCATGATAAATACCATTACCCGTCCATAAAACTAATTCACCTTTTTTCTGAACCAAAGAGCTGTCATCTGGTTCATCGCCTTTAGCGGCACCTTCGAAGATCTCAAGTGCTTCAGAGAGAACTTTATTTTCTCTCTCCCACTCATATAGTTCTAACTCATAAACAGCTTTAGCGCGCTTAGCTGCACGCTTAGCTTTAAAGTTTGCAATAAATCCCATGGGTTGATTATCTCTTTACTTTGCGTAATTTCATATCTTTATTACCTTATTAATGATGCTCTCTGGGGTGGCAGAGCCTCGTAGATCGGCCTCAACATTGTTAGGTATGCCATTCATTTGTGCGCTAGCAACTATTGATAGTTGAGTAGCAATATCTGCCATAAAGTAGAAGGCAGATGATCCAGCCTTATCTAGGATCTCTTGTCCTTGGGCAAGACGAGCATCTGAGTATTTTTCTCGATCATTAGTATCGTCATCTAAGACATCCAGTAGGTATTGTTTAACAGAGAGTGCTATGCCAGTTGAGTTATCTTCAGCCTGGATTAACTCCTTAAGCTCTTGATCTAATGAGGGTTTAAATAACTTACGCTTTTTTCTATCCTTACTAAATTTTGAGGATAGCCAGTAGAAAAAGATAAATAATCCAATGAACTCAAACATCATGCTCCTCCTTATTTGTTAGCCTAGGTTTAAATGAGCCCACTGCTTTATGCGCTCATTCCTTTTAGCAGTGAAGCTTGTTGAGCTTTTCATATATTGCAAATACTCATCTTTACTTTCCGGTAACGGTGAAGCTGTAAATAGTTGTTCAAATTTAGTAAAGAACTTTATTGACTCATAATTATCGGTAACTAAGTCTTGAAGTAAGAAAAAATCAACATATCCGGTAAAGCTACCAAATAATTCAAAAAATGATGCGTTTTGGGTGAGCACCTCATTCAGTGGATTTTCCTTGTTCATGTAATGCAATCTGATGCACTCAAGTGTTAAATCAAAGCGGTCTGCAATTTTGTCGTTAAATCCCCTAGCTCCATTGATAGTCATCTTTCCATCGATTTTCTTACTAGGAAACAGAATATAGCCGCCTATAGTCGAACCAATATTGCGAAAATCTTCAACCTCCGTACTTAGGTCTTTAAGTATCTCTGAAAGCTTCTTTTTGTCGCGGTATGAGTTAGAAATTGAGTCACTAGATAGATTAATTACTCGTTCTGCAGATCTGAATGAGAGATACGTTTCAGTGGTTTCATCACCTAAGGTAAACACTTTTCCATTAGGAAGTGATTTGTTCCATAATAATTTATGATATTTCTTAAGCGTTGGACTAGACGAGTCTGGATCTGGACCAGTGGCATCTGAGTAAACATTAAAAGTAGTATCAATTAAATTACTTTGCTTGATATCCAAGAGTTAGAAATCCTCCATCTTAAGTCGCACGCCAACTAAGGGCTGGGGTGATTCTTTATCCCAACCAACTCTGGCTGGCACTTGCAGTGTCTTACCACCTTTGGCTTTTATGTATTCTGTCATCTCACCTGAGAATGATTTAGGGATGTATCCAACCTGCAGCTCCTCAACAATCACCATCACAGCAGTTGGATCAAAGGCATTTTCTGGCTCTAGTTTTAAAGTGGCAGTGGTGTAGAGCTCACC